>Ga0078972_1001144_pt1 | contig 102960 bp, 96 predicted proteins | sample YelNatPaOPGAMG01_FD_67568 | JGI IMG/M metagenome (GOLD analysis project Ga0078972, IMG submission 67568) | Hot spring thermophilic microbial communities from Obsidian Pool, Yellowstone National Park, USA - OP-RAMG-01 (SPADES assembly) (version 2) | ecosystem: Environmental > Aquatic > Thermal... | reverse complement strand
GCAGAGCGGAGCAAAGTTCGATGTTGGCGGTGGGCGAAGTGAGAGGTGTGTGAGAAACCGCTCAAAAAAGATGCATTTCCGGGCGTGGCTTGCCCACCAGATGCGAAACCCGGCCCATCCCAGCCCCGCTGGAGACACCGTGAACCAAAACCGCCTAAAAACTTGCCGAAGGAGGCCGTCTGGTCTATACGGCGAGTTAGAACCGGAGAGTCAAGACGGAAATCTCGGCTGAAAAGACCGGGCGATTTGTGATGGCTAGCGAAGAACGCGCGAAGCTTGAGCGGGCGAAGGAGTATCGTTGTGAAACTCAACGCAACATATCTGTTCGAGTCGCCAACTAGGCATTTTCACAATTCCGAACAATTTTGGACCGCGTACTTTGCTCTGTTCTTGCTCTGGGAATCGCAGTCTAAGGAACCAAGAAAGATACCGGTCTACTCTTGCGATCCGCGCGGGTATCTGACGGCGTTGCCAGACACTCTCCCCATGTTAGGACTCACCTTCGCCGAAGTGATCATGGAAGGAAAACTGAGCGGCGAGGCCTTTGGATTAAAAGAATGGCCCAACGACTTAAAGGACCGGCGGGTTGATATTGTATTGCTCAGGAGAGAACATAAAGTCGCTGATTTCATTGAGGTTAAGACGATCGGCGCGGATGTGAAACACAATTTCGAGCTGTATGCAAAGTTGTGCGAAACGTTGCAGAAATCGGGCTGGAATTCGAACCTGTACTACCTCCTATCTCACGGTCATGAGCATCAAGGGGATTTTAGGCTGCTTGCTGGGAAATCTCGAATTATTCTCTGGGAGGACATTTTCAGATTCGCCGCTGAGACACCGCTAGGTAAGATGCTCGTTGGTGTACCTCTTAGCTCTTACGCGACCATGCCGGAATCCTGTAACTGCGAGGGGACATGATGCGGTCAGCCGAGGGAATGGGTGTAGAAAAGGCGGCTAACCACTCGCGGCAGCGGCGCATCCAGAACGTATTTTGGACACTCGGGTTAGGCGGCCACAGGTTCATGATGGCGTCGCTCGAATCCACCCAATTCGGGAATTGCATTGAGCAGACGGACGTGTCGATCCATCAGCTCACGGGGGTCGACCTGCTCGCAGATCTTACTCATTAGGGTGTCAACATTGTCTTCGTGGACAAGCAGGTGATCTTCGTCGGGACGCATAACAACAATGTCGGCGCGAAGGCCCACTCCGCTTGCCAATTCGCCGTAATATTTTCCTTCGAGCGCGTAGAACAGCGCCCCACGTAAGGCCAATTTTAGCGCGACTCTGCGATGTGCCATGATGAATCGCGCGTTCGTTTCGCCACTTCCCACCGCGTGAAAACCTAGATCATGTCTTGCTGCGATTCCTCTCGCCTCGCTGGTGACGCTGAAAATATGACGTGAACTACCAATTTGATAAAAAGTTGGCAAAGTCCTGATAGACGCGGGTTTGGGTGCGACTGGGGCCGTGCGGGGGAGGGCAGCCGGCGGGTGAGACGCAAAAGCGGCCGTTTCAGCTCTCATTCAATAGCTCGTTGAGGGTCGCCTTTCAGGGTGCGCGGGTGACCTCCGACGGTGGTTTGATCCTGGTGCGCGAGCTCGATGAGCGTCTGGGCTTGAGCGAACTCGTGGAACGGCACTTGACCGATTCCCGCAGAGGAAAGAACACTCAGTTACCTTTGGCCGACCGGCTGCGGCAGTCGATCTACAGCCGCCTGGCGGGGTACGAAGAGGTCAACGACGCTGAGCGCCTCTCTCAGGATCCGACTTTCCGGCTCATCGGCTCCAGCAAGATCCGGGAACGCGGGGCAGCGTTGACTTAGCCTGGCAGCGCCAGTCCGCGTCGGCCTAGCGGACTACCGATAGTCGCCCGCGTGGTGCCTGTCGAACAGATTGTCGCTTCCCCGAGCGCGTCCCGCCGCGCGGGTGATCGCGTGGCGCTGGCCGTCACCCACGTTCCGACAGCCAGTGCAGCTTCTCGCCGATTGCAAGGCCTTCCATCGGAACTTCAACATTGCAACCGAGATTCCTAAGAGCCGGCGCAAGGAACTCACGATATTTCTCGCCCGCCAAAAATACGACCGAGGTTCCGGCCGGACACTGCAGACGCAATTCCTGGGCGACCTTCCTTGACCACTCTCTGCGCTCCTCGATGGTCTTTTCGTTGAATGTCTCGTCGTACGGTTCGATCACTTGATCCACTCGTACGAGGCCGTATTTTGCAGTTTACCATAAGGCTCGCGGCGCATAACCTCAACCTGAGGAACTTCCACGCAGGCGAACCTGGAGGAAAGCAACCTGTGTTTGGCACGATCAAGAAGGTAATCAAGGACAAGGGGTTCGGCTTCATCGAGCCCGACGACGGCGGCGACGAAGTCTTCTTCCATCGCTCGCGGCTCTCGCCGAAGGTTTATTTCGAGGATTTGCGCGAAGGCACCGAGGTGCAATTCGAGGTGCGCCCGGGCGAAAAAGGCCGCCAGGCCTTCAACGTCCGTTTGAGATAGGGCGTCGCCACTCGCTGCAGACCTCCTCGACCTTCATCAAGAGCGCCGCGCCGATCCGGCGAAGGTGTGCAGACCATAAGCCCGGTCAACGCACGGTCGCGCAGCCCGGCGTGAGTGCCGGTCTCAATGGAATCGAGCAGCTTGCGCGCCTCGGCCGGACCCGCCACGCGCCCGCGGTACTGTTCCGGCCTTCGCGTTGAAAATGGCGGTTGAGTTGCGGCTTCAGCGGCGCCAGGCGAGCAGCCGGTCGAATATTCGCTTCACGGTCGGGCCAAGGCGCGTGCGATTGTAGGCGTCGGCGAGTTTGCGGATCGCCTCGGCCTGCGTCGGATAGGGATGAACCGTGTCGGCTATCTTCGACAGCCCGATCCCATGTGCGATCGCAAGCGTAAGCTCGGAGATCATGTCGCCGGCGTGGCTTGCGACGATCGTCGCACCGATTATCCTGTCCGTTTTCTTGCGCACGTGAACCTTGACGAAGCCGCCCGCTTCGCCGTCGAGGAGCGCGCGATCGACGTGCGCGAGTTCCTGCACGAAGGTCGTAACCTCGATTCCGCGCTCCTGCGCCTCGCTTTCCGACAGTCCCGTATGCGCGATCTCGGGATCCGTATAGGTGCACCACGGGACGGTAAGGGCGCTCAACCTCGCGCGGCCGAAGAACAGCGCATTGCGGATCACGATACGCGCGGTCGCGTCGGCGATATGGGTGAACTTGTACGGCGAGGCGGCGTCTCCGGCCGCGTAGATATGCGGATTGGTAGTCTGCAGGTAATCGTTGACCTTGACGCCCGCGCGCGGATCGTAATCGACGCCCGCCTTTTCCAGCCCGAGCCCGGAAACCATCGGGATTCGGCCCGCGCCGATAAGGATCTCGTCAACGGCGAGTTCGCGGTTCTCGCCGCGACGTTGGAGCGCGATTATCTTCTCCGCGCCGCGCCGTTCGACGCGCGCGATACGGCATCCTTTGATCAGTTGCACGCCGTCGCGCGCAAGCGCCTGTTCCAGCCGCGAAGCGGCGTCGCGATCGTCGCGCACGAGTATTCTGTCGGCCGCTTCCACGATGGTCACTTCGCTGCCGAAGCGGCGAAACGCCTGTCCGAGTTCGCATCCTATCGGCCCCGCGCCAATCACGGCGAGCCTGCGTGGGAGCGCGGACAGGGAGAAAACGGTTTCGTTGGTGAGGAAGCCAGCTTCGGCAAGGCCGGGGATTTCCGGTACGCTTGCGCGCGCACCGGTTGCGATAACCGCGCGGCTGAAGCGAAGCCGCGCCTGGCCGATCTCGATCACGTCGCGTCCCGCGAACCGCGCCTCGCCAAAGAACACGTCGACGCCAAGACCGCGGAATCTCTCCGCCGAGTCGTTGGCGGAAAGTGCCGCGCGAATCGCCCGCATCCGCTCCATCACGGCCGCGAAATCGACGCTTGCGCCCTCGGGCACGCGGATTCCGAAGCGGCCCGCCTCGCGAAGCGCGGCGGCGGCGCGCGAGGCGGCGATTAGGGCCTTCGACGGGACGCATCCGAAATTCAGGCAGTCGCCGCCCATCAGGTCCCGCTCGACGAGCGCGACGCGCGCACCCAATCCTGCGGCGCCCGCCGCCGTGACCAGGCCGGCCGTGCCGGCACCGATCACGACCAGGTTGTAGCGTGGCGCAGGCCTGGGATTGGTCCATCCGGACGGCCGCACGCTGGCGAGCAGGCGGTCGTTGTGACCGTCGAGGGGACCCACGTCGAGTGCGTCATGCGTCATCGGTTTACTCGCTTTCCCGGGCTTGCCTGCGAAGTTCGCGCGAGGCGAGCCGCGACGCGTAGACAGCGAGCGCGATCGTCGCCGTCAATCCGAGGGCGTAAAGCGCCCATTCGAGCGCCGAACGGCCGCGAGTGTTGGCGTAAGCGCGAGCCAGTTGGCCGCCGAACGAGCCGATATAGACATACATCGCGGTTCCGGGCAGCATCCCGAGCCACGACGCCCATACGTATTCGCTCAGTCGCACGGAAGTAAGCCCGAATGCGTAATTGAGAAAAACATACGGAAACACGGGCGAGAGCCGTGTCAGCCCCACGATTTTCCATCCCCCGCGCGCGACCGCTCTGTCCACCGCGCTGAATTTCGGATAGCGCTCAAGGCGTGCCGCGATCCAGTCTCGCGCGAAGTAGCGGCCAATCAGGAAGGCGATCGTTGCGGCCGCGGTCGCGGCGATCGATACGTAGATCGTGCCCCAGAGCAGTCCGAAGAGCGCTCCGGCCGCAAGTGTCAGGATTGAGCCGGGAACCAGCGCGACCGCGGCTGCAATATAGATCATGATGAAGACGAGTGGGCCGAAAGGACCGAGGCCGCGGATTCGGTCGAGCGTTTCGGCGGGATTCGTCAGGCCGAGCTTTCGCGCAGCTATTATTATAGCGGCGAGCGCGATCAATTCGGCGAAAAGCCTTGGGCGAATTAGCGAGGTTATCCGCTTGGACGGGCGGCTCATGCCAGTGATTGAACCCGCGGCGGGCGATAATGGTTCCGCTCGGCGCGAAGCCTGCCGCTCGAGCGCGATGGGTCGTTTGCGGCGTGTTCATGCCGTGGCCGGATGATATAAACTTGCATCGGGTCATCTGCCGTGGCGGTTCACGAACATAAGCGCCTTTCCAAATCCAACCTCAAGGTTGGAGTGATTACCGCAAGCGATAGCCGCACGCCTGAGACCGATTCCAGCGGCCGGTTGATTCGCGAACGGCTCGAAACGGCGGGCCATGCGGTTGTGTATTACGAAATCGTGCCCGACGTGGCTGAACGTATCGCCGGCGCGGTGCTCGATCATCTGGAGCAGCTCGACGCGGTAATCGTCAACGGCGGGACGGGAATCGCGCCGCGCGACTCCACGATCGAGGCGCTCAGGCCCTTGCTGGAGAAGGAGATCGAGGGCTTCGGAGAGATTTTCCGGGCGCTGTCGTACCAGGAGATAGGGGCGTCCGCGATGCTGAGCCGGGCGCTCGCGGGAGTATGCAAGGGCAGGTTTATCGCGGCGCTTCCCGGCTCTACGGCGGGATGCAGGCTTGCGATGGAGAAGCTGATCGTGCCCGAACTGGGGCATATTGCGTATCTGCTCGGCCAATGAGTCGGCTTAGGATAAGACTTTTCGCAACGTTGAGAGAGCGCGCGGGGACCTCGGAACTGGCGCGCCAGTATCCCGAGGGCATAACCGTCGCCCAGGTGTGGGAACACCTGAAGGAGGAGTTTCCGGCGCTTCGCTCGTATCGCGATGCGGTCGGATTTGCGGTCAACCAGGAATACGTAACGGGAGATTCCCGGCTCAAGGACGGCGACGAGGTCGCATTCATCCCGCCGGTAAGCGGCGGTGCGCCGACCGACGCGGCGTGGATAGGCCCGGTCAGGATCGTGCGCGAACCGATCGACCTGCGCGAGCTGGAACGCGAGGTCGCAAGCCCGGCGGCGGGCGCCATATGCACGTTCGCCGGGACCACTCGAAACGAGAACGCCGGCCGGCGCGTGATCCGGCTCGAATACGAGGCGTACGAGCCGATGGCGCTGTCGGAGATGCGAAAGCTCGCGGAGCAAGCGGGTCGGCGATGGAACATAACGCGGATCGCGATAACCCATCGAATCGGCACGGTGCCTCTCGGCGAAGTCTCGGTTGCGATCGCGGTCTCCGCGGCGCATCGGGCTGAAGCCTTCGAGGCGTGCCGGTTCGCGATCGACCGGCTGAAGGAAATCGTTCCCATCTGGAAGAAGGAATATTTTCACGGTGGCGAGGTCTGGGTGGGATGCCAGAGTTCCCATCCGCCGCATCTGCCGCACGAATAAACGCTTGGTCTACTGGCGCGCGCTGAACGGCGCTCTTGGGCCGTCGCGCGCCTGCGGACCGGGCGGGAAAGCGCGTTTTATGGACGACCGGCAGTGATTGACCTCCCGGACAGGCTCGGATAATCACAATTGGAATGGGCGGACTCGACGAAACATCGGTTGAAAAGATCGTTCTTGCCGAACCACGCGGCTTCTGTGCGGGTGTTGACCGCGCAGTCGAGGCTGTGCGGGGCGCGCTTCGCTCCTATGGCCGCCCGCTCTACGTGCGCCATCAGATAGTCCACAACCGCTTCGTGCTTGAGGCGCTCGAGCGCGAAGGCGCGGTGTTCGTTGAAAATCTCGACGAGGTTCCCGAGGGCCAGCGCGTTATCTTCTCGGCCCATGGAGTTGCGCCCAGCGAATGGGAGCGTGCGCGTGGGCGGGGTCTGCGTGTCATCGACGCGACCTGCCCGCTGGTCACCAAGGTCCACCTGGAGGTCGAGCGCTACGCCAATGAAGGCTGTACAGTCATCCTTGTGGGCCATGCCGGCCACGAGGAAGTGAAAGGCACGCTCGGGGTTGCGCCGGGCAAGGTGGTGCTGGTCCAGAGCGTCGAGGAAGCGGAGCAACTCGAAGTGCCCGACGCTGAGCGAGTCGCCGCCGTCACCCAGACCACGCTCAGCATCGACGACACCCGCGGTATCCTTGAGACGCTCAAGCGCCGCTTCCCCTCGCTTATCACCCCCAAGACCGAGGACATCTGCTACGCGACCCAGAACCGCCAGAATGCGGTCAAGGAGCTGGCCAAGGTCAGCGACGCCATCCTGGTTGTCGGCTCGCGGCAGAGTTCCAACGCAAACCGGCTCGTCGAAGTGGCGCGCACGCGCGGTGCGCGCGCATTCCTGGTGGATTCGCTGGCCGACGTGAAGCCCGCGATGCTCGAGGGCGTGCGTTCGCTTGGACTGACCGCCAGCGCGTCGTCTCCCGAATGGCTGGTGGAGGAGATAATCGGCGCGTTCGCAAGCCGCGGCGCAGAAGTCGAGATGCTGAGCGTCGCCAAGGAGCGGGTCCGCTTCCAGCTTCCGATGGCGGCTGACTAAGCCGGTGCGCGACGAAGTTTCGGGCGTATCGCGGCAGGGCGGGCGCTGCGAAAGCTTCCTTGACAATTCGGACTACTTGTTTAAAGACTCAGCGGGATTCTGCCGGGGGGTCCGCTTTTCAACAAGGTCTTTCAAGAAGTCTCGGAGAAGGTGGGAGCCTGATGCGACCGATAACTTCGCGTGCGCCGATTGTCGCCCTGCTGCTGATAGTCTCGCTTGTGGCTGCAGGATGCATGTCCGAGGCCAAAAAGCATCTCTACAAGGCCGAGGATCTTTTCGAGAAGAAGGATTACCAGGCTGCCCGTGAGCAACTGCTCCAGGCGATAAAGCTCGACCCGAACCTGCTCGACGCGCACAAGGCGCTTGCCAACATCGACGAGCAATTCCTGCACAAGGACGACGAGGCCGCCCGCGAGTATCAGATCGCCTCTGCCCTCGACCCGACCGATCCCAAGCTGCTTCAGAAGGCGCGCTACTATCGCTATCTGAAAGAACAGGAGGAGCAGGGAGACAAGGCGCTCGGCGAGGTAAAATCCGGCGACCTCGAGCAGGGCATGAAAGATCTTCGCGCCGCGCTGCTGGCGACTCGAACCGCGGCAACCCGTGCACACGTGATCCAGGATGTCGCCGATGCGATCCCGATTATAGTCGCGCAGGGCGACAAGCTTGCGCAGCAGCAAAAATATGTCGACGCGGTAAAGGCCTATGAGCAGGCGCTCCGCGGCTACATCCTGATAGCCGAGGCCGACAAGCAGCAGAAACTGGCGCCCGACGCCGACAAGGTTCTCCGCGCGATCGCCGACGCCGCCAACAAGGCCGGCGCTCCCGACATGACCTCGCCGGTCCTGCAGGACGTGCTCTCGCTCGACGCCAACAATAAGGTTGCCAACCTGGAACTTGCCCAGGTCTACCTGCAGCACAAGCCGCCCGATTACGAAACCGCGGCCGAGTTGATGGAGCGGGCGGGCGCGCCGCAAGCGGAGGTGACCAAGCTACACGAAGAAGCCAAGCGCCAGGAAGCAAAGATGCGCCGGCGCTGACCGATGCGGCATTGCTCCCGGCGCGAATCCGGACCGGCTTCGCCAGTACGGAGCGGGATCAGGGCGATGGGGCAAGCAGGGACGAGGGCCTGATGCGGCGGCGCGGTTACATCGCACTGGAGGGGCCTATCGGCGTGGGCAAGACCTCGCTTGCGCAACTGCTCGCCCGCGAACTCGGCGCGCGCCTGGTTATCGAGGACGCCGAGAGCAATCCCTTCCTCGCGCGCTTTTACGAAGAGCCGGGAAAATACGCCTTTCCCGCCCAGCTCTATTTCCTGCTTACCCGCTACAAGCAGCAGCGCGAACTCTCCCAGCAGGATCTCTTCGCGCAGGCGACCGTTGCCGATTATCTGCTCGCCAAGGATCGCATCTTCGCCAATTTGAACCTTGCGCCTGATGAACTCGTGCTCTATGAGCAGGTTTACCGGCTGCTCGACACCACGATGCCGAAGCCGGACCTCGTCGTCTACCTGCTCGCGCGGGTCGACGTGCTGGCAGAGCGCCTGCGCAGGCGAAATCGCGACTTTGAGCGCTATATCAGTTACCGGTATCTTGAGCGGGTATCGGCCGCGTATCGCGACTTCTTTTTCTATTACGACGAGGCGCCGCTTCTGGTGGTCGACACCTCGGAAATAGACTTCGTGAGCAATCCTGAAGATCTCGCCGACCTGGTTCGCGAAATCGATCGCGCGGGACGCGGCGTCCAGCACTTCGTTCCGCGAAAAAACTAAACCTTCGCGGGTCGTGCGCGGTGAATCGTCAACTCACTCCCGCGTCGCGCGCCGCGTCCTCTATCTGGCGGGCGAGCCGGAAGTCCTTCTCGGTCACGCCGCCTTCGCTATGGGTCGAGCAGGTGAAGGTGATTCGCGTGTAGTTGATAAAAATGTCGGGATGATGGTCGGCGGCCTCGGCGATTTCCGCTACCCGGTCGACGAACCTGATCCCGTCCATGAATTGCCTGAAGCGAAAGCGCCTGGCGATCGCGTTGTCGCCCATCTCCCATCCGGGAAGCGTCTTGAGCTTTTCGGCGATTTCGGCGCTCGTAAGCTTTGCCATCGCGATGCCCTCCCGGCCTATGAATTGAACCCTACGCCGAAATCTTAGCGGGCTTGCGCCGTGTGACCAACCTCGCGGTGGCATTACTTCGAAGCACCACGCCTGTGATATTAGATGGGGAAAAACCGATACCCGAAAGGACCAGGGGGCCGCGGCGATGGCCAATAAAATTGTCGACGAGGAAGCCAGGAAACAGATCGGTACAGTCGGCGAGGCACGCACCTATGAGGTGGAGCGCGGGGCTATCCGGCGCTTCGCGGAGGCGATCGGTGATCCGAATCCGCTCTTCAACGACGAACAGCAGGCGCGCAAGACGCGCTTCGGCGGGATGATCGCCCCGCCCACCTTCTGCCGCTCGATGGGCTCGCCAATCCCGAACGTCAAGCTCAACATGCCTGCGGGGTTCCGCGGTCTCGACGGCGGTTCCGACTGGGAATACTTCGAGCCGATCCGGCCCGGCGATCGGATTACCGTTCAGTCGAAGCTGGTTGACCTGCGCGAATCCGAGGGACGGCTTGGCCCGATGGTGTTTATCGTGATCGAGACTTCCTACACCAACCAGTTCGGCGAACTCTGCGTGACCCAGCGTTCGACCGCGATCCGTTATTGAGCAAGAGAGTGAGGCTGCGATGGCGAAGCAAATCTATTTCGAGGACGTGGAGCCCGGCTTCGAGATCGGTCCGCTTGAAAAGGAACCGACCACTCAGCAACTGGTCAAGTACGCGGGCGCTTCCGGCGATTTCTACCAGATTCACTACGACAAGGACTTCGCGATTGCGAACAAGCTGCCCGGCGTTATCCTGCATGGCGCGCTCAAGAACGCGTTCCTCGCCCAACTGATGACCGATTTCGCTGGCGAGCACGGATGGCTCAGCAAGCTCTCGGTCCAGTATCGCGGGATGGACGTGCCGGGCGTCAAACTTATTTGCAGGGGCCGAGTCGTCAGGAAACGCGTCGAAAACGGCAGGCATCTGGTGGACTGCGAGATCTGGCTCGAAAATGCCAAGGGCGAAAAAACCACGCCCGGCTCCGCCACCGTGATTCTGCCTTCGCGCGGCGCCTAGCGCCGCGACGGGGTCGCGCGATGCCCAGGCGCCTCTACGGCGTGCGCGAGATTGGCCCGTCCGAACTTCGCGCGGGCCGCGTCGAACCACATTACCAGAAGGTACTCGTGCGCCTGCTCTCGGCGCATGCGATCGCCGAGAAGCTAACCGCGCTCGGCTACCAGCGTGCGCTGGACACGGTCGCGGATTCGTCGCTTCATCCCCTGATAAGGAAGAATCTCGCCGAGGAGCGGCGTCATGCGCGCCTGATTTACAAAGTGCTGGAAGAAATAGGCGTCGCCGAGAGTGCCGCGGACCGCTCGATGATGCGGGTGCTGAAAAGTCCCTCGTTCGAGGCGCCGCGTTATTTTGCTGAACGTGCCGAGGGCGAAACCGATCTGCTGATGGCCAGTCTTGCGCTTGACGCGACCGGGTTGCTGATGATCGGGATCAATTACAGGGACTCCAGTTACGCGCCGCACGCCCGCGCGGCGGACATAATTCTCGAAGAGGAGGCTGAACACGACGAGTTCGCCTCCATGCTGCTCGGCCGCGCGGTCGAGCGCCTGGGCGCCGAGCGGGTTATCGACGCGCTCAGGCGATGGCTGCCGCGGGCTGTCAACTTCTTCGGCCCGCCGGGCACGGGATTCACTTACGATTGCCTGCGCTACGGGCTCAAGTCGCGCGACAACCAGGAACTCGCGGACCTGTTCCTGACGATGCTCGAGCGGCGCGCGCGGCAACTCGGGATCACGCTTCCGGCGCTTACGCCCGATTATCCGCACACCGCGGCCTGAGCGAGCCCCGCAACAACCCAAGATCTTGTGCGATAGCGCTCCGATGGACGCGTTCGAAAGGCTGGCCTCGCAAGCGCGAATCGAAACAGCCGGTTACGGCGTGCCCAACCCAGACGGAAAAGTCGTCATCTATCGGATGCGCCGGGCCCAGCGGGCATTCGACAACCCCGCCCTGGAAGCCGCGATCGAGGCGGCAAACCTGCTTGAAAAGCCGGTCGTCGTTTTCTTCGGGCTTCTCGCGCGTCATCCGCACGGCTCGCTTCGCACGTACCGCTTCATGCTCGAAGGGCTCTGCGACACGGCGGGCCGGCTCTCCCGCCGGCGTATCGGCTTCGTGATGAGAATCTGCGCCGGCGCCTCGTCCGAGCACGAGTTCGCACGCCTTTGCTCGGAGCTTCGGCCCGCGCTGATTGTCGAGGACCAGAACCCGATGCGCCGCCGGGAACCCGCGCGGCCGAACAGCCTTGGCGCCCCGCTCTGGAGCGTGGACGCCGACGTAATCGTTCCTTGCGCGTTGCTCGGCAGGGAGCATTACGCCGCGCGGACCATTCGCCCGCGCATCCGCGAAAAGCTCGCCGCCTTTCTGAAGCCGGTCGGAAACCGTCAGGTCCGCGTTCCATTCAGGGAGCCGCGCGGGCTTGAGAAAACTGCTCCCGACCTCTCGCTGCTCGAAACCCTTGCGCTCGATCGCTTGGTTGCGCCTGCGCCTGGTTTTCGCGGCGGCACGTCCGAAGGCCTTCGTGCGCTTGGGAGCTTCATCCGGGAGCGCCTCGGCGCTTACGACCGGGCGCGAAACCATCCGGAGAGCGACGGCACCAGCCGCCTTTCGCCCTATCTGCATTTCGGCCAACTCGGACCGCATACGATCGCTCTCGCCGTGCGCGACGCCGACGCGCCCCTCTCGTCGCGCAACGCCTTTCTCGAACAGCTCATCGTGCGGCGCGAGCTTGCGGTCAATTTCGTTCGTTTCAACCGGCACTATCGCTCGCTCGACTGCGCCGAGCCGTGGGCGCTCCGCACCCTTGGCGAGCACGCGCGCGACCCGCGCAAATACTGCTACACGGCGCGGCGTCTCGAACAGGCCGAGACGCACGACGAGTTGTGGAACGCGGCTCAGTGCCAGATGGTGGAGTCGGGATGGATGCACAACTACATGCGCATGTACTGGGCGAAGAAGATTCTCGAATGGACGGGGTCGGCGCGCGAGGCGTTCGACGTTGCGGTGCGCCTGAACGATCGCTACGAACTGGACGGGCGCGACCCCAACGGCTATGCGGGAATTGCGTGGGCGATTTGCGGAAAGCACGATCGCGCATGGGGGCCGGAACGCCCGATTTTCGGTAAAATCCGTTACATGTCCTACGACAGCACGCGCCGCAAATTCGACAGCCGAAGCTATATCAAGCGATGGAGCCGATGAGCGACGACAGGCCGCAAACGACGCCGATTCGAGTCGGCATCTCCGCCTGCCTGCTCGGCAGCGAGGTGCGCTTCGACGGCGGCCATAAGCGCGACGATTTCCTCACGGAGACGCTCGGCCGGTTCGTCGAGTTCGTTCCGGTCTGTCCCGAAGTCGAGCTCGGACTGGGCGTCCCGCGCGAGTCGCTTCGCCTTGTGCGCGAAGGCGACGGCGTCAGGATGGTCGGCAATAAGACCGGCAAGGACATCACTGACCAGATGTGCGCGTTCGCGGAGCGTCGCGTCCGGGCGCTCGGGGCCGAGCGCCTCAGTGGATACGTGCTCAAGAAGGATTCGCCGAGCTGCGGGATGGAACGGGTTAGAGTTTACGCAAGGAGCGGGATGCCCGCGCGAGACGGCGTCGGGATGTACGCGGCGGCGCTGATGCGGCGCTATCCGAATCTTCCGGTCGAAGAGGAAGGGCGGCTCAAGGATTCGATTCTGCGCGAAAATTTCATCGAGCGTGTCTTCGCCTACCATCGGCTGCAGGAACTGTTCGACTCGCGATGGACGGTCGGAGGGTTGGTCGCGTTTCATACCGCCCACAAGCTCATCCTGATGGCGCATTGGCCGAAAGCGTACGCGGAACTGGGCCGGTACGTCGCGGGCGCGAAGAAGACTCCGCGCGCCGAGGTGCGCGAGATCTACGAACGCGAATTCATGCAGGCGCTCAAGAGAATCGCGACGCGCGCGCGCCACGTCAACGTGATGCATCACATGCTCGGCTATCTGCGCGGGCATCTGGACGCCGCCTCACGTAGCGAACTGCTCGCTCTAATCGAGGATTATCGCGCGGGACTGGTGCCGCTGGTTGTACCGCTTACGCTCTTTCGTCACTACGTGCGCAAGTTCGATATCGCCTACTTGAAAGGACAGCTCTATCTCGAACCGCATCCGAAGGAGCTGATGCTCAGAAATCACGTGTAGCGGGGCCCTGCGCCGAACGTCTCGCGCATCGCCGCGCATTCGTCTAAGTTGATCGCAGTGATTGTTCAGCGCCGAGGTGAGGCCGCATCTTGCCTTCACAACGCATAGTGACTCTGCTGCCGAGCGCGACCGAGATCGTCTGCGCGCTCGGATTCGAAGATCGGCTCGTCGGCCGCTCCCACGAATGCGACTATCCGCCCTCGGTTACGAGACTCCCCGCGCTGACCGCACCAACCTTCGACGTCGAGGGTACAAGCGCGGAGATCGACGCCCGGGTCAGGGACCTGGTCGGCCGGGCGCTGTCGGTCTATAGGGTGGACGCCGCTACCCTGGCCGAACTTCGTCCCGACGTGATTGTCACGCAGTCGCAGTGCGACGTCTGCGCGGTCAGCATGAGCGACGTCGAGGCTGCGGTCTCGCGATGGATCGGCGCGCGTCCCACCATCGTCTCGCTCGCGCCACGCCGGCTGGAAGACGTGTGGAAGGACATAGAGACGGTGGCGACCGCGCTCGGTGCGCCGGAGCGCGGAGTCGAACTGGCGGACAGGCTGAAGCGGCGATGTGCCGAGATCGAAAAACGCGCGTCGACGCTTTCAGAGCATCCCTCCGTTGCCTGTGTCGAGTGGATCGAGCCGCTCATGGGCGCTGGAAACTGGATCCCCGAGATGGTCGCGATGGCCGGCGGCGTAAACCTGTTCGGCAAGGCCGGAGAGCATTCGCCCTACGTCCAGTTCGACGATCTAGCCCGCCATGATCCGGAAATCGTGCTTCTCGCGCCGTGCGGCTTTCCGATCGAGCGCACGATGAAGGAGTTTGCGCTGCTTAAGGGCAAGCCTGCGTGGGCCGGAATGAAAGCGGCTCGCGAAGGCCGGGTGTTCGTGGCGGACGGCAACCACTATTTCAACCGTTCGGGGCCGCGGCTGGTCGAATCGGTCGAAATCCTGGCAGAGATCGTTCATCCGGAGGTCTTTCGCTTCGGCCACGAGGGAAGTGCGTGGCGCCGCGTAAGCGCGTGAGCGGATACGCCCCAGGCAGACAAGCAACCGCGCTCAGGCGAGGTAGCGGAGGCCTTCGCGAAGCGGGGTCAGCCGGATGCCGAATTCCTTCACCAGCGGTTCGATATTGCACACGCTGTCGGCGGTGACGAAGGTTACCGCGTCGCGCGAGAGAACCGGCTTGGGCAGCTTTTCCATCACCGCGCCCGCAAGCCGCATCAGCCCTTCCGGGACGTGAACGATTGGTCTTTGGCGTCCGGTCACCTGCATCACGATGCGCACCAGTTCGTCGAAGGTCATCGCGTCCGGCCCTCCGACGTCGTAGGTTTCCTTTCGGCCCTTGCCGCCGAGCGCCAGTTCCACGCATGCCGCAAGGTCGTCAACCAGGACCGGTTGAAGCTTCTGTTTTCCCGTGCCGGGGACCGCGAACACCGGCACGAAGCGAAGCGCCTTGGCGATATTGTTTATCACCTTGTCTTCGGGCCCATAGACGAGCGACGGCCTGAAAATCGTGTAATCCAATCCTGATTCGCGAATCGCGCGCTCCGCCATCCCCTTGGCGCGAAATCCCGGATGAGACGAGGCTTCGTCCGCGGAGACGCCGCTGATGTAGATGAAGCGCTCGGTGCGAGCAGCTTTCGCAGCGTCGAGCAGTGCGAGCGTTCCGCGGTAATCGACGCGTTCGAAGGTGAGCCCACGGGCGGGATCCTCAATCGGATAGCCTTCAAACTGGACCGCGTTGACTAAAGCGCTCGCGTCTTTCAGGGCGGGGGCCAGCGATGAGGGGTCGGTGACTTCGGCTTTGACGAACTCAACGCCCGGGAGCGACAGGCGCTTTCGCGCGCGCTCGGGGAAGCGGCTCAATCCGCGGATAGACCAGCCCTGCGCCGCGGCCAGCCGGCGAATTATCGCCCGTCCGATAAATCCAGAGCCGCCCGCGACGGCAACCGTTTTCTGTCCCATGGTTTTTGCAAGCCTCCGGTGGAATCGGTCCCGCTTGCCGGGATCGACGATGCGCCGCAGCCGGCGCGATTCAGCAACGGCTTTCGGAAAAAGGCGCGCGCACCAGGAATTTCCCACGTCCCGGCTGCGCCCGGGATTTGCGCCCGGCCACGATAATCTCGCCACGCGAAATCGTGACCCTGGGCCATCCCGCGACCTCGAAACCCTCGAACGGATCGTAGTCGGCGCGCGAATGCATTTCGCCGGCGCGAATCACAACCTTCGCACCCGGATCGAAGACAACGAGGTCGGCGTCCGCGCCTTCGATTATCGCACCCTTGCGCGGATAAAGCCCGAAAATTCGCGCTGGATTGGAAGCGACCAGTTCCACCATCCGCTCCAGCGTTATCCGGCCTTTCGCGACTCCCTCCGAGTAAAGCATCGGAACCAGCGTTTCCAGGTTCGACATCCCCGGCGGAATTCGCGTGAAGCGGTCCGCGGTCTTCTGCCCGCTGGTCCAACTGCAATGGTCGGTTGCGACGACGTCAATCGTGCCGTCGGCCAACGCCTCCCACAGCGCTTCGACATCGTCGCGGGCTCGAAGCGGAGGATATCCGACGTAGCGCTCGCCGCCGGGTTCGCGGAATTTTTCTTCGGTGAGATACAGGTAGATGGGGCGTGTTTCGGCGAGGACCTTGCGTCCTTCGGCGCGGGCGCGGCGGATTTCGCGGAGCGCCGCCGCGCTGGACAGGTGCACGAAATACGCCGCGGCTCCCGTCAGTTCGGTCATCCTGAGCGCGCGCGCAACCGCAGCAGCCTCGGAAAGCGGCGGACGGCTCGCGGCGAAGTAGGCGATCCCATTGCGCCCCGATGAGAGCAGGTTCTCCGTGCAGTAGCCGATAAGATGCTGGTCCTCGGCATGGATCGTAAGCAGGCCACCCGCTTCGGCCGCGGCTGCGAACGCACGAAGGAAATCGCGCGCCCGCTCCTCGAACCCGCGCATCATGAAGATCTTGAAGCTGGTGACGCCGCGCTCGACGATCCGGCCAATCTCGGAGACGGTCGGCGCACTCGGATCGAGGATTGCAACGTGGAATCCGTAGTCGATTACCGCCCGTCCGCGGGCCTTTTCGTCCCATCGCGAAACCGCCTCGGCGAGCGAGCGGCCTTCGGACTGGAAGGCGTAGTCGATGATCGCCGTGACCCCGCCGGCCGCCGCCGCCACGGTGCCTGATTCGAAATCGTCAGCCGTGCGCGAACCGAACATCTCGGCGTCAAGATGGGTGTGTGGATCGAGCGCGCCCGGCAGAAGAAGCGTCCCGCGAGCGTCGATGGTGTGCGCCGCGTCTTCGAGGGTGCCGGGCGGGGCGACTCTTGCGATAAGGCCGTCCCTGACGCCGATATCGGCCGGCTTCGTGCCGGAAGGCGTCACCGCCCGCGCGCCGATTACGGCCAGGTCAAGCATCGCGAACGTCAGGGCCGGGCTGGAGGGCGCGGTTGCGCGCGGCGCACCAGTCTGCGGTGCGGCCTCGCCTTCAGCGCGACGGTTTTGCGCTTGTGCGCGTTGGAGTCCGCGTCAGCTTCGTTTTCTGTCATGGTTGCCAGGCTAAAGCATGATACTTCGGGCCGGCAATTGATACGGATGCGCACGAGGAAGGTGCCCAGACCACGGTTGGTATAGATGTAAAAGCCGGAGTACGGATTAAGCCCCGCGTAAAACCGCTTGCCGATTCGGAGGATCGAGCGCAGCGGCGAGCCGTAGAGCGGGATGCGGACGACTCCGCCGTGGGTGTGCCCGCAAAGCATCACGCCGGGCCGCAGGTGATGCGTGTAGAGCGCTGTGTCGGGGTTGTGCGCCAGCACAAGTGTGCATTCGTCCGGGCCAACCTTGCTGAAGGCGCGCCCCGGCTCGGCCCGGTGCGACCACAGGTCGTCGATTCCCACGATCACCAACTGCTCGCCGTGTACCGAAATCCTTCGGCTCGAGTTTGCGAGCACCACCACGCCCGCCTGCTCCAGCGCTACGGATATCCGATCGACCGAGGCCCAATGGTCGTGGTTTCCGGTGACGGCGAAAACTCCAAGGCGCGGGCTCAGCCGCGCGAGCGCGTCGCGCGTCGCGCCGAGATAGCGCGTCATCGTCTCGCGCCCGGAGAAGTAATCGCCGGTCAGAAAGACGAAATCCGGGTTCTCCGCGTTTATCAATTCGACGGCGCAACAAAGCCGTTCCAGGTCTTCGTCGCGGTCAACGTGGAAATCGCTTATCTGGCAGGCGGTCATCCCTTCGAACGCGGCCGGGAGCGCCCGCACCGGCAGCCGGATACGGGAGAGTTCGATATCGTCGATCGTGTGCCGCCACAGGCGATGAAGCGGGCGAAGCGGCGCGGGCGGCTTTGCGAGCGGACGGTTGCCCGGAAGTGGCTCGGCGGGAAGGGGCGCGGTTGCTGATTGCCCAATCATAAGCCTCAGATTCTAGAACATGTCCAGCAAATCCCGGAAATCACCGAGTTCGACGAATCTTCCCTCGGCCGGAATCAGTTCTTCATGCTCCAGTTCCCACGTATGCTGGTGGGGAATATACACCGCGCGCAAGCCCGCGCGCAGTGCAGGGTTGATATCGGAGCGCGGACTGTTGCCGATCATGAAGGTGCGCTCGGTTGCAAGGCGCGCCTGGGCAATCAGGCGCCGGTAGGCGTCGACGTCTTTTTCGCGTGGAGTTTCGACTCGGCTGAAGAGCGGTGCAAGGCCAGAGCGTTCGAGCTTTTCAAGCTGTTCGTCGCGCGCGCCCTTGGTGAAAAGCATCAGGACATGGCGGCGCGAAAGCTCGCGCAGCGTCTCCTCGACGCCCGGCAGAAGCTCGCAATGGCGACTCAGAAGCCGCGCGCCTATCTCCCGCGCGCTGGCGTGAAGCTCGGCGTGCGTCTCGGCCGAGGCGATCCGCTCGGCCGCGCGTTCCAGCGCGATCAGGTACGGGCGGCGCCCGTAGCCGTGCGTCCGGATCAATTCGAGTTCGATTTCGCGGAAAAGATTCTTCACGTGCGCGCGGTCAAGCCCCCGATGAAGGCGCGTGGCCGCCTCGACGAACTGTTCGAACGCTTCGAGAAAGTGGATATTGGAATCCCAGAGCGTGTCGTCGGCGTCGAAGATCAGATTCAGCGAAGCCCCGTCGCGAAAAACCATCGTCTCACCCAGCGTAGCCGGATGCGCGCAACCGGGCAACGCGAAGCGCTCGGGGTTCTCAGGACGCGCGCCCGGGAAATATCGCGATCTTTCCGGTTGCGGGGTTTCGTCCTACACAGACCTGGGTTTCGTAAACGCGGCTAAGATTGCCTTCGCTCAGTACCGATTCGGCGCTGCCGTAGGCCACCGTCTGGCCGTCCTTCATCAGCAGGACCCGGTCGGCGTACACGGCCGCGGCGTTGAGGTCATGCAGGGTCGCGATCGCGGCCACCGCGCGCTCGGCACATAGTTCGCGAAAGCGCACGAATACCTCCGCAACGTGCTTCATGTCGAGAAACGCGGTCGGTTCGTCAAGCAGCAGCACTTTTGGTTCCTGCGCAAGCGCCCGCGCAAGAAAAACCCGCTTGCGCTCGCCGCCTGAGAGTTCGTGGAGCCGGCGGCCAGCAAGTTCCAGCAGGTCGAAGTACTTAAGCGCCTCGTGGGCGATCTCGAGATCGCGCCGGCTCTCGAAACGAAACGGTGCAAGATGGGGCGCGCGGCCCATCAGGACCACCTCCATGACCGTGAACGGAAAAGCAACCGTGCTTTCCTGCGCGATCACCGCGACGAGTCGCGCGAGCGCGCGCCGCTCGTAGCACTCCAGCGCTCGGCCAAACAGCCGGACCTCGCCGCGGCGCGCCTTGAGTGTCCCGCCGAGGACCCTGAGCAGCGTGGATTTTCCCGCTCCGTTCGGTCCGACGATCGCCACCAGCTCGCCCGGTGCGACCTCGATGGAAACGCCTCGTAACGCGTCGCACGCTCCATAGCCGGCCGTAATATCGCGCCCCTCGAGCGCGGGCCGGATGTCATGCGTGGCCGTATCACCCATCAAACCAGCCGCCTTTGGCCTTCGCGCCTGAGCATGTAGATGAAGAACGGGCCTCCGCAGAGCGCGGTTATCGCGCCGACCGGAAGCTCCGCGGGAGCGATCGCCGCACGCGCGACCAAATCCGCAATTACCATGAAGGACGCGCCGCCCAGCAGCGAGGCGGGCAGGAGCAGGCGATGGTCGGCGCCGAAGGCAAGGCGCAGAACGTGCGGCACGATCAGGCCGACGAACGAGATGATTCCGCTGACCGAGACCGCCGCGCCGATCATCACGGAAGTCGCAAGGAAGATGGTACGCCGCGCCGCATGAACCTCCACGCCGAGTTCGGCGGCGCTTTCGTCGCCGAGGCTCAGCAGGTTCATGTCCCGCGCGCGCGTCATCAGGACCGCGAAGCCCGCAAGGCCGAGCGCGCTTACGGTCGCTACCTCGCGGTAGCCTGGTGCTTCCAGGCTTCCCATCAGCCAGAACAGGATGCTGTGCGCGTAGTAGAAATTCACCACGCTGTTGACGATCATGATCGCGGCGCCCCAGAAGGCGTTGAAGATCACCCCGACCAGCAACAGCGTGAACGGCTCAAGCTGGCCCTCGACCAGCGCCAGCCGATAGACCGCGAGCGTCGAGCCGAGCGCCATCGCGAACGCCACGAGCGGAACCGCCTCGTCGGCGAACCGGGTTTGTGAAAGACCGATCATCGCGACGATTGCGCCCAGCGCGCCGCCGCCCGAGATACCGAGGATTCCGCCCTCGGCGAGCGGATTGCGCACCAATGCCTGAAGCGCGGCGCCAACCGACGCGAGAATCGCTCCGACCGCCATTGCCATCAACACCCGCGGCAGGCGCGCATCGAACAGGATTGCGTGATCGGTGCCAGCCGGATCGGTGAGCGCGCGCAGCAGGCTTATATGCACGCCTCCGAAGACGCATCCCACGGCCCCCGCAGCGACAACCGCCGCGCCGAGCATCGCAAGCCGCGCGGCCGCGCGCCCGGGCGTAAGGAATGCGCCCGCCAGCGCTTCGAGGTTGCGGCAGGCCTCGGCGCGGGCTTGCGCTTCATGCTCGACGCCGGGCGCGCTGCCGTGGGGCGGGAATTTCGCGGCGCTCATCGCGCGAGATCCGACGCGGTTGCAATCCTGGCCGGTTCGGGCCCCGTTTCCTCGGCGGTGACGACGCCGCTTCCGAACGCCTCGGGATGAATCAGCCGTACCAGCATCATGAGCGTCTCGCCGATGCGCGGGCCGGGGGTCAGCGTGGGGTCGGTCGGGTAGCCGTGAACGCGATGCTCGCGTACGGCGGGGATGATCGGAAACCGGGACCAGAAATCACCGGGCGTGGACGAACCGGTTCCCATCTGCCCATCGAGTATCACCTGCGGCTTCTTTGCGATTATGTACTCCATGCTGATCCGCGGCCATGAACCGGGAAGACCGTCGGCAATATTGGCTCCGTGCGCCAGTGCCAGCAATTGGTCGAGAAACGTGCCGCGTCCAACCGCGACCAGCGGATCGTGCCCGACCAGCATCAGAACGCGCCGATCGATGACGCAGCTCATCAGCTTGCGGACCTTGCTTATCCGATTCTGGATTCCGGCGACCACCTTGTTTGCCTGGCGCGGATGCCCGGTGCGGTTGCCGATGATCGTGATGCTGCGCTCGATTTCGGCGATCGAATCTTCCTTGACCATCAGCGTCGGATAGCCCATCTCGACTAGTGCATGGATTTCGCGCTGGTTGGCCGAGTTGGCAAGACCGATGATAAGGGTGGGACGAAGCGCGGCGATCGCCTCAACATTGGGAGTTAGAAAAGTGCCGACTCGCGGGAGTTTTCGGACCGCGGGCGGGTAGTTGTCGAACTCGGAAACTCCGACTACATCCCTGCCCGCGCCGACCGCGAAAAGAGTTTCGGTGACTGAAGGTGCAAGCGAGACAATGCGCGCGTGGCTGCTCGTCGCATTTCCCGTCCCATGCGCGCCCGCTACGGGAGAAATCGCAGCCCCGCCAAGCGCTGCCATCGCACAGACAAGGACAAGAAGCGGCCTCGATCCCATATCGCGAAAACTAGCCTATCCAGGCACTGTTCTTAAAGGCTAACCCCGGGGAAACTTTATTGCATAGTCGTGGCGCGCTCGGTTAGCCTTCCAGATGAAATCCGGGGGTTTATTCGTGCTCAAAATCGCCGTCTGTATCAAGCAAATCCCGCTTATCGAGGAAGCCAATTTCGACCCCGAAACCAGGACTATCCGCCGCGACGGTCCCAACGTGATTAGCGCATTCGACCTGCGCGCGCTTTCGCTCGCCGCGCAACTGAAGGACCGCCTCGGCGCCGAGACGACGGTTGTCACGATGGGGCCGCCGCAGGCGGAACAGGCGCTGAGCGACGCGCTCGCGATGGGGATGGACCGCGCGGTGCATCTGACGGACCGTGCGTTTGCCGGTTCGGACACTCTAGCAACCGCGCGGGCGCTCGCCGCATGGCTCACGAAGGGCGGTTTCGATCTCGTTCTGCTCGGCAAATACTCGCTCGACGCGGAAACCGGGCAGGTCGGCCCTGAACTCGCGGAACTGCTCGGTGTCGCACAGATTACCGGCGTGAGGAAGCTCGATATCGACGGACGAATACTTCGCGCCGAGCGCGAGAGCGACGAAGGGTACGAAGAAATCGAGGCCGCGATGCCCGCGGTGCTGACCTGCGCAGAACGCGTCGCGCAGCCGATAAAGGTCAAGGCGGAGGCGGCCGAGCGCGCGAAATCGATAACTATCCAGAGGATTGCGGCAAACGATCTCGGGCTTAAGCCGCAGGAAGTGGGCTTCGCAGGCTCCCCCACCTGGGTTTCGGACATCCGCGCGGTGGAAACGCCGAAAACCCAATGCCGTTACATCGATCCGGGCGATCCCGAGCGCGCGGCGCGCGAGCTGATAGAGCATCTTGACCGCGCCGGTGCGCTCAAGCCGCGCGCGCGCGAGCGCCGCCCGATTTCGTCCGCGGTGCGCAAGCCTCTTGTCGGCAGCGACGTATGGGTTGCGGTCGAAACCGACCTGAACCGCAGGGTCACCCGAACCACGCTGGAGATGCTTTCGCGCGGCGACCAGCTCGCGAACGCGACGGGTGGCGCGCTCGTTGCGGTGGGATTCTCCAGTTCGGTCGCGCGGCACGCGGAAATTCTTTCCAGCTACGGCGCGGACCGGATAATCGCGCTCGAAAGTCCCGAACTCGAAACCTACACGCCCGAGGCTGCGGCCGAGGCGATGGCGGCGCTGGTGGCGGAGCGTAAGCCGTGGGCGCTGCTGGTTGCGGCGAGCGAGCGCGGCCGCGATTGGGCGCCGAGGCTTGCCGCGCGCCTGGGGCTTGGACTTACCGGCGATGCGATCGGGCTTGAGATCGACGCGGAGAAGCGGATGGTCGCGTTTAAGCCGGCCTTCGGCGGAAATATCGTTGCGCCGATTTTGTCGAAGACCCGCCCGCAGATGGCGACGGTGCGGGCCGGGATGCTCGAACTTGCCGAGCCGAACGCCAGGCGTCGCGGCGAAATCGAAACCGTAAGGCTTGCGCTCAAAAAGCCGCTGAGCCGGCTGGTCGTCGAGCATCCGCTGCTCGACACCTCGGTTGCGCCGCTGGAAGGCGCTGAAGTGGTTGTCGGTGTGGGCATGGGCGTCGGCGGACCCCAAGGTGTCGAGGCGGTCAAGGAACTGGCGCGCGTGCTCGGCGCTGGAATGTGCGCGACCAGGCGCGTCACCGACGCCGGATGGATTCCGCGTCAGCATCAGGTGGGACTGACGGGCAAGGCGCTCGACGCGCGGCTTTACATCGCGGTCGGGGTGCGTGGCGCCCCCAACCATACGGTGGGCCTCAAGCGGGCAGAGACCGTGGTCGCGATCAACAACGATCCCGAGGCGCTCATCTTCGAGCGCGCCGACTTCGGCCTCGTCTGCGACTGGGCGGTGATTGTTCCCGCCCTGCGCGACGCGTTGCGCGAGCGCCGGGGATGAGCCCCCGATATCGCGATCGTGCGCGCGTCCGCCCGGGTTAAGGGGAATTGCGTGCCTCAGCTCCGACGGATTGGGTGCGGGCGCGGGTTCGTTGCGAACAAGTCTTCGGGCGCCCGCCGCAGCAGTTTTCGGTCAGGTAGCCGATCAGGGCGCGCATCGCCGTGAAATTCGCGCTGTAGATGATCGAACGGCCCTCGCGGCGCGAATTCACCAGTCCGGCGAACCTGAGCTGAGTCAAATGAAACGACATTGTGGGCGAAGGCTGTCCAAGCCGCTGACCGAGTTCGCCGGCGGCCATGCCTTCGGGTCCGCTCTGCACCAGCATCCGGAAAATATCGAGGCGGGTTTCCTGGGCCAGCGCGCCCAGCGCGGCGATCGCGCTTGACTTTTCCATAATTGTAGATTTATAGAAATATCGTAGCGTGAAAGTCAACCACCACCGGCCTTCCGTGGCCGGCAGAAGAAGGAGAAAGGCGGATGGGCGCCAGCAACGAGGAACTTAAAGAGACCGTGCGCCGGAGATACGCGGGCGCTGCGCTGCGAGTCATAAATCAGCCGGCCACTTCCTGCTGCGGCGGCCAGCAGACAACCGCGTGCTGCGACACGTCAGCCGGTTCGGCCGAACGGGTGATCACTTCGAATCTCTACGCCGACAGCGACAAGGCGACGTTGCCGGCCGAGGCGGTGGCCGCGTCGCTCGGGTGCGGCAATCCGACCGCGCTGGCCGAGTTGAAACCGGGAGAGATCGTGCTGGATCTCGGATCGGGCGGCGGAATCGACGTGCTCCTCTCGGCGCGGCGGGTGGGCCCGACGGGAAAAGCCTACGGGCTCGACATGACGGACGAGATGCTGGCGCTTGCGCGGGAAAACCAGCGCAAGGCGGGGCTTGGGAACGTCGAATTCCTGAAGGGTGAGATCGAGAATATTCCGCTGCCTGACAATTCCGTTGACGTGATCGTCTCCAACTGCGTTATCAACCTGTCGGGCGACAAGGATCGGGTTCTGGCCGAGGCGTTTCGTGTTCTCAAGCCCGGCGGCAGGTTCGCGGTCTCCGATATCGTGGTGCGAGGCGAGATTCCACAAGAGATCCGGCGCGACATGGAGCTTTGGGCCGGGTGCGTCGCGGGAGCGCTCGAAGAGTCCGAGTATCGCGCGAAGCTTGCTGCGGCAGGATTCGAACACATAGAGGTCGAGCCGACGCGCGTGTACACGGCCGAACAGGCAGGTTCGTTTTTGAAGGACTCCGCCCTGGACGTGGCCGAAATCGCACGGCTGGTTGACGGCAAGTTCATGAGCGCGTTCGTCCGCGCCCGCAAACCGCAGTAATCGCGCAAATGGCCGCGGCTAAGGCTGGCAAGCTCCTCGGCCTTTGCCGCATGGGGACCCGGCGGTTCTCCTCGCCATGCGGGAGTGAAGCGGCCTCTTCGGCGGCGCTGGGCGGCGGTCGCGACGCCGCCGAAGAGGCGAGAGATTAGGCGGCGAGGTCGAAGCGGTCGGCGTCCATCACCTTGTTCCAGGCCGCAACGAAGTCGGTCACGAACTTCGCTTGCGCGTCGTCGGCGCCATAGACTTCCGCCAGGGCGCGCAACTCGGAATTCGACCCGAAGACGAGATCGACGCGAGTCCCGGTCCAGATCAGCTTGCCGCTCCTGCGGTCGTAGCCTTCGAACACGTTTTCATCGGCCGTCGGTTTCCATTCGACGCCCATATCCAGGAGGTTCACAAAGAAGTCGTTAGTCAGCGTCTCCATCCGCTTGGTGAAGACGCCGTGTTGCGACCCGCCGTGGTTCGCGCCGAGGACGCGCAGGCCGCCAACCAGGACCGTCATCTCGGGCGCAGTCAGTGTGAGGAGTTGCGCCTTGTCGATCAAAAGCTCCTCGGCCGGTACGGCGAATTTGGCCTTGAGATAATTGCGGAAACCGTCTGCGACCGGCTCAAGGTAGGTGAACGATTCGACGTCGGTCTGCGACTGTGAAGCGTCGGTGCGGCCCGGCGCGAATGGAACCGTCACGTCGTGCCCGGCCTTGCGCGCCGCCTGTTCGATGGCCGCGGCGCCGCCGAGAACAATCAAATCGGCGAGCGACACCTTCTTGCCGCCGCTTGCCGAGGCGTTGAACGTCCTTTGGATTCCCTCAAGGGTTTCAAGCACCTTCGCCAGTTGAGCGGGCTGGTTGACCTCCCAATCCTTTTGCGGCGCAAGGCGGATGCGCGCTCCGTTCGCACCGCCGCGTTTGTCCGAGCCGCGGAAGGTTGACGCCGAGGCCCAGGCGGTCGAAACAAGCTCCGCTATCGTGAGTCCCGAGGCGAGGAGCCTGGCTTTTAGTTCGGCTATGTCCCTGGCGTCGATCAGCTTGTGATCGACCGGAGGAACGGGATCCTGCCAGATCAGATCTTCCGCAGGGACTTCCGGGCCCAGGTAACGTGCGCGCGGACCCATGTCGCGATGAGTCAGCTTGAACCACGCCCGGGCGAAGGCCTCCGCGAACTCCTCCGGATTCTCGTAGAAGCGTCGCGAGATCTTCTCGTAAATCGGGTCCATCCGCAAAGCGAGGTCCGTGACCAGCATCGTTGGCACGTGGCGTTTCGACGGGTCGAAGGCGTCCGGGATCGTGGCGGCCGCGCCTTTCGCGACAAACTGGTATGCACCGGCCGGGCTCCTGGTGAGCTCCCATTCGTGGCCGAACAGGTGCTCGAAGAAGTCGTTGCTCCACTTTGTCGGTGTCCTGCTCCAGGTGACTTCCGGGCCGCCCGTGATCGTGTCCTTGCCTTTGCCCGTGCCGAATCCGCTCTTCCAGCCAAGTCCCATCTGCTCAATGGGCGCAGCCTCGGGTTCCGGCCCGACCAGCTTCGGATCGCCGGCACCGTGGGTCTTGCCGAAGGTGTGACCGCCTGCGATAAGCGCGACGGTCTCCTCGTCGTTCATGGCCATGCGCCTGAAAGTCTCGCGAATATCGATTGCAGCGGCGCGAGGGTCGGGCTTGCCGTTGGGCCCTTCGGGATTCACGTAGATGAGGCCCATCTGAACGGCGGCGAGGGGATTCTCGAGCTCCCGCGAGCCGGTGTAGCGTTCGTCTCCAAGCCAGGTCTTCTCCCTGCCCCAGTAGACGGATTCGTCAGGCTCCCAGGCATCCACGCGGCCGCCGCCGAAGCCAAAGGTCTTCAAGCCCATCGATTCGAGCGCGACGTTGCCGGCGAGGACCATCAGGTCGGCCCAGGAGATCCTGCGGCCGTATTTCCGTTTGATCGGCCAGAGCAGCCGGCGCGCCTTGTCGAGGTTCGCATTGTCCGGCCAGGAGTTGAGCGGCGCGAAGCGCTGCTGGCCGGTGCCGGCGCCGCCGCGGCCGTCGCCGATACGGTAGGTACCCGCCGCGTGCCACGCCATGCGAACGAAGAGTCCGCCGTAATGGCCGAAATCCGCGGGCCACCAGTCCTGGCTGTCGGTCATCAGCGCGCGGAGATCGTCCTTTAGCGCCTGGAAGTCAAGCTTGCTGAACTCCTCGGCGTAGTTGAAGCTCTCGCCCATCGGATTGGACAGGGGCGAGTTCTGGCGCAGGATTCCGAGGTTCAACCGCTCGGGCCACCAATCGCGGTTCGACCTCATCGCGAGGTTGGTTGTTCCGTGCACTACGGGGCACCGGCCCGCATTCTGTTCAGATTTTGCGTTCATGTCTTCCTCCGAGCCCTCCTGTTCAAGGTTTTCACGTCAGTTACGGGGTGGTCTAGTTTTGATACTATCCTTGTTTAGACTTCTTTAAAAGAAAGACCACTTTAAGTCAAGGGCCGGTTCTGTTACCCTCACTGCGTAGACGAGCTGGAACGTCACGGGATTGTGAGAAGAGCGCGGAAACAAATCGAACCTGTGCATGGCGAGTCATTGTTGGTGCGCTTGCGCCGCCATGGCCTGCGCCTGACGGCGCAGCGCCGCGTGATCGCCGAGGCGCTGGAGGGGGCGCACGTGCATCTGACCGCGGACGAGGTCTTTGAGCGTGCCGTCGCGCGCCTGCCCGAGATCAGCCGCGCCACGGTCTACAACACGCTGAACCAGTTGCAGGCGCTCGGCGAGGTTCGCGAAATCACGATCGACGCCGGGCCGAGGCGTTACGATCCCAATGTCGAGAGGCCCCATCAGCATCTGATCTGCGAGCGTTGCGGAACGGTTCGCGACGTCGTGCCGCTAGGCGACATCTCCCTGCCGGCGGACCAACGATACGGCTTCGCGATCAGCGATATCCAGGTGACCTTTCGAGGTCTCTGTCCCACATGCGCGCGATCTTCGCGGCAGTCCGGCTCCGGCTAGCGGGACGGGTCGAAAGCGGACCGACCGGTCGTGGACGCTCTGCAGGACGATCACGTGAACGGCGCCTTCGTTGAGCACGGTCGGCGCGTTGCGGCGCCCGAACTTGCCATGAGCCGCCCATCGAGGTCGTTATCTGGCCTGTGAAAACCCTGCAAGGCCTTGCGTCTGCCCGAGGAAGCCGGATCACGGACGGCCGGATTAGCCGAGCTAAAGAGCCGGTGTCCGGCAATCCCTGTATCAAATGACTATTTTCGGGCCTTGGGGGACTCGATTCGGGGTCCGGATACTACGGGCGGATTTCGTAAAGCGCTGAGAACAGCTCGTCGATCGGCAGGCGGCGGAAGTTGCGGAAACCGGCCTCGGTGGCGAATTCGCGCGCCTTCGGCTCGCCCATCATCGCGCCGATGCCCGCGCCGCCTTCGGCGAGCGAGACCGTCATGCAATAGAGCGTGCTGATCGAGTACATCATGCGTCCCTTGGCGTTGAGGTTTTCCTCAACGTTGGGCGAAACGTTCATCTCAACCATCAGGTAGGTGCCCTCCGGCTTGAGCGAGCGGCGGATCGCGCGCAGCAGGGCGACCGGATCGGCAGCGTCGTGGACCACGTCGAAGGTCGAGACGAAATCGAATCGGGCCTCGGGAAGTCTGATGCCGTCGCGAACCTCGAACGTCACGCGATCGGCGACGCCGGCCTCTTCGGCGTTAACGCGGGCGCGCTCGATCGAGACGGGATGAACGTCGTATCCGTAGACGCGCGTGTGGGGAAACGCGCTGGCCAGGGCTATCGCGGCGCGTCCGCTGCCGCATCCAACGTCGGCGACGGTTGCGCCGGCGTTTAGCGCTTCGACCACCTGGGGCATCGCGGGAAGCCATTTGCGGACCAGACGATGACGGTACATTCCGGCCGACGAGCGCTCCATCGCATGGAACGTCTCGGGCGGATAGTCGCTCTGTGGAACGCCTGTGCCGGTGCGAAAAGCATCGGCAACGCGCGGCGCCATCGTGACGTTCGGCACGACCATCTGGATGAATCCGCCCATGAACAGCGGCGAGTCTTCGTTGGCCAGCACCAGCGCGTGCTCGGGCGGCATCATGTAGGCGCGGTTCGCCGGCTCGTACTCGACGTAGCCTGCCGCCGCCATCGCGCCGAGCCATTCGCGCAGGCACCGCTCGCTGAACCCGGTGCGGCGTGCGAGTTCCTCGCTGGTGAGCCATTGGCCGGGGGGAAGCGCCTTGAAGATTCCGAGCCGGTCGCCGATATAGGTGAGCGCCCCGAGCATCGCCGCGCCCAAATCGTTGGTTATCTGGCCTAAAAACCTCTTGGCCTTGTCCCGGTCTATGGCCTTTGCCTCGTCCCCCATAAGCGTCCCCGAAAGCGGGAGATTTCCCTTTTTCTCAGCCCCGCCGCGGCACCATAGCAGATTCCACGCCCGCGCGGCCAAGAGCGTCTCACCGATGAGGCGCGGCGGGAGCAACCCGCCGCGCCGCCGCTCGCGCGCCTGTCAGGCGACGTATTTGAAGCGCTTCAGTGCGAAGACCTTGAGGAAGTCGAGCGCGGCCAAGTAAACCGCGCAGCTTCCGAGCAGGAGTCCAATCACCGTCCATCCGAGCGGAGCCATCAGGATTCCCCGCGCCGCCATCGCGCTTACGACCGAAATATCGGCGATCGAACTTAAGAGAAGCCATCGGCTCGGCGCGGAGTTCCAGAAGTGGCGTCGCTCGCGCACGAGATAGACGGTTCCCTGCCCGGTGAAGACGAGCGTCAGGAACACGAGGGTCTGCAACTGGGCAATCGGCAGAGCGAGCCAGTCGCGTCCCAAAATGAAAAGCGCAAACGACACGATAAGGACCATGACGCCGATCACCAGTCCGACCCCCATCAGCGAGCCGATATGCCATCGGTCGGGCGTTTGTGAGAACGAGACTTGGTCGGTCGAGATCGACATCGTTACGAAATCGTTGGCGAAGAGCAGCAGCACGATCAGAAGCGGCGTGATGATAAAGATGCGAGTGAGTATCACGCCCAAGGTCAGGAACAGCGCGATCTGGAATGTCTTGACGATCTTGTTGAGCGTGTACGTCAGCATCCGCTGGTAGATGCGCCGGCTGGTTTCCACGGCGGCGAGAAGATCGGTTAACCCTGCGTTGGTAAGCACGAGGCTGGCCGCCGCCTTTGCGACGTCGGTTGCGTTGGCGACCGCGATTCCCACTTCGGCCTGCTTGAGCGCGGGCGCGTCGTTCACGCCGTCGCCAGTCATCCCAACCACGTGCCCCCTTTTCTGCAGGCGGCGCACGAGGTTGAACTTGTCCTCGGGAAAAACGCCAGCGAAGACGTCATAGTCATGTCCATCGCCGTCGATACCGGCGCGCAGCGTTTCAGCGGGGCAGACGCGCTCGCCAATACCGACCCTGGCGGCAATCGCACGCGCGGTTTCAGGAGCGTCGCCGGTCACCATCACGACCCGCACGCCGAGTCCGCGAAGCCGTTGGACAAGTTCGGCGGAATCCTCGCGCGGAGGGTCTTCGAACGCGAGCAGGCCGGCCATTCGCAGCCCATTGTCAGGGCCGGACGCGACCGCGAGCACCCGGTAGCCATTCGCCGCAAGCCGTTCGACGTCGGCGTCGATCGCGGGACCGCCCGCGACGCGGGCGGCGATCGCCCTGGGCGCGCCCTTCAGCACGCGCACCTGGGCCGAGTCGCGAAGCAGCACCGCTTCGGCGAGTTTGGTCGCGGGGTCGAACGGGATCAGTTTAACCCGCTCGGACGGCGCGGACAGAAGATTGCGCTCGTGCGCGCGGGCAAGGATAGCAAGGTCGAGCGGGTCCTGGGTCGCTTCGTCACTGGCGGCGGCAGCGATGCGAAGAAGTTCGTCTTCGCTAAACGGCTCATAAACTCGAAGATCGGCAAGCGCAAGCTGGTTTTTGGTGATCGTGCCGGTCTTGTCGCTGCACAGCAGGTCCATCGCGGCCGCTTCTTCGATCGCGGAAAGGCGCGTTGTCAGCACGCCATGACGGGCGAGTTCCAGCGAGCCGAGCGCGGTCGCCAGCGTGAACGTCGCGGGTAGCGCGACCGGCACCGAAGCGACGAGCAGGATCAGCGCGAACGGCAAAACGTCCCAAAGCCGCATCCCAACCGCCTGCGAATATCCGATCAGAAGAAGCACCAGCGCGCCGTCCATCGCGACCAGGTACTTGACGATCGTGAAGATGATCGATTCGAGATGGCTCACCGTTTTTGCCGAGCGCACCAACTCGGCGGTCTTGCCGAACGCAGTGTGTGCTCCGGTCGCCACGACCTCGCCGCTGGCTTCGCCCCTGCGAACGATTGCGCCGGCATGGGCGATACCGTTGGGTCCGGTCTCGACGGGCATCGACTCGCCGGTGAGCGCCGATTGATCGAGAAGGATTTGTCCCTCGTCCAGGTGAACGTCGGCGGGCACCAGGTCGCCCATGCGCAAATGGACGTAGTCGCCCGGCACCAGTTCCTCCGCAGCGAGCATCCGCCACGCGCCGTCGCGCAGGACCCGCGCGCGCACGGCGAGGCGCCTCTTCAAGAGAAGCAGCGCGCCCTGCGCGCGATTTTCCTGGAGCAGGCTTAGCAGCGCGTTGAAGGCGAGCAGTGCCGCGATAATCCCCGCTTCCAGGTTCTTGCCGAGGACGAGTTCGAGGATGATCGTCGCCTCCAGCATCCACGGCACGGGCGCCCAGAATTTTCCGAGCAGCGCGAGGATGAAGCTCGGCCGCTCCTGCGCGACCGCGTTGGGACCGTAGCGCGCAAGACGCTCGCGCGCTTCCCGGGTGGTCAGTCCGCGAAAGGGTTTTTCGTCGTGTCCAACGGAGCTTGCGGTATCGTTCAACATTGCATGATCCGGAACCGGGGCATCTCCGGTGAGTCGACAGATCCGCCGTCGCGAGGCGACAGGCCGTCTCGGCGGATTCACGATATCAGATTTGGATGGCGCGTGCCTGAGCGTCCGCCCCTTAGGCTTTTGCCGGTGACTGGTTTGCTGCCTGCGGGCGGCCGGGTTGTGCCAAAAGCCCGAGTGCGCTACTTCCGCGAATTGGCCAAGGAGAGACGCCATGGGCGAAGCGAAACCGAAGGACGAACGCGAGTTCAAGACTATTAAGGTCGAGGTTGACGGGCCGCTTGGGAGACTCATCCTGAACCGGCCCGAGCGGCTCAACGCGATCAATGCGACGATGCTGCTGGAGTTGGCCGAAGCGGCGCGATGGTTCGATGCGCATCGCGAGCTTCGGGTGGTGATCGTAAGCGGCGCGGGCCGAGCCTTCAGTGCGGGAGCGGATCTCAAGGATTCGCCCGCCTCCGACGGCTTTGCACGCTCGGGCAAGAGCTGGCTTTACCGGCGCGAGGTCGGGCAGTACGGGCTTCGCGCGGCCGACGCGCTCGAGCAGATGCGCGCGGTCACGATCGCGCAGGTGCACGGTCACGCGGTCGGGGGCGGGGTCGTGCTGACGGCGGTGTGCGACCTGCGGGTGGCGGCGGAAGATACCGTCTTCTTCATCCCCGAGGTAGATATCGGGCTTCCGCTCGCATGGGGCGGAATTCCGCGTCTGGTGCGCGAGATCGGTCCCGCGATGACCAAGGAACTGGTGATGACCTGCCGGCGTTTCACCGCCGCCGAGGCCAAGGCAATCGGGTTCCTGAACCGCGTCGTTGCGCCCGCGCGGCTCGAGGCCGAGGTCAATGCCCTTGCGGCCGAATTGGTTGCGAAGCCGTCGGTCCCGGTCGTAATCACCAAGGATCACGTCAACGCGGTCACGCGCGTGATGGGCGCCGGGCTTACCCCGTTTGCCGACGGCGACGTGCTGCTCGCGGCGGCCGCCGACGATGAGTCGCGTGAGGCGGCGCGAGCTTACATGGACGCAACCTTCCGCAGGAAGTAATCCGCATCGAATTTCGAGTCGCCGCCAAGGGAGAACATTTTCGATGAGCGAGGAAAGGATCGATACTGTCCGTCTTCAGAATCTGGCCTACGGCTATCGCCAGTCGGCGACGCTGGTTGCGGCAATCGAGATCGATTTGTTCACCAAAATCTCGCAGGGCGCGCGAACCGTCGAGCAGATCGCGGCGAGCCTCGATATCACCCCGGTCAACGCCGAGCGGCTTCTGGTCGCATGCGCCGCGATGGGATTGGTCGTCAAGAACGGGGCCGGGTACGTCAACGCGCCCGACGTCGAGCGCTTCCTGGTGAAGGGCGCGAAGAATTACGCGGGTCCATGGCTGACCACGATGGGTCGAAGCGACTACGCCGAGTGGAACAGGCTGGCCGAGTTTCTCCGCCGCAAGGACCCGCCGCGTATCCTCGGCACCTACGAGAACTTCACAGTCGAAGATGCGCGCAAGCTGCATCGGGCGACTTTCAGTATCGGGATGGGCGCGGGGCGGCGTTTCGCGCGCCAGGTCGATTTGTCGCAACGAACCATGATCCTCGACCTGGGTGGAGGCTCGGGATGCTACTGTATCGCGGCGGCGGAAAGGTATCCGCAAATCAAGGCGGTTGTCTTCGATCTGCCGAGCGTCGCGGTGGTCGCAAACGAATATATCGCGCAGTGCGGATTCTCCGACCGAATCAGGGCGGTCGGCGGCGATTTTACGAAGGATCGGTTTCCGGAGGGCGCCGACGTCGTCACGATGGCGAGCAATCTGCCGCAGTACAGCCCGGAGATTATCCGCGCCGTTGTGCGCAAGGCATTCGAGGCGCTCAAGCCGGGCGGCGAGATGCATCTTATCGGCGAGATGCTGAACGACGCGAAGACCGGTCCCCTCGGACCGGCGCTATGGGGCCTCAACGAGGCGATTTACCTGAGCACCGGCGTTGCCCATTCGCAGGGCGAAGTGATGGGCTACTTCAGGGATGCGGGATTCGTCGAGGTGACGGCGAACGAGTTCATTCCGGGTTCGCTCACCCGCGTGAGCGGGTTTAAGCCCAAAGCGTGAGAACGGCAATGTTTCATACAGTGCTTTGCGATCTGCTCGGTATCCGCTACCCGATAATCCAGGGCGCGATGCAGGGCGCGGGTGGACCGCGCCTGGTCGCCGCGGTGAGCGAGGCGGGCGGGCTCGGCGTTCTGCCCACTTTCGGCGGCAGCGAAAAGGAGCTGCGCGACGATATCGAACTTACCCGCACCCTCACGACCCGGCCTTTCGCGGTCAATATCACCCCGATCGGACGCGCCTTTACCGAGTCGCGCGCCGCCATCTGTATCGAGATGGGAGTTCCGATCGTCACCACCGGGCGCGGCGACCCGGGCAGCAATGTCGTGCAGAAACTCAAGCAGGCTGGAACGATCGTGCTGCCGGTCGTCCCGTCGGTGCATCATGCGCTGCGCGTCGAAGCCGAAGGCGCGGACGCGATAATTGCCTCGGGCATGGAAGCGGGCGGGCACGTCGGGCGCGTCTCGACGATGCCGCTTGTCCCGCAGGTCGTCGACGCGGTCAAGGTGCCGGTGGTCGCCGCGGGCGGGCTCGGCGACGCGCGCGGCTTCATGGCGGCGCTCGCGCTCGGCGCATGTGGAATCCAGCTCGGTACCCGTTTCATGGCAACGGTTGAAAGCGAGTGCGCCGACTGGATGAAGCAGCGCCTGCTCGAGATCGACGAGACCGGCACGATGATATCGTCGCTGATGACCGGCAAGCCGGTGAGAGCGTTTGCGACCCGTATCCTGCGCGAATACGAGGCCGCGCTCGCGCGCGCCGATTCAGCCGAAGAACGGGCCCGACTGCGCGCGCACTACCTGAAGGAGCTTCGCGGCGCGCCGGCCGAGGACCGCACGATGGCCGCGGGCGAGATCGCCGGGATGATCCACGATATTCGCACCGTGCGCGAGGTTATCGAGGGGATTATCGAAGAAGCCGCCGTGCTTGCCGGGAAGCTCTATCGGATGAGCCGCGAAGAGGGCGCAGGCCCGACCGATTCGGCCATCCCGGGCCGCACCGCAGCGATGAAGAACTGAGCGCTATTCGCTGTCCTTGGATTCGGGCTCGGGCCTTCCCGCGTCGAAGATTTCGCCCTGTGCCGCCTCGGAGTCGGCCAGGCCTTGCTCGAACTCCGAGGCCGTGAACAGGCCGGGGCGTTCGGCGAACGGGCGGAATTTCTCGTACAGGTCGTTGAGTTTCGCCTGGTAATACTCGACGTTCTCGTCGGGATTGGCTGGATCGTATTCCGAAACCAGCTTCGCCGCCGCTGCGACCTTGACCCGCCTGGTCTGTCCGGTGACGTAATACGAGACCTGGTCGCCCGCGATATAGCCGCGCCCGGACTTGAGCGCGAGTTCGTAGGCAGCGGACAGATTGCGACGCTTGCCGCCGACCTTGTCGCGGTAATTTTCGAGCGAGTCCTGGAGCGTCTCGGTCTTCATCAGTTCCGTGATACCGAGCGCATGAGCGCCGATACGCTTGTGGTAGTCGTCGCGGAGCGCCTTCAGGCGGTCGCCCCGGCCGGTCATCAGAAGGCGGAACGTCTCCTCCATGAAACGGCGCTGGAAGCGCTCGAGCCCGCGCGATTTAAGCCCCGAACCGCGAATCGTCATCTCGCCGGAGCGCTCCATCAGCACGTAGTTCTTCATCTTGTAGCTGAACATCGCGGCGTACTCGCCATCGATTTCGAGACGGATTCCCTCGGGCATCATCGCGCCGATTTCCTCGAGCAGCGCCTCGGCCTTTTCGAGGCTGTCCGACTTATCGGGCAGGACGAAATAGATTCCGTCGGTGTCGACCTCGATTACCTCGGCGCCGCGCTCTTCGAGCGCTGCTATCGCAAGCTGGATAAGCTCGCGTCCGCGCCGGGTTACGGCGTTGGCCTCGCCGAAGTCGTTGAAATGGCCCATCGAGAAGCCGAGGTAGCCGTAAAACGAGTTGATCAGGATCTTGAAGGTCTGCTGGAGCGCCTCCATGTTGCGCCGCGCGCTGCCCTGAAGTTCGCGCATCGCGGCCTTGGCCCGCACGCGGAAGTCCCGCAGATCCTCCAGCATCCTGAGGAACACGCCGAGGCGGTCCGAGACCGGGGCATGGCGGAACTGGAGCATCAGCGACGGATAGAGCGAGGTCACGTCGCAATGGAACACGTTTTTTGCAACGCCGCATCGCCGCATCTCGGTGTATCCGCCCGCGACCGGCTCAGGCGGCGCGGGCAGCGGGATCGAATGGCGCTGCGCCAGATAGGCGCGCAGCATCAGGGCGTCGATCTTGGTCGCGTTCCCGCGCAGCACCGCGTTCTGGTAAGAGTAGGGGAATATCTGCGCCTGGACGAAGTAGCTCGGAGCGAGCAGTTCGGCCAGCGCGCGCGTCTCACGAGCGTCGTCGAGCGCGTATTCGAAAAGCGTGTCGGGATCGCGCTCGAAATATTCGCGGACTCGCGACGGGTCGATATAGACGCGCGCGTCGCGGGCCAGTCCGAAATGCTGTGCGAGCTGCTTGAGCCCGAAGCCTTCCAGCTCGCGGCTTGCGATATCGTAATGCTGGGCGAGAATCCAGGTGTCGATGATACTTCGACCGTAGATGTCGTAACGCCGGTAAGCGATCGAGCGTTCCGCGATCTGAAGCCGCGAAGGCCGCGCCCGCATCTCCCGCCCGTCGCGGCCCAGCGCGAGCCTGACCCCGAGCCGGCGCGCGCGCGTTTCCAGGTACTCGAAATCGAAGCGGAACAGGTTATGGCCCTCGATTACGTCGGGATCGCGCTCGCCGACCAGCCTGACCATCTCCTCGAGCATCGCGCGCTCGTCCATGCGATCGCCCCGCAGCACGCGTTCGAAGCCCGTCGAATCGGTGATCGAGATCGCGATTATCCGGTCGGCTTCGCGCGCGGCCGAGGGAAATTCAAAGCCGGGGCTGGTGTAAGTCTCGATATCGAGCTGCAGGCGGCGCAGGTCGGCGAATTCAAGCCCGATGAAGTGCGTCATCCCGGTCAGCATCAGGTGCTGCTCGATCGGATCGGCCAGCACCAGGTAGGGAGCGTCGGGCGCGCCGGCGGTCTTGCCGGTGGTTGCGCGCAGATGGCGTTTCAAGGCGTCGAGCGCGTCGGTCGAATCGAGGGTAACCAGGTAGCGCAACGGAAAATCGCCGGCGAGATCACTAACTTCGTAGCGCGCCTTAAGGCCCCGAAGCCGGGCCGGATCGTCGAGCAGAGCGAATAGGCGAAGCGGGCGGCGTTCGCGGACCAGGTTTTCGCCCTGGCGGCGGAAGATTTCCACCTCCTTGTGCGAGGCAATCTCGACCGCGACAATCCGAGGCTCGCCCGGATCGCCAAACAGCAGCCGGTTGCGATAGAAATCGGCCGATATTTCCTGCCACGGGTTCATCAGTGCCGTGCGAACCGAAGTTTCGCACCGTCGCGGCCCATTTGCACGGGCGCGCGCAAGCTCAGAGCGTGCCCATCCAGGCGAGCCCAGCGATGAAGATCGCGTAGGCAACCCCGCCGAGCATCAGGGCGGGCATGGTCAGTTTCGAGTCCCGAAGATTGGCGTAAAGCAACGCCGAAGAAACGATAGTGATGCCGCCAGCAAGCAGTTCCGGGGCGCCAAGATGCCACGGACTGTAAGCGAGGCCGAGCGCCACCGGAATACACGACTGGAAAACCATCGCGCCCGTGATATTACCGAGCGCCAGGTGGTCCTTGCGCTGGCGAATCCAGATTATGGAGTTGTATTTCTCCGGCAATTCCGTGGCGAGCGGGCTCAGGATGAGCGAGAGCACGCCCGGCGCTATTCCGGCGTGAGCCGAGAACAGGACGATTTGATCGACGAATTCCCGTGCGCCGAAAAGTATCGCCGCCGTTCCCGCGAGCACCTGCGCCACTGTCGGCCATAACCGCGGCGCATCGGGACTCCCGCCGAACAGGCGCTCGAAATAGAGCCCGTGTTCGACCTCGGCCTCGGCGCTCCGCCGTATCTGGAGCATCGTCCAGGCGTAAAAAACGTAGAGGAAAAGGAGCAGGATCGCGCTCATCCGCCGCAGCACCGGGCCCGGGTCCACGAGGCCGCCGAGCAGCACAACCGCGGCAAAGATGGGCAGGAAAAATCCGAGGTCGCGCCGCGCGTCCTCAGGGACGACGGTCAGGCCGACTCGGCGCCGGCGACCGCGGAAGACGGTCGCCGCCACCCCCATCACCAGCAGCGCGACCGTCGAGAGCATCAGCGGCGCGCCGACGATTGCCCCGATACCGACGGCGGAATGGGGGCCCGGGTGGCCCCGGCTCATCAAGAGCGCGATTGCCGGGATAAAAGTCTCAGGCAGAGCGGTTCCGACCGCGGCAAGGAGGCTTCCGACCGCCGCTTCGGCCAGTCCGAGGCGCTCGCCGGCCCATTCGACGCCGTTGGTGAAAAGCTCCGAGCCGAGCAGGATTATGACGAAGCTCAGGGCAAGCAGTATCAGATGCGCGGTCAATATCGGGCGCTAAGCGGCCGGTCGGGCTCGGCGAGCGAGAAGTGAATTGCCGACGACAAGGGAATCGTTACAGTTTTTCACGGGCAAAGATGCTTTAGGATGCATATAATTATGACTGCGGGCAAGGCCGGGGAATCGCCAATGAAACATCAGCGGCGCGAAGCCGTCTTTTACACTGGAAGGTTTGACATGCTGGCTATCGCGCGGGTAGATTAGACGGTTCGGCACTCTATGGCTGCGTTTGAGCACGCTCTCGCCGAGAATATTGGCTGTCGAACCTGTCCTTCCCGACTTCTAATGTGCGTTGATTCTGCTATCCTCCCGCTCCAAGCCCGGTGCGGGGCTTAAATTGGCGGAATTGTTGAAGAATGAAGCCAAAGTTTGAAGGAAAAGATTTACAGGGTCTGGTCGACCTCGGACGTGAGCAGGGCTATCTGACTTTCGATCAGGTGAACGACTTCCTGCCCCAGGACGTTGCTTCGCCGGCCGATATCAGGGCCGCCCTGGACAGTTTCGAAGACCTTGACATCAAGGTACTCGAGGAAGTCCCGTCTGCCGACGGCACCGAGGTCGAGGTCGAGGGTGAGACCCGCGAGGAGCCCGAGGAAGCCGCTGAGGCTCCCGCCGAAACGGTTGGCGAATCGTCGGACCCGGTCCGTCTCTACCTGAAGGAGATGGGCAACTTCCAGCTCCTGTCGCGCGAGCAGGAGGTCGAAATCGCCAAGCGAATCGAGGCGGGCGAGAACGAGGTTGAAGAAGAAGTCCTTGGCTCGCCGATCACCCTTGAGCGCGTGATGGCGCTTGCGCAAGCGATTCTTTCCGGCGAAGCGGACCTTCGCGAAATCTATGAAGAGAGCGAAGAGCCTTCGTCGGACTCCGAGGAAGAGCCCGGCCCCGAGGCCAACGAAAAGCAGCTCAAGAAGCTTCAGGCTTCGCTCAAGAAACTGACCGAGCTTCGCACCAAGCTGGAGAAGCTCGAAGCCGAGCTGTCCCATAGCAAGCGAGGCTCGCGACGCAGACCCCGACTCGAGAAGGAATACGAACATTGCAGGGCGCGGCTGATAAAGGAGCTGCGCGCGATGCAACTGTCACATCGGCTGCGCGAGTCGATAATCGCCGAGATGCGGCGGATGCTGTCCGACTACCGCAACGCGCAGCGCCAGATCGAACGCTACGAGCAGGAAACCGGCCGTTCCAAGACGCAGCTTCTCAAGGAGGCCGCCGAGGCCGAGGATCGCCGCCACGTCCTCAAGGTCGGTGATACCCGGGAAAACCTGCTCGACATCGCCCACAACATCAAGGAAGCGCAGAAGACGATGCGGGCGATCGAGAAGCGCGTCAAGGCCTCGGGCGAGGAGTTCGCTCGTTCCCTCGAGACGATCGCGGCCGGCCAGGACAAGAGCCGCCGCGCCAAGAAGGAGCTTACCGAGGCCAACCTGCGCCTGGTCGTGAGCCTTGCCAAGCGCTATACGAACCGCGGACTCGGCTTCCTCGACCTTATCCAGGAAGGAAATATCGGCCTGATGCGGGCCGTGGATAAGTTCGAGTACCAGCGTGGTTACAAGTTCTCCACCTACGCGACCTGGTGGATAAGGCAGTCGATGTCTCGCGCGATCGCCGACCAGGGCCGGACCATCCGAATCCCGGTCCACATGGTGGAAACGATCAACAAGCTCCTGCGCGTCACGCGGCTTTTGGTCCAGCGGCTTGGCCGCGAGCCGAGCCCGGAGGAAATTGCCGAGCAGATGGAGATGCCGCTCGACAAGGTCCAAAAGGTGCTCAAAATCGTCAAGGAGCCGATTTCGCTGGAGACCCCGATCGGCGATGAGGAGGAAAGCTCGCTTGGCGACTTCGTCGAGGACGAGCTTGCGCCTTCGCCGGTTGACTCGGCGATCCAGTCGAATCTCGGCGAGCAGACCCGCAAGGTGCTCGCGACGCTGACCCCGCGCGAGGAGCAGATCCTGAGGATGCGCTTCGGGATCGGTCAGAAAACCGACTACACGCTCGAAGAGGTCGGCAAGCAGTTCGCAGTCACCCGCGAGCGTATCCGCCAGATCGAGGCCAAGGCGCTGCGCAAACTTCGCCAGACCGGCCGCTCGCGAACCCTGGAAGGCTTCCAGGAGCGCGAGTAAGGACTGCTTCGGCAGGGAAAATCGACGGCCCGGAGCTTCACGCCCGGGCCGTTTCTCTTTGGCCGCCGATCACCCCGGCCGCGCGAAGGCGCGCGATCTCTCCGGCGTCGAGACCATACTCGCCGAGCACCTCGTCGGTATGCTCGCCCAAAAGCGGCGGACGCGAGACTCTACCCGGCGTTTCGCCGAGCTTTGCGGCGAGCCCGGTCGTCATAAACGTGCCCAGCACAGGATGTTCCATCCGCAGCAGCATCTCGCGCGCCGCGGTCTGCGGATGCTGAAACATCTCTTCGATCGTCAGTATTGGCCCCGACGGGATGCCCTCGCGGTTGAACAACTCGATCCAGTAGTCGGCGGGGCGGCCAGCAAGCGCGCGGTCGATCTCGACGCTCAGCGTGTCGCGATTTCTGACCCTCAGTCCGACGGTGACGAAACGCTCGTCGTCAGCCAGTTCCGGCCTTCCGAGCACCTCGGTGAACTTGCGCCACATCGCCTCGCTTCCAACCGCGATATTGAACGGACGGTCGGCGGCGTGGAATACCCCGTGCGGCGCCGAGAGCGGGTGATGGTTGCCCTGCGGACGGGGCGACTTGCCGGTCTCGAAATAGATCCCTGCCGACCAGCTCAGGATGCTGACGATCGATTCGAGCAGCGAGGTCTCGACGCGCTGGCCCCGGCCCGTACGATGGCGCGCTTCGAGGGCGAGCAGGATGCCCTGGGCGGCGAAGATTCCCGCCAAAAGGTCGCAGATGGCGATTCCAACGCGCGTGGGACCGCTCTGCTCGGTTCCCGTGACGCTCATCAGGCCAGACATCCCCTGCGCGATCTGGTCGAACCCGGGACGGTCGCGCAGTGGGCCGCTTGGGCCGAAGCCCGAGATGTTGCAGGTGATGATGCGCGGGTTGCGCGCAGAGAGCGTCGCGTGGCCGAGACCCATCGCGTCCATGACGCCGGGCCTGAAGTTGTCAACGACAACGTCGGCGCGCTCCGCGAGCCGGAGCAGGAGGTTGCGCCCCTCGGGTTTCTTTATGGCCAACTGGACGCTTTTCTTGGAGCGGTTCGCGCTAAGGAAGAAATAACTGTCGCGCCCGGTATATTTGCCCATCTCCGAGCGTCCACCCTCGACCGGCTCGATCTTGAGCACTTCCGCGCCATAATCACCCAGAATTTGGGTGCAGAACGGGCCGGCCAGGTAGCGCGTCAGATCGAGAACTCTTATCCCTTTGAGCGGCGCCTCGCCGGTCATCGAAAATCCTCCCCTGTTGCTGGATTTTTCTCCGCCCAGCCGGTGCGGCACACGGTTGGCAAGCCGTATGCGTAAGTCCTTGTAACACGTCTTGGGATTGTGCGTCTAAGAGTCAGAAGGACGTCAGTGGCGAGTTGCATGTGGCGGCTTCTATAATGGAATTCTCCTGATGAAATTTTTCTCCCGGAAAAATGCGCGATGGGCTCTCCTGCTTGCCGTGATTGTGGTCGGCGCGGCCGCTTACATGCTGATGCGCGGGGGAGAAGAGGTGCCGCGCTACGTGACCGCGAGGGTCACCCGCGGGTCGATTATCAGGTCGGTCAGCGCGACCGGGACCGTCAATCCCGTCACCACCGTCCAGGTCGGAAGCTACGTTTCGGGGCCGATTCAATCGATCTACGCGGACTTCAATTCGCCGGTTAAACAGGGCCAGCTGATCGCGAAGATCGACCCGCGACCTTTCGAAGTAAAAGTGGCGCAGTCGCGTGCGGCGCTCGCCAACGCGCGCGCCCAGCTCACCAAGGACGAGGCCGCGCTTGCCTATAACAAGATAACCTGGGAACGCGACCGCCGGCTTCTTCGGGCTCACGTCATTTCCCAGGACCAGGCGGACAGCGCGTACAACACCTACCAGCAGTCCAAGGCGCAGGTAGAGCTCGACAAAGCCAACATCATGCAGCAGGAGGCGAATCTCCAGGAGGCCGAAGTCAACCTCGGTTACACCAATATCGTCTCGCCGGTCGACGGCACGGTGGTCTCACGCAACGTGGACGTGGGACAAACCGTCGCGGCGAGCTTCCAGACGCCCACGCTGTTCCTCATCGCAAGGGACCTGACCAAGATGCAGGTCGATACCAACGTGAGCGAATCCGACATCGGCAACGTCCATTCAGGCGAAAACGCCGAATTCACGGTGGACGCGTTTCCGGATCGGAAATTCGAAGGCACGGTCGGACAGGTGCGCCAGGCGCCGATCACGGTGCAGAACGTCGTCACCTACGACGTGGTCGTGAACGTTCCCAATCCCGAGTTCCTGCTCAAGCCCGGGATGACCGCCGACGTGACGATTGTCACGGCGCGCCGCGACAACGTGCTTCGGATCCCGGAGCAGGCGCTTCGCTTCTCGCCGGGCGGGTTTAGGGGATCGACGCCGACTCCCGCCTTAAGCGACAACCTGTCGCATCAGGCGCGCGTGTGGATAAGGAGCGCGGGCGGCATAAAGCCGGTCTCGATTGTGACCGGGCTTAGCGACGGCACCCTGGTCGAAGTGCTGAACGGACCGCTTCGGGTCGGGGAAGAGGTGGTGGTCGACGAAATCAGCCCGGCCGCGGCGCAATCGTCGGTCCAACCGCTTCGCTTCCCGCACTGATGGTTTCGGGGATGCGATGAGCAGGGTTATTGAAATCGTCGGACTGAAAAAGGTCTACCGGCTCGGCGAAATCGAGGTCAAAGCCCTCGACGGGGTTGATCTCGTGATCGAGCAGGGCGAGTTCGTCGCAATCATGGGCGCTTCGGGTTCAGGCAAGACGACCCTGATGAATATCCTCGGATGCCTGGACCGGCCGACCGCTGGCCGTTACCTGCTGGAAGGGGTGGATGTCGCCTCGCTCGACGAGGACGCGCTGGCCGACGTTCGAAGCCGGCGGATTGGATTCGTCTTTCAGAACTTCAACCTGCTGCCACGCACCAGCGCGATCGAAAACGTCGAGCTGCCGCTTTTCTACTCGGGATGGACGCCCGACGGAGAAAGGCGAGCCGCTGAACTCATCAAGACGCTCGGGCTGGGCGGGCGCGAGCGAAACGCGCCGAGCCAGCTGTCCGGCGGCCAGCAGCAGCGGGTTGCGATCGCGCGGGCGCTCATCAATCAACCGGCTATCCTGCTTGCCGACGAGCCGACGGGCAACCTCGATTCGCGCAATTCGAGCGAGATCATGGAGATTCTGCAGCGTCTCAATCGCGAGCAGGGTTTGACCGTGATTGTCGTGACTCATGACCCCGATATCTCCGAATACGCCGACCGGGTGGTGACCTTTCGCGACGGCAGGGTGATTTCCGATACGCGTCGTGCCGCCGCACCCGGAGTCACAACCGCCCCATCTGTGCCGGCGGCGGTAGCAAGACCTGCGGAGAAGGAGTGGAGCACGTTCGGCTCGATGGCGCTGAACGCGGCCGGGCGCGCGCTGCGGCGCAACAAGACCCGTTCGGCGCTCACGATGCTCGGGATTTTTATTGGCGTTGCGGCGGTGATCGCGATGGTTGCGGTGGGCAACGGAGCGCGCGCGTCGGTGCAGGCGCAGATCCAGAGTCTCGGCACGAATCTGCTGGTGGTGCTTCCCGGCGCGACCACCTCGGCGGGAGTGCGCGCGGGGCTCGGCAGCGCGTCCACGCTGACGGTGGGCGACGCGCAGGCGATCAAGAAGGAAGCCCGCGGAGTGGCCTACGTGAGCTATGCGGATCGGCAGATCGCGCAGGTGGTCAGCGGCAATCGCAACTGGAGCACCAGTATCAACGGCGTCACTCCGGCATATCTGCCGATTCGCGACTGGCCGGTCGTGGCTGGCCGCGCGTTTACCTGGCAGGAAAGCCGGCGCGCGGCTCCGGTATGCCTGCTCGGGCAGACCGTGGTGCGAAACCTGTTCGGGCAGAATGACAATCCGATCGGCGCGATTATCCGGGTCAAGAACTTTCCGCTGCGCGTGATCGGGGTTCTCGCGGCCAAGGGCCAGTCCTCATGGGGCATGGACCAGGACGACGTGGTGCTGATGCCGTTCAATACGGCCGAACGGAAGGTGCTCGGAACTTCGCAGGTGAGCGCGACCGTTCCCTCAACTGTCACCGGATCGACCAACCCCGTGCTCAATCCCTATATCGGGGTGCCGATCTGGACCGCCAACAACCCGGCCTATCAGTCGAGCGCGGCGATTATCAGTCCGTTCGGAGGTCCCCCCAAGATCTCCGGCGTGGTCAACATGATTTACGTCAAGGCGCAAAGCGCCGCGGCAGTACCCGGGGTGCAGAAGGAAGTCGAGCTCATTCTCCATCGACGGCATCACATTCAGCCCGGCCAGGACGACGACTTCACAGTGCGAAGCCTTGCCGAGATCGCGCAGGCCTCTGAGAGCGCAAGTCGCGTGATGACGCTGCTGCTGGCGGCCGTCGCTTCGATTTCATTGATCGTGGGTGGAATCGGGATCATGAATATCATGCTGGTCTCGGTGACCGAGCGAACCCGCGAGATCGGAATCCGGATGGCGGTCGGGGCGCGGCGAATCCATATCCTGCTTCAGTTCCTGGTCGAAGCCACGCTGCTCAGCGTGCTCGGCGGACTGGCGGGCGCGGCGCTGGGAATTGTTTGCTCGAAGCTGCTTTCGATGGTAGCGGGATGGCCGACCCTGGTATCGCCCGAGGCGATAGTCGGTGGCTTTGTGTTTGCGGCAGCGGTGGGAATGTTCTTCGGCTTCTACCCGGCGCGCAAGGCCTCGATGCTGAACCCGATCGAAGCACTCCGTTACGAGTAATCGCGCCCCGGCAGTTCCCGCTCGATTGCTATAAGCTGGGCTGCTCCCTATTTGCAGATATTCTACTTGACGCTGACCTGGCACACGCTCAGAATTTCTGCCAATAAACTGCGGCACGCATCTGCGTGCTGGGGAGGGATAGACAATGTCCAGGCGTGCTTGGGGGCGAGCATGGCTTGGCGCCGCAGCGTTCCTGGTGATTGCGCTTGCCGCTACGGCACAGGCCCAGGTCAGGCCGGGAGATGTAATCACCGCCAATGATGCCTCGAGGGTGAAGGCTCTGGTTTCTCCGGGCGTGTACTACCGAATCGTCAAAGGGATGAGGCTCCATATCGTCGCGACGAAAGAGATCGACTGGCCGCCGCCGTATAAGGAAGCGACCGAGAAGTATTCCTCGCAGGTGAGGCTCAGCCAGGACCATCGAAGCCTCGTCGGCTACGTCGCCGGTCAACCCTTTCCGCTGCTCGACGCGAATGATCCGCATATCGCGGTGAAGCTCATCTGGAACAACGTGTTTCGGCCGATTTCAACCGACGATTACGACCTGCGTTTTTTCGATTGCCAGGAGCAGTACCCGAAGCTCGGCGGAACCCATCGGATTATCAACGAGGTTCAGGTGGGACATTATGCCGGCTATAACCTGGTGGGACGGACCGAGGTCGAGCCGCTGCCCGTCGATCCCGATTTCAAGATCACCAACCGGCTCTGGATGTTCGCGCTCTATCCATTGCTTGCTCCCGAGGCTGAGCGCGGCGACGGAGTAATCCGCTACCGGTATGCCGATCCGAATCGGGCTGACGATTCCTGGACGTGGGATCCGGGTGCGCGCCGCGTGCGAAGGCTCAACGAGGCGATCATGAGCAGCAACACCGGGACGCACACCTTCGACCCGGATCATTACTCGGGCTACAACCCCAAGACCGAGGAGTATAACTACAAGTTCCTCGGCGAGCGGAAGATGCTCGCGTGTGTGCATGCGATTCACTCGCCCGAGGTGACATGCCCTTACGACGCGGGCGCGAGCGCATGCCCGGAGAACTGGGAAATTCGCCGTATCTACATCGTCGAATCGACCCCGCGGCGCGGGCGGTTCAGTGCGGGCGGGGGTGTGGTGGAAGGCAAGACAATCGTCTACCTCGATTCGGAGGCCTGGTTCGAGCCGTATGTCGATACCTACGACCAGCGCGGCCAGCTATGGCGCACGAACCTCTACTGGTTGACCTATCGCGATCGACCGGTGCCTGACGCCCGTATTGCGATCTATCCCTTCGAGCGCGAATTCGTCGTGGGCGCGAGCGAATGTGACGTTCAGGGCGGGATGTCCGCGATGTGCTATCTGCCGGGACAGCACACGCCCGAGCGCGAGTGCTGGTACATAAATATGGGCGCGGTGGACAAGGACTTCTGCACAGTGCGCGCGATGGTCGCAGCAGCGCCGTAGATGGCTTCGACTGTGCTCAGCGCAAGGGCAACGCGCTGGGGTGCATCGCCTGCCGGCTTTTTTGCCCGCTTAAGGCACTGTTCCCACTTGCATCGGCTTTTTTTTGCGCGATTGCACTTGACAACATTAATAAGAGTGGAGCAGTACTTGTGGCACGTTAATCCTCGGGGGAGGTTTAATGGCAATGCCGCATGGGGTCCGAAAGCTGATGGCGGGCGCCGTCGCCTTTTCTGTCCTGCTCGTTTTTTCAATTGCTGCAAGAGCCCAGGTCAAGCCCGGAGACGTAATCACTCCGAAGAACGCGTCGAAGGTGAAAAACCTGGTGTCGCCAGGCGTCTATTACATGGTGCAGCGCGGCATGTGGATGAACATCGTGCCGCACAAGGAGATCGACTGGCCGCCTCCATTCAAGGACGCGACCGAGAAGTACTCCTCGCAGGTGCGCCTGAGCGCCGACCACCGGAGCTTGGTCGGCTACGTGGCGGGTCAGCCATTCCCGCTGCTCGACGAGAACGATCCGTATATCGCGACCAAGATCATCTGGAACAATGTGTTCCGGCCGATTTCGACCGATGATTACGACCTGCGCTTCTATGACTGCGAATTCCAGTATGTGAAACCCGGCGGCTCCCATCGGGTGATTAACGATATCTGGGTCGGGCACTACGCGGGTTATAACGAGGTTGGACGCACCGAGGTCGATCCGATTCCCGTCGATCCGGACTTCAAGATAACCAACCGCGTGTGGCTCTTCGCGCTCTATCCGATTCTTGCGCCGGAGGATGCACGCGGCGAGGGCCTCATCCGATGGCGTTACGCGAATCCGGACCGTGGCGACGACGCGTGGACGTGGAATCCCGGTGTGCGGCGCGTCAGAAGGCTCAACGAGGCCATCCTGAGCTCGGCGACCGGAACCCAGACGTTCGACCCCGACCATTATTCGGGTTTCAATCCGAAGGTCGAGTTCTACAACTATCGGTACCTCGGCGAGAAGGACATGCTGCTCTGCGTGCATGCCGCCCATTCGCCCGAAATAACCTGTGCGCACGACGGCGGCGCGACCGCGTGCCCGGAGAACTGGGAGATGCGTCACGTTTATATCGTCGAGGCAACGCCACGGCGCAAGGTCGGGAAGGCAGGCGGCGCGCTCGACAGCAAGAGCATCGTTTACATCGACTCGGAAGTGTGGTTTCCACCGTGCGTGGACGGTTACGATCGCAACGGGAGGCTGTGGCGCGCGAATATTTACTGGCTGGCTTACCGCGATCGTCCAGTGCCGGACGCGCGCGTTGCCATCTATCCGTTCAAGCGCGAATTCGTAGTGGGAGCGTCGCGCGTCGACGTGCAGGCTGGGGACTCCACGATGTGCTACCTGCCCGGCCAACATACGCCCGAGCGCGAATGCTGGTACATCAACATGGGTGCGGTCGACAAGGATTTCTGCACAGTGCGCGCGATGGTGGCGGCGGCTCCCTGAGCCGGATGGCGGCGTTTTGCTGAATGATTTCGGCGCGGATCGTCCGGCGACCCGCGCCGATTTCTTTTGCTGGAATGCGACCGGGCCGCATCGCGATGCGACGTGCCCGGATGCCTGCGCTCACTCCACGGTGACCGACTTGGCCAGGTTTCGCGGCTGATCGACGTCGGTCCCGCGCTCGACCGCGATATGGTACGCAAGCAACTGGAGCGGAACCGTCATCAGCACCGGGGTCAGCAGAGGGCTCGTCTCCGGTACTTCGATTATGTCGGACGCGATCGCTTCGAGTTCCGGCGTTCTGCGGTTGGTCAGCGCGATTATCCTCCCGTTGCGCGACTCGACCTCTTTCATGTTCGAGAGGGTTTTCTCGAACAGATCATCGTTCGGAATTATCACTACGACCGGCATCCGTTCGTCGATCAGCGCGATCGGCCCGTGCTTCATCTCGCTGGCCGAATAACCCTCGGCGTGGATATAGGAAATCTCCTTGAGCTTGAGTGCGCCTTCGAGCGCGACCGGGTAATTGATGCCCCTTGCGATATAAAGAAAGTCGCTCGCCGACGCATACTTGCGCGCGATCGCGCGGATCGCGGGTTCGAGCGCGATCACGCTCTCGATCTGACCCGGGATCAAAAACGCCGGCTTCAGAAGCGCGCCGGCTTCCTGCTCCGAGAGACGCCCAAGCCTCATCGCCAGGTGAATCGCAAACAGGAAATACGATTCGATCTGCGTGGTAAAGCACTTGGTCGTGGTGACGCTTATTTCGGGACTGCATCGCGTATAGAGCTGCGCATGCGCCCGGCGCGCAATTGAGGAATCGACCGTGTTGGTGAGCGCGATCGCGTGCGCGCCTCGCGCCACGGCTTCCTCGGTCGCGGCCAGCGTATCCGCCGTTTCGCCCGACTGCGAGACCGCGAACACCACGGTACCCGGTCCGAGCGGCGGACGCCGATAGCGGAACTCGCCGGAGTAATCGACTTCGACCGGGATTGCGCAAACCTGCTCGATTATGAACTTGCCGATTAGTGACGTGATCCACGACGCTCCCGCGGCCACCATCACGATTCGCTCCACGCTCTGCGCCCCGCCCGGCGGCAGAAGCTCGGTCTCGAACGTGACCCGTGACGACGCCGGCGTCGCCCGCCCCGCCATCGTGTCGATCCAGGCTTGGGGCTGTTCGTCAATCTCCTTGCGCAGGAAATGCCGGTAGCCGCCCTTGCTGGCGCGTGCCGCGTCCCATTGGATGATGCGGGGCTCGCGATGGATGGGGGTGCCGTCGAACCTCATGAGGCGCACGCCGTCGCGGCCGAGTTCGGCGATTTCGCCGTCTTCGAGCACGATTGTACGCCGGGTATGTTCGAGCAGCGCCGGGATGTCGGAGGCGACGAAGTTCTCGCCCTGGCCAAGGCCGACGACGAGCGGGGTTGCGGTTTTGGCCGCGACCAGCTTGTCGGGTTCGGTTTCCGAGAGCACGACGATCGAAAACGAGCCGCGCAGTTCGCGCACTGCGCGGCGCACAGCGTCGGTCAGCCCGAGTCCGCTTTTGACGTTTTCCTCGATCAGGTGGGAAATAAGCTCGCTGTCGGTCTCAGACTTGAGCTTGTGGCCGCGGCGGACGAGCTCGGCGCGAAGCTCGATAAAATTCTCGACGATTCCGTTATGGATTACCGCAACCGGTCCCGCCTGGTGGGGATGGGCGTTCTGCTCGGAGGGCCGTCCGTGCGTGGCCCATCGGGTATGCCCGATTCCAATATGCCCAGTGAGCGGAGAATGCTCGACGAGCCTGCGCAGGTTTTCGAGTTTTCCCACCGCGCGGCGGACTTCGAGTTTGTTGGCGGCGTCAAGAGTTGCGATGCCGGCCGAGTCATAGCCGCGATATTCCAGGCGTTTGAGTCCGCCGAGCAGGATTGGATAGGCTTCCTGCGCCCCCACATATCCGACGATTCCACACATGACGATGCTCTCCCTTGCGCGGCGCCTCGGCCGCGGATTGCGATTTTGCAGGCTGCGCAAACCGATCGTTCGCTGCGCCCGCCTGGGTTGCGTTCTGTCTTCGGGGAGAGTTTAGGAACGTCACACTGGAGCTTTACGCTCCACCACTCGAGACGGTTATTGTCGTGCGGTCGCCCGCTCGGTTTGTCCGCCTCTAACGATCGTGGCACCGGGAAGCCATCCGCCGAATTGTTCGATAAGCTTCCACCTCGTCAACTCGCCCAAGCGAGTCCCGGCGCTACTCTCCGTGCTTCTGTTGCGCTGGCGCTGTTACCTCCCGGGTTTCTCCAGCGTTACCGTCCAACTGCGATGATTCTCTCCGATGGTCCTGATCGTATCAATGTTTCTCATCCCACCACCTGGGGCGGCCCGCGTGCCGTTTATGGAACCCTTCCATCCATCCGGGTTTCTCGGCCTGCGGATGATGCGACAGGACGAGCGAACCGTCCGGTACGTCGCGCACGATAGTCGTGCCCGAGGCAACGTACACGTCGTTGCCGACCTTGACGGGAGCCACGAGCTGCGTGTCGCATCCGACCATGCATCGGTCGCCGATCCGGGTCTCGTGCTTGTCGTATCCGTCGTAATTCACGGTGATAACGCCGCACCCGATATTCGTGCCGCTTCCGATCACGGCGTCGCCCAGGTAGCTCAGATGGCTTGCCTTGCTGCCGAGGCCGAGGCGTGCCTTCTTGGTTTCGACGAAGTTTCCGATCCGGTTGCGGCCCTCCAGTTCGGTGCCCGCGCGCAGGTTGGCGAACGGGCCAATCTCGCATTCCGGGCCTATCGTGCAGTCTTCGGCGCGCACCCCGAGTTTGAGATGCGAGCGGTCGCCGATGGTAACGTTGCGCAGCCACGCGGTCCCCTCGATTACGACGCCCCTGCCGATCCTGCATCGCCCGAGAATCTGGACGTTCGGACCGATCGTCGTGTCCGGGCCGATTTCGGCCTGTTCCGAGATATAGGCGGTCGGCGGGTCGATAATCGTCACGCCCGCAGCCATGAGCTTCCTGTTAACCGTCTCGCGGATCCGCGCTTCCATCTGTGCCAGCTCCTCGCGCGAGTTGACTCCGGCGAATTCCTCCGCCCGCTCCGCGCACCATCCAAACGCGCGAACGCCGCGTTTTCGGGCGATAGCGACAATGTCCGTGAGATAGTACTCGGCCTGCGCGTTGTCGGCGGTTATTTCCGACAGCGCTGCGCGAAGCAGCGCCGCGTCCACCAGGTAAACGCCGGTATTGATTTCGGTTATCGCGCGCTGCTCCGGATTGGCGTCGCGCGCCTCGACGATCGCCGCGACCTCGCCGCTTTTGTCACGCACCACGCGCCCGTAGGCGCCGCCGTCGGGCAAGCGCACGGTTATGAACGAGAGCTTCGACCCGGCCTCGCGATGCGCCCGGCGAAAGGCGTCGAGCGTCTCCCGCGTCAGCATCGGGAGGTCGCCATATAGGATGATGACGTCGCCGCGGAAGTCCTCGCCTATCGCGCCAAGGCCGCATCGCGCGGCGTCGCCCGTGCCGCGCTGCTTCGGCTGAAGCGCGAACGATAGGTCGAGCTTCGAGAAGAGTCTGCGCACCAGTTCCCGCGTGGCGTCGGCCTGATGGCCGAGCACGAGGACGAGCGGGTTGGGCGCGAGCGGCTCCAGCGCCCGGATCACCCGCGCGAGCATCGGCTCGCCGCCGAGCTCGTGCAGCACTTTGGCCCGCTCGGAGCGCATCCTGGTGCCGAGCCCTGCGGCAAGCACGATAGCTGCAGTTCGCGACTCCATCAGGAACCGCACCCCACCGCGCCCTGGCGCTTGAACCAGGGGCTAGGGATTTTCAGCCCTTTTTCTTGAACAGATTTTCCAGCACGGTGCGAGCCGCCGACGGTGGCGCCGACGCGCCGGCGCGGCCTTCCCGGACCGGACCAAAGTATTCGCAAAAGTTTGCCCGCTCTTTGTCCACCACCCGCTCGGCCATCGGCTCGCGGCACTGGTTGTTGAAGGTTGGGTCGTAAAATCCGCAGTTTCTGCATACATGAAGCGGCCGATCGCATCCCGGGCAATAGTCCCGAAAGCCGACTCGCCCGTCGACTTCAACGATACGTCCACAATGCCAGCAATTCATGTGCCCGTCTCCGGGGCTGACTCGCGAAGAATTGGTGCGCCCGCTCAAAGAGCATGCTTTTGCGTCAGAAACACCGCTGATACCATATCTGATGTAGCATAACGATTGGACCAGCGATGCGCGAGGCGATGCAACCCGAGATCGAGGCCTTCATCAGGGCGCTGACCAAAGCGTCGAGAGCCTCACGAAATACGGTAGCCGGCTACGGCCGCGACCTGGCCGATTTCCGCGCCTTCCTGCTGACGATGCCCAGCGCGTCGGGCGCCGATGGTGAGCCGAACGGTGATGTCGACGTCGCGCTCATCAGCGCTGACCATATCAGGCTCTACCTCGCCCATCTGATGAAGAGCGCAAGCCGCGCGACGGTCCAACGGCGGCTCAGCGCAATAAAGGCGTTCTTCCGCTATCGCGAGGGAACGACCGGCGCGCCCAGTCCCGCCCGCGCCCTGCGCTCGCCGAAGCTGGAGCGCAGGCTTCCCGCCATTTTGCAGCCCAGCGAGGTCGAGCGGCTTATCGAGGCTGATACCGGAGACAACTCGCCCGCCACGCTTCGCGATCGCGCTATCATGGAGACGCTTTATTCCTCGGGGCTGCGCGTGAGCGAGCTGGTCGGGCTCAACTGGCGCGATATCGACGACGAGATCGGAATGATTACGGTTCGCGCCGGCAAGGGCGACAAGGACCGCGTCGTGCCGATCGGCGAACCCGCGCTCGAGGCGCTTATGGCGTGGCGGCGGGTGATGCCGGTCGCGTGGGAGGCTGACGGTCCGGTAATCACCAACCTGCGCGGCCGCAGGCTGACCACCCGAAGCGTCGAGAAGATCGTCGCGAACCGGCTGATACGGGCGGGGCTCGCCTCGTCGATAACGCCGCATGGGCTGCGTCATTGTTTTGCCACTCACATGCTCGGCAACGGAGCCGATTTGCGCTCGATCCAGGAGATGCTCGGCCATGCGAGCCTCGCGACCACGCAGAAATACACCCACGTGAGCATGAACCATTTGAAAGAGGTCTATCGCCGTGCCCACCCGCGAGCGTGAAATGGAACAGATGCACGGAACAACGATCTTGAGCGTCAGGCACGCGGGACACGTGGTCGTGGCCGGCGACGGGCAGGTTAGCCTCGGCCAGACAATCATGAAGCGTGGCGCGCGCAAGGTCCGCCGGCTGCGCAATGACACTGTGCTGGCGGGATTCGCCGGCTCGACCGCCGACGCAATCACGCTGTTCGACAAGTTCGAGGGCAAGCTCCAGGAGTATAATGGAGTACTGAAGCGCGCCGCAGTCGAGATGGCGCGCGACTGGCGCACCGACCGGGTGCTGAGACGGCTCGAAGCGATGCTGGTGGTGGCCGACAGGGAAAGTTCGCTCCTTATTTCGGGCGCGGGCGATCTGATCGAACCCGACGACGGCATCCTGGCTATCGGCTCGGGCGGAAACTTCGCGCTCTCGGCGGCGCGCGCGCTGGTACGCCACGCGCCGGCGATGACGGCAAGGGAAATTGCGGCGGCGGCGATGAAGATCGCATCGGAAATTTGCGTTTACACGAACGACCAGTTCGTGATCGAGGAACTCTAGCCGGGGTGTCTGGAAAAGCGGAAACCCCGGTCTGAATGGAAGAATGGTCTCAACCGCCCGTCAGGGCTTGCGCCGCACGACGGCGCGAACTGTGCAATAAACCAGGCGCTTCAACATGGCAGAATTGAGTGGACCACGCCCGGTCATGACCCCGCGCGAGATCGTCTCGGAGCTGGACCGGTACATAGTTGGCCAGCACGAGGCCAAGCGCGCGGTTGCGATCGCGCTGCGCAACCGATGGCGGCGGCAAAACGTCCCCCCCGAGCTGCGCGACGAGATCGCGCCCAAGAACATCCTGATGATCGGTCCCACCGGCGTCGGCAAGACCGAGATTGCGCGCCGTCTTGCCAAGCTCGCCCAGGCGCCGTTCATCAAGGTGGAGGCCTCGCGCTATACGGAAGTCGGATACGTCGGGCGCGATGTCGAGTCGATAATCCGCGACCTGACCGAATTCGCGGTCAAGATGGTGCGCGAGGAGGAACGCCAGCACGTGGCCGCCCGCGCACAGGAAGCCGCCGAAGAGCGCCTGCTCGACATCCTGTTTCCCGTTCCGACCACGACGCGCAGGCCCGCCACTGTGTCGCCTGAAGGCCATATCGAGCCGGCCCCGGAAGATGGCTCGCGCAGGGAGACGCGCGAGAAGCTCCGCAAGCTGCTTCGCCAGGGGCATCTCGACGACCGCGAGGTCGAACTCGAGGTGACGTCGCAGGCGATGCCGACGGTCGAGGTCTTCACCCCGCAGGGCATGGAAGAAATGGGCTTCAACATGAAGGACCTGATGAGCCAGCTCATGCCCCGCAAGACCCATCGGCGCAAGGTCAAGATTCCCGAGGCGCTGGAAATCCTCACCCAGGAGGAAGCCACGCGCCTGGTCGACATGGAAAACGTCACCCGCGAGGCCATCGCGCGCACCGAGCAGTCGGGCATCGTCTTTATCGACGAGATCGATAAAATCGCCGGTCACGACGCTACCCACGGGCCCGACGTGGCGCGCGAGGGCGTCCAGCGCGACCTGCTGCCGATCGTCGAGGGTTCGACCGTCAACACCAAGTACGGCGCAGTGCGCACCGACCATATCTTGTTCATCGCCTCAGGCGCGTTTCATACCGCCAAGCCGTCGGATTTGATTCCCGAGTTTCAGGGGCGTTTTCCGATCCGGGTGGAGCTTGGAGCCTTGACTCGCGAGGACTTTATTCGGATTCTTACGGAACCCGAAAATGCGCTTACCAAACAGTACGTGGCGCTGATGGAAACCGAGCACGTCCATCTGAGATTCACGGATGACGCGGTTTCCGCGCTTGCCGAGATCGCGGCCGCAGTCAACGCGCGCTCCGAGAATATTGGCGCGCGGCGCCTGCATACGGTGCTCGAACGGGTTCTGGAGGAGATCTCGTTCACCGCGCCGGAACTCACGGCCCGCGAAGTCACGATCGACCGTGAGTACGTCCACAGCCGGCTTGATCCGATCCTCAAAGATGAGGATCTCTCGCGTTACATCCTGTAGGCGAAATCGATGGCGGCGAGAGGGCCCGGCCGCTCAGGCATCGCCAGCGCGGTGCGGGCCGCGCCGGCTTCAACAAGGAATTTTCCCCGGTAGAGGCGTGAGAACAGGTGCAGGATCCGATTGAGAGAGCGCAGGTGCTGGTCGAGGCGCTTCCCTACATCAGGCGCTTTCGCGGCAAGACCTTCGTAATCAAGTACGGCGGCCATGCGATGCAGTCCGAGGAACTGCGCGAGAGCTTCGCCCAGGACGTCGTGCTGCTCGAACATGTCGGCATCAATCCGGTCATCGTCCACGGCGGCGGGCCGCAAATCTCCGAGCTGGCGACCAGGCTCGGGTTGAAATCGCGGTTTGTGCGCGGGATGCGGGTGACGGACGCGCCCACCATGGAAGCGGCCGAGATGGTCCTGCAGCGCATCAACAAGGAGATCGTCACGCTCTTGTCGCGTCAGGGCGGACGCGCGGTCGGCCTTTCGGGCAAGGATGGCGACCTCATCGTCTCGCGCAAGATGCGGATGGTCGTGAGCGACGGCTCGGGGCGCAAGACCCGTGTGGACGTGGGCCTGGTCGGGGAGGTGGACGAGGTTAACCCCGCGGTGCTCCGCACCCTGGAAGCCGCCGAGTTCATCCCGGTGGTCGCCCCGACCGGCGTCGGACGCGACGGGCAGACTTACAATATCAACGCCGACGTCGCCGCCAGCAAAATCGCTGTCGCGCTCAAGGCCGAAAAGCTCATCCTGTTGAGCGACGTCGAAGGGGTCAAGGACAAGGACGGCAAGCTCATCTCGACCCTCGACATTGCGCAGGCGCGCAGGCTCATCGCGCGCGGCGTAATCCACGAAGGGATGATCCCGAAGGTCGAATGTTGCATCGACGCCCTGCGCGCCGGCGTGGGCAAGACTCATATACTTGACGGGCGCGTGCGTCATGCCGTTTTACTTGAGATCTTCACCCGTTCGGGAGTCGGCACCGAGGTGGTACAGTCGAGCGCGCGGGTCGCTGAACTGGGCTCCGGAAGCCGCCGCGGTGCGGTTCGAAAGGAGTGAGACCGGCGACACGCCGAGAGCAGCCGGGATTCAGACAGGGATGAACAACAGCGAGATCGTCCAGCTTGCCCATCGTCACATGGTGGACATCTACGGATGCCTGCCCATCGCGTTCGTGCGCGGTCATGGCGCTTACCTCTATGACGCCGACGGAAAGCGCTATCTCGACTTCTTTTGCGGACTTGCGGTAACCAGTCTCGGCCATGGCCATCCGCGAGTCGTGCGCGCGATCAAGGAGCAGGCCGAGAAGCTCACCCACGTCTCCAACGTGTTCCACACCGAGCCGATGGCGCGACTGGTCGAGCGGCTTTCGACGCTTTTTGGCAACGGGCGGGTGTTCCTGGGCAACTCCGGCGCGGAGGCCAACGAAGCCGCGATAAAGCTGGCGCGCCGATGGGGCCATCGCGAAGGCGGCGGTCGTTACGAGATCATTGCCACGCACGGTTCCTTCCACGGCCGCACGCTCGGGACCCTTTCGGCGACCGGCCAGGAGAAATACCATCAGGGCTTTCAGCCGCTCCTGCCCGGCTTCAGGCTGGTCCCGTACAACGACGTGTCAGCGCTCGAGCGTGCGATCGGACCCCAGACGGTTGCGGTCATGCTCGAACCGATCCAGGGCGAGGGCGGCGTCGTCGTCCCGCGCACCGATTTCCTGAAGGATGTCCGCGAACTGTGCGACCGCCGAAACCTCCTGCTCATCCTCGACGAAGTGCAGGTCGGCGTGGGCCGAACCGGACAGTTCTTTGGCCATGAGCACGCCGGGATCAAGCCGGATATCGCGACGCTTGCCAAGGCGCTCGGCGGCGGCGTACCTATCGGCGCGATGCTCGCGCGGGAGGAAGTCGCAAGCGCGTTCACGCCGGGAAGCCACGGCAGCACGTTTGGCGGAAATCCGATCGCGTGCGCGGCGGCGCTCGCCGTGCTCGACGCGCTCGAAGAGGAGCGCATCATGGAGAACGCGGCCGAGGTCGGCGCATATATGATCGACCGGCTGCGCGATATCGGAGCGAAATCCTCGCACGTGGCCGAGGTCCGCGGACGCGGCATGATGATCGGCGTGGTCCTCAGGCACGAGGCGAGGCCGGTCGTTGACGCCTGCCTGCGCGAGCATCTGCTCGTCAACGGTACCGCGGGCAACGTGTTGCGCCTGCTGCCGCCGCTCAACCTGACCCGCGAGGAGGCCGACGCCGGTCTTTCCATAATCGAGCGCGTGCTGAAAGCAGCGCCCGCGCCGGGCGCGTGAAGGCGTGTTCAAGAGGCGGTGTTCCAATAACTCGATGAAGCGCGACTTTCTCGATCTCTCTTCGATTACGGCCGACGATCTGAACCGGCTGCTTGCGCTTGCGATCCGGCTCAAGGGCGAGAACAAGGCTGGCTTCGAGCATCCGCTGCTGCGCGGAAAGACGCTCGCGATGCTTTTCCAGAAACCCTCGCTGCGCACGCGGATGACGTTCGAGACCGGGATGGCGCAGCTCGGCGGCCATGCGATCTATATTGCTCCCCAGGATATCGGAATTGGCGAGCGGGAATCGGTCAAGGATGTCGCGCGCAACCTGTCGCGATGGGTCGATCTGATCATGATACGCACCTTCGCGCACGAGACCTGCGTCGAGCTCGCGCGCGAGGCGTCGGTTCCCGTCATAAACGGACTTACCGACCTGCTCCATCCGTGCCAGTTGCTCGCCGACCTGATGACCCTGCGGGAGCATCGCGGCCCCGACCTGAGCAAGCTTCGCGTGGCGTTCGTCGGCGACGGTTTCAACATGGCGCAGAGCTGGATCGAGGCTGCGGCACTGGCCGGATTCGAGCTTCGCATCGCATGCCCGGCCGGCTACGAACCGCAGAAGAGCTTCGTCGAGCGGATGCGGCGCGAGCGACTCGGCCTGCTGACCAACGATCCGGTCGAAGCCGTCAAGGACGCCGACGCGGTTTACACCGACACGTGGACCTCGATGGGCCAGGAGAAGGAATCGGCCAAACGGCGGCGCGACTTCAAGGCCTTCCAGGTGAACCGCGAGCTGCTTAAACACGCCCGGCGCGACGCGCTCGTGATGCACTGCCTGCCGGCTCATCGCGGCGAGGAGATCACCGACGAAGTGATCGACGGCGCTCAGTCGGTCGTGCTCGACCAGGCCGAGAACCGCCTGCACGCGCAAAAGGCCGTGATGGTGTGGCTGGCCAAACCCGAAATACTTTCCGTGATGGCGCCGGCGTGACGAATCGCGGGCGCGGTTGAGACTGTGGCTACGGAAAAAATCAACAAAGTGGTGCTCGCCTATTCGGGCGGACTCGATACGTCCGTAATCCTGCGCTGGCTCAAGGACGAATTCGGATGCGAGGTCGTCGCGTTCTGCGCCGACGTCGGGCAGGCCGAGGAGACCGAAGGGCTCGAAGCCAAAGCCCTGGCAACCGGCGCGAGCAAGCTCTATCTGGCTGACCTGCGCGAGGAATTCGCGCGCGACTTCGTGTTTCCGATGATGCGCGCGAACGCGATCTACGAGGGCTACTACCTGCTCGGCACTTCGATCGCGCGCCCGGTGATCGCGAAGAAGCAGGCCGAAATCGCGCTCGCCGAAGGCGCCGACGCGGTCGCCCATGGTGCAACCGGCAAGGGCAACGACCAGGTACGCTTCGAGTTGACCTTTGCGCGGCTTGCGCCGGAGCTTCGCGTCATCGCGCCCTGGCGCCATCCGGCATGGCCGTTCAAGGGCCGCGCCGACATGCTCGCTTACGCCACCGAGAAGAAGATTCCCGTGCCGGTTACGGCTGAAAAGCCCTACTCGATGGACCGCAACCTGGTGCACATCAGCTACGAGGGCGGAATCCTCGAAGACCCGTGGCGCGAGCCTTACAACGACATGTTCCGCCTGACAGTCGCGCCGGAGGACGCGCCCGCCCAGGCGGAATACGTCGAAATCGAGTACGAGCGCGGAAACCCCGTCGCGATAAACGGCGAGCGGCTCGCGCCGGCGGCGATTATCGAGCGCGCCAACCGGATTGCCGGACGCCACGGCATCGGTCGCGTGGACATGGTCGAGAACCGCTACGTCGGGATAAAGTCGCGCGGAGTCTACGAAACCCCGGGCGTCACGATGCTCCTGCACGGGCATCGGGCGGTCGAGCAGCTGACGCTCGATCGCGAAGTGATGCACTTGCGCGACTCGCTCGTCCCCCGCTACGCGGAGATGGTTTATTACGGCTACTGGTTTGCGCCCGAGCGCGAGGCGCTTCAGGCCTTGGTCGACGACGCGCAGAAAAACGTGACCGGCGTCGCGCGGCTCAAGCTCTATCGCGGCGGCGTGTGGATCGCCGGGCGCAAATCGCCCAACTCGCTTTACGATCCGGCCATAGCAAGCTTCGAAGAAGCGGGCGGTTACCGGCAGGCCGACGCCGAGGGCTTCATCCGGCTTTCCGGGATGAGGCTCCGCGCGCTTACGCGCAGCGAGCACAAGAGTCGAAAGTAAAGGGGCAACGCGGTGGCAAAGGTTATCCAGTTCAGAACCAAGCCGCAGGCCGTCCGGCTCGGACCGCGCCAGCGCGACGGCGCCTGCGACAAGTGCAAGCACAAGATGAACGTCCACGTCACCCATCCCGACGGCAGCATGAGCTGCGCCGCGCGCGGATGCGGTTGCCAATCAAAAGCTCCGCACTGAGCGCCCCGGCCGGCCCTCCACGGTGAAATCGAATCAAAAGAACGCCTCGGGCAAACGCGCCAGAACTCCGTCCCACAACCTGATTCGCGGGCGGTTCGCGCGCACCCGTCTGCCCGAGGTCGAAAAATTCACTGCCTCGCTTCCCTTCGACCGGCGACTTTATTCTCACGACATTCGCGGCTCGATCGCGCATGCGCGGATGCTCGCGCGGGTGGGTCTTGTGACGCGCGCCGAGGCCCAGCGAATCGAGCGCGGGCTCAAACGTATCGAGCGCGAGATCGCCTCGGGTCAATTCGTCTTCGACCTAAGCGACGAGGACATCCATCTGGCGATCGAGCGCAGGCTTACGCAGCTGGCCGGCGATGCGGGACGCAAGCTGCATACCGCGCGCTCGCGCAACGACCAGGTCGCGCTCGACCTCAGGCTCTATCTCAAGGACGAGATAGCCGAAGTGCTGAAGCTTATCGCCGCGCTTCGCCGCGCGCTGGTCTCGGTCGCGCGCGAGCACGTAGAAACGGTGATGCCCGGCTACACGCATCTGCAGCGCGCGCAGCCGGTCTCGCTGGCGCATCACGTCCTCGCCTACGTTGAGATGCTCGGGCGGGATCGCGAGCGCTTCGAGCAGGCGCTCAAGCGCACGGACGTGATGCCGCTCGGCGCGGGAGCTCTGGCCGGAACAACCCTGAGGATCGACCGCCGGTTCGTCGCGCGCCAACTCGGCTTTTCGCGAATTTCCGAGAACAGCATGGACGCCGTCTCGGATCGCGACTTTGTGCTGGATTTTCTCGCGGCGGCCTCGATCCTCGCCGTGCATCTTTCGCGCATGAGCGAGGAAATAATCCTGTGGACTACCGCGGAGTTCGGTTTTGCCGCACTGCCCGATGAGTTTTCGACGGGTAGTTCGATGATGCCGCAGAAGAAGAATCCCGACCTGCTCGAACTGATTCGCGGCAAGACCGGACGGGTGGTCGGCGACCTGGTAGCGATGCTGACCACGCTAAAGGGCCTTCCACTTGCGTATAACTCCGATCTCCAGGAAGACAAGGAGCGGGTTTTCGACGCGCTCGATACGATAAAGCCCGCGCTCGACCTGCTCGCGAAGTTCTGGCCGCGGCTGGTGTTTCAGCGCCACGCGATGAGCGAAGCCGCGGGCGGCTTCGCGCTGGCGACCGACCTTGCGGAGTATCTTGTTGGGCGCGGCGTTCCGTTCCGCCAGGCCCATGAGATCGTCGGAGCGATCGTGCGCGAGGCCGCCGAGGCCGGGAAATCGCTCTGCGCTCTCAGGCTCGCGGACCTGCGCCGCCATTCGCCCGCATTCGGCGCCGACGCGCTGCAGATGCTTCGCGCCGAGACTTCGCTTGGGCGCCGGGCTGTTGCGGGTGGACCGGCTCCATCAACCGTGCGAGCGCGGCTTTCGAGGCTCGGGCGATGAGTGGAGCGCAGGGGCGATTGGCCGCGCTTGCCGGGTTGGTGCTTATTGGCGCCGCACTGTGGCTTGGATGCGGCGTTAAGTCGCAGCCGGTGCCACCCGAGCGGGCGACCCCGGAGCGCATCGTTGGACTTCGCGCGAGTATCGAAAGGAAGGGCATTCTTCTCACCTGGGAGCGGCCGCAGCGCTACGCGGGCGGCGGCCGGATGCGCAACCTGGCGAGATTCGACGTGATGCGCGCGAGCGCGACCGGCCAGTATCAGAAGATTGCCGAGCTGCTCGTGACCGACCAGCAGAGATTCCAGCAGCAGCAACGCTTCAACTACCTGGACAAGGACGTGCGGGTCGGCGAGACTTATCGCTACGAGGTCATATCCGTAACCGACGACGGGTACCGCAGCGCTCCGTCCAACGAGGTTGCCATAACCAGGACCATCCCCAAACCTCCGCCGAGCCCCGAGCATTTCGTCCTTCCGACCCCGACTCCACTTCCCTGAGCGCCGCGGGCCAGGCGGTTTATCAGCCGTCTTTCGCTATGATAAAAACGAGCTTCGCCCACGCGGCGCCGACAGACTTGCCGCCTATGCAAGCTTGGACCGATGCATTACTTCGACTATCGTGACGACGAACTTTTTGCCGAAGACGTGCCGATTGCCGAACTCGCGCGAAGGCACGGCACGCCCTTCTATCTGTACAGCGCGCGGACCTTGCGCCGCCATTTCCGGGTCTTCGACGAAGCCTTCGCCGGCACCGACCATCTGATCTGCTACGCGATGAAGGCGCTGTCGAACCTGAGCATCCTGGCGCTGTTCGCTTCGATGGGCTCCGGGTTCGATATAGTTTCCGGAGGCGAGCTTGCGCGATGCATCCGGGCGGGTGCGGACCCCGCGAAGATCGTTTTTTCGGGCGTGGGCAAGACCGACGAGGAGATCGCCGCGGCCCTTCAGGCCGGCATATTGATGATCAATGTCGAGTCCGGGCCGGAGCTGCGCCGTATCTCGGAGGTGGCGGGCCGGATGAACAGGCGCGCGCCGGTCAGCCTACGCGTCAATCCCGACCTCGATCCGGGGACCCATCCGCACATCTCCACCGGCCATCGCGACAGCAAGTTCGGCGTCCCGCTTTCGCAAGTGTTCGAATACTACGCGGAGGCCCGCGCGCTGCCGAATCTCGATATCGTGGGGCTCAGCACGCATATAGGCTCGCAGATCACCGAGACCGCGCCGTTCACCGAGGCGGCCAACAAGGTTGCGTCGATTGTCGCCAAGCTCAGGGCCGACGGGTTCGCGCTCAAGAGCCTCGACCTGGGCGGAGGGCTCGGTATCCCGTACCAGGAAGAACCGCCGCCGCCGTCGGCCTACGCGAAATCGCTGCTCGAACCGCTTAAGAATCTTGGGCTCAGAATCATCGTCGAACCCGGGCGCGTGCTGGTCGGCAATGCGGGCGTCCTGGTTACGAAGGTGCTCTACGTCAAGGAGACTGACGTCAAGCGATTCATCGTGGTTGACGGCGCGATGAACGATCTGATCCGGCCGGTTCTTTACGAAGCGTATCACGCGATTCTGCCGGTCAGGCGGCGCGCCTCGCGCCCCGCGATCATCGCCGACGTGGTCGGTCCCGTATGCGAGAGCGGCGACTTCTTTGCCCGCGAAAGAGAGCTTGCGGAGCCCGAGAGCGGCGACTTGCTCGCCGTGATGAGCGCGGGCGCGTACGGGTTCGTGATGTCGTCGAATTACAACAGCCGCCCGCGCGCGCCCGAGATACTGGTCGACGGCTCCGAGGCCTACGTTATCCGCGAGCGCGAAACATTCGACGACCTGGTTCGCGGAGAGAAGCTGATTCGGCTAGAGGCGAAGTAGCCCGGATGGCGACGCTCGAGTTCACCAAGATGCACGGATGCGGCAACGACTATATATACGTCATTGCCGACAAGACCCGTCCCGCCGATCCCGGCGGCCTTTCGGCGCGGCTTTCCGATCGCCGTTTCGGTATTGGCGGCGACGGCCTGATATTGCTTGCGCCGTCGCGCCGGGCGGATGTCCGGATGGAGATGTACAACGCGGACGGAAGCCGCGGCGAAATGTGCGGCAACGGCATCCGGTGTCTCGCTCGGCTTGCCCGTGAGCGCGGCCTGGTGAGCCGCAATCCGGTCGCCGTCGAGACTGATTGCGGAATCAAGACCGTAACCCTCATCTTCGATGACGGCCGCATCAGCGGCGCGACCGTTGACATGGGCGAGCCGATTCTCGAGGGGCGTGAAATCCCGGTCGCGGCCGAGGGCCGGATAATCGACCATCCGCTGGAAGTTGCGGGCCGTAGCTGGCGCGTCACGGCGGTCTCGATGGGGAATCCGCATTGCGTCGTTTTTCTCGATGACGACGAGATTCTGAAACTCGATGGCGGCGAGTTTGCGCGCCTTGGCAGCGGCTTCGAGCATCACCCGTTCTTTCCGCGGCGCGTCAACACCGAGTTCATCGTGCCCGTTTCGCGCGGGCACCTTAAGATGCGCGTGTGGGAGCGCGGTTCGGGCGAGACGCTCGCCTGCGGCACGGGAGCATGCGCGGCGCTGGTCGCCGCAGTTCTGACCGGACGCGCCGAGCGGAGGGCGACGGTCGAACTGCGCGGCGGCAAGCTCGAAATCGAATGGCGCGAGCGCGGCGAGGGCGCGAACCACGTCTTTATGACCGGCGAGGCAGTCGAAGTGTTTCGCGGGCAAATCGAATTGGCCCCAGGCGAACTGGTCCCGGCGAACGCATAGGTTTTCGGAGGCGGCAGAAAGCTCATGTTCAAGGGTGCAATCACGGCGCTCATCACTCCGTTTCGCGACGGAGAAATTGACGAGACGGCGCTTCGTGAACTCGTCGAATGGCAAATCCAGAGCGGGATCGACGGCCTTGTCCCGTGTGGTTCGACGGGCGAATCGGCCACTCTCACCCACGCCGAGCATGAGCAGGTAATCCGGATAACGATCGAGCAGGCGCGCCGGCGGGTTCCGGTTATCGCAGGCACCGGGTCGAACTCCACGGCCGAGGCGATAAGGCTGACCGCGTTCGCGCGCGAGGCCGGTGCGGACGGCGCGCTCCTTATCTCGCCCTATTACAACAAGCCGACCCAGGAAGGAATCTTCCGCCATTACCGGATGATCGCCGCGGCGGTGGATCTCCCGCTCATCGTGTACAACATCCCGGGACGCACTGGCTCGAATATCACGCCCGAGACCTTCGCCAGGTTGTGTGAGATCCGGAACGTGGTCGGGGTCAAGGAAGCGTCGGGCTCCATGGATCAGAATTCCGACATCCGGCGGCTGTGCGGCGATCGGCTGACGATCCTGTCGGGCGACGATCCCCTGACGCTGCCGCTGATGGCGCTCGGGGCGAAGGGCGTCATCTCGGTTATCAGCAACGTGATGCCGCGCGAGACGCATGAGCTGGTCGCGGCGGCGCTGGCGGGCGACTTCGAGCGCGCGCGCAACTTGCACTACGCGATGCTGCCGCTGATGCGCGCGCTGTTTCTTGAGACCAATCCGATTCCGGTGAAGCAGGCGCTCGCCTTCATGGGCAGGTCGAGCCCGGAGCTTCGGATGCCGCTTACGCAGATGTCGGCACCGGCGGCGGAGAAGCTGCGCGCGGTGATGAAGGAAATGAAATTGTTCTGAAACCGCGCCCGGTCAAATGGAAAAGAGCCGCCCGTGGTTACGGACGGCTCTTTTGATTTCCGCGCGGATTGCGCGACGGCACTATTCGAACATCAGGACCGTGCGCGCCACCTCGCCCGCCTTCATCGCCCGAAACGCCTCGTTGACGTCCTCGAGATGCCCTCGGCGGCTGATCATGTCGTCGAGGTTCAGCCGTCCCTGCATGTAGAACTCGATAAGCCGCGGCATGTCGATACGGAAGCGGTTCGAACCCATGTAGCATCCTTGGATGCGCTTCTCGAAAAGCATCGAGAAGCCGTCTATCTCCACCTTCTGCCCAAGCGGGATCATCCCGACGATCGTGGCGAGACCGCCCGGCGCGAGGCATTCGTAGGCCTGCTCGGCGGCTTTCTTGAGTCCGATTGCCTCGAATGAGTATTCGACGCCCGTTCCACCGGTCATCGAACGGATTGCGTCGACCGGATCGGTGTTCGACGCATCGACCGCATGGGTTGCGCCGAAGCGCTTGGCGAGCGCGAGCTTGTGCTCGAACTTGTCAACCGCGATTATCTGGCGCGCGCCAGCGATTCGCGCGCCCTGGATGACGGACAGGCCGATTCCGCCCGCGCCGAACACCGCAACCGTCGAGCCCGGCTCGACCTTGGCCGTGTTGATGGCCGCGCCGACGCCCGTGATAACGCCGCATCCGATAAGCGCGGCTCGATCGAGCGGAAAGTCCTCGCGGATTTTGACCACCGCGTTCTCGTGCACCAGCATCTTTTCCGCGTACGAGGAAAGATCGGCGAACTGGGTGATTTTCTTTCCGCCCTGCGAAAGCCGAGGCTTGTCGCCCTTGGGCCGCTGGGTCGCGGACTTGTTCGAGCACAGGTTCGGACGGCCCGACATGCATTCCGGGCAGTAACCGCAGAACACCGACAGGCAGGCGATCACGTGATCGCCCGGCTTGACGTAGGTGACCTGGCTTCCGACCTTGTCGACGATGCCGGCTGCCTCGTGGCCGAGGATGGCGGGCGTGGGGCAGGTGTAAAGCCCGTCGACGAAATGAAGATCGCTGTGACAGACTCCGCTTGCGACGGTGCGGACGACGATCTCGTGCTCGCGCGGCTCGTCGATATCTACGTCCTCGATCTTAAGCGGTTGATTAGGTCCGTGGAAAACCGCTGCCTTCATCTTGATTCTCCTTGCCTGCAGTTGTTCGTTGCGGCTAGTCGAACATCAGGACCGTGCGCGCCACCTCGCCAGCCTTCATCGCGCGGAACGCTTCGTTCACGTCCTCGAGGCGGGCACGCCGGCTTATCATCTCGTCAAGCTTGAGCCGGCCCTGGAGATAGAAATCGAGGTATTGCGGCATGTCGATACGGAAACGGTTGGAGCCCATGTTGCTGCCCTGGAGCTTGCGCTCGGTCAGGAACATGTAGCCGTCGATCTCGACCTTCTGCCCGATTGGGATCATCCCGATTACGGTGGCGGTGCCGCCGGCCTTGAGGCTGTAAAATGCCTGTTCGGCAGCCTTCTTGAGCCCGATCGCCTCGAAGGAATAATCGACTCCGCCGCCGGTCATCTTCTTGATCGCCTCGACCGGGTCGGAGCTCGACGCATCGACCGTGTCGGTCGCACCGAGACGCCTGGCCATCGCGAGCTTCGACTCGAATACGTCAACCGCGATTATCTGGCGCGCGCCTGCGATTCGTGCGCCCTGGATTGCGGCGAGCCCCACCCCGCCCGCGCCGAACACGGCGACCGTCGAGCCCGGCTCGATTTTGGCGGTTCTGAGCACCGCTCCTACGCCGGTCGTAACGCCGCATCCGATAAGCGCGGCTCGATCGAGCGGGATATCGTCGCGGATTTTCACTACCGCGTTCTCGTGCAGCAGCATCTTCTCGCAATAGGACGAAACGTCGAGGAACTGGAAGATGGGGTTGCCCTTCTGCGAAAGCCGCGGCTTGTCCGACATCGGACGCTGGGTTGCCGACTTGTTCGAGCATCGGTTCGGATGGCCCGACATGCACTGCTCGCAGTATCCGCAGAAGACCGAGAGGCACGCGATCACGTGATCGCCGGGTTTGACGTAGCTGACCTGTTTGCCGACTTCTTCGACGATGCCGGCCGCCTCGTGGCCGAGGATTGACGGCGCGGGATACGGATAGAGCCCGTCAACGAAATGGAGATCGCTATGGCAGACGCCGCTTGCGACGGTTTTGACCAGGACTTCGCGGTCCTGCGGCTTGTCAACTTCGACATCCTCGATAGTGAGTGGCTGGTTGGGCCCATGGAAAACGGCGGCTTTCATTCAAATGCTCCTTTACCCGATATCGATCCGGATGCATCGCCCGCGAGCGAAGACGCGCGCACATCGTGGCGCGGCGTAAATTTTACTATCACATTATCGGCGTATTGCCAGCGTCAAAGCGGCGCGGCTGGGCAAGCGGCGCCCTTCAGGGCTAAAACCGCAAGGAATAGGGACGCCATGAGCGGTCGGCGGTCGCGGGCGTCCGCACGAAAGACGGTTTGCGCCTGCTGTGTCTCGTTACGGAAAATAATCCGAGGAAGCCTGAGCGCTCGCGATCACCGGCACGCCGGGAATTCGGGCGGCTGCCGAATCCGCGCGCGCAAACAGCGCCGAACTGCTGTCGCGGTAAATCAGCTTCCATCCCGCGCGTGATTCCATCAGTTTGAAGGCCGGCATCGTGGGCGAAACCAGCACGAAATCCGGCGGATATTTCTCCAGCACCTCAGCGCCGCCAGGAAGCGCGAACTGGAAGCGCAGGTACATGCCGATCAAGCTGATCGGAAAGACCGTATCGTAACGCCCGTCTATAAAAATCGTGCTTCCAGGTTCCAGATGCCAGATCAGGTACTCACCCCATGTGAAACTGCTCAGCACCTTGCCGTGAAGCTGATGCTCCTTCATGAAGCGCACCGCGCCGGCCGGATAGGGTTGGTCGGTCTTAATGCGCGTGGAGAAGAGTCCCGTCTGGATCGCGATCACGGCCGCGAGCACGGTTACGACGATTTGATTGGCGCGGCTGGACCGCTCTGGCGACGGATCGGGAGCGATCCCCAATCTTTCGCGCCGCCGCACAACTGCAAGTCCCAGGTGGCGGGTGAGCGGGGTTGCGACTGCAATCACCGCGATCGGCAGGTTGCGGATCGCGACGAAAGTTGAAACGATCATCATTATAGCCACGCCCACCAGGGGAAGATCGTCGGTCGTCGGCGCGAGCCACAGCGAAATCCCAAGTGCCGCAAACAAGATCACCGCGATCCCGATATAAACCACGCCGCCCGGTTTCGAATACCATTGCCCCAGTATCGCTATCGGCAGTGATTGCCAGTCCATCACCACCTTGCCGGTGTACGGATTTGCGAGCGCGTGAAGCACCGCCCGCCAGATACCCGCGCCGTAAGGCGTAACCAGTGTCGCGAGCGCCGAACCTGCGCCCACGGCAAGCAACCGCCAAGCCCTGCGAAGCCCGCGTCCTGCGGCAAGGTCCTGCGCGCAGGCCACCGTGCTGAACACGCCCAAAGTGGCCAGGCCCATGATGAATCCGCCGTGAAGATTCGCCCACACCGCCATCATCGGGACCAAAAGCCACAGGGGCGCGCGCCGTTCGCGATTTTCCTTCGCCAGAATCGCAAGCATCGCGCTCAAAAGCGCAAAGGTGAAAAGCTGCGGACGGAACTGCATCTGCGGCATGATCGCGACCGCCGAAGCGATCAGCACGCCGAACTGCACCAGCGTTGGCGCATCGGTCGCACCCATCGCGACCGCAAGCAACACGATCGTGGACCCGGTGCACAGGAACTTGAATATCTTGAGTCCGATCACCCCGAAGCGGTTGTACATCCACGCCATGCACACTTCGGTGAGCCATTCGTGGTCGATGAACCGATGCCCCGGTACCGAGTAGGAATAGATGTCGCGCCACGGCGGATGGGCCTGGCTGAGCGTCGCCTGGCCGAAGCGCAGGTGTCCCCAAAGATCCGGGTCCGACAGCCGACCCGCGTCGGCGATAACGATCGCGATCAGAACGAGTGCCGGTGAATAGCGGAACAGTGATCTGCTGCGCGTGGTAGCCCCTTCGGACTGGATAAACTGCTTCAAGCGGACGACTTTCTTGCGCCGGAGCCCAGATACACCGAGAAATCCTCGTGCCATTCGTAGGGCAGGTCAACAAGCGTTCCGCCCGAAGTAATCGTCTCGAGCGCCCGCAACGCATCGAGCAGGATGGCGCGCTGCATCGCGGTGTCGAACGGGCGGCCGAACGGATTTCCCATCGGAAAGTTGACGAACACCGTGCGCGGCGGCTTGACCTGCGCGCTCAAATCCCTGCCGGTTGAAACCACCACGGTCGGAATTCCCGCTTCCTCGACTACCCGCGCGACCAGACCAACGGTCTGGTGGTCGAGGGGTCAAGCGGGCACCAGGAGGAAAACGTCGACCTCTTCCTCCTTGAGTTTTCGTGCGAGCGCGGGCGCGGCCTCATTGACTACCGTGCTGCGGACATAGATTCGACCCATGAAGCCGCTGTAGTGATTCGGCGCCACCTCGCCGATAACGCCTTCGCGGGCAAGTTCGCGCAACCGGTCGATGGGGAATATGCAGTTGATATCGCGATCGGCGTCGCAGTGGTTGTAATAGTCGTCGTTGATCACGAAAAAGCCCGAGTCCGTGTCCGACGGCACCGTATCCAGGCGAAGGTCGTTGCGCGCCTGCGGGTTGAAAGGCGGGGCGTTCCTGCATGAGACGCCGCCCGAGGTCAGCATGGCCACCCGGCATCGGGCAAGCGGCTTTCCAAGCGGCGTGATCGGCGCCGTCTCGTTGATTGTCCAATTGTAGGGTGGAAAACCCTGCATCTGGTAGAAGCGGTTCAGGCGTTCGACATAGGCTATAGGCTTCATCGCGCAACCTCCCGGCGGCTTTTCAACCATATAGCAGCATTGCGCGCCCCTGACACAAGCGGCACGGCGCCGCGAGTCCTATTCGCTGCGCCGTGCAGACGGGCTCGCGAGCGCCTGGCCGGGCGCGGTCGGCGAGGCGGGAGCCGAAGCCTGCGATACGGCTCCGGCCTGATGCACATAGACTTCGCGGGTCGGAAAGGCAAAACCGATTCCCTCGTCCTGGAACTTCTTGAAAATGGCAAGGTTAATCGCCTGCTGGATATCCATGTAAACCGTGTAGTCGGGAGACAGCACGTAGTAGACGACCTCGAAGTTGAGCGAGGAGTCGCCGTATTCCTTGAAATGCGCGCGGTCGAAGCGCACGTTGTTCATTCGTTCGATTATCCCGCGGACCATCGCGGGAATCGCCTCGAGTTTTTCGTAGGGCGTATCGTAAACGATGCCGAAGCTGAACAGCACGCGGCGCTCGCTCAAGCTGCGGAAGTTATGGATTCGCGCTTTCAGCAAATCGCCGTTGGAGATGACCAGTTCCTCGCCCGAGAGGCTTCGGATACGGGTGCTCTTTATCCCGACGTGCTCGACGGTGCCGGCGAGGTTGTCCACCACGATAAAATGTCCCACCGCAAACGGCTGATCGAGGATGATCGAGAACGAGGCGAACAGGTCGCCGAGGAGATTCTGCACCGCGAGCGCTACCGCGATGCCGCCCACGCCGAATCCCGCGATAAGCGTCGTGACGTTGACGTTGAGACTGCTTAGCACCAGCACGATCACGAGCGACCAGAGCCCCAGGCGCCCGAGGAAGCTCACCGCGCCCTTCATCGTGGCGAGCTCGCCGTCGCCCTCGGCCGCGCGAGAGGCGAGAAGTTCCGTGATGGTGAAATCCAGGACGCGCGTGCCCCAAATCCCGGCCTGCCACAGGAGCGCGATCGTCGCCAGCACGGAAACGAACTTCTGCGGACGCGGTCCGAGCACGAGCGCGAGAGAGCCTGCGTACAGCGACAGTACCAGCAGGAATGAGGTGCGGGTTGCGCGCAGTACCTCGTTGAGCAGGTCGTCGAGCTTGGTCCCGGCCGCTGCGGCAAGGCGCGCTCGGCGTTTTTCCAGCAGGCCTAGCCCGGTGCGCAGCACAAGGAACGCGGCCAACAGCACCACGGCCGCGGCTATCCACGCCGCCAGCGAATTGCCGTAAAAGCGCACGGACAGGAACTTGACGGATTCGAGAGTGCGCTCGAACTTCATTCCGACCGGCCTTGCGACATTCGTGCTCCGAATCAGGGGTTCCGACGCGTTCCGGCAGAGCGTTGCGATGCCCGGCTAGGCGCGCGCCGCGAACAGAATCGATTCGTTATTGGTCCTGATCCGGCCCTCGCCGTCGGCATATTCGCGGGCGGCGCTCACGACGGAGTCCAGGATACGGCGCTGCACGTCAGCGGGCTTCGACGCGACCATCGCGCGAAACGGCGCCGACAGATCGAGCCGGGATTGAAGGAATGCCTGCGCCGACTCGAAATCGAACCGGACCATCAGCCGTTCGATCGTGAGGTCGCGAAAACCGGCGCGTCCCAGTACGCCTTCGAGGATTGACGTGTCGCCAAGCCGCGAGGGATCGAAGCTCGGGCCCGCAGGCGCGGGAAGTTCGGCGATTTTACGAACCGCCTCGGCCGCAATCCCCAGCATCGGCACCTTGTCGGGCGTCGCCCAGACCGCGGTTGCAAACCACCCACCCTCGACCAGCGCGTTCTTCACGCCGCGAGCCGCGGCGTCGAGGTCGGGCACGAACATCAGGCCCCATCGGCACAGCACGGCGTCGAACGAGTGCGGTTCGAACGCGAGCGATTCGGCGTCGCCCTGACGAAACTCGACGTTGCCGAGTCCAAGCGTGGCGGCGCGCCGGCGCGCCACTTCGAGCATCCCCGCCGACTGATCGATTCCAAGAACGTACCCGCCGGGACCGACCCTGCGCGCAGCGGTTATTGCAGGTTCGCCGGTTCCGGTTGCGATATCCAGCACCCGGCAGCCCGGCGCGACGCGGGCGAGTTCGACCAGTCGCTCGGCCACTGGCCGGGCGCCGACATCGAACAGCGGCCACCATTTTTCCCATCCGGGCGCGGCGGCGTCCCAAGACTGGCGCTGCTCGCGCTTGAACCGGTCGCGATCAAAATTGCCCTCAACCATCGGCGCGTCTCCTCTCCGCAGTCCCACGCAGCATAATGCGTGTGCGAAGGAATCCGCCAGCATCGCAGTGCAGGCCGAGCCGCGTGATTTTACCGGGCGCGAACCGTAACGCCGCGAAAAGCCGCGAGCCGTTTCGGAAACCGGGAGCGAACCTGCGCCGAGGTTTCGCGCGCCACGCCGCGGTCGCAAAGCAGAACGATAGCCGCATCGTCTGCGGCGCGGGTCTTGTACAGAACGACCCGAGAGCGCTGGGCAGGTTCGAGATAATAGCGTACCACGTTGATTGCATAGGCGGGCACGACGGTCATCGTTTGTCCGGGCTTGAGATTGGAAAGCGCCCTGGCGGCGGCTTCGCGCCAGAGCACGTCGCGCGGCTTCCTCGAATGCTGCCAGACGTGGCCGAGCGCGAGCGCAAGGACAAGCGCCGCCGCGAGCGCACGCATCCGCGCGCTCGGAAGCTCCACGATTCCGAGCGCCACGAGCAGGAAGAACGGCGGAAAGGCGAACACGATATATCTTTCAAGGAAGACCGGGCGCCACAGGTACGACAGGAGCACCAGCGCGATCGGCGGCGTCCACATCCACACCAGTGCAAACCCGATTGCGCCCGCGGCCCCGCGCCGCCATCCGCGCCACAGCGCCCATGCGGCAAGCGCGGCCATCATCGGGAAAGCGAAAGTTCCCGTGGCCTTGTTGAAAAACGCCAGAGGTTCCCACGGCGCGGGCATCTTGAGCCATTTCATTGCGCCCGTGCTGGCGGCCCTTTCGCCCCTGAGCAAGGCGGCTGGAAGAAGCGGGGCGAGGATCAACGCCGCTGCTACCATTGCCGCGATCGCGGACCATCCGGGCCGCGTCGCTTCGAGCCATTGACGCGCGCCGCGCGGACGGGAGCCGGCAACGGCCGGCCGCACGCACAGCCATCCGACCTCGGAGGCCGGAAGCAGTACGCCGAGAAAGTTGGTCGCAACCAGTGCGGCGGTCGCAAAAGCGAGCAGCGCAAGCTCGACGAATCGCGGTACCCTGAGCGAGCGCAGGAAAAGCCCGGCCTGCAGCGTCCCAAGCAGCAGTAGCAGCGAGTACATCCGCGCCTCGCGCGAGTACTTGACGGTGACGAGATTCACCGCGAACACGAGCGCCGCCAGCGCGGCCGCCATCGTCACCTCGCTGGCCGGGAGGCCGCCGTCTCCAGGACCGGTCCGAAGCGTCTCCTGTGCCGCGAAGAACATCGCGAGAATTCCAAGCGTGCCTAGCGCAGCCGACAACGAGCGCATCGCGACCACGCTCTCGCCGAACGCGTCCATCCACTCGTGCAGCATCACGTCATGGATCGGCAGCTTGCCGACCTGGAGGCGAAGTTCGCGGCGGACGACCTCCGCAAGCGTCGGCGCTTCGGCGGCGGCCCACGAGGCGGCCTCGTCGGCCGAAAGCTCGCGGCGTCCGAGATCAGTGAAGCGCAGCCAGGCCCCGGCAACGAGTGCAAACGCGACGATAGCCAGGATACGGAGCTTCATCTGGTCGCGGCTCCAAACCCAGGGGCCGGGCGAGCTTCTCAGAGACCCTTCTTCAGTTCGGGCGACGGGCGAAAGCCGACGGTGCGCGCAGACGGGATGGTCATTCTAGTGTTGGTGCGCGGGTTGAACCCGGCTCGTGCGCGGCGCCGGCGCACGGAGAAAGTCCCAAAGCCGGGGACCCAGAAGCGTTTCTCCTTGCGGATCGATTTGGCTATCTGCTGGAAGGTGACCTCTATCGTTCGGGCGACGGTTTTCTTCGGCTGGTGAACGGTGCGCGCTACCGATTCGATCAGTTCCGCCTTGGTCATCGCTGGACAGCTCCACTCGATTTCCTAGCGGCCCTCGGACGCGCGCGCAAGAGCGAGCCGCACGGCGCAGAGGCGGCGGGTTAATGGCGATCGACCGCATGGTAACGTGCGGCGACCACTCTCCAGTCGATATGCTCGAAGAAGCGCGCGATATAGGTCTCGCGATCCCGATAATCGAGCGACCATGCATGCTCGGCCACGTCACAAACAACCAGCGGGTTGCTCCCGATCCACCCGCCCGCGTCGGTTTCGCCAAGCGGGACATTATGCCATCGGTCGTCGTACGGGTCGTAGGCAAGCACGCTCCAGGCCCCGGCGACTCGCGCGCACGCGGCGAAGTCCTCCTGCCAACTTGCGAGCGTGCCCATGTGCTCGGTCATGTTCGCGAGCAGGTAGGCGGACGGCCGAGCCGGACGAGCCGAGAGGTTTCGGAAATAGAATTCATGAAGCAGCACGGAATTGCCCGCTTCGACCTGCTGTTTTCTTAGCGCTGCGTATTGGGCTGCGTGTGCCGCATCGCGCGGCGCGGACGAAAGCGCGCGGGTGGCTCCGAGCAGACGGTCAAACGACTCGCGATAGACCTCGTAGTTTTGCGCAAGCTGCCGCTGGCTGAGAAATCCGGGGATCTCGCCGAGCGCAAGCGGCGCGGGTTTTCTCGGCTGGAAGCCTGGTTTTCCGTGCAGAAGTCCTTCGAAGGAGAGTCCGGCTTCCTTGGGCGGCGCGGCCGCGCTCGCGTTCGGAGCGAACGCGCCTATCACAGCGGCGCACGCGGCCGAGGCGGCGACACGAAGCAGTCCGCGGCGCTCGACGGCAAGGCGGGCACCCGGAGATGGAGGGATTTCCATATGCTTGTGCTGGCTTTTCATTTCAGTCCGCGAAGATCCGTGCAAGGGGTTGCGTTCTCCATTGACCGCCATCAGGCCGACTGCTCAGGCGCCGACGCCAAGGCGTTCCACCTCGCGCCACACCAGGCCCCATCTTACACCCTGGTCGCTCACCACGACGCTTGGGACTTTGAAGTGCTCCATCACCCGATCGAGGATCATCGTACCGGCGAAGATCACGTCGGCGCGCCCTTCCTCTAGACCTTTCAGCCTGCGCCGTTCGGCAAGCGGCAGTTCGCCGAAGCGGGCGAGGGTTCGCGATACTTCCTCGCGCGAGAGCACATGGCCATGGACCCGGGCCGGATCGTAGGTTTCGAGTCCGAGGGCCACCGCGCATACGGTGGTCGCGGTTCCCGCGACTGCGACGAGGATATCGGGCGCGAACTCCCATCCCGTTGTGTTCAGCACCCGGTCGATCTCCTCGCGAAGCCGTTGAGCGTCGGCGGGCGAGGGCGGGTCACCATGCACGATTCGCTCGGTGAGCCGGACCGAGCCAATCTGGAGGCTCGCCAGGGCGAGTTCCCGTCCACGCTCGCATCGGATTAGCTCAGTGGAGCCGCCGCCGATATCGACGATTAGAAGACGCGCGGCGGGATCGATCGGCAGACCGCGCTGGACAGCAAGATGGGACAGTTCGGCTTCGGTGCGTCCCGAGATCACTTCGAGGGCGAGTCCCGTGCGGCGCTTGACCTCGGCGATAAAGGACTCGCCGTTGCGCGCGTCGCGAAGCGCGCTGGTCGCGACCCCGACGAATTTTTCGACGCCCGCCTTGCGCGCCGCCGCGGCGAAATCCGCGATCGCGTCAATCGTGCGGCGTACGGCTTCGGGATCGAGCTCGCCGCTCCGATCAACGCCACGGCCGATGCGGGTAATCCTTGCGAGATCGAGAATCGGGCGGACGCTGCCCTCGGGCAGGAGCTCGACCGCGAGCATCAGGACCGTGTTGGTGCCGATATCGAACGCGGCAAGTTTCACCGCATCTCCGAAGAACCCGTGGCCGCGGGCGATAGGCCGATTGCCGCTGAACCGGGTGCGCCCGGCTCGACAGCGCCTTCGGCGATCCATCGTTCGAGCGACTTGAGCGCCCGCCGAGCCATCAGGATTTTCTTCTCCCGTCCGCGCAGGCGTCCGTCCGGCTCGGGCATCAGGCCGTAATTCGCGTTCATCGGCTGGAAGTTCGTGCGCGCTGGGTCGGTTACGTAGGCAACCAGTGAACCGAGCGCGGTTTCACGCGGGGGTATCGAAATCGTGCGTCCCGCAACAAGGCTGGCGGCGTTTATAGCCGCGAGCAGCCCCATAGCGGCCGACTCAACGTATCCTTCGACACCTATCATCTGGCCGGCGAGGAAAAGGTCGTCGCGCGAGCGCAATTGAAGCGTGGGCCTGAGCAGTCGCGGCGAATCTATAAAGGTGTTGCGATGGAGCGAGCCGAGGCGGACGAACTCCGCATGCTCCAGGCCCGGGATCATTCGCAGCACGCGACGCTGCTCTCGATAGGTCATCTTGGTTTGGAAGCCAACCATGTTGAAGAGCCGGCCGTCGCGGTCGTCCTGGCGCAGCTGCACGACTGCGAACGGACGTCGGCCGGTGCGCGGGTCGATAATTCCGACCGGCTTCATCGGGCCAAAAGCCAGCGTGTACCGTCCGCGGCGAGCCATCTCCTCGATCGGCATGCACCCTTCGAAATAGACCGGCTTTTCGAAGGGATGGAGCGGGACTTTCTCCGCCGCAAGGACCGCGTCGACGAAGGCGTCGTACTCGCGCTCGTCCATCGGGCAGTTGATATAGTCGTCGCCGCCCTTGCCGTAACGCGAGGCGAAAAATGCGCGCGTCATGTCGAGCGACTCGCGGGTTACGATAGGCGCGATCGCGTCGTAGAAATACAGGTTTCGCGGGCCGATGAGCCGTTCGAGTTCGGCTCCGAGGGCGGCGCTGGTTAGCGGCCCGGTCGCTATTATCGTGGGACCGTCGGGAATCGTGGTTGCTTCCTTGCGGACTATCTCGATGCGCGGGTCGCTTTCGAGCGCGCGAGTAATTGCGCGGGCGAAGGCGTCGCGATCGACCGCGAGCGCAGCTCCCGCGGGAACGCGCGAAGCGTCGGCGGCCGAGATGATCAGCGAGCCGAGCTTGCGCATCTCCTCCTTGAGCACGCCCACCGCGGTTTCCATCGAGGCGTTGCGCAGCGAGTTGGAGCATACCAGCTCGGCGAAGAGGCCGGACTTGTGCGCCTCGGTCATCCGCACCGGGCGCATCTCGAAAAGGCGCACGCGAACGCCGCGGCGGGCAAGCTGGAAAGCCGCCTCGCTTCCGGCGAGTCCCGCGCCGACTACGTTGATCAAGGGGGTATTCATCGCGGATTTCGCGCCGTCGTCGAAGTTCTGAGGATGGTGGCGCGCGGACTATCAGGCGCCGGGCTGGCTCTCAGCGCTCCCGCTCGGCGGCGCGGTTTCCTCGGCCGGAGCGCGGTAGTCGCACTCGGGCTTCGGGCACTGCCATCGCGCGCCCTCGCGCTTGGTAACCTTTTCCACCAGGTAAGGCGAGCCGCAAGCCGGGCAAGGGCGCGGGATAACCTTGTCCCAACTCGCGAACTTGCACTTCGGATAACGACTGCATCCGTAGAACAGCTTGCCGCGCCGGCTGCGGCGTTCCAGGATTTCGCCCTCCTTGCACTCGGGACAGGCGACGCCGGTCTTGACCGGCTCGGCCTTGAGCCGCTTGATACCGTCGCACTCCGGGTAGCCGGAGCACCCGAGAAACTCGCCGAAGCGCGAGCGCCGCCGTACCATCGGCCGGCCGCATTTTTCGCACACTTCGTCGGTCGGCTCGGCTGGGGTCTCGGTGCGTGCGACAACAACCACCTGGCCCTGCTCGTCGCGGGTGAATTCCTTGGTATTAGTGCACTTGGGGTAGTTTGAGCAAGCGAGAAACTCGCCGTTTCGTCCCCACTTGATCACCATGTCGCCGCCGTCGAGTTCGCACTTGAGATCGGTCCGGATTCCCGTGCGCTTGACCTCGGGCATCTTCTTTGCGGCCTCGCCCAGGCGCTTGCTGAAGGGCGCGTAGAAGCGCTTGAGCGTCTGTTCCCAGTTCTCTCGGCCTTCCTCGACGTCGTCGAGCTCCTGCTCCATCTTGGCGGTAAAGCCCGCCTCGATGATATCGGGGAAACCGGCGACCAGGAGGTCGCTGACAACGCGGCCGAGCGAGGTTGGTCGCAGCCGCTTGCTTGCGTCCTCCTCGACGTACTCGCGATTAAGGATACTGGTCATGATGGAGGCGTAAGTGGACGGCCGGCCGATGCCTTTCTCCTCGAGCTCCTTGATGAGCGTGGCCTGGGTGAAGCGTGGCGGCGGCTGGGTGAAATGTTGCTCTGGCTCGAAGCCCAGCAGCTTCAGCCGTTCGCCCTCGGAAAGCTGCGGAAGCAGCCCCTCGGCGTCGGTGGCGGGGGCTTCGTCCTGGCCCTCGGAGTAAACCCGCATGAAGCCGTCGAACTTCATCACCTGCCCGGTCGCGCGAAAGACCGCGTCGCCGGACTCGATATCGACCGTGGTCCGGTCGTAAACCGCAGGGGTCATCTGGCTCGATACGAAACGGTTATAGATGAGGGTGTAGAGGGCCAGTTCGTCTTTGCTTAGGTACCTGGCGATCGATTCGGGGTCGCGCTCGACCGCAGTTGGACGGATCGCCTCGTGGGCTTCCTGCGCCGCCTTGCCGGATCGATAAACATTCGCCGTGGCGGGCAGATAGTCTTTGCCGTAGCGCTTCTCGATGTGCTCGCGGACCGCGGCAAGCGCCTGGTCGGAAACGCGCGGCGAGTCGGTTCGCATATAGGTGATAAGGCCTACGGCGCCGGCGTCGCCCAGCTCGACACCCTCGTACAGGCGCTGAGCGATTTTCATCGTGCGCGAGGGCGAGAAATAGAGCTTGCGTGCAGCCTCCTGCTGCAGGCGCGAGGTGATGAAAGGCGGCGCCGGACTTCGGCGGACTTCCTTGCGCTCGATACTGCGAACGACGAAGGGCTTATTTTCACAGGCCTTCCTTACCTCATCGGCCTCCTGTTGCGAGAGTTTGTAGGCCTTGTTGTCGATCCGGTTGCCCTTATGGCTGTAGAGCCGGGCTATGAATGGCGGGGGATTCGAGCCCTCCAGACGGGCGTCGAGCGTCCAGTATTCCTCGGGGCGGAAGGCTTCGCGTTCCTTCTCGCGCTCGACGATTATCCGGAGAGCGACGGACTGGACGCGTCCTGCGCTGATACCGCGTTTTACCTTGTTCCAGAGCAGCGGGCTTATCTGGTAGCCGACCAGACGGTCGAGGACGCGGCGCGCCTGCTGGGCGTCGTAGAGGTTGCGGTTCAGCTTCTTCGGATTGCGCACCGCTGCGCGCACCGCGGGCTGAGTTATTTCTTCGAGAAGCACGCGATGGATCGCGCCGTTGACCTTGCCAAGACGCTCGGCGATATGCCATGCGATCGCCTCGCCCTCGCGGTCCGGGTCGGTGGCGAGAAATACATTCTCCTTGCCCTTGGCGGCCTTCCTGATCTCGTCGAGGACTTTCGTCTTGCCGGGAATCACGTGGTACTCGGGTTTGAACCCATGCTCGATATCGACCCCAAGCTTGCTCTTGGGCAAGTCAACCACGTGACCAACCGAGGCGGTTACCTGATAGTCAGGCCCAAGATACCGCTTGATGGTCTTGGCCTTGGCTGGCGATTCGACGATTACGAGATTTTTGGCCACGGTTCGGATTCTTCCTGGTTAAGTTTGGGCTGGGAACCGGAACCGGAAAATACCGGATTAACCTGGTCCACATTTATGGTGCCCTAACTAGGTCAATGAGAAAAGCTTGCCGGGATACTGGGCAACCAACCCCCTTAACTCAAGGTCTAGGAGAATTCTAAGCACGGTTTGAGGATTTAGCCCGCTGTTTTCGATAATGGCGTCAATATGGAGCTTTTCTCCAGCTCTAAAGTAATTAAGAACCGTTTTAGATTCATTTGATATGTCAGGCGCCGCGTTGGCGGACGATGTCATGGATTTCTCTTTCGGTGTCCTCGCCGAACCCGGCGCGGGTCCGAGCTTAATCCCAAGCTGCGGCGCAATCTCTTCGATAACGTCCTCGACGCATTCTACCAGCTTGGCTCCTTCCTTCAGGAGCCGGTTGCTGCCGCGAGTCTTGCCGCCGACCGGACTGCCTGGGACGGCGAAAACCTGGCGGTTTTGTTCAAGCGCCATCCGCGCGGTTATCAAGGAGCCGCTCTTTTCGGCTGCTTCCACTACGACGACGCCCAGGCTGATACCGGAGAGGATACGGTTACGAGTCGGGAAGTTCTCAGCGAGAGGCTGAGTGCCGATCGGCAGTTCGCTCAGAAGCGCGCCGCCGTTCGCGAGGATAGCCTCGGCGAGCTTGCGATGCTCGGCGGGGTAGATGACGTCGACGCCGCATCCCATCACGGCAAAAGTTCGCCCGCCGGCGTCGAGGGCGCCCTGGTGCGCCTCGGCGTCGATTCCGCGGGCAAGGCCGCTAACCACGACGAAGCCTTTGGCAGCGAGTTCCAATCCGAGCCGCTGCGCCATCCGGCGTCCGGCTTCGCTGGCGGCACGGGCTCCCACCACCGCTATACACCTGGGATCGGACAGTTGGGCGTCGCCGCGGACAAACAGGTATGGCGGAGGGTCGGCGATATGGCGCAGATGGGGCGGGTAGTCGTCGTCGGTCCATCTGAGGAGCCGCGCGCCGATCCGGGGAAGCTCGCACAGTTCCCTTTCGAGCGGGTCGAAGTTCGAGAACTCGCGGATATTGCGCGCGACCTGGCGGGGAACTCCCGCCGAAGCGATTTCATCCTCGTTGAGATGGAAAATCCGCTCGGGAGAGCCGAACTTTTCCAGGAGCAGTCGGCAAGTCCGCGGTCCCACCCCGCGCACCTGCCTGAGGGCTAGCCAGTAAACGTCGGGATTTGCAGGCATCCGGCAACCTAAGCGCTTTTTTGGACGCTTCCCGCTCTTCGGCAATCGCCTGGGAAACCCAGCGTACTTTTACAACAAGTGATAATCGCGGCCAACCGCGGCGCCACTGGATTTCCCGGCAGCCGGTTTCTTGACCCGTCGATCCGAATCAAATAGCGTCCGTTCCAAGCTGCTATTTTGCGGTTTTTCGTCTCGACCTCCGTCGGGAACTTTCAGGCTGCTTACAAGCTTCCACGGCGCAGGAGTAAAAGAGCTAATGGACACGAAAGGGATGTCTGCCGAGGAGAAACAAATCCTCATATTCAGTTTCTATCGTGATGCGGAGCTTCGGGGAGCTCGCCTGCTGTTCAACATCCTGAGTCAGATGAAGGATCCGGACGTTCAGCTCAAGATGTCAAAGCATCTGGCCGACGAGACGCGCCATGCATGGCTCTGGACCAAGCGAATCGCCGATTTGGGTGGCAGCCCGGTGCACGTCGATGACGGCTACCAGAAGCGGCTCGGACTCCGTGTCGGCATCCCCAAGAACATCATCGATTTGCTCGCTCTCACCGTCGTAGTCGAGGAGCGCGCCCAAGCCCGTTACAGCGCCCACGCGGCCTTGCCGGGGGTCGACGCGGAGACGCTCGAAGTGCTGAAGGCTGTCACCGAGGACGAGAACTGGCATCTTTCCTGGATCGAAAAGAAGATGCGCGACATCGCCCGCGCGATGGGTGAAGAAAAGCGCGCCGATGAAGCGCTCGAGCGCTATCGGGCTATCGATCGCGAGGTATACGCGACGCTTGCGGCCGACGAAGCCGAATTGATGCGCTCGTAGCGCCCGCGACGGGGCATCATCACTCCTGCCCCCGCTCGAGCAGGCGCTCGACGAAATCGAGCCGATCCTTGCCCCAGAACATCTCGTCGCCGACGAAAAACGTCGGTGCGCCGAATACGCCACGGTCTGTGGCCATCTCCGTGACCGAGGCCAGCGCGTCGCGCGCCATCGGCGAGTCGGCCAGTTTTATGAGCCGCTCGCCATCGAACCCGCTCTCACGCGCCACTTTTGCGATTACCTCGGGACGGGCGATATCCTCGTCGCGCTCCCAGTAAGCGCGGAACACGGCCTGCGCGAACCGCTGGATGTCCGTTTCATGGCGAAGCGATGACACGTCGGTCAGGCTCATGGTTGCATCGGATAGCACCGGGATTGCGAGCGTCGCGCGAAGCGCCTGCGCGGTCTTTATCGGAAAGCGCGACGGCTTGCGGAACGGAAGCCCGGTGAACTCCGCGTAGCGCGCATGATCGCGCCATAGGTAGCGCGCCTTGCGCGGCGTCATCGCCATCACGTCGAAGCCGGTTCCACGGAACAGGGCTGCGAGATGAAGCGGCAGCCACCTCACGTGCGCGTCATGACGAGCGCAGATCTCGGGCAGCATAAAGGCTGCGAAGTAGCTGTTGGTGCTCGAATAATCGAAATAAAAATCGACGGTTTGCATCGCAGGAGACCTAGCCCCTTAAGCGAAGCGCCTGATTCAGCGCGAGACGCATCGTTTCGGCCGCTCGTGCTGCCGCCTCGCCCGGCGTCGCTCCGGGCTCTTTCAGATACGCGTACATCAGGCTTCGGCTCGCGTTGACGACGATCCCGGTGCCATCGGCACGCGCCGCTGCGACCGCATCCTCGGCCGAAGCTCCCTGAGCGCCGTAACCGGGTACAAGGATTATGGAACGCGGCATCAGCTCACGTGCCCTGCGCGCCTGGTCCGGGTAGGTCGCGCCTACAACAGCGCCGACCGATGACAGTCCCGATTCACCGATATAATCGTCGCCCCATCCGCGAACCCTCCGCGCGACCGCCTCCCACAGCGGCGCGTCCGGAGCCGGCAGGTCCTGGAACTCGCCCGACGACGGGTTGGAGGTCTTGACCAGCACGAACAGGCCGTGGCCGTCGCGAACCCTCGCGATAAACGGGGCGAGCGCGTCGCTGCCGAGATATGGGTTGACCGTGCACGCGTCGCATCCGAAGTCGCCTGCGCCCAGGAGCGCCTCGGCGTAAGCGGCCGAGGTAGAGCCGATATCGCCGCGCTTGGCGTCGGCGATAGTCAGAAGGCCGCGGGTGCGCGCGAAACGGATCACCTCCGAAAGCGCGCGCATCCCGTAAAGTCCGCGTGCCTCGAAGAACGCGAACTGCGGCTTTATCGCGACTATTGATGGCGCGCACGCCTCTACGATTTCGCAGCAGAAGCGCGCAAGCTCGTAGCCTTCGGGCACGCCCGCGCCGTGCGCGCCGCCAAGCTGCGGATCGATTCCCAGCACGGCGATACTGTCCTTTGCGCGCGAAGCTTCCAGCAGCCGTTCGGCAAATCCCATCGCGCCGATCCTCCCATACCGTTAGAGGCTTTCCAAGTATCGGCGAATCGTGCTGGGATTCGAACACGGACGTTGAGCGGCGGCCGTCCCGATCCAGCCAAAAAGAAGGAAGGGAGAATGTCGAGGATCACCGTAATCACGAAGATCAGATTTCTCGCCGGCGTTGCGCCGGTCGTGATGCTGGTCGCGGCGCCGATGCTGGCGATGGCGTTTTCGGCCTTAGGCCGGGTGCCAGCGGCGATGAACAACAATGAAATCGCCGCGCTCAGCGACGCGCAGGGACTCGACGAGGCGCTGTACAAGATGCAATGGGGACGCAGCCAGCCCGACGGCGGGCAAATCGTCCTCGATCAGCAGCGGCGCTTTGCCGAGCTGATGGATTCCGCGGCGGCGAACGCTTACACCGCCGAACAGCGGCGCGCCCTCGACGCGCTTGCGGCAGCCGCAAAGCCGACGCTCGACGCGTTTCGCAAGGCCGATCCGCGCGACCCGTCAGTTGAGCCCGCGATGGCAAAGCTGCACGGACTGGTAATCGATCTGGTCAACGCCGACGAATCCGCCCTGGCCCGTGTGGCCCGGATGACCCGGTCGCGAGGGCGCGAGTTCGCGATCCTTACGCTGATAGTGGCGCTGGTTATCCCGTGGACATGCTTTGCGCTCCTCTTCCGAATCGCCGGGCAGGCGCGGGTCGAGATGCGCGCGATACGGGCCAGATTGGAAAGTCTTGTCGAAAGCCCGCAGACAGCGGCCAAAAGCGTTGGGCGCGAAGTCGAGGAAATCGACGCGTCGCTTGCGCGCCTCGGATTTCCGAAACCAAATCCGATGCTCGCCGAGGACTAGCAGCACCCGCGTTCATGGATCGCGCCCCGGATGCGTGAAAGGTCTGGGATGGATGAAGTGAGCGCGATCGGGTGCCAGTGAGGTTTGTTGTGCGGCATGGGGTTGAGAATCACGCGCAGCTTGCACACGCGCAGGCGGTGAGAGATCGTTGCGATATTTACCGCGTGCCCGCAACTCCTGTCCCCGGCTCCTTGTGGGACACAAGAGAAAGACGGCCGGGCGTGATTTATCACGAACCTGCCGGCGCGCGCTCGCGCCTTGCGCTGGATGTTCGGACTCGGCGGGTCCGCGCCTTCTTTGGATGCACCCCGCGCGTTTCGGCGGGCGGGCCATCGGGCAGGGTGATCCGGAGACTCTGCCATAAATACCAGACCGCGGCCGACCGGTACGGACGCCATCGCTCGGCCATCTGGCGAAGCTCGTGCGCGCCCGGCCGCTCGCGCATCCCGTAGGCCTTCCTCACAGCGTTGCGAAAGCCCAGATCGTCAACCGGCAGCACGTCGGGCCGTCCCAGGTTGAACATCAGGAACATCTCGGCGGTCCATCGGCCGATCCCGCGCACTCGCGTCAGCTCCTGGATAATCTCCTCGTCGTCCATCCGGGCGAAGCGCCTGAAGTCAAGCGCGCCGCGAGCGACGTGCTCGGCGAGGTCGCGGACGTATGCCGCCTTTGCACGCGAGAGACCGGCGGCGAGCAGGCGTTCGGGCGGCATATCGAGCACCTGGCGCGGGCTTGGGAAGCGGCCGGCGGGAAACAGCCCGACGAAGCGTTCGTAGATGCTCTGAGCGGCGTGTCCTGCCAGTTGCTGAAAGAGGATCGCGCGCACCAGGGCCTGAAAGCGCTCGCGCCGCAGACTGATACGGAGCGGTCCGACTTCGCCTATGATGCGCGCGAGGACCGGATCGGCGCGTCGCAGATGAATCGGCGCGGCGCGTGCGTAGAGGACGGTCCTGGAAGCCATTGGCAATACGCGGTGGGCATAATAATCCACGCTTGATAAAAGTCTGCAATACTCCCTGGCCGAAGGGATGGCGCGTGCGATGAACGAAGACGAGCGGCTTCTGATGTGTCCCGAGAATCTGCGCGAGGGAATGAAGCTCGGACCGATCTTTTACGTCGTGATGCCCGAGCAGGTCGAGGCGTTCGCGCGAGCGACCGCGAACGCGAACCCGCTGTACACGTCGCCTTCGGAGCGGATCGCTCCGCCCACGATGCGGCTTCAGGATTATGGGCTTCTTATCGCGGCGCACTTCCGCGGCGGCTCGGGCGGTATCCACGCGCGGCATCGAAGCGAGTTTTACGAGCCGATGCGGGTCGGACAGACGGTCAGAACCGACGGCAGAATCACCAGGACCTGGCGCAAGCGCGGGAAGTTCTACTTCGAACTCGAGTACGAATCGCGCGACGCCGAGACCGAGGAGCTGCTCGTTCGCCACGCGATGACCGCGGTGCTGTTGCGCGAGGGAGCGATGCAATGAACGTCTCGGCACCGCATCCTGAAGTTGGCCGCGAACTTGTCGGCGAGCCGTACGCGCTCAACGAGGCCGAAGCGCACGCCTATGCAGCCGCGATCGAGCGTCCCGCAGAGCGCCATCCGCGACCGAGCATCCACAACGATCCGCAGGCGGCCCGCAAGGCGGGATTCCGCGCGCCGATTGCGGCGGGCGAGCAGAGCTACGCGCTCGTCGCGAATTTCCTCGTTGATCGTTTCGGCGTGTGTTTCCTGCACGGGGGAAAGCTCGAGGCGATCTTCCTAAAGCCGGTCTTTTACGGCCAGCGCCTTACAGTACATGCTCGCGTCTTGGCCCGGGGCAGATCGGCCACGGAGCTGGAAGTGTGGGTCGAGAACGAAGACTGCGACCGCGTGCTGACCGGAAAGGCAAGCGTGCCCGCTGCTGAGCATGAATCCGAGCTCGCCTGAGCAAAGCGCCCGGGCAGCCGGGCGCGCGGTGGATGAGCCAGCAGTGGCGCGTCGTCCGCCGCTCTGGCGCAAGGCGCTTCCGTATCTCGGCACTGCGCTGATTTTCGCGATCATCTTCCACAAGATTCCGCTCGGCGAGGTCGCCAGGGCGCTGGGACAGGTGCCGGTGCTGAAGTTCGTCGCCCTGTTCCTGCCGTTTGCCGTGCTTTACTGGCTAGTCGATTCCTTCTGCCTGACGTGGGTCGTGCGGCGTTTCAACGCACCGATGCGCTATTCGGAAATCCTGCCGATTCGCGCGAGCATGTACCTGTTGTCGCTAATCAACACTAGTCTCGGCCAGGGCGGCCTCGCGTATTACCTCTATCGCAAGGCGCGCATCCCGTTCCTCGAAGCGCTCGGCTCGATCCTGTTTATCGCGGTGATGGAGGTGTACCAGCTTTTTCTTTTCTCGACTGCGGGAGTGATTTTCTATTCGCCGTCGGGCCCGGTGCAGAGTGAGATCGTCCATATGATGCGATTCACGTATGTCGCGGCGTGGATCGCGTTCTTCGTGATGGTAGGTCTTTCGGCGGCGGCGCGCAGGCGCGCGTCAGTGGGGAGATGGCTTGAAACCGCAAGGGCGGGTGGAGTCGCGAGAACTTTCGTCAAGGCGCGCCCGCGCGATTACGCGATCGTGATCGGGCTCAAGGCGCCGAGCTTTGTGTTTGCACTCATTACGCAGTTCTTTGCGCTCTCTATGTACGGCATCCCGATCCCGCTTGGGAAGCTGATCGTTTTCCTTCCGCTTGTGTTCATGGCCGCGGCGTTGCCGATCGCGGTCGCGCATCTGGGTACCCTCCAGGCGGGGTGGCTGCTGTTTTTCGCGGGCAGCGCGCCCGAGGCGAAAATTCTCGCCTACAGCCTCGCCGCGCATGTCACCTTCATGGCGTGCCACGGACTGATCGGGGTGTTTTTTCTTCCCCGCGCGAGCCGCGAGCTTACCGCAGTCGAGCAGGAATCATGAAGACGCTCTGCGCGCGGCGCTTCACTCGCGATGCGGCGAGAGCCACACGCGCTCAAAGCGCGTCGGCCGCATCGGGTTCAGCACCACGCCATGCACCCACGGCTGGCGGATCACGTAGCTCACGGGATGGAACAGGAACACCCAGGGCGCGTCAGCGACGACGATTTTTTCCGCCTGGTCGTAAAGTTTGTAGCGTTTTTTGAGGTCGGTCATCGGAGCGGCTTCGGCGAGAAGCTCATCGACGCGCGGATTCGAGTAGAACGTATCGTTGTTTCCGCCCCACTGCTGTTTTGAAAGCAGGACGCCCAGAAAGTTTTCCGGATCGGGAAAGTCCGCTTCCCATCCCGAGAGGAACAGTTCCACGTTGTGCGGCTGGCGAATCGCTTCAAGCAGCGGTCCCCACGCGACAGGCTTCAAGTCGAGATGGACCCCGACGAGTTCAAGATCCTGCTGAATCGACTCGGCAAGGATAACCGTGGTCGGGTCGGCGCGCAGCCACAGCGTCGGATGGAAATCGGGGCCGATCTTCGCCTGTTCGAGAAGGCGCCTTGCGCGAGCGGGATGGTAAGCGTAGCCGCGCAGCCCGGGGTCATAGCCGGGTAGATTCGGCGGCATTACGCCGCGCGCCACGACGCCGCGCCCGTTCAGAACGGCGATAAGCTTTTGCTTGTTGACCGCGTAGTTGAAAGCGCGGCGCACGCGCACGTCGGTAAACGGCGCCATCTGGCAGTTCATCCCGAGATACGTCGTGCTGATGGTGGTCTGGCTGAGCGTGAGTCGTCTCAGCCTCGGCGTGCTCATCACGTAGGGGAATTCGGCGGGTGGGATGCCGCCAAGAATATCGATTTGCCCGGCCTCGAACTTGAGCCATCCGAGTTCCGGGCCGACGCCGATTTGATCGACAATTGCGTCAACGCGCGGCAGTCCCTTGACGAAGTACCAGGGATTCTTCACCAGCACGATTCGCTCTGCGCCGATCCATTGTTTGAGCATGAACGGTCCGCTGCCCACGACGTGACGCGAAAAATCGTGGCCCCATCGCTCGACCACTTCGCGCGGAACGGCGGCCGCAAACGGCATCGCAAGCTTGTGCGCGAAGAGCGGGTCGGGCGCCGTCAGATGGAAGACGATCGTGTACGGGTCGGGAATCACGATTCCGGCGACGTGGCGCGTCCGGCCCGCGATAAAGTCGCCGGCGCCGGCGATCGAGCGGAAGTACTCGATTCCCTTGGAGCGCGTCGCTGGACTGAGCACACGCTCTATCTCGTAGCGAAAGTCCCTGGCGGTTACCGGACGTCCGTTGCTGAAGCGTACGTCCTTGCGCAGGTGAAACGTGAAAACGGTCGCATCGGGCGACGACTCCCACGAGAGCGCGACATCGGGATGAAGCTCGATGTCCGCGTCGCCGTAACGCACCAGCGTGGAGAAAATCTCCTGCTCGAAGCTCCACGAGAGCGTGTCGTATCCGACGGCGGGATCGAGCGTGGGAACGTCGTCGGCATCGGCAAGGCGCAGCACGCTTGAGCCCTTCGGCAGGCCAAGGCCGTCGCCCTCGCGGCTGCATCCCGATACGGCAAGCAGCATCGCGGCCGCGGCCAGCATCCATATGGCGCCGGCCGCGCGGCCTCGGTACGCACTCGCCAAGCGGGCGCACTTCACGCCGAGCGCCTCCGGAGCACGCCGTAGCCGAGCAGGTTGAAGGCGAGCACCGCGTAGAAGATCGCGAGCCCTGGAAATGCTGCGAGCCACGGCGCGACGCGGAAATACATCGTTGCCTGCTCGATCATCCTGCCCCAGCTTGGAGTTGGCGGTGGCACGCCGAGACCGAGGAAGCTCAGTGACGCGTCGAGCAGCAGCGTGCCCGAGGTTCCAAGCGCCGCCATCACGATTATTATCGGCATCACGTTGGGCAGCACGTGGCAAATGATGAGCCTGGGCGAGGAAGCGCCGAGCGCACGCGCGCCGAGCACGAAATCCCGCTGCGCCATTGAAAGCGCCTCCGCGCGAACGACCCGCGCGATTCCGGTCCACGAGACGATTCCGATCACGAGCAGGATACTGAGCAGGCTCGGCCTGAGCACCGACACGAACGCCATCGCGAGCAGCAGTCCCGGCAGCGTCAGCATCACGTCCGTGAATCGCATCAACAGGAAATCGACCGTGCCGCCGAAAAATCCCGCCACAAGTCCGATCCCGACGCCGATCGTCATCGTTATTGCCATCGCGGCGACGCCCACCGTGAGTGAAATTCGCGCGCCGTATATCACGCGCGAGAGCACGTCGCGGCCAAGCTCGTCGGTGCCCATCGGAAACGCCCACGAGGGCGGCGCGGGATTTCCGAAGGTCGGCGCGACCGCGCGAATCGGATTATGCGGCGCAAGCCACGGCGCAAGTAGGGCGACCGCGATTAAACTCAGCACCATCGCGCCGCCGACCAGTTCCATCGCACCCGCGCGCCGCTTCATCCCATCTCCTCCAGGCGGATTCGCGGGTCGAGCCAGAGATAGAGAAGATCGACCAGCAGGTTCGCGACGACGATCAGGAACGCGGAGAACAGGACCGTGCCCATGATAAGCGGGATGTCGAGATTGAAGACCGCTTCGAAGGCGAGGCGTCCGATTCCCGGCCAATTGAAAACAGTCTCGGTCAGAACCACGCCGGAGAGCATCGAGGCGAGGTCGAGTCCCGCGAGCGTCACAAGCGGCAGCATCGCATTCGCCAGCGCATGCTTCAGGATGACGCGCGCGTTCGAGAGTCCCTTGCCGCGGGCGGTGCGGATGTAATCCTGGTCGAGCGCCTGCGAGAGATTGGTATGCAGCACGCGCGAGTAATAGCCCGCCGAACCGAGCGCGAGCGTTACGGTCGGGAGGAGCAGGCTCTTGAAACCGCTGTATCCGCCGAGCGGAAACGTTCTGCTTAGGGCGGCAACCGCGATTAGCAGCATCGTGCCGAGCCAGAAGATCGGCATGGAGACCATCGCGAGCGAACCCACCAGCAGCAGGTTGTCGAGCGCGCGCCCGCGCCACGCCGCGGCGACCAGGCCCATCGCGATTCCCAGTGCGAGCGCAAGCGCCATCGCCGAGAGCGCGAGTATCGCGGTTGCGGGAAATCGCGAGACGATAAGATGCGTCACGCTTTCGCGCCGGATATACGAGCGGCCGAGGTCGCCGTGGAGCGCGCGGCCGAGATAATGCGCATACTGCATGTACACGGGCCGATCGAGGCCGAGCTGATGGCGGATCATCGCAAGCGTTTGCGGGTCGGCCTTGGCGCCCGCCATCGCAACCGCCGGATCGGCAGGAATCAGAAACGCGATCGAGAAGGTGATAAGCGAGGTTCCAAGCAGAACGGCGGCACCGAACACGATGCGGCGGGCGAGATAGGCGAGCATCGCGGCACCTGATGCCTCAGTCGCGGAGCATCCCGCGCGCGCGAAGCTCGCGGGCGAGCCTTAGATGTGCGCGTTCGCGACGACGAGCCGTCGCGGGGTCGGACGAGGCGGAGTCGAGCGCGAGCCGCTCGTCGGCGCGCAGCACCTTGAGGACTTCTTCCATGGCAGCGAGCAGGCGCCGCTCCTCGGCGCCCGCGTCCCTGGCCGATCTGAGCGTCCGATAGTGCGCGAGGAATGCTTCGAGCGATGAGTAGGCTGGCTGCTTCACGATCCCTGCTCTAGCCCGCGCTTGCGCCGAGCGGCGATATCGCCATCCCGATCAGATATCCCGCGACCGCGGCACCTATCGCGATCGTCACGAAACGCACTGCTGAGCGCCATCGCTGCCTGCTATGTGCGAGCCATCCCTGGAAGTAGCCGACCGAGAAAAGCGCAAGCGCGGTGGCGCCGAGCGCGACGGTCAGTCCAAGGTCCTTCGAAGGGATGAGAAAGAACGGCACCAGCGGGAAGAGTGCGCCCGCCACGAACGCGACACCCATCACGAGGCCGTCGAGCGCGGCGTTGCCCATCATCGCGCCGCCGTAACCGTACATCTTCTGTTCGGCGGTGGTCAGAAGCGCGCGCGGCGAGGCGCTCAACAGCTTGACCACTCGGTAGGCGGCCTCGCGATCGAGACCCTCTTTGGCGAGTTCGCGCAACAGGCCCTCCTGCACGATGTACGGACGCTCCCTGGCTTGCTCGCGGGCGCGCTCGAGTTCTCCTTTGAGAACTTCGGCCTCCGCGCGCGTGCCGAGATATGCCCCGGCCGCCATCGAAAGCGCTCCGGCGGCGGTTGAGGCAAGCGCAGCGAGGATCACCTGGCTCCGATCGGACACCGCGCCGCTCAGCCCGAACAGAACCCCGGCGGTAGTGAGCACCCCGTCCTGTATCCCGAAAACCAGCTCGCGGATGCTGGAAAGCCGTTCGAAGAGTCTTTTTTGTTCCGAAGGATCCAGGGTAAGCAAGGCTGCTTAGTATTTGAGTTCGTTGGGCCCGAAAGCGACGCCGGGTTCCCAGTCCGCCGGGCACAGGCGGCCGGTGCGAATCGCGCGCACCACGCGCAGGGTCTCGGGGATGCTGCGGCCGACATTGATCGGGCTTGCCAGTGCGTAGGTGACGACGCGCTTCGGGTCGAGGATGAAGGTGGCGCGCAGCGCGACGTGTTCCCGGTCGTCGAGCACACCGAAGGCGCTTGCGAGTTTTCCACCCTCATCTGCTAGCAGCGGGTATCCGATACCGCCCAATTCCTCGGCCCATCGGATATGGCTGTCCACGCTGTCAACGCTGACGCCCAGTACCGCGGATTGTTCGGCCTGGAACTCGGCGAGCGCATGATTGAAGCCAGCCACCTCGGTCGGGCACACGAACGAAAAATCGTGTGGATAGAAAAAGAGCACGACCAGTTCAGTCTTGATGTCGCGCAGCCTCGTACGCGTTGCACGTCCTGCGACGGCGGACGGCAGGTCGAAATCGGGAGCCTGGTCACCTGGCTTGAGCATGGTTGCCTAAGGTCGCTTCCCGATTACCCTACTGAATCTCGTAGGTCAGCGAAACGGTCGCCCTGACCGTGATTTGCCCCGGTTCGACCGGCGTCGCCACGTTGCCCGCAACCGCGCGCTCGGCGTAGATGGTTTGCAGCGGCACCGGTCTTAGCTCGGGCGTCGTGGAGGCCCTAAGAACCCGCCCCAGTTTGACCCCGAGCGACGCGGCAAGCGCGCGGGCTTGTGCCTGTGCGTCTTTCGAGGCCTGGACGATCGCCTCGCTGCGGGCTTTGGCGTCGTTGTGTAGGCCGAAGTTGAGATAATTGACATGGTTCGCGCCCGCCGCGATCGCGGAATCGATAAGAGAACCGAGGATATTCAACTCGCCGGTCTCGACGAGGATGGAGTTCCGCGCGACGTAGCCGACGATCTCCGGCCTGTGGAAGCCCGGCTTTATCGGCTGGGCGGAATATTCAGGCGACAGCGAGTAGCCGCCGGTCGAGATCTTTCCCTTTCCCGTGAGCTTTGCCTTAAGCGCATCGACCACCTTGTGCGCGAGCGTGGCGTTCTGGCTCGACGCCGCCTCGGCGGTCGGCGCATGGGTCTCGACCGAGAGACTCAGGTAAGCGACGTCGGGGCTTGCCGTCACCTCGGCGTTGCCGCTTACCTCGATAACCGCAACGCCCGCTCCGCCGCCGGCTTCGATTGCGCGCACGTTCGAGGTGGTCTCGGCGGCAAAAGCCGGTACAGTAAAAAGCAACAGGGCGGCGAGAAGAGCGAATGCCGACGCGCCGGGTTTGATTCGCATCCTCATCCTCCTTGGGTCTCCGCGTTGATCTCAGTCGATAATATCCGGAGACTGTCCCCGTTGACGATAGCGCAGGTCCAGGCCCGATGAGCGACAAGAACGACGAGAAAAAGGTTACACCACGCAGCCAGGATTTCGCCGCATGGTACAACGACGTGATCCTGCGCGCCGAACTGGCCGACTATTCGCCGGTCCGGGGATGTATCGTTTTCCGGCCCGACGGCTTTGCAATCTGGGAGGCGCTGCGCGACGAGCTCGATCGCCGGATCAAGAAGACCGGCGCGCGCAACGCCTATTTTCCGCTCTTTATCCCCGAGAGCTTTCTTCGCAAGGAGGCGCAACACGTCGAAGGCTTTGCGCCCGAGGTTGCGGTCGTCACGCACGGCGGCGGCAAGGAACTCGAAGAGCCGCTGGTCGTTCGGCCCACCTCCGAGACCATCATCAATTATATGTTCGCGCAGTGGATTCATTCCCATCGCGACCTGCCGCTGATGATCAACCAGTGGTGCAACGTGGTCCGATGGGAGATGCGAACGCGACTTTTCCTGCGCACGGCCGAGTTCCTGTGGCAGGAGGGCCATACTGCGCACGCGACGCGCGAAGAGGCCGAGCGCGAGACGCTCACGATGCTCGAAGTGTATCGCGGTTTCGTCGAGGACTTCCTCGCGATCCCGCTCGTGGTTGGGCGAAAGAGCGCCGCCGAGCGTTTTCCCGGCGCGGAGGAAACGTACACGATCGAGGGCCTGATGGGCGACGGGAGGGCCCTTCAGTGCGGCACCTCGCACTTCCTCGGGCAGAATTTCGCACGCGCCTTCGATATCCGGTTTCTCGACGAGACCAACCAGATGCAGCATCCGTGGCAGACAAGCTGGGGCGTATCGACGCGGCTCCTGGGCGCGCTCATCATGGTCCACGGCGACGACCAGGGGCTCAGGCTTCCGCCCACTGTCGCTCCCACCCAGGCGGTTATCGTCCCGATCTGGCGCAAGCCCGCCGAGGCCGAGACGGTGCTTGCCGCGGCGCGCTCAGCCCGCGATCAACTGGAGCGGGCTGGGGTGCGCGTCAGACTGGACGAGCGCGAGGGGCTTACGCCAGGCTTCAAGTTCAACGACTGGGAGATGCGCGGGGTGCCGGTCAGAATCGAGATCGGCCCGCGCGACGTCGCCTCGGGCGAGGCCGTGATGGCGCGGCGGGATCGCAGGGGGCCGGACGCAAAACAGAAAGCGCCCCTTGCCGAACTGGCGACTCGGGTTGTGGCGCTGCTCGAGGAAGTGCGCGTGAGCTTCTATCGGCAGGCGCTGGAATGGAAAACCGCCAACACCCGCCAGTTCGACGATTACGAGGCGTTTCGCCAGCAGATGGCGGGCGAAGGCGGAGGTGGAATGGCCGACATCTACTGGTGCGGCAACGGGACGTGCGAAACACGGATTCGTGAGGAAACGCGCGCGACCTGCCGCGCCATCCCGCTTGATCAGAACGTTCCAGCGGGCCGATGCCTCGTATGCGGCGAATCGGCCTCCGAGCGCGCCATCTTCGCAAAGGCCTACTGACGGCATTTTGCGCCAACCCTCGCCCGGTCGGAACCGGAGGGCAACTGCAAAGCAGCGCGGCGCGACCGCGCTACTCGAACTTGTAGTTGAGTTTCATCGCGTCGCGAACTTCTTCCATCGTGGCCTGCGCGACGGCGCGCCCCTTCTTCGTTCCTTCCATGATTATCTCGCGGACCAGGGCGCGATTTTTCCCGTACTCGGCGCGGCGTTCGCGAATCGGCGCAAGAAATTTCTCCAGCGCCTCGAATAGCCGCTGCTTGACCTCGACGTCGCCGACTGCGCCTCTGCGGTAGCGCTCCTTCAACTCCTCGACCTCGGCCTTGTTCGGATTGAACACGTCGTGGTAGGTGAAGACCGGATTGCCCTCGACATGGCCCGGGTCGGTCGGATGGATCCGGGTCGGGTCGGTGTACATCGACATCACCCGCTTGCGCACGGTTTCCGTGGAATCGCCCAGATAGATGCAGTTGCCGAGCGATTTCGACATCTTGGCGCCGCCGTCGGTTCCGGGAAGCCGCGCTACCGTGCCCACCAGCGCCTTGGGCTCGATCAGCACCTTGCGATAGAGGCGGTTGAAGCGGCGCACGATCTCGCGCGCCTGCTCGATCATCGGCAACTGGTCCTCGCCCACCGGGACAAGCTCCGCCTTGAAGATCGTGATATCGGCGGCCTGCGAAATCGGGTACGACCAGAATCCCACCGGCACGCCCTTGGCGAAGTTGCGCTGCTTGATTTCCTCCTTCACAGTCGGATTGCGCTCAAGCGTCGCGACCGTGACCAGGTTCATGAAGTAGATTGTCAGCTCGGCAAGTTCCGGCACCATCGATTGCACGACGATCTTGACCTTCTCAGGGTCGAGACCGACGGCCAGGTAATCGAGCGCGACTTCGAACACGTTCGCTTCGAGCATCTCGGGATGCTCGAAATTGTCGGTCAGTGCCTGCACGTCCGCGATCAGGATGTAGCTGTCGTACTCGTGCTGGAGGCGGACGCGGTTTGCCAGTGAGCCGACATAATGGCCCAAATGGAGCGGTCCGGTGGGACGGTCTCCGGTTAGAATTCGTTTCTGCATCAGTGAGATCTCAGAGCAGGCTTTTCAGCGTCTCAAGGTCCTGCTTGATGTCCTTCATATCCGGTCCGGGGTCGGTCTCCAGGCACATCGGGAGTCCGAAAAACCGCGAATCGTGGAGCAGGCGGCGAAAAGCCTCCTTGCCGATATAACCCTTGCCGATATGTTCATGCCGATCGACGTGCGAGTTGAACGGCTTGAGCGAGTCGTTCAGATGGAAGGCGACGACGCGCTTGAGTCCGACCTGTTTGTCGAGTTCCGCGAACGTGCGCTCGTAGCCTTCCTCGGTCGTGATTTCATAGCCGGCCGCAAAGGCGTGCTCGGTGTCGAAGCAGACCCTGAGCCGGTCGCCCTCCCTGGCCGCGTCGATCATTCGCGCGATTTGCTCGAACTTGTAGCCCAGGTTCGAGCCCTGGCCGGCGGTGATTTCGAGCGCGACCTTGACCTTGAAGCCCTTGCACGCCTGATGCGCCTCGCTGAGCGATTTCGCGATGGTCGCGATTCCGTTCTCCTCGCCCGAGCCGACGTGCGAGCCCGGATGTGCAACCAGGTAGGGAACGCCCAGCGCCTCGCATCGCTCCAGTTCGTCGATAAACGCGGCGACCGACTTCTTGCGCAACTCCTCGTTCGGCGCGCCCAGGTTCAAAAGATAGGAGTCGTGGGCGATAACCGTCTCTATTCCGGTCTCGCGCCGGTTGCGTTTGAAGGTGGCGATCTCTTCTTCGCTGTAGGGCTTGGCTTTCCACTGGCGCGACGACTTGGTGAAAATCTGGATACATTCGCATCCGACGGACTTGCCACGGATGAGCGCTTCGCCGACCTGGCCAGCGATCGACATGTGCGCGCCCAGCAGCGGGCGTTTGGATGAAGGCGCTTTGGTGGTCATCGTTTTGTGCCGGTTGTTCGGCGCCGCCCGGCTACGGCGCTTCAGGCGATTTTATACGAAAGGCGGCAGCGGTCGAGAAGGGCAAGCCCGACTGCGGCGGCTTGCGGCGCGCGCCCTCAGCGTCTAAATGATGGACCGTGTTCCGGAAAATCGTGCTTGGCTGCAGCGTGGCGGCCCTAATCGCACTTGAGCTCGGATGCCAACAGGTGATCTCGCTCCCGCCCCAGGTCACAGTTGCGACGATCCAGCCGTCGGGGAATCCCGCACGGCCTCCTGATTGCGACATGCCGGTGCTTCGTTCCCTGCCGCTCAACAGAAGGTATCGGCAGGTCGCGATAATCGAGGGATTGGGCAACGTGTTTGCGCATGAGGAGGACGTGATGCCGGCGGTCAGGAAGAAGGCCTGCGAAGTCGGCGCCGACGCAATCGTTATCAAGGAGAGCCGCGCTCAGACCAGCGAAAACATGACCGGCTACTACATTAACGCCGTTGCGATCGTCTATACGAAAGCGTCTGCGGCGAGCGCCGGCGACCTTCCCAACGGTTCCGCAGAACCCGCCGCCGTGCCGCACCCGGACGCGGCACAGTAAGCTTCGATAAGTGCTGCAACGGGCGTCCGGAACTCGCGTTGTCGCCGGCCAGCGTGCATGATAATTGCGGTGACGCGGTGGCAAAGCCCTCTATAAAAACGGTCGGGATGGTCGTGAAGCGCGACCGCCAGGAGGCGCTGGCCATCGCGCAAGAGCTTGCCGGATGGCTTCGCGCCAACCACACGGTTGCGCTCGCCGAAGCTGACATCGCGGCGCACATCGGCGCCGAGGCGGTCTCCCGGGACGAACTCGTGGGCCGCGCCGACCTTATAGTGGTCGCCGGCGGCGACGGCACGCTACTCAGTATTGCCAGGCGCATCGGCGCGCGCGAAACTCCGATTCTCGGTATCAACCTCGGCGGACTCGGCTTCCTGACCGAGGTCACCGTCAAGGAAGCGCGGGAGACACTGGCGCGCGTGCTCGCCGGCAATTACGAGGTCGATAGGCGCATCACGCTCGAGGCAACCGTCGAGCATCCGGGCGCGCCTTTGGCCACGGCCGGGCATGCGGTGCGCGCGCTGAACGACGTAGTGCTCAACAAGGGACCGCTCGGGCGCATGATGCAGCTCGAGGTTGTGGCTGACGGCAAGGCGTTCTGCACCTATAGGGCCGACGGGCTTATCGTTGCCACGCCGACCGGTTCGACCGCTTACGCGCTGAGCGCAGGCGGGCCGATTATCTATCCGACGCTCGGCGTAATTCTGCTTGCGCCAATCTGCCCGCATACTCTCACCAATCGGCCGGTCGTGCTGCCCGACAACTTCGAAATAGAGGTACGGGTGAGGGTCTCGGACCATGACGCGGTGCTCTCGATGGACGGGCAGGATTCGCGCAAGCTGAGCCAGGCCGACACGGTGCGCGTGCGGCGTGGCAGGCATGCCGTCGTGCTGGTGCGCTCGACTCACGCGTATTTCGAAATCTGGCGCGACAAGCTCAGGTGGGGATAGTGGGGAGGCGGGCGCGATGCTCGTCGAGCTCAGGATTCGGAATTTTGCGATTATAGAAGAGGCCGCCTTCGAGTTCGGTCCGGGCCTCAACGTTCTTACCGGCGAAACCGGCGCGGGCAAGACCATAATCTTAAGCGCGCTAGGCCTTCTGCTCGGCGGACGCGCCTCACCCGAACTGGTTCGGCCCGACGCGCGCGAGGCCGTGATCGAAGGCTTGTTCGAACTCGAAGGCGAAACTGCAATTCCGGCTTTTTCGCCCGAGTCGCGCGCCGCCGACCAGTCCGAGCTCCTGATCCGGCGCGCTATCGCCGAGGGGGGCCGTTCGCGCGTCACGATCAACGGCGAACTCGCGACAGTGCAGACTCTCGCCCGACTCGCAGGCGCGCTCGTCCAGGTGTACGGCCAGCACGAGCAGCAATCCCTGCTTCGCGCGGAAAGCCATGAGACGATCCTTGACCGCTATGCGGGCCTGGAAAAGCCGCTCGCCCGCTACCGCGAACTTTACGCGCGCGCCCATGAGCTGAAGGCGCGTGTCGAGCAACTTGCGCGTCTTGAGCGCGAGCGCGCAAATCTGATCGAACTCGCCCGTTTCCGCGTCGCCGAGCTCGAACGCGCCCAGCTCGTCGCGGGCGAGGATGAAGCACTTGCGAGCGAGCGCGCGGTGCTTGCCAATGCGGCTCGTCTTGGCGCGGCGGCGCATGAGGCAGAGGAGATGCTCTACGGCGCGGAGGGTGCGGCGGTTGACATTATCGCGCGGGCCGAGACCCGGCTCTCCGAGGCTGCGGGATTGGACGCGAAACTCGCCGAGCCGCTCGAGATGCTGCGCAGCGCGCGCGCCAATCTCGAGGAAGCCGCGCGTGCGCTGGCGGGCTACGCGGAAAAGATCGAGGCCGACCCCGCGCGCCTTGAGCAGGTCGAAAACCGCCTCCAGGAACTGACGCGGCTCAAGCGTAAGTACGGCGGCAGTATCGACGAAGCGCTCCGGACGCTTGAAAAATCGCGCGCGGAGCTGGCCGAGGTTGAGGGTGCCGCGGAATCGAGGACCGCTGCCGAGGCCGAACTCGAACGCGCGCTTGCCGAACTGGTCGCCGCCGCAAAGGAACTCGGCGCCGCGCGCGCATCCGGGGCCGCGGAACTGAAGCGCAGGATGGAAGCCGAGCTGCGGACGCTCGGCATGCGAAGTCCAGTGTTCGAGGCGCGGCTCGCCCCGCTTGCACCAGCCGACGGCGGCTTGGAGGTTGGCGGTGTTGCACTCGGCCCATCGGGAAGCGACACCGTGGAGTTCCATCTTTCGCCCAACCTCGGGCAGCCCCCGATGCCGCTTGCGCGAATCGCCTCGGGCGGGGAGTTGTCGCGCGTGATGCTCGCGCTCAAGCGGCTCGAAGCGCAGCGCCGAGGCGTCGCCACGATGATCTTCGACGAGGTTGACGCCGGAATAGGCGGCGAGATCGCATTGATCGTTGGCCGCAAGCTTAAGGAACTCGCCCGCTTCCACCAGATCCTCTGCGTTACCCATCTGCCGCAGATAGCAGCGTTCGCCGACCGTCATTTTATGGTCGAAAAGGAGGAACGCCGCGGCTCGACGCGAAGCCGCGTGCGCCTGCTTGACGAGGCCGACCGGATCGAAGAGATAGGCCGGATGCTCGCGGGGGCGGAAATTACCGAGAAATTCCGCCGCGCGGCCAAAGAGATGCTCGGGCGCGCCGCGCGCCAATGACCGCCCGCATCGGTCCGGGCGCGCCGGTCTAAAGAGAGAGCAGAATCCTTCTTACGTCCGGCGTTTAATCGTGCGAGAGCCTCGAAACTCGCCTGACCGTGCCGAACGCGTGCCGAGGCCGCGTTTTGCCGTGAAGTTTTCGGAGGGGTCGGATTGCGCGATTTCGGTTCCCCCTTACCCGGCTTGGATTGACTCGGAGGCTTTCATCGGATTAGCTGAAAATTCCTTCCAAGCGGTGGGGCTGTAGCTCAGTTTGGGAGAGCGCCTGAATGGCATTCAGGAGGTCGGCGGTTCGATCCCGCTCAGCTCCACCAATAAAATCAAGCACTTTTCGGGTTTCGGACAGCATCGGACAGGGCGATTGCCCGAAAACTTGTCCGCATTGTCAAGCGCGTCGCGATTTCCGGCGGTTGATTTGAGCTGCCAAACTACCCGAACTGATGGCGCATGTGCTTCGCTTATTTGGTAATGGAATTGCCCATCATATTGTTGCCCGGAGAAGATGGTTGCGTGGTCGCAGAGTGCCCGGTGATTCCAGGGTGTACCAGTCAGGGAAAAACGCGTGACGAGGCACTACGAAACATTCGAGAGGCGATCGAACTCTGCCTGGAAAATCGCCTGAACGAAGGTCGGCACCTCCCAGATGGCTACGAGATCGTGCAAGTATCTGTCGGCGGATGAAAAACCCGGAAACCGGGGGACCCGTGGGACTCCGACGGGGCGATTCACCGGTCGTCGAGCCCGAGTCACTCCTATCCTCCAAAGCACACACCACGCTAAGGCACACGCAGTAATCCAACATAAGGCACATAGGAAGACGGTTTCGGGAAACTCCGCTTGCCTCAGGTTGAAGCAAGAGGATGGCACCCCATGAGTGTTGACCGGATTCTGCGCGATGGCGCTCTCGACTGGCAGGCTGTCAGACGCCAGTACAATCGCCGCGTCCAGATAAGTCAGCGCCTGAATCGGCTGCTGAATGAGAAGCGTTCTGCCGACTTCGCGAGCGTCGCACTGGGGATATCAGATCCGGACGGAAGCTACAGCGCACGGGAACATGGACTAGGCCCGCGAATATTGGTGGAAAATCCGAACGCAGCCGAGAGGATCATGAACTTGGCTCGGGAGCTTCGCGAACTTCGATCCGACCAAGACCTCAATGAGCTGCCCGGCTGCCACGGCGCTGATTACTACGCTGGGCAACGCGCTGGCCGAAAGCAAGCTCGACGAGCGGCTCAAGCTGCTGACCCAGCCGCAACTGTTGATTTGCGACGAGATCGGCTACCTGCCGATCGATCGCCACGGCGCTAATCTCTTCTTCCAGCCGGTCTCGCGCCGCTACGAGCGTGGTTCGATCATCATCACCAGCAACCAGAGCCTCGGCGCCTGGGGCGAGGTCTTCGGCGATACCGTGATCGCCAGCGCGATCCTCGACCGCCTGCTTGATCATTCGATCACGATCAACATCAAAGGAGAAAGCTTCAGACTTAGGGAAAAACTCAAGGCCGGACTGCTCAAATCTAAACTCGAGACCCAGCCCGACGCATGAAGATCGCGGCTTTTCACACGGAGCGGCGGGGGGAAACAATCCCCCTCGCGCTCCCCCAACAGACAAAGGACACCCGAGGGGGGAGTTTTACAGCAGAAAATCACCACGGGTAGCTGAACGACCTGGACTCAAGGCGTCGCCACTGGCGCGCGCCCACCTGGAACCGCGCGGCGCCACTTCAGGGCGTCGCGCGGGACCGAGCGCGAGAGAATCTGACACGGCACACCGCCTTACGCGCTCCCGCCGTGGCGGCGCAATATGACGGTTTCGTTGAACGGCCATGTACGCCGCCGCACCTATGCGGACGTAAACAAGTGAAGCGCTGGCCAAAGTTCTGATCTGGATTGGATCTAGATGGCCATCCACCAGCGGCGCTGGCGATCGGGCGTAAAGCCAAAAAATTATTTATTTTGGCGGGTCACGACCGACGATGATGAGCACTATGTCTACGCTATAGCCCTCTGAATGCCGACGGCCATCAAACGGAGGCCCAGTCAAGATAGTGACGTATCCGCTCTGGCAGGATCTCCCGCCGCTTCTTTGCGAACTGAAGGAGCTGTTCTCGCGAGATGCAGGTCACGTTCGCGGGAACAGAGCCGGTAACAACCCAATCAGCAGCGAAAACAAATACTCGCGATGGAATCTTGTCCAACTGCTTAAAATCGATCCCAGCGTCACCGCTCTTCACCTGTAGCACCGCCTTTTCGCCCGTTTCCTGGTGACACATCACCCATTCGTACGTGGGTGTGTGGGATTTAATCGTGCTCGGGAAAAGCACATAGCCCTTCGTTTGGAGGTACACAGCCGCCAAATCCTCGTGGTCGAGGGGCCCTAGGAGGTCGAAGAAGTCCCGGTGCCCATTTGCCGCGATTGTCGGCTCGCCAGAAATCTGGCCGTAAATGTAGCGGCTGTACTCCTCGGCAGCCTTGACGGCTTGCACAGTTGCAGACGGTATAAAGCTACGTTCTACAGCACCGGGCACCGCGTCGAGCAATCCGACACGAAACCACTTGCAGGGCCGGACGCAGTGAACGTCGTATTTATCAGCGTCTTCGCCGTCCAGGTATTGCCACGGCCCGGTGATCTTTCCAAGGTAATAAACGCCATTACCGCGCGTCCAACAAAGATCTCCTTCGCTCATTCGGTTGCCGATGACGTTAACTGCCTTCGACCAACCGTTATCGCCCTTATCCGCATACTCAGCCCGGCCCAGCTCGAGATAATGCTCGAAATCCTTCGGTGGATGACCGTTCTCGTCCTGAACCGGCCAACCAACGCCGGCCAGGTTCTGTTCAAGACAGAATTGGAGTGGATCGCATCCGGCCTGCGCAGCTGTCTTAATGTTCAATCTCCAGAGCGTCATCTTCGGCGGAACCTCCCTATTGTACTTGCCCCTTGAAAGCCTGGCCTAATCGCTGAAGCGATTGCCTCGACCGACATTACACACTGCGCAAAGGGTTCGGAGATTGTCGTCGCGGGTCTTTCCGCCCTTGGACCAAGGAACAATATGATCCATGTGGAGAACACATTCGGCATTGCGTGCAGGATGATCGCCGGACAGTACGCACTTGAGCCGGAATGTCCGTTTTGACTCCCCGAGAGTAACTCGCCGTATAGACCAAACGGCCTCCTTTGTCAAAATTTTAGGCGGTTTTGGTTCACGGTGTTACCAGCGGCGCCGGGATGGGCCGGGTTTCGCATCTGGTGGGCAAGCCACGCCCGGAAATGCATCTTTATTTGAGCGGTTCCGCACACACCTCTCACTTCGCCCACCGCCAGCATCGAACTTTTGCTCCGCTCTGCGCTCGCCTTATCCCGCCGGCGCCGGCAGCGCCGCGATCTTGCGCAGCATGCCGGCAAACAGCCGCCGCGTCAGATGACTCTCCGCCAGGAGCAACCAGCAGTACCGGGCATGTTTGATGAGC
>Ga0078972_1001143_pt1 | contig 103160 bp, 72 predicted proteins | sample YelNatPaOPGAMG01_FD_67568 | JGI IMG/M metagenome (GOLD analysis project Ga0078972, IMG submission 67568) | Hot spring thermophilic microbial communities from Obsidian Pool, Yellowstone National Park, USA - OP-RAMG-01 (SPADES assembly) (version 2) | ecosystem: Environmental > Aquatic > Thermal... | reverse complement strand
GGGTCGATGATGAGCATGGAAAAGATACCTTACAGGAAATGCCAGAATAACTACTTGAATCTATTGGCGCAAAAAAGGCAAGGGTAGAAATCCATGACCTGATAATTAAGGGATTGCGACATTTGTGTTTGACCAGCTATGCTACCGAGTGAGCTATAGTTAGTAGAAATCCATGACCTGATAATTAAGGGATTGCGACTATCTGATTTATAATATTGTCCGATGGCAATTTTGTTATAAAGTAGAAATCCATGACCTGATAATTAAGGGATTGCGACGCCCGAGCGAGGGCGGAATGCCCCTCGTCCGTTTTTGTGATAAGTAGAAATCCATGACCTGATAATTAAGGGATTGCGACTATCGCTTGCGGATCAAATTGAAAAGAAAAAAACAAAAGTAGAAATCCATGACCTGATAATTAAGGGATTGCGACGATTGTATGAAAGCGTTTATCATCCCCTCGTGGACAGGTTCCTGTAGAAATCCATGACCTGATAATTAAGGGATTGCGACTTTGATATTACCCAGTCTTGATTTACTGAGACGAGTAATAGTCCTGTAGAAATCCATGACCTGATAATTAAGGGATTGCGACCAAATAAGGGGATGTAATATACTCGTCCATTTTTAGTAGAAATCCATGACCTGATAATTAAGGGATTGCGACCTACTCCCGTGGTAAGTGGCGGCAGTGAAATGAACGGTAGAAATCCATGACCTGATAATTAAGGGATTGCGACCTGGAAGAATTTTTATCAACAAATCCTCTTCCCTGGTTCCAGGGAGTAGAAATCCATGACCTGATAATTAAGGGATTGCGACGATTTATGGACGAGGGAGCCGCACTTGTGCCAATCAAAGGTAGAAATCCATGACCTGATAATTAAGGGATTGCGACTTTCTACCTTTTCGAGGGTCTCCTCTTTAATTTTGGCTATGTTCGTAGAAATCCATGACCTGATGATTAAGGGATTGCGACCTATTTAGCCTAATAACGACAAGAAAATCTCTGCCCTGACACTTAAGGGCTAAGGGAGTGCTCCGCCCCAAGGGAAATTGCGATCTGGGGAAGGATAAAAATTGTGATTATAAAGTGAATAATAATTCACCTAAAAATCTCTCCCAAGTAAACGCCTTATCTCCAAACAGAAAGGAGGTGTTGGATACAGAATATGCGTAGACAAAAACAGTAGGGGCTTAAGAATGGATAAAATTAAAGGGAGGCAGAAAATAGGAGGTAAGAGGTAAAATATGTAGTAAGTTAAGCAGGATAAATAAGATTAACAAAGTAAGTAGGATGTAGCGAAGTAACTATTACTCAAAGAAGGAGAGGAAAGTAACTGTACTCAAGTTAAGGAAAGTAATTGTTTTATTTTGGGGGGGGAGAAGGAGAAGTAGTATGTTTTCAAAAAAAGCAGGAAAAAGCTTCATATTAATTTTAGCTATTGCCCTATTTTGCAGTCTGATTTATGCCTCCGTAGGAGAATGTCAAAACTGGGCTGCTCTGCCGCCTTACAATACCCTGTGGCCCTTATGGTCTCCTGCCCTTTCGCCGGTCAATCCAGCTACTGGTTTGCCTACTCCTGTAGTCTCCAATCTAGCAAGAACCACCGTGCTTCCGGTTCAGCCTGGATTAACCTGGGACCCAGCCAAGGCTAATCCCTGGCTTCTTTATAATACCCCATTGGGTCTTGCCTACTATGATCCCCTCCTTGGCGTAGGCTTATGGCCACCGGCTGGATTCATTGATCCGGCAACAAAGGCTCCTATCCCCTTGACCTTGCCAGCAGGCTACAGTGCCCTTGCTCCAACTGATCCTACCTGGATTCAGACCTATGTACCTCTGGCCAATCAATTCTATTCATCAGTTTATCCATTCTTCGGACTGCTACCGACTACTACTCCGACCTTCACTGTCCCAACGGGCGTAACCTTCCCAATACCTTCTACTCTTCCTACGCTTCCCACTACTCTGCCTCCGTCTCTTACTTCGCTGCTGCTGCCTGCTCCTGTCCTTTTGACTCCTACGGCCATTATATAAAGTAGATTGCATAAAGTATATTGCAAAGATAGCCAAAGGTACGCTTTTATTTGAAGATAAAGCGCCAGATACCGAGGTAAAGCCAAAACCTGCTAAGCTAAAAGACTTTACCGCCGGCAATCTCTATTTTTAGGATGAGTAAAACCCATCAAGGGCTCTCTTCTTTTGCTAGAGAGCCCTTGATGAGGGATCTTGAAGTTAACTGGCCTTCCAAATTCCAAGATCTGTGCCCTCATCCCTTCCCTTCTTTTTCTTTCCACCTCTCTTCTCCTGCCTTTTAGAATCAAACCCAAGGATAGATCCTGGCCCCAAAAAACTTGCTCTTAAATCCGCTCTTAAATTCACCTTCGATGATTAGTAATTTTTCTTCTTTTCCAATGCAGTAAAAAACCAAAAAACGTCGATTATGTATTGTCAAAGTTAAAATTGCTTTTATTTATTTAACCGAGTGAAGTAATTATGGCTGTCTTATTTTAACTTGGTAATTTTTGACAAAATTAAATAAAAAATTTTATATTAAATTTTAAATTATTAAAATTTAAAATAATTAAATAATAAATATTTTTATCAGGCTGAATCAGAAACCCCACTTAATGTTGAAAGTTGGCGATGATTCGGAGGTAAGGATGAGGAGAAAGAGAGATGTTTTCTCCTCAAGGGAGAAGGTCAGATCTCTCTTGGTGGAAATAAGGTTGAATTAAAAGTTGAGGGCCGCACATCTACAACGCATCAGCCTGCATTATTCGCCGCGTATAAATAAAAATCAAAATATGGATATGAGGCGCAAGATTTTAAATTATATTAATTTTAAATTAACTTTAATATTATTATTGTATTATTATTAAAGATATATTTACAACGCCAGATTATCGAGGGAAAGCAATCTTATGCGCAAATTTAGCATAATCGTTCTGACTCCGGCTGGAAAGCCAGATGCATCTATGGCTATAGCGGCAAGCCGGGCCGGAGAATTAGGTATCCTGAATCTTGAGTATTCTCGCAACCTGCAGATGGCTCAAGAGGACATCGAGCGGCTGAGCAGATATGGGAGAGGGGAATTTGGAATCAAACTAGATGGACAGGCTAGCGATTTCCTCTTTGAGATCAGCTCCTATCTTGCCCACACTAGGCCGGAGCGGCTTCGCTATGTAATTTTGACCTGTGGTCAGATTCATAATTTGCGGAAAATCATCCGCACCTTTCATGAGTTGGGTCTTATCATTTTTTACGAAAGCATTTGTCTGCGGCAGGCACAGATTGGGAAAGAGCTTGGGGCTGACGGCATTGTGGCCAAAGGGCATGAGGCAGGAGGTCGGATCGGTGAAGAGACCGCTTTTGTTTTGCTTCAAAAAATACTTGCTCACCTCAACCTACCGGTCTGGGTGCACGGAGGGGTTGGATTGCACACGGCAGCCAGCTGTTATGCGGCTGGAGCAGAGGGCATTGTTTTGGATTCTCAGCTTCTCCTGGCTCAGGAGTCTCCCCTGGCTCAGGAGGTAAAGATGCGCCTGGCCGCACTCGATGGAAGTGAAACCATCTGTCTGGGAGAGATGCTTGGCTCTCTCTATCGGGTCTACGCAAGGCCCAATCTGCCGGTTATAAAAGAGCTTCAGGCTAAGGAGAGAGAGCTTGCCAAGCAGCAGCAGGACTCATCCGAGCATCTGCTCGCCTGGCGAGAGCTTATTAGCCAGCGGACAGGTTGGCAGTCCCTTGAAAAGGAGCTTTTCATTTTGGGGCAGGATATTGCCTTTGCTCCCTCTCTGGCCAAAAAATTTGGAACCGTAGGCGGCATACTCCAAGGGATTCGCCGCTCAATCAGCGATCATCTCTGCTGTGTGGCTAAGCAGGGATTTGCCTTCCGGGAGGGGAGCAGCTTAGCCAAAAGCCACAGCAGCCGCTATCCGATCGTTCAGGGACCGATGGCCAGAATTTCCGATGTACCTGAGTTTGCCAGGCAGGTAGCTAAGGGAGGAGCTCTCCCCTTTATCGAGCTGGCCATGATGAGGGCTGATCAGGTCGACAAACTGCTGGCTAGATGTGAAACCGAGCTGGCCGGGCTTCCTTGGGGAGTTGGAATGCTTGGGTTTATTCCGGCAGATCTATTCAAAGAACAGATGGAGACCGTTTTGACCCATCGGCCACGGTTTGCCCTAATCGCCGGTGGAAAACCAGAGCAGGCTAAGGCTTTCGAGCAGCAGCAGATTGCTACCTACCTTCACTGTCCTTCGCCGGGTATGCTAAAACTTTTCTTGAGAGAGGGATTGAAAAGGTTTATTTTTGAGGGCCTTGAGTGTGGCGGACACCTTGGGCCGAGAAGCAGCTTTGTCTTATGGGAGAGTTGTCTTGAGGTTCTTGTCGAGTTTCTCTCTGGCCGCACAGATGCTTCTTCCTATCAAATACTGCTTGCTGGTGGGATTCACGATGCCCTCTCTTCTCTAATGGCTGCTATGGCGGTTGCTCCTCTGGTTGATCTTGGCGTTCAGGTTGGTATGCAGGTAGGCTCTGCCTACCTATTCACTGAAGAGGCGGTTAGCTGCGGGGCTATTGTTTCGGAATTTCAACAAGCTGCCTTGGCGGCCAAAGGCACTATTCGGCTTGAGGCCGCACCAGGCTATGTAACCCGCTGTCTGGCCACCCCCTTTAGCCGGCTTTTCATCGAGGAAAAACAAAAAATGCTCTCCGAGGGCCGCCCGCTTGAAGAGATCAGAAATGCACTAGAGGCCTTAAATCTTGGCCGTCTTAGAATTGCCGCCAAGGGAATTGACCGAAAACCCTCAGCCGACAGCAAAGCACAGCCTCAGTACGTTCAGCTAAGCCCAGAGGAGCAGCGGGAGCGAGGGCTTTACATGATTGGCCAGATTGCGGCTTTGCGGGATCGGACCTCTACCATTGAAGCGCTGCATCAGGATCTGAGCTGCAAGGGAGCAGAAAAGCTTGCTGAGGTGATCGCCAAAGAATCTGAGCTCTCTCCACTTTTCCCTCTCACTTGGGGAGAGAGGAAAGAGGCAATGGGGCTCCAGCAGAGAGAGCCCTTGCCCGCATCAGCAGGGGCTAAGGTCTGCTCCCCCAAGGTTCCCGACATCGCCATCATTGGCCTAGCTTGCATTCTGCCCAAGGCCCCGGATGCGCGCACCTATTGGGCCAACATTATCGACAAGGTTGAGGCCATTGAGGAGATTCCCCCAGATCGGTGGGACTGGCGACTTTACTACCACCAGGATCGGAAAGCCCAGGATAAGATTTATTCTAAATGGGGTTGCTTCATTGATGAGGTCCCCTTTGACCCTATGGAGTATGGAATGCCGCCCAATAGCCTGCGCTCTATCGAACCTCTTCATCTTTTGACCCTTCAGGTGGTCCGGGAGGCGATGAAAGATGCCGGCTATCTAACCCGCTCCTTCAACCGGGAGCGCACCTCGGTCATCTTAGGAGCCGGCGGCGGGGTAGCTGATCTGGGAATTGCCTACAGCATCCGCTCCTTTATTCCCCTCATGGAGCATATGAGCAACGGCTTGCTCAAGGCAGATCGGCTTATTTCCCAAATGAACGGATTTTTCCCAGAATGGACCGAGGATTCCTTCCCCGGCATCCTGATGAATGTGGCGGCTGGCCGGGTAGCTAACCGCTTTGATCTTGGAGGGGTAAATTTCACTGTGGATGCTGCCTGCGCCTCTTCAATGGCTGCCGTGTATCTAGCGGTTCGAGAGCTTCAGTCCTACAGCAGCGATATGGTGGTGGTCGGCGGAAGTGATACCATGCAAAATCCCTTCACTTACTTGTGCTTTTCCAAAACCCAGGCTCTGTCTCCAACCGGCCGCTCAAGGCCCCTTGATGATAGTGCCGATGGGATCGTGCTGGGCGAGGGGGTAGCAGTGGTCATACTGAAAAGGCTGGCTGACGCTGAACGTGATGGAGACAAGATTTATGCGGTCATCAAGGCTGTAGGGAGCTCCAGCGATGGTCGGGATAAATCCCTGACTGCACCACGCCCCGAAGGGCAGATTCTGGCTCTCAAGCGGGCCTATGCCCAGGCTGGCATCAGTCCCGCGACCATCGAACTGATCGAGGCTCACAGCACAGGGACAGTGGCTGGTGATCGAGCTGAGGTCCAGGCGCTTAGCCGAGTTTTTGCTGAGGCTCAGGCCAGGCCCCAAAGTTGCGCTATTGGGTCAGTCAAGTCCATGATTGGTCATACTAAATGCACTGCTGGAGTAGCCAGCTTGATCAAGGTGGCCATGGCTTTGCACAGCAAGATTCTGCCGCCAACCCTTGGGGTCAGCCAGCCTAACAAAATAGCAGATTTTGAGCACAGCCCCTTCTATGTCAATACCGAGCCTCGACCATGGCTAAAGAGTGATGGCGATTATCCCCGTCGAGCAGGGGTCAGTGCTTTTGGCTTCGGGGGAACCAATTTCCATGCCGTGCTAGAAGAATATACCCAAAACTACTGCCAAAAGACAACCCCGCCGCTGCTCTATCAGCGATGGCCATCTGAGCTCTTTTTGTGGGAAGCGCAATCAAAGCAGGAGCTTGAAGAGCAGATAAAACATGAGCTAAATAATCTGTCAAAGGAGCAGCAGGGGCTGCCCCTTCATCAGGCAGCTTTCCGCCGCTGGGAGAAGCTTAAGGCAGCCGCGGCCTGCCCAGCCAGAGAGCAGCAGCAGACCGCCGCGGCTGCCGGTGTGGGAGGAGCAAAAAGCAGCTCTTCATCCTCAGCAGGGTTTCGGCTGGCCATCGTAGCCACCTCAGTTGAGGATCTGGTCCAAAAACTTAACCAAAGCATAAAGGTTACACAATCTGGCCATGAAGCAGTCAACTATCATGACCCTCATGGCATTTTCCTCAGCGGGCCTTCGTCAAGAGCTTGCGGGAAAATTGCGTTTCTCTTCCCCGGCCAAGGATCACAATATCCTAACATGGCTCGCGATCTAGCCCTTCACTTCCCCTCTGTCCGGTCCTGTTTTGAGCAAATGGACCAGATTCTGAAATCGAAACTGCCCAGAAGACTTAGCGACTACATCTTCCCCTTGCCAGTGTTCACTTCCGAGGACAAAGCCAGACAGCAAAAGGAGCTCACCCGCACCAGGATTGCTCAGCCTGCAATCGGAGCAGCCAGTGTGGCCTTGAGCCGTCTCCTCAGCCAATTGGAGATTTATCCTGACATGGTCGCCGGCCACAGCTTCGGTGAGTACGTAGCCCTGTGGGCCGCAGGCGTCCTCAGCGAACAATCCCTGATGCTCTTGTCAGAGGCTCGAGGCCGAATCATCGAGGAATCAGCAGACTCTTGCCCTGGGATTATGGCCGCAATCAAAGCCTCCGGAGAGCAGACCGCCGAGCTGATCAGCGGGCTTTCGACGCAGGTGTGGATCGCCAATTACAACTCTCCTGAGCAGACCGTAATCTCTGGAACACCAAAATCCGTGCAGCAGGTGGTTGACCACTGTAAAGCCTGCGGAGTGGAGGCCAAGATATTGGAGGTTGCCTGTGCTTTTCACTCTCCACTCATCCATCCTGCCAGGGAGCGGTTTGCAAAATTCCTGAGAGAGGTGCCGATGAGTGAGCCGAAAATTCCAGTTTATTCCAATACCACGGCTGGCCCTCACTCTAGCGATCCAGCCAAGATAGCTGATCAGATGGTCAGACACCTGGCAGAGGCGGTCCTCTTCAGGCAGGAAATCGAAGCTATGTATGAGGCCGGAGCAAGGATTTTCATCGAGGTTGGACCAAAAAATGTCTTGAGCCGTCTGGTCAGCCAGATTTTAAAGGATCGCCCTGCCTTAAGCGTAGCTTTGGACCAACCGGGGCGCTCAGGGCTGCTGCACCTACAACATTGCCTTGGCCAGATATTTGTTCAGGGAGGGTCGATGAATCTTGATCCTTTCTACTCAGACCGCACCTGCTATGAGGAAGATTGGCTAGGCAAAGAGGCGCACTCGGCCGGCCGCTTACCTTCTTCAACCATCTGGATGGTTCGAGGAGACCGTATCCGGCCCTGGCATGAGGCAAAAAGGGGCAAGAGAGAGCCATCAGAGGCTGCAAATTCGTCGCCGACACAAAAACCAAGGCAAAAGCTTGTCGAAAGTGGGCAGTGGACATCAACTTCAGCAATAAATGAAGAGAGGGCAGAAAAGAGGGCAGGAGAAACAAGCCTTTCCTGGCAGCGGATTTCCAGCCAGAAGCAGGAGTCAGCTCAAGATGTAATCTCTACTATCTCTCGTCAAGTTGATCAGCCATATAGAGAGGATCAGGGCATGGGACAGGAAGAAAATAGCACCGGAAAGCACCCCTTACAGCAGCAGTATATTGAAGATCAACAGGATGTGGTAAAAGCACTATCCATACCGAGAGCTGAAGATCAGGTCATGCTTCAGTTTCAGGAAATGATGAGTCGATTTTTAGATACTCAAAAAGAGGTCATGCTGCGCTATCTCCAATCAGGAAGAGGCCTCCCAGCAACCACAAGGCCGGATGGCCAAGCAGCTACAACATGGCCATCTGAGCTAGGGGCACAGGAGCCTGCCACGCTCCCCCACAAGCAGCAGCAGACAACAACTGTCAATGGCAGAGGCTATCATACGGCCTCTAATGCACCTGCGCCGCCCAGGCAGAAGCAGGGCATCCCGCAGCAGGCAAGTAGAAAGCTTGAGGAAGAGGCCCTAGGGGAGGGAGAATTTCTCACCAAAGCAGAGCGCAAAGCCGCTCTTTCCCCATCAGAGCAAGAGGCTGCTCTCCCTGCTCCCAAGGCAGCTGACAGGGATAGAAGCCAAGAGACTACCACTCCTTCAGGGCCACAAGAGGCTACCTCTTTAGGACCAGCCGCAAGCCAAGAGCAAAGTGCCGCAAGCCGAGACGAAATTGCCACAGGAGCAGCCGCAAGCCAAGAGCAAATTCAGCAACTTTTGCTAAAGATTGTCAGTGAGCGGACAGGATATCCCATTGAAATGCTAGATTTGAACCTAAACATGGAGGCAGACCTTGGCATCGACTCTATTAAGCGGGTAGAGATCTTGGGCAGTTTTCAGCGAGAATTCAGCTCTTCCCTTGGGCAGAGTATAGAGAAAGAGATGGAAAATTTGAGTGGGGCAAAGACTCTGAAAGAGATCATCGACTGGATAGCTAAAGTCAGTGAACAAAAAAAAGGAAACGCTGAAAGCAAACAAGAGAGCCGTAAACAGCCCCAGCTGTTCCCCCACCCTGAACCAGGGCCGACTATCCCTAGATTTATCCTAGAGGGAGTGGAAACACCCTGCACCCCTCAGCAGCAGCAGCATGGGGCAGCTTCCGCCCTTGATAAGAGCAAGGTAGTGGTTATTACCGAGGATGGAGCAGGGCTGGCTCGGCTTCTGGCCACGAGGCTTTCAGAGCAGGGACAAAAAGTCGCTCTGGTGCGGATGGCAGACACAGCCAATGAACTCCAGCCAGGATACTACCAGGCTGATTTTGGCCGCCCGGAGAGTGTAGACTCCCTGCTGAATTGTATCCGCCAGCATCAGGGCTCGATCGGGGCGCTGATCCACCTTTATCCCTTCCGAAATGATCAGACCGATCGGGGAATTTATGATCTAGATCTAGATCAATGGAAAAGGCAGCTTCGGCTTGAGGTTAAAAGCCTCTTCTACTTCGCCAGGGCAGTTGAGCCTGATTTTCGGCAAGCTCAGGATAAAACTTTGTTCATGGCGGTAACTTCCATGGGAGGATTATTCGGCAGCATTCCCTTCAATGGAGATCGCAGAGACTTTTCTCCCTCCCAGGGAGGCTGCATCGGGCTGATCAAGAGCTTGCAGTATGAGTGGCCAAAAGTGCGGCTCAAGGCCATAGACCTTAACCCGCAGGAGGATGCATCCTGCTTGGTTCAACATCTGCTCAATGAGATAGGCTGCCAGAGAGATGAGGTAGAGGTAGGCTACTGCCACGGAAGCCGCTTTACCCTAAAGCCGATCCCCGCGCCAATACGGGAGGACGAGCATTCAGAGGCTAGAGTGCAGATCGACTCTTCTTGGATCATACTAATCAGCGGAGGAGCGCGGGGCATTACCGCCGATGTAGCCAAAGAGCTGGCTAGACGCTATCAGCCCACCTTGATCTTGCTGGGCAGATCCCCCCTGCCTGAGCATGACCAGGAGCCGCGGTCTGATCTCACCGGCTCTCTCCAGGAGGTAAAAGCACGCCTCATCGAGCAAATGAAGCGCAACGGGGAGCAGATTAGCCCGGCCCGAGTCGAGGCCAGATACCAGAAGATGTTGAAAGCCGAGGAAATCCGCAGCAACATAAAAGCCATTCAGACCCTCGGAGCCAAGGTATACTACTATGCGGTGGATGTGCGGGATGAGGCGTCGATGAGCAAACTGATTGACGAAATATACCAAACCTTTGGGCGAATTGATGGTCTAATCCACGGCGCGGGAATTATCGAGGATAAATTCATCAAGGATAAAACTGTCGACTCATTTGACCGGGTCTTTGACACTAAGGCTGACAGTGCCTTTATCCTAAGCCGCAAGATTCGTTTTGAGTCCCTGAAATTCATGGTCTTTTTCTCCTCAGTAGCCGGGCGCTTCGGCAACCGGGGGCAGGGAGATTATGCTGCGGCCAATGAGGTTCTCAACAAGCTGGCTATTTATCTGAATGACCGCTGGCCAGGGAAAATTGTCTCGATCAACTGGGGCCCCTGGGAGAATTCCAATATGGTTCCTCCCCCCCTCCAGGCGGAATTCTTAAAGCATGGAATACAGCTCATCTCCCGCGCTGACGGGCCGAAGATGCTGGATCGGGAAATCTGCTACGGCCCGAAAGGAGAGGTCGAGGTTATCCTAGGCGGAGGGGGATGGGAGGCGGCTCTGGCCAAAAGAGCCGAAAGCGGTGGGGCTAAAGCGAGAGGACAGGCAGTCTTTCCCCTCTTTGCCCCTGGAATCGATTTTCCTCCTAATGAAGAGGGAGGGATTGAAATCGTTCGTGAGCTGGACGTAGAAAGAGATCTGTATCTTAAGGATCATCGCCTGGACGGAAAGCCTGTTCTGCCAATGACTATGGCCCTTGAGCTTATGGCCGAAGTGGCGGCCCTGGGATGGCCGAAGTGGCAGATTAGCCAGGCTAGAGACCTTCGCGTCCTGCAGGGGATTATCGTTACCAAACCAACCAAAGTTAGGATCGTGGCCACTCCCCTGCCAACTGACATAGCCACTCCCCTGCCAACTGACATAGCCACTCCCCTGCCAACCGACAGCCAAGCCATTATCTCCTCACCACCTGCTGCCGGTCCATCAATCAGCAGCAATCTGGTTGTACAGGTGGAAATACAGAGCGTAGACAAGCCCCCGCGGCGCCACTACAGCCTTATTATCGAAATGGCCAAAAGGAGTACTAATCACCTTGACTGGCAGCCGCCTGCTCTGCTAGAAGCCAGGCCCTTCCCCTTGAGCACTAGGGAGGCTTATCAGCAGATGCTGTTTCACGGTCCTCTGTTTCAGGGAATTTCAACCATTGAGGATATCGGAGCCAACGGCATTCAGGGGGTATTAACCCCTTCTGATCCTCAAAAGCTTCTGGCTGGGAATCCATCGGGAAGCTGGCTGATTGATCCGGTCATCATGGACTGTGGGCTACAGATGATTATCCTATGGTCAAGAACCTATTGGGATATGATGCCTCTGCCTTCGCGGTTTAGGCTCTTTCGGATTCTGGCTCCGCTGTCTGGCTCCAGAATCCGGTTTGAGGGTAGGATACTGCCTCAATCTACGCCTGGGATACTCCATGCGGATCTTGGTTTTTTTACCGAGGAGGGGAAACTTATCGCCCTGCTAGAAGATATGGAAGCTGCTTGCAGCAAGTCTTTGAATCGATTAGCTGAAAAAACAGGACAAACAAGAGGTTATGAATAAGGTGAAGACAACATTGACTACAGGCACAGATCAAACATCAAGCGGTGAGAAATCAAGCAGGCGGGAAGATGTGGCCATTATCGGCATGGCTTGCGTCTACCCGGGTGCGGCTGACCTTCAAACCTATTGGCATAATATTCTCGCCAAGAAAGATTCGATCATCGACGTTCCCCCTGGGCGGTGGGATGCTGAGCTCTATTTTTCTGAACAGGCCGATGACCTTAATAAGGTCTATTGCAAGCGCGGGGGATATCTTGACGAATTTATGACCTTTGATCCGGCTCAATATGGAGTCATGCCCCGAGGCGTAGAGGGAGGAGAGCCTGATCAGTTCTTGATCCTACAGGTGGTTCATGAGGCTTTGAAAGATGCCGGCTACCTTGATCGGCCGGTCAACAACCATCGCACCGAGTTTATCCTGGGGCGAGGTAACTATCTGGGAGTAGGGGCCTCAAATCTCATCCAAAGAAGCATTGTTACCGAACAAACCCTGAAAATCCTAAAGGATATTCAGCCAGATTTGACCAAAGAAGAGCTGGCTGAAATCCGCCGGGAGCTCCTGGCAAGCCTTCCCAGGTTCAGTGCCGATTCAGCTCCAGCCTTTATTCCCAATCTGACCACTGGCCGGGTAGCCAATCGTTTGGATTTCATGGGGCCAAACTTTACCGTTGATGCGGCCTGCGCCTCCTCCCTGATCGCCACTGACATTGGCGTGCAAGACCTGATCAACAGAAGATGCGATCTGGCCATTACCGGTGGTGTCCACATTTTCGCCAACGTTCCCTTTTTACTCATCTTTTGTGCCTTCCAGGCTATGTCATTGAGCTCATGTATTCGTCCCTTTGATAAAGATGCAGATGGGACCTTGCCTGGCGAGGGGGCCGGGGTAGTGGTATTAAAACGGCTAACTGATGCCCAAAGGGATGGAGATCGAATCTACGCGATCATCAAGGGAATTGGTGTTTCCAGCGATGGCCGGGCGGTCAGCGTGGTGGCTCCCCGGCTGGAGGGGGAAGAGCTTGCTTTGCGCCGAGCTTATGAATATGCTGGAATTTCACCCCGTACGATCCGGCTGATCGAAGCCCATGGGGTTGGAACTCCCGTAGGCGATGTGATTGAGGTTCAGGCCATGAGGCGGGTCTTTGGAGAGAGGGATGAGTCTGGACCTCGCTGCGCTCTGGGAACGGTCAAATCAATGATTGGCCATGCCATGCCCGCGGCTGGAGTGGCTGGTCTAATCAAAGCGGCCCTAGCCCTCTACCATAAAATTCTGCCGCCAACAATTAACTGCCAGACGGTCAATCCTAAACTGGAAATTGAAAAGACCCCATTCTATCTAAACACCGAAACCAGACCCTGGATTCATGGAGAAAAAGACTTTCCCCGCCGGGCCGCGGTGAATGCCTTCGGTTTTGGAGGCATCAATGCCCACCTGATCCTGGAAGAATATGTTAGCAGCAATCAGGAAACAGAAAAGATAGAGAAAGGGACAGAAGGCATCCGCCTGTCAATGCCCAGCACGCCCCGTTTTTGGGAAACAGAGGTCTTCGTTTTCTCTGGGCAAAGCCGCCAAGAGCTCATTCAGCAGATCGAGAGCATTCAGCGGTTCCTAGGCCAAAACCCAAGAACCCAACTCCTTGATCTAGCCTACAGCCTGAACACAAAGCTTGGCTTTGAGCCATATCGTCTGGCTACAGTTGCCTCCTCAGTCGATGATCTTATCCAAAAGATAGCCTATGCCAGGCAGCGGCTCGCTGATTCAGAATGCCACCAGATCAAGGATCTTAAAGGAATTTACTTTTTTGAAACCCCTCTGATTGCACCTAATCCCCACCGGGGCAAAGGGAAGCTTGCCTTTCTCTTTCCCGGCGAAGGGGCTCAATATGTAAATATGCTGGCCGATCTCTGTATGTATTTTCCGCAGGTCCGCTCATGCTTCGATCGAGGCGATCAGATCCTCCTTGAGCAGGGACAGAAGGATCTGCCAAGTTACAACATCTTCCCACCACCATTCTTTTCCGAACAAGAGCGCGCCTTGGCCGAGAGGCGGCTTTGGAGAATGGATCGGGCCACAGAGGCTGTTTTGACCAGTAACTTGGCCATGCACACCCTGCTAAGCTGTCTCGATATCAAGCCCGATCAGATGGTCGGCCACAGCGCCGGAGAATGGTCGGCTATGGTTTTCTCCGGCATAATCGATCCAGAGGAATTCTTACGCAATACGGGCAGACTGAATCAGATCTACCGCAAACTATCGCTCGATCCTACTATCCCCAAAGCCACACTGATTGCAGTGGGGACAGGTCTGGACCAGGTCAAGCCGATTCTCGATCAAATCAACGAAAGGCAGAAAGACAAAAAGGGCATGAAAAAGCAAAGCAGCGAAAGATCTATCCTGTATGTGGCCGATGATAACTGCCCTCATCAGGTGATAATCGCCGGAGAGGAAGGAATTGCTCAGGAAGCTATGGTCTGTCTGCGGGCCAAGGCCATACCTTTTGAGAAACTGCCCTTTGATCGAGGCTACCACACGCCGCTCTTTGCTCCGATCTGCTCCCATCTGCGGGAGTATTTCTCCTCTTTCTCGATTTCTGCTCCCAGGACGGAAATCTACTCCTGCACGACCATGTCTCCATATCCAAAAGAGCCGCAGGAGATTTTGGAGCTTGCGGTAAAAACCTGGATCATGCCGGTGGCTTTTAGACAAACAATTGAAAATATGTATAATTCTGGCACCAGAATTTTCATTGAAGTAGGCCCAAGAGGAAACCTCACCGCCTTTGTTGAAGATATCCTGCGGGGGAAACCTCATCTGGCTATCGCCTCTAATGTCATGAGGCGATCAGGAATTACTCAGCTCAATCATCTGGTCGGCCTTCTAAGTGCTCAGGGCATCCACCTAAACTTCCAATATCTATATCAATACCGCTGCCCGCAAACCATTCTCTGGACTGATCAGCAGCCTAAGGAAAAGCCCAAAGGAAAAGTGGAAATTAAGATTCCGCTTGGCCTATACTCTCTTTCTGTAAAAAAGCGCAAGGCGCGCAAAGCTCACCCTCAGGTCCCTATTTCCACGAGCAAATCCCTTGAAAGCGAGCCATCTTCCTCATCATCTCTGCCCTCATCTCTTTCCCACTCCCCTACTCCGCCTCCCTTGCCTTCTCTCCCAGATACTATGGCCACAGCCGCTGCTGCCGATTATGCACCATCAGGCACCGATTACGCACCATTAGGCGCTGATTACGCTCTATCAGGTGCCGATTATGCACCTTCTTCAGGCTCTGTTTGTCTCTCCTCAGTTGTTGGAGCCGACGGCTTCGCACGGCCTGAATTTCTGAATCAGACCCCTCCGCTTGCCCAGGCAGGCCCATCCTCGGTGATGGAGCGCTACTTTCAGACCATGACCGATTTTCTCACTCTACAGAAGGAGATGATGGAGACTTACCTGGAGCACAAAAGTGGCCGCAGCTATCTGCCTGCTCTTGGCAGTGGGAAGATCAAGAGCGCAAAAGAGTGGGAGAGGATCAAAAGCACAACAAATAAAAGTATAAATAATAGGTCTGAAAATAATAGCACTGAGAGCGCAAAAGAGCAGCAGAGCAAGAATAGAGAAGCTAAAAGCCAGATGCCTGATCTCAAGCCAGAGGTCCTCTCTAGGGAAAGCCAAGAGCAGCGGCCTTCTTCGGCCCTGGCTGTCTGCCCTGAAGTCCCCTCCCGAATGAGCGAAGAAGAGCTCACCCAGATTATGCTTGATCTAGTCAGTGAGAAAACAGGCTATCCAAAAGATATGATCGACCTTGATCTTGATATGGAAGGCGATCTTGGGATCGACTCGATCAAGCGAGTTGAAATTATCGGCTCATTCCGCACTAAGTATGCTCAGCTGAGAGAAGAAGATACTGAAATCATCTCAGGGCTCAAAACCATACGTCAGGTTATTAATTTTCTTAAAGAAAAAATAGGCGCGGGGCCAAATGTCGGGAAACTTCCCTTTGTGGGCAGGACAGTTGATTTTAAGCCCGGCAAAAGTATTACGGTCATAAGATCCATAGACCTATCAGAAGATCTCTTCATTGATGACCACCGATTCGGGCAAAAGATTTCCGCACTCGATGCCTCCTTAGGTGCTCTGCCGGTAGTTCCAATGACCGTGAGCATCGAGATCATGGCCGAGGTCGCCTCGCTTCTCTTTCCCGGCCAAAAACTGATTCGGGTTGACCAAGTAGCGGCTAGCCAATGGATCTGCCTGGAAAATGAAAAAGCGGCTACTCTCTTGATCAAGGCAGAGCTGACAGCCCAACAAGAGGCAAAAGCTCTGGTTTACAAGCTGAGGGAAGGCTTTTGTTCTGCTAATCTCTCTTTGCAGGGGCAAAGAGATGATGAGGAGACAAGCAAAACCAGCGGCCAAGGGCTAGCCTTACTGGATAAGGGCCAAAAACCGCTAATCAGCGCCCGGCTGTTTTTTGCCGATCAATATCCCGCGCCCCCCCAGGTGGCAGATTTTGCCCTTCAGAATGAGCGGCGCCCCTCTCATTCCGCGGAGCAGATTTACAGCCAACACCGTATGTTTCATGGCCCGCGTTTTCAGGGGATCGCCTCCCTGGAGGCTGTTGGAGAAAATGGATTGTCCGCTCAGCTCAGGGTCCTGCCGACAAATAATCTCTTTCGATCTAATCCAAAGCCGCAGTTTCTGACCGATCCCTTTTTACTCGATGCAGCCGGACAACTAGTCGGATACTGGCCAGTTGAGTATCTGGACAGCGGCTTTGTCATTTTCCCCATTGCTCTTGAGTCTCTGCGGCTGTATGGGCCGCCTCCTGCTCCATTTAACCACCTGCCAACCCGAATGCGACTGCGGGAGATAACTAGCAGCCGGATTCGAGCTGATCTTGACCTCTTGTCTCCCGGCGGCGGGCAGATACTGATGCAGCTCATTGGTTGGGAGGATTGGCGTTTCTGGTGGTCTAGGGAGCTATATGACTTTTGGAGATTTCCGCATCTAGGTTTTATTGGCCAGCTTATGGCTACAACTTCCGACACTGGCCAGTGGGCTCCCTATAAAGCCATTATCTCTGCCCCTCAGTCCCAGGGAGGCGGCAAAAAGCAGAAGGTCTGTGCGGTTTACTCCCTGGTCCAGCAGTTTTGGCGAGGGGATACGGATATGTTTAAACAGGTCATGGCCTATATGGTCTTAAGCCGCAAGGAGCGGCACAGCTACCATCAATTGCCTGATGCCGGAGAGCAGGGAAGGTGGCTGATCGGCAGAATGGCGGCCAAGGATGCGATCCGAGGTTTTTTGCGCTCCTTCGGATACGGAGATTTCTATCCGGCTGATATTACCCTAACCGATGATGCCCACGGGCAGCCGAAGCCAGAGCAAGAGTGGATGAGGCAGATAGGGGTATCAGCCTCCCTCTGCCTGGCTCAGACCGACAATACAGCCATAGCCGTAGTCGCCGAAGAAGGAATGTCTGTGGGGATCAGCCTGAGCCCGTATCCGAAGGTTTCTGGAAGCAGCGGACAGATGAAAATGGGAGAAAGCAGCAAGGAGCTATTAGAATCTTTAGATATGTTTTGCAACTCGAAAGAGAAAGCCCTCCTGCTTCAATTAGACAGCAAAAGGCAGATGGAGGGATTCTTGCGGCTTCGATGTGCTAAAGAGGCAGTGGCCAAGGCCCTTGGCCTATCCCCACCCAAGGGGCAATCTGGCCAAGGTTCTGGCCAAGGTAGGCAAAGTCCCCCTCTCCCCGACCCCTTATGGAAAGAAATCACCATCGGTGAATTCGATCTCTCAGGCGGGGAGGTGAAAGTATCTTTGGGGGAAGGAGAATTTGGGAGAAAATCCCCCTGCCTTAGAAAAGGCGATTCTATCCGAGTATACAGGGTATACACGGTGGTGCAAGAGAGAGAATATATCATGGCTGTGGCGATTTCTAAAGTGGGTGATAAGGGCTCTATGGAGGTATCTCATAATGGATGAAAGAAATCAGGAAAAAGATTTAGTGCCAAGACAAGAGAGCATTTTCCAGTCGGTATCAAAAATAATCAGCAGCTTAAAAGATGAATGGGAGTATTCTGGTGAAATCACGCCAGAAACCTCACTCTTTACTGATCTGGATTTTGAGTCTATCGATGCTGTGGTGTTAGGATCAATGATTGAAGAGCACTTCAATCGTTCTTTCCCCTTCGCTGAATATTTGGCGAGTGTTGGAGAAAAAGAGGTTCGAGATATAAAGGTCAAGGATCTAGTTAATTTTATTCATCAAAATCTAGAAAATCAAACCCTGGAGAATTAGAATGAGCTGTCTCGATAGGCAAACAGTTTTAATTGGGCTTGATGGGGCATCGTTTACCATTCTGGACCATCTTATGGAAGAGGGAACCATGCCCTTTCTCAAGAAGTTAATTTCCTTAGGATGCCGGGGAGAATTGACCTCCGTTATCCCCCCCCTCACACCTCCGGCCTGGATCTCTCTAATAACCGGGGTCCGACCGGGAACTCATGGGGTATTTAATTTTCTGCAATTCGAATCACCCAAGAGTCGGTACATCAAGTGGCTTTCCTTCCGCGATATCCAGCGAGAGACCATTTGGTCAATCGTGAACCGACATGGGATGCGGGCCGGAAGTTTAAATTTTATCGGCATGAATCCCCCACCGACGATTCGGGGCTATATCATTCCTGGCTTCGTTAGCTGGCGATGGCTACGCAAAAACAGCTATCCAGAAGATCTCTTTGATCGTCTGCGGGGAATAGACGGCTTTGATGTCAAGGAGATGGCCCTAAACTTTAGAGAAGAAGAAAAAGCGGTCAAGGGGTGCCAGAGGGAAGAGTATGAGGACTGGATCTGGCTGCACATTCGCCGAGAGCGGCAGTGGTTTGATGTGGTGCGCTATCTAATGAAGCACGATCCATGCCACCTGACAGCCATGATCTTTGATGGCCTTGATCGTATTCAGCATGTCTGCTGGCGGTTTCTTGATCCGGCCTATGCCCTGAAGGCTCACGCGGCCTGGGAGGAAAAGGTGCGGCGGCTGTGCTTGCAGTATTTTCGCAACCTGGATGAATTTCTAGAGCAGATCGTTGATCTGGCTGGGCCGCAGGCTAACATTTTCATTGCTTCGGATCATGGTTTTGGCCCTACTAGGGAAATTCTCTACCTCAATCAGTGGCTCTGCCAACAAGGGTATCTAAAGTGGAAGGATAATACGGCTATGGGCACAAAATCAGTGGCTGGGCAGTCAGAAGATATCGAAAGTCTGGGAGTTGAATCCCCATACCGGAGCCTTCTACATCTTGACTGGAAAAAGACCAAAGCCTATGCAGCCACTGCCAGCAGCAACGGAATCATCATTCAGGTGGCTGGGAAAAGAGGCGAAGAGGGGATCCCGGCGAACGAATACTTTTCATTCCGCGAAGAGTTGATAGACAAGCTGCGGAATAGCTGCCTCGATCCCCAGAGCGGAGAGCCGCTGATCAAGGAAATCTGGACTCGGGAAGAGGCCTTTGCCGGAAACTTCATTGATTGTGCCCCTGATTTGACCCTTAGCCTGCGAGATAGCGGATTTATCTCCATTTATCCTTCGGAGGTCTACTGCCGACCCCGATCGCAGATCATGGGCACTCATCGGCCTGAGGGGGTTTTTGCCGCCGTAGGTCCGGCGATCCGAAAGGGTGAGGTTATTCCTCCAACATCTATTATTAATGTCGCTCCGACATTGCTCCATACCCTGGGTATTCCCATACCCTCGGATATGGAGGGCCAGGTAATTACCCAAATCTTTGATCCTGCATTTTTACGAGCTCATCCGGTAGAAACCGGGGCGCCTACTGTGCCCCCTGAACGAAATCAAGATGCTTCTCCCCAAAGAGAGGATGCAGAAGGGCAGGAGCAGATCATGCTTCGCCTGAAGAGTCTAGGGTATGTTTAATAGCCATAAGGGTGAAAAATAATGCCGAAAGTTCTCTTAAATACCACAAATCCCACTAACCAGGGAACTCAATCTGAGGCTAGTCGATTAGCTATCCATTATCAGCAACACGGACAAGGGGCTGACATTGTCCTAATTCACGGAATCACTGGAAATCTCTCGATCTGGTTTATGCACATATTGCCGGCCCTGGCCAAAAAGTATCGGGTTACTGCCTATGATCTCAGAGGACATGGCTACAGCGACCGCCCCTTTAGCGGATATACCTCGGATGAGATGGTTGAGGATCTTAAGGCCCTTTTGGACCATTTAAACATTAGCCGCACTCTGCTGATCGGCCATAGTTTTGGTGGAGCTATAGCTCTCCATTTTGCAGCCGCCTATCCTCGGCAAGCGGCTGGGGTAGTAATCCTGGATGCGGGCATCCCTGCATTGCTGCATCTTAGGCGGCTGGATAACTGGCCAGGATGGCAGATCTGGCAAGACGAACTAGATCGGTTAGGCATCCACACCGAGGAAGAGCTGATCGATGTTGAAAATGTAGTGCGGAAAAGTCTTTATGTCCCTATCCAGCATGGCCTTCGCCTCGGAGGAGCCAGAAAATCGGATCGCCTTATGCAGCTGATCGAGGAGACCACGGTCCTTAAAGAATTTCGGTCGGTAAAAACCTTAACTGAGGAGAAAATTTCCCACATTTACTGTCCTACTTTTTGCATCTACGGCGCCTCATCCCCATATCGAGCCATTGGGGAGAGGCTAAGAGAGATTATGCCAAATTGTGAATTTGTACTTGTTCCTGGCCAGGGGCATTTTTATCCAATGCAAGCACCCGAGATGCTCCTTGAGCTGCTGGATAAATTCTTGCCCAAAGTTGATCTCAACTAACTGAAGCTGATAAAAACTCTGGAAGATCTTATACCTTTTCTAAGGAGAACTAAAGGGCAGCCAGAGTAGATTTTGATAATTATAGAGAAAAAAACGATCGACCTTGCGCGCTCCCTTATCTCCAGGATTCGGACAGTCCACTCAAAGCTAAGGAGTGATGAGAGAGGAGGGAATATCTATGAAAAGATAATCATTTCTTATTTCGCTCCATAGTTTGAGGCAAGCCAAGAAGGCTTGGCGCACTTAAGTTATAAGAGCTCACCAAAGTAGGTTGAGCACAATTACCCTTATTGAGTCTTATTTACTTATTTATGTATGTAATATTAGGCAGTATGTCCTGTGTACGCAGTACGGTTAATTCCTTGAATTAGCTAAGGGGGGAATAAAGGCCATGAGAAAGGATGCAGTGTTGGTGAGAAAAAGAGTAATTGGTCTTGTGAATGCAGTACTCTTTGCTATTTTAGTTATTGTTTTCGGCCACCTTAGGGTTATCAGCGGCCCTGCCCAGGCCACTGCTGCCGAGAATCTCCAGCAGTCTATCTGGACAAGGACTAACCAAAGAGGATTTGAAAAAATAAGCGAGAGCGGGTTTGGTTCCCGGCACAACAGCTACGCCTGGTCAATGGCCTGGTTTAAAGGAAAACTGTATGTGGGTACAAACAGGGATATGCTCTGCTATCTAGCCCTTGTTTTCGGAACCGACTACCCTCCCGAAATACCTGATGTGGACTGCACAAATCCAGACTATCGGGCAGAAATTTGGGCCTTTGATCCGCAGACAAGCGCGTGGGAGCGGGTCTATCAATCTCCGGAAATATCGCCGGGGGTGGCTCGCGATCAAGGGTATCGAGGCATGATCGTGGCTATCGAGCCGGATGGCACCGAAGCCTTGTATATTGGCGGATATCTCAGCAAAGAGCTTTTGGCTAACTACCCAGCCAGACTTTTGCGCACCACCGATGGCCGAAATTTCAAAGAGGTCAAAAGCAGGGTCCCCCAGGTTTTAGGAAACATTGATACCTTTGGTTTGCGATCATTCGCTCAATATAAGGGCAAGCTGTATATGACCGCCAATATGAATCCTCCAGAGCGCCCACGACTTATGGAGATTGATCTGGCCACTCTCAGAGATGAAGGCGACCACATCAGCGCGGATATCACCCAGGTCAACCCGCCGCAGGTCCAGCCCTTTGAGGTCGAGGTTTTCAACGGCTACCTCTATACCGGCACAGTAGATCCTGAAAATGGCTTTTCGGTTCTTAAAACCGACGCCACCACTAAGGATGAAAACGGATACTATAACTTTATCCCAGTGGTAACTCATGGGGCCTGGCGCCTCGATCGCTTTGGCAAGGCGGCCTACAATCTTAATGAATATGTAATCAGCATGTGCACCTTTAAAAATCGGCTCTATATCGGCACAGGATGTGGGCTTGGAGGATTCGATTTTGTAACCAAAGTGGGACCAGCGCCTGCAGAGATCATCCGTATCAATCCCGATGACACCTGGCAGTTAGTTTGTGGCCGCAGCCGCCGAACCCCAGACGGACTTAAGGTCCCAATCAGCCGTCTGCCCGCCGGCATGGGTAATCCCTTTTCAGGGTATATCTGGAGGATGGCTGTCCACCGAGACTGGCTCTATGTGGCCACTATGGACAGCAGCATCGCCCTGCGTAACCCCGACATAATGGACCTTTTAAACAGGGGAAATTCCGATATTTCAACTCTTCTCGATCTTGTCAAAAGCAAGGGAGGGGTATCATTAGGTGATAATGCCGGCCCAAACCTTTCCGGCCTCGTTGGGGAGAAAGTTACCGATCTTATTTCCGGCTTCGATCTGTGGAAAACCCGCAATGGCGTCCAGTGGTATCCAGTTACCATGAACGGGTTTGGGGATAAATTCAATATCGGAGCCAGAACCATGGTCTCAACTCCCGTGGGACTATTCGTGGGCACGGCTAATCCTTACTACGGCGCTCAGGTCTGGTTAGGAGATGACCGTTTCCCATTCGCCCGAAACCTCCAGGCCGAACCTGATGGACAAGCCATTAAACTTCGATGGACAGCTCCTGCCGGATCTATAGCTAGCCATATCTATCGCAAACAGCTCCTGGGAATGGATATCGGACTGCTGAAAGATGAAGAGGCCGGACCACTAGGTTTTGAAGAGATTGCAGTAACCAGGGAACAATACTATCTCGATCCCAATGTGGAGATGGGAACAACCTATATCTACCAGGTGAGAGCTGAAACCGAATCAGGAGAGCTTAGCAGCCGCTCGAACCTGGCTCTGTGCAGAATGCCTGGTGAGGGGCTGAAGATCTTTGCCCAAAATCCCCGTCCTGAGCGCCAACCAGGTCAATGGACGCAAATTATCACCCTGATCAACCAAACTGGGCTAACCCAATCTTCTCCCCTGTATTATATTCTCGAGGGGCTCTCTGAGGGCACCTCACTCCTGAACCAGTCAGGAACCGCTGAAAATGGCAGCCCTTATCTGATGATTTCACCTGGCCAGGAAGGAATATTGCCTAGAGAAAAAATCAGGCTTCAACTTCGCTTCTCTACTTCTGGCCGCTCACGATCCAAAAGCGCGATCAATTATACGCCATTTGTAGTCACAGATCCACTAGAGCCATAATTTGGAAGGAATTGATTAATCTTGGAAGGAACCCTTATTCAATAAGGGTTCCTTCCAAACCATCCTCCTAAAACTTTAAAATTTTCACCACTATCTTCCCTTCCCCACTGCCTGTCCGCCAGCTTAAAGTAAATACTTTCCCATTTTAGTTCCGACTTACTTTACGTATTTATTTTACGTATTTATTATGTATTTCGCCATCTTCGGCAACCTAGTACTTTCAAAATGGGCCAAGGAGGAATAAAGATATGAAGTATTTCAAAAATATAACTATTCAAAGACTTTGCCTAATGTTTACAGTTTTCCCTTTTTGGACATTCATGGCTATAAACGCCTGGGCTCAGCTCACTGCTGCTGAAGCCAAGGGGAATCTAAATACCATTGAATCCGCCGAAGAAGTACTGGCTGGAAATGGTTTTTCTGAGGACTTCAATCGCGGCCGGGCTGATAACTGGATCGACGATGAGTCAGGCGTATGGTCCGCCACCGACGGCGTCTACCGAATGACCGGCACCGGAGTAGGAGCCTTGCGAGCCAGCTGCTATAATGCGCCCTTTGATAACTTTACCTATCAGATCGATGTTCGGCGAACACAAGGCAACCCCGATGCCTCACAGGGTATGATTTTCCGGCTGAGCCCTGCCGGTAATTTTTATGTCTTTGCCATAACAAGCAGCGGCTACTACGGTGCCTTTAAATTCGACTCCCGCAACGGGTATGAGCTAATCCCCTGGACACCCACTTCTGCGGTCAAGCAAGGTCTCAAGGCATGGAATAGCCTGAAAGTGATTTGCAGCGGGCCAACTATAGAATTTTTGGTCAATGGAACCTCGCTGAAAACCATCAAGGATAACTCTCCTTATCTATCCGGCATGGTCGGAGTATTCGCCGTTGATGAGCAGATGGAAGCACAAGCCAGCAAGCCTATTGTTGACTTCGACAATATCAGGCTTACCGTATCTCGCTGATTCTGTTGTTTCCCCCGCTTTAAATATTTTGGGCAAGCCCAAGCCCCAAAAAGAATCTGCCGTGAATACCTATTTTACCTTATAAAATGGGTATTCACGGCCTGGCAAAATATGATATCCAAAATATAGTATTCAAGATATAATATTTCTTGAGATTTCTCCATAAAGCAAGCTATAATAACCCACAAGATGCCTTGAGTTCAGCAATCTTATCAGCACAGTCTTAAATAAAGTCTTGCTACCGGACACATTTTATCTTCCGGTTTTGTATATGCCTTCTAAGTGTAGGCATTTCATGTCATTCTCGCGTGGGCGCAAATCAAGAGGGTTGCTGTAATTATACATTGATTATCACTTTCGCGGGCATGACGATAAAAAAAGTGTCCGGTAGTGAAAATAAAGTAAGGTCTTTGCCTGTTTTTCATCCGGCAGCCTTAGGAGAGATCTTTGAAGGGCTTCTCCCTTGCAAAGGCCGAAAGCCCAGTGTGTCTTCCCAATGACTCAAAGCCAAAGTTACACCACCATAAAGCGCACGAGCCAAGTTATAATTTCCCTTGCCCTTAGGCTTATGTCCCCAATTTATGCTCAGGCTAGTGAGCAAAGCAGCAAGATCATCTTAAACAGCGGCCAGCAGCTTCTGAATATATTTTTAACCCTGTTTGCGGCCTATCTTGTTTTTTTCATTCAGGCTGGCATCACCCTGGTTGAGCTTGGCTCTAGCCGGGCCAAAAACGCCGTCCATACTGTGATTAAGAATCTAGCAGGCTTTACCGCTGGCTCGATCATATTTTTGCTGATCGGCTACGGTCTGATGTTTGGAAGAAGCTGGTTTGGCCTGGTGGGAACCTCTGGTTTTTTTCTAAGTGGCGGCCAAACCCCAGGGGGTGGAATCAATAATTCACTTTTTGCCAGCCTCATCTTTCAGATGACCCTAGCCGGAGTGGCTGCAACCATTGCCTCGGGAGCAATGGCTGAGCGAACTAAATTCAGTGGCTCTCTCATCTACAGCCTGCTGATCGGCGGCCTTATTTATCCAGTGGCTGGTCATTGGGTCCGAAGCGGCGAGGGATGGCTTTCACGGCTTGGCATGATCGATTTTGCTGGCTCGGCGCTTATTCACTCTCTGACTGGATGGGTCTCTCTGGCTGGGCTCATAGTAGTCGGGCCAAGAATCGGAAGATATAATCGAAATGGCGCCCCGATCTCCATAGCAGGGCATAATTTCCCCCTGCTGGCTCTTGGTGTGTTCATCATCTGGCTCGGCTGGTTCGGGCTTATAGGCGGCAGCCTCCCTCAAAATGGCCAGCCAGCTCTTGGCCTGATCGCCATCAATACTATCCTTGCCGCTATGGGAGGAACAATCGCTAGCCTTATGGCTAGCTGGCTGCTCGCGGGCAGGGCAGATCCGAGGCTATCCCTGCGCGGCCTCTTGGCCGGGCTGGTAACCAGCACAGCTACCGCGGCTATAGTCAGCCCACAGGTAGCGCTTTTGGTTGGAGCCATAGGAGGTCTGAGTCTTAGGCCATTGGGCAGGCTTTTTGAAAGATTTCGGTTGGATGATCCGATCGGAGCTCTGTCCATATATGGAATCAATGGTCTTTGGGGTACTGCGGCTGTCGGCCTCTTTGCCCAGGAACAATTTAGTAGAAACAGCCTGGGCATCTCCCTCAACGGACTCCTCTTCGGAGGAGGCTGGAAGCTGTTGGCTGCCCAAACCATCGGAGCAGGAGCGATTTTTATCTGGGGATTTGGGGTATCTTTGCTCGTGTTTTGGGTGATTGATAAAGCTTTTGGCCTTAGGGCTTCGGCTGAAGAGGAAACTAGAGGGCTAGATGCCAGCTCATATCGGATCTGCTCTTATCCCCTGTGCGATGAGTTCCAAAAGAGGCAAGAGGTTATCCTTGCCGAATTAAAAAGAGTGCGGGAGCTGTCTGCTCTTCATGAAATCAGCCAGTCTATGCACAGCCTAAATCTTGATGAAATTTTGCATCTCATCCTTCAGGGAGTAACACACAGTATCGGCTTTGACCGGGCCCGTCTCTATCTCATTAACGAGAAGGAAAGGATTCTTGAGTGCAAAATGGCCGTAGGCATTGAACAAGAGAAAATCAAAACTGTAGCCCTGCCCCTGGACAGTGAGGAAAGCGTTCTGTCCAAGGTAGTTTCGGAAAGAAAAGCTTACATCATTCAGGATGCCCGGAATGATCCCAGAGTTAACCCCAAACTCAAGGCTCTGTTTAACCTGCGCTCCTTTGTGGCTGCTCCCCTCCAGGGGCGAAATCGGGTCATGGGAGCCATCACTGCTGATTATATTCTGAGCGATAAGAGAATCACTAAGGATAAGGTTGACTCTCTGATAACCTTTGCCAATCAGGCAGGTCTGGCTATCGAGAATGCCAAGCTTTACCAGGAATTGCGGCTGTTTAATGAAGAGCTGGAGGAGCGGGTTAGAAAGGCTACCGAAGATCTTAAGAAAACCCAAGAGCAGCTAATTCAATCAAGCAGACTCTCTGCCCTAGGCCAGCTTTCAGCAGGTGTGGCTCACGAGATCAGAAATCCCCTAACTAGCATCAGGATCCTTATCCATTCCCTGCTGGATAGACTTTCACCGGAAGATATCCGGCGAGAGGATATCGAGGTCATTGAAAATGAAATTGAACGCATTAACCAAATTATCAAGCAGTTTCTCGACTTTGCCCGACCAAGCAAGCCGAAAATGGAAAGAGTCGATATTAACCAGCTCATCGCTGACACACTCCTGCTGCTCTTTCATGAGCTTGTGGAGCAGGAGGTGGAGGTAGAGCAAGACCTTATGCCTCTGCCCTACATTCTGGCGGACCGGGAGCAGATGCGACAGATTTTTATAAATTTGATTCTCAATGCTATGCAGGCCATGCCAGGCGGAGGAAGACTTAAAGTTTCCACCGCGGTCGAGGGCAGCCACGTTCGAATCTGTTTCCAAGATGAAGGCAGAGGGATCCCAGAATCTATTAAGGAAAAGCTCTTTGAACCCTTTTTCACTACTAAAGAGGAGGGAATCGGCCTCGGGCTATCCATTACCAAGAGAATTGTTGAGGATCACCAAGGGAGAATTGAGGTTGACAGTAGCGAAGGGGAAGGAGCTACTTTTGCTGTTATTCTGCCTGTAGCCTTAGAGTATTACTCATAATGACCCATACTCATAAGATGCTCTCTGGGCAGCCAAGGGGTCGTAAACATCACCTCGTAACCATCACTATATAGGGACACACTGCCATGTCTGAGACCATACTCATTGTAGACGATGATCGGGGAATACGTTATTCCCTGAAAAGGATGTTCGAAGAGAAGGGGTTTAAAGCTGTAGCTGCCCGAAATGGCCGTGAGGCTTTAGACCTCCTGGATCAGGGGCTTGTACCTGATCTTACCCTGATTGACATTGTCATGCCTGGCCTCTCAGGCCTTGACCTCCTAGAAGCGATCAAACAGAAGAACCCAAAGTTTCTGGCCATTATGGTTACTGCTCACGGCACTACCGAGCGAGCCATCCGGGCTATGAAACTGGGAGCATACGATTATATTCAAAAGCCATTCGATCTGGCCAAGATGTGGACCACAATTCAAAAAGCCCTTGAGGTGGCCAGATCTGCCAAAAATCCGGTTTCCTATCCCCCCTTCAATGACCAAAACTGGGCTGGAGAAAGCATTATCGGAGACTCTCCCAGGATGCAGGATGTCTATAAGACCATTGGCCAGATCGCTGAACGGGATGTTAATGTCCTGCTGATCGGCGAGAGCGGAACGGGAAAGGAGCTGGTAGCCAGGGCTATCTATCATCATGGTCGCCGGAGTAATTATCCCTTTATCGCTATCAACTGCGCCGCTATTCCGGAAAACCTCCTTGAGAGCGAGCTCTTCGGCCATGAACGGGGAGCATTCACCGGCGCAGAATACAAAAGGATTGGCCGGTTTGAGCAGGCACACCGAGGAACGATTTTCCTCGATGAAATCGGCGATATGCCTATCCATATCCAAGCCAAGATTCTTCGGGTCATTCAGGAAGGGGAAATCCAGCGGCTGGGTGGCTCTGAAACCATTCCCGTAGATGTCAGGTTGATCGCAGCTACGAATAAGCCCATCGAAGAGGGCATCAGGGAGGGGTGGTTTCGCCAAGACCTATACTGGCGACTGAATGTGGTTACCATTTACCTCCCTCCCCTGCGGGAGAGAAAAGAGGATATCCATCTTTTGGCTCAGTATTTTCTCTCCCGTTTTACTAAAGAGCTACAAAAGGATATTGTCGGCATCAGGCCCGAATGTATGGAATTGTTGCTGGCCTACCACTGGCCTGGAAACGTTCGGGAGCTAGAAAATGTTTTGAAAAGGGCAATCGTGATCTGTAGAGGAAATGAGATTATGATCGAGGATTTGCCCGACCACATTAAAGCCGCTCGAGAAAACAGTTTTAAGCTCAGAGCGGAGCTGGCCCAAAGCCTTGATCCGCTGCTCGATAAAGTATTCGATCTGATCACTGCCACGGTGAAAGAAGGACCTGCTAGTCTTGATGCCATATCTTTGCTTGAGAAGGAGATGATCGAGCGAGCTATTCGGAAAACCTCTGGCAACAAGGTCCAGGCCGCATCCCTCTTAGGCATAAACCGCAATACCCTAAGAAACAAGATGGAGCGCTACGGAATTGCCGATGCAGTGAGTGAGAGGGAAGAAACAAAAAGATGGGAAAACCTTAAAGATGAACATCTTCAAAATTAATCTTCGCTTCGCCTTATCAGCTCTCGACCCACCAGCTGAACTCATCAAATAAGATCAATAGGGTCCCAGAGCTGATTAGAGGAAAAGGCAAAAACACCCTCACGAACGATCTTTACCACTCCCCTTGACAAGGGGATTTCTCCTTCAAAGAGAGCCTCAACTACCTGAGTCGGGTCTGCATTCTCCTGTCCGGCAGACAGTATCATTCTGAAGCTGTACCCCTCTAGGCCATCTTTCTCGGATGAAGGAGACTCAATAGCGGCCAACTCGGATTGAGACTCCAAAGAGGCCAGCTCAAAAATAAGAGGCCGGATATTTACTAATTTTGTGGGGAGTTGATTTTCCTCCCGATCAAAATTCTTTCTCCCCTTTTGGACCCAGATTTCATCTTTGGATAACAAGCTGGCAATCCGCTGACGAATATCTCTCTTGCCTCCTGTGGCCTCCTTCAAAGCCGATGCAGGAACATGGACCCGCCAGATGGCCCGGTTGATCAGGACCGCAAGTGATCGGGCTGACAATGGAATTCGTCGGGCACAGAGCATCTTTATCCCTTCAGGGAGCTGCTCATTTAATCGAGTGAGAAACTCCTGCGGTTCTACAGATTTATAAAAAGTAAAATCAGCATACTCACCCAAGCCCTCTACCCCTACTGACAGGGGAAGACCAAAGGAAACCTGCGGATGAGGGTGAAACCCCTGACTGAAGCTTATGGGAAGATCTGCCCGACGGAGAGCTCGAAAAAATACCCGCATCAGATCAAGATGTGAGATATAAACGGCTGAGCCTATCTTGCTGAATTTCCCGCGAATCTGACAAATCTTCTGCCCTCTCGTCTCTCGGCCAGGGCTTGGCCGGGATAGTGTCTGTTCTTTTTGTTCTTTCCCAGAGGTTGCTATGGATATGCTTTGAGCTTGAGAAGCCAAATTTTTCTGACTGGCTAAGGCCGCCACCCTGTCAGGCAGGGGCGGAAGGGTACTCACTTCCCCGCCGCCCTGACGGCAAGCCCCACAACCATGACAGCGGCCCGACCGGCAGTCGACTGTTGGCTCCCCGCACCTTGCTTTTTCCGCCTCTTGAGCCAAAAAGCGCCAGAATACCTCTGAACCAAGATGTTCCCAGGGCAGAAGCTCTGTCTCCCCTCTAGGCCGTTGAGCATAAAAGGCCAGATCAAGATTATTTTCAGCAAAGGCCTGCTCCCAAAGCGAGAAATTAAACTGCTCGGTCCACTGGTCAAAACGGGAACCAAGCTCAAAGGCTCGGATAAGGACCCGACTCAATCGCCGATCGCCCCGAGAAAGAGCACCTTCAAGGCAGCTCACCTGTGGGTTGCGGCACTTCACCTTAAAGGTGCGGCTGTTTAGCTGCTGGGTAATAATTTTCTCTTTCTCCCGCAGCAGTTCGATCGGCTCCTGTGGCATTCGCTGAAACGGCGTATGGGGTTTGGGCACAAAGGGGGAGATGGTCAGATTGATGTTGAGGCGACGCTTATGGTCGCATTGCCGACCAAGTTTCAGAATCTCACGGCAGATATTTATGATCCCATAAATATCCTCAAGTTGCTCGGTCGGCAGGCCGATCATAAAATAAAGCTTCAGAAGATCCCAGCCCTGCTCAAAGATCAACTGAGCGGTCGAAAAGATATCTTGGTCGGTGATGCCCTTATTAATTACATCGCGCAGCCTCTGAGTGCCAGCCTCTGGAGCTATGGTAAATCCAGTCTTTCGGACCTCCCTGATCGAAGAGATCAGAGCAGGACTGATTGTTCCAGGCCGCAGCGAAGGCAGAGAGAAAGCCACCATGTGGGCCTGGCAATCTGGCCGCAAAAGCTCCAGCAATGATTCAAGATGGCTATAGTCACTTGAGCTTAGCGACACTAAAGAGAGCTCTTCATATCCGGTTGAGCGGATGGCTTCTCGAGCCAGGGAAAGCAAATTTTCCGGCGAACGCTGGCGAACCGGACGGTAGATATAGCCGGCCTGGCAAAAGCGGCAGCCGCGGCTGCATCCTCGAGCAATTTCCAAAGCCAAGCGGTCATGCACCACCTCAATAAACGGAACCGGTGGCCGGACAGGGTAAAATGCCCGGTCAAGATCAGCCACTACCCTTCTTTCAATCCGTCGCACCTCTTGCGACTTTTGCCGGTGTGAAATCCTTCGAATAGTTCCATCAGGGTAGTAGTCAATCTGAAAATGCGATGGAACATATACACCAGCAAGCTCAGCCATCCGGTCAAGCAGCACCGATCGCGGCCATCTCTCCTCTTTGGCTAGGATGGCCAAGTCAGCGATCTCCAAGATCACCTCTTCACCATCCCCTAAAACAAAAAGATCAAAAAAATCTGCCAGCGGCTCAGGGTTAAAAGCCCCCGGGCCCCCGCCGATAATCAGAGGAAAGGACTCATCGCGCTCGGTAGCCAGGAAAGGGATCCCGGCCAGGCTGAGCATGTTCAGGATATTGGTGTAGCAAAGCTCATAGGGAAGGGTAAAGCCAAGCACATCAAACTGCCGCACCGGCCTTCCCGATTCAAGGGTAAAGAGGGCAATGCCATTGTCTCGCATCTTGCACTCGGCATCTGGCCAGGGATTAAATACCCGCTCGGCCAGCGTATCCTGCCGATTATTGAGAATTCCATACAGAATCTTAATGGCTAGGTTGGACATCCCGACCTCGTAGAGATCAGGATAGGCCAAGGCTAAGCGGAGCCGAGCTGTATCCCAGTCTTTGCAAATAGCGTTGATCTCTCTCCCAAGATAGCGGGCAGGCTTTACAACTTGGAGTAAAAAATTAGAAAAATCCATGAATTATAACTTCTCTTCCCGTGGCTGATAGGCGCACATCGGCTCTTCGGCCAGATAATCACCCGTGGCTTGATAGGCCCGTGCCCGGCATCCACCGCAGATCCAGCGATATTCACAGCGGCCGCATTTCCCCCGCAGTTTGTCCGGATCGCGCAGATCCAAAAACAGAGGCGCCTCAGCCCAGATTTGGCTCAAGCGCTGCTCACGAATATTTCCAGCCACCAGAGGCAGATAACCGCAGGGACAAACATCCCCACGATACGAAACAAAACAAAATCCCACTCCTCCAAGACATCCCCGGCTGTAGGCAGACAGCCCCCCCCGAGCCGAATAAGAGGTTGGCAGCTTGCCCGACATCTGATGAACAATCCGGTAGTAGTGAGGAGCACAGGTTGCTTTGACCTGAATAGGGTATTGCTGGCCGAACTCATAAAACCAGCGCAGCACCTTCTCATACTCAATGGCTGAGATCTCATCCCCTTCAAGGCTTTTACCTCGGCCTGTTGGCACCAGAAGGAAGATATGCAAGGCCTGAGCCTTTAATTTTATGGCCAAATTGGCAATAGCCTCAATTTCGTCAAGGTTTCTGCGGGTGATGGTAGTGTTGATCTGAAAAGGCAGCTCCACGCTCTTCATCTCCTCAATCCCATCCATAGCCCTTCGATAGGCTCCCGGCAACCCCCGAAAACTGTCGTGGCTGTCTTCGCAAGCCCCATCAAGACTAATACTGACCCTCTGAACACCAATTTTTTTCAAGGTCTTAGCCCGGTCATGATCAACCAAGGTGGCGTTAGTAGCCAAAACCACTCGCAACTTCCGGTAAGATGCATATTCCATGACCTCGAAGGAATCCTCCCGGCTGAGCGGCTCCCCTCCACTGAAGATTATAATCGGTGCCTGTTGAAAATCTCCCAGACTATCGATAAAGGAGCGACTTTCCTCAAGACTTAATTCTTCAGGTGAGCTCTCCTGAGTAGCCGAGCCCCGGCAGTGGAGGCAGTTTAAATTACATCTTTGGGTAAATTCCCAGGCAATTAGCCGCAGACTACTGTCAATCTTTTGATTCAACATTGTAATTTCCCCAATTCAAGGTAAATAATCTTGGCGATGCTTTATCGTTAACCTTCTTGAGCTCTAGGTTTTTTATCATACCATTAAATTACCGATCAGGCAACCCACACGGTTTTTTCTTTTTCTTCCTTTATTCAGCAGACTTTCTCTTTGTCTAGCAGAACAGAAACACGTAAGGATTAGGGAACTTTTTCGTCTACAAATAATAAATGAATAGGTCTGACCAATTGGGGAGCAGACTGCAAATAAGCCTGAGTGAGCCTGGAGCCTATGATGTCTATATTCTCCTCGATATCTGCTCAAGCGGATGATATTCCGCTCAATTCCAGAGGTTTTATCCCGCATCTTTTATACCCTAATACTGCAAGAGAATCTTGTGAATATTCCCTCTCTAACTCGCTGCTTTCAATCTGTTAATAGATACTCCTGATTCAGTATTCAAAAGCTTTTCAGCTCCTCAAAAAGCTCCAGCCCAAAGATCGCCTTTCATATCATTAAGGTACAATACAGACGATAGCCAGGTGATCAGGGTAGGATATTCTCATATCCTAATTGTTTTTTTTCAGAAGGGGGGTGTCAAGTGATCGAAAATTTTTAATTTTTATCCCAAATTTTTGCTGAGAGAAAAGATGCTCGCCTAAAAAGTGTGAGTATCAATACTGATCAAAAACAAACTAGGTTTAAGGAGGCAAGCACATGAAACACACCAAGAGCAAAGAATCTATTTCAAAACGATTAGCAACTATTCTCTCTTTATCGCTGTCTTTAGCAGCCATGATTTTCTTCTCCTGCTCTCTTTCGGCCTCGGCCCATGGGGGCGGTGGCGGCGGCATGATAGCTGGTGCAGGCTTTAGCATGGGTGGAATGAGCAGCATGGGCTATGGTCTGATGGGTGCTGGTTATGGGGCCGGCTATGGGGTAGGAGGGCTTGGGCTTCCCATGTCCGGCTACAGCCCTGCTGGCTATAACTTTGGCGGCTATAACCTTGGCACCTCCCTAATGGGCAACATGATGGGCGGCATGATGGGTAACATGATGGGCGGCATGATGAACTATGGTTATGGTTACGGTATGGCTGGCTACAATCCAGGGTATAATACTGTAACCACACCGATTGTTTCCACTACACCAACTGTTCCTGCCACAACCACAAATACCGCAGCCATGTTCGGTAGATGGGGCTCAGGATACGGGCCAGGATATGGTGGCTGGGGAATCGCCTCGGTAATGCCAGTCTGGGGCCAAAACAATATGTTTGGCAATACCTATGGTAACATGCTTGGGATGACTCCACTGAGCCAGCCAGCAGCAGGCAGCTCCGCCATGAATTATTATGGCAATTATGGCCTGAATAGTTACGGTATGGGGAGCAGCGGCATGGGTGGAGAGGAGGCTGATATCTACCGCCATGATCAGGGACACATGGTAAGTATGGGACATGTGATGGGCTGGGGAATCAATCAACCGACAGTTACCGCTGTCGAGACTACTCCCACCTCTCCTTCTCTGCAGCCGACAAATTACGTAAGCACTGGAACTAATCCAATGCCCTATGCCAATGCCATAACCGATACAGGGGTTGCAGGCTTTATGAGCGGCTTAGGCACCCAAGCCCCAACCTTTCTCCCTTACGGCCCGATGAATCAATACGGCTTTACCTACGGAAACCCCTGGTGAGGTACTAAAAACCCTTAAGTGAGGTACTAAGTTTATGAAAACTAGCCTAAAAACCCGATTTTTCTTTTCAATCACTATCCTGGTAAGTATAATCCTAATGCTTGCCCTTATCCCTTCCTCCCTCCTGGCTGCTACCGTCGGCAGGTTGATGATCAATGAACAAAATTGCCCGATCAATGGAAATCAAATAACCTTCACGGTCTCTATCAGCAACGCCCCACGCCGCGTAACTAGTATGGGCTTCAAGATCATCTTCGATGAGAGCATCCTTGAATATGTTGGCTATACCAGGGGAAATCTGACCAGTGGATTTACCCTATTCGATGTTAATAGGTTTCAAAGCAACACCCTTCAGATTGGCGGATTAGACACAGGAGCTGGCATAGCGCAAGGGGCGAGCGGAGTGGTGGTAGAGTTGACCTTTATCCTCCACAAGTGCGAATCAACCACCTTGGAGCTCAGCGACCTGGTCGATGATCTTGAAGGCAGTGGCTGGCAAACCACGGATGGAAAGCTTACTCCTCTTGCCCCCTCAAATCCCCCAGGGCCGCAGGCTGGTCCAGCAGGACAGCAGCAGGCTGGCACTGGCAGCAGCTCTTATGTCCCGCCATCTGGCTATGGTCCCCAAGCTGGCTATGTATACGGATGGCCAACAGCCGGGATCACCCCTGGCTATGGCCCAGCGATCAACCCAACCTACGGCACCACAGTCAATCCCACTTATGGCGCTCCAGTCAGTGCTGGCTATGGCCCGACAGCTAATCTTGGCTATGGGACAATGATCACCCCTGGCTATAGCTATCCAACTGCATCCGGATACGGCTTCTCGACTGGCTATGGTTCTCCCTCAGGCTATGGTTTCAGCGCTCCGACAAGTTATGGATTCTCCACCCCGATAAGCTACGGGCTTGGCTCTGTCCTAAGTTATGGTCTTGCCAGTCCATTGAACTATGCTTCTTTTAGCCCCTGGCTTTCTGGCTTTACCTCTTCTCTTGGCTATGGATTCTCAAGCCCCACAGGCTATGGATTCCCCTCAGCAGGATATGGTCTTAGCGGCTTTGGCCTTGGCTCTTCGGCAAGCTTTGGGCTTGGCTCTCCCTTCGGCTATGGTATTACTTCTCCCTTGACAGGCTCTTTACCGGCAATGTCTAGCCAAACCGGACTCTGGTCATCGTATTTCCCGACTGCCTGGTCGTATTAAATACTCTTCTCTTACCTTCCCTCCCCTGGAACCATTACCTTGCGGGGAAGGAAGAAGATGTATTTATTCCGGCTCTTTATGGTCAGCGCAGCCACTCTTACCTTATTGGGGGGAGACCCTGGAGAGAGGAGAAGGAGAATCCTCAAGACTCCTTCTCCTTCTCTCCACCTTGTCAGCCTTTAAATTCCAGCCCCTAGCTGAGTATATTGCCGAAAGACCACCTTTGGTGATACCTTGGCCTGCACTTGCCGCTCCCAGGCTTCCAGCTCAGAGCGGCTAAGCGGCGTGTAGGGCCGAAGCCAATAGGGTGTGTTGGGCTTTGGGGTCATGCGGGAAAAAAAGACCTGATCAGGGCAGCTTTGATTGAGAAATTCTACCGTGCCAGCCAAATGCTCCTCATACATCTGCCGACCACCATAGCCAGAGATGATCATACAGGCTAATTCTAAATCTGCCTCGCGGATCATCCTAGCGGCGATCAGCGACTGCCTCTGGCTGACCCCTTTATTCATATCCTGCAATACGCGATCGCTTCCAGATTCTATGCCTAGATAGATTCTGCAAAGCCCACTCTGCCTAAGCCGCCGCAGGTCAGCCACGGATTTCCCCTCGATCTTTCTTCCATCTCCTGTGATACTCAATACGCTGGAAAAAGCGCTCAGGCGGGGAATTTCAGGAAATTTTTGGCGCAAAAACTTGATGAGCACATAAAGCGTTTTAGGCGAAGCAGCCAATGCATCCCCCTCAGCTAAGAAAAGCTCATACCCACTCTTTACCCTCCCATCGAGCCAGTCCAATTTCCTCTGGGCATAGAGCAGGGCCTCGTCCGGGGAAAAAAGACAAGAAGGCCGATCGAGAAAGGTATCACAAAAGCTGCACGGACCATACACAGATCGCTTTATGCACCCCTGCATGACTGGGAAACAAAGCCGGGGGTCAGCAAAGGGGGGAAGGACCAAGGATAGGTCAAAACTAAAATCCTGAGCCTTCTGCCGCTCTGCTTCGAGGGCTTGAAAATCAAAGGCAAGAGCATCGCAGATCAGGTCTAAAAGCTTTGGCCTACAGTCAATTCCACAATCCAGGATTGTTCGGTGAGCTCGCCTGAGTATGGTATAGGCAGAGTCTGTCAGGCTTCTAATCGATATATCTGCCGAGGATATATCCGCCGAGCTGGGGAGAAAAGGAAAATCGTCCGCCCAGAAAATAGCCCCCATTTCTCTTTCTCTATCCCCTGGCTGCGGATAAGACCACCTTCCCCAAAAATCCCGCTCAAGAAGCAGGTGTGATACCCGCTGCTCCCTCATTCTGGGCGTAGTAAAGCGGATATAGCTCAGGCGACCATAATCGAAGGCAAAGCGATATTCACGCCCAGAGGGGCAGAGGGTAGAAAGGATGAGCCTGCCTTCAGTATGGGCGGCAGTGAGGGTCCAAGTTAAGGACTCATCGGTAGTAAAGCGAATACTATAATCATCGAGCATGAACCATCGAGCATAAATTGAGCATAAAATTTTATGCCAGCAATCATTAAGGAGATGAGGCCAATTAACAGCCTCAGCAAGCCAGCCTCTACAAGGCTCCTTTGGGCGGCGGAAGAAGCTTTTCAATCAGGCTCTTTAAAAAGCTTATTTCATCTTTCTGAGTTTCCAGTGAGGTTTCCATCCTCGTCTGCCTCTTTTGCATCTGCCACTGCATCCTAATTACAAAACCCAACATAGCCAAAACAAGAGAAATAAAAAGCCCCATCATCCAGGTAATAATAGCAAACCTACTATTCATATCGGCCCGCAGATCATCAAACCGTTTATCCACAGCTTCAAACCGCTTATCTACAGCTTCAAATCGCTTATCTATAGCTTCAAACCGCTTATCTACAGCTTCAAACCGAGCGATCATCTCTGAGCGCAAATCATCAACCCTACTCTCTAGCCTCTTTTGCCCCTCCTCAAGCCTAGAGAGCCTCTCTACGATCTCTCTGTCCGAAATCCGAGGGGCAACCTCTACCGCCAGACAAGGAGACAGTGCGCAAAAAATGAATAGCCCTAAAACAAAAATATTAAAAATTATATTGCCAATCATCCTTTTCATGTATTTTAATTTACCCCGTACTTATAGGTACTGTCAAGACACAAAAATTCTCTCCCTTGAAAACCCTTGAGACTCGAAAATAGTTATGCCGGCAAAAATAAGGGGATGCTGTGGGGAATAATGGTGCAGGTCAAGGGGGTATAGCCGAAAAAGTCCCCGTCTAGCTCAACTGGAATAGGCCTTGATGCCTTGATCAGATCGATCTTTTTCCCCCGGCAGTAGACTACATCGGAGAAGATCGAAGGCCGGCGCCAAAGGGCACCCAGCAGATAACGAAGGTAATCCCGCCTACTGTTTCCAGAAAAAACACAGATATCTAGCCAGCCATCATCCGGCCTGGCCCGGTGAGTGATAGAAAAAAAGCCTCCATAGTTTCTAATATTGCCTATGACGGCCGTGGTCGCCGGAGGAGTGATTACCCTATCATCAATCCTCAGGGTAAAGGGGCTGTAGTGATAATGCTTGAGAGCGTTCCACAGGGGAATAAGATATGAGGAGAGGTGGATTGGCCCACTCCGGCTCTGTAGCATAATTCGGGTAACCTCAGCATCCAGGCCAAGGCTAGCGACCATTAAAAATCGACGATTTACCATCTGGCCGCAAATCTGCCCAGCATCGAGAAGCCTGACCCTTGCTGATCGAATCATGGAAAGAAAAGCGGCTGGGTTTCGAGGCAGATGAAATTCTCTGGCCAGGATATTGGCCGTACCTACAGGAAAAACAGCTAGGGGAATGTCGCGGCCAGCCAGTCCGTTTATGACCTCGTTGACCGTCCCATCTCCTCCCACCACGATCAAAGGGATCTGGCTCTGTCTAGCTTCCTTTTCTGCATCCTGAGGTTGGCGGGTGATAAAGGTCTCAACCGCTATTCCCTCCTGGAGCAATAATCTGGCTAGATGTCTGCCTTCCTTCAAGCCGCGACCTGCTCCAGAGATGGGATTGATGATCATCTTAAACTGCCGAAAAGGCTCTGACATAGGGAAATTGACACTTGGTTGGGTTAACTACACTTCCGCGGAAATCTCTCCATGCCTTGAAATTCTTGAAAGTTACCTCATCTAAATAGTAAATCCAGTCGCTCTTATATATCAGACACCATTATATCAGACACCATAAACCCTATATCAGAACAACCATAAACCCTCTCGAAGGGGCTTAGCTCTTATTAGGGTTATGGCTCTCAATGGTAGCTAATAAATAAGAGCGTTTTGATTAGCTATTTTGGTGAAAATTGATAATTTATTTCAATATTGTGTTCAGTTACCATAAAAAATATGTTAATTAACGTGATTATCAATATTCATGCCAATCAAAACCTAACTTGAACGAGTATACAATTGATAGCGTAATTGATCCGCTGTGCGCACTTGGGTTACGCATTTAGCGAAAGAACCATTAAGGGTTTAAAGAACCATTTAAGGGTTCGGATAAAAAGTGCCGAAGAAAAGTACCAAAGTATATTAGGATTATATAAGATAAACGTAAAGTATATACCAAATATATACAAAAGTATAGACAAAATTTATACAAAGGCTTGTGGCCGCTCTCCGCTCACTCAATGGCAATACCTTTTCCAAGACGGACCGCAGATATCGAGTGAGCATTGTTCGCACTCATGCTGATTTTTTCTCTGCCGAATCATCTGCTGAATGGTATGAAAAAGGTATTGAAGCAGTGGATACTCAGTGTGCGCTTTGATCGAGTCTCGTAAATCTAAGGGAATAGATTGGATCATCGGGTGAATTCCCCGCTCAGTACGAAGGTCTGGGGATAAGAAGGCCAGAATGGGGTGAAAATCCCTGATTAGAGCCTCAAGAACCTCTTTCCAGCCTATATTTTGCTCCTGGCAAAGGCAAGCTATATAGAAGGGAGTTGTGGCAATCAGGGTGCAGTCGGCCAGTCGACTTCCAGCAATCATTTGATCTTTCAAAGATTTTTGTTCTTGCTCCTCTTCTGACTGGACTGGTCTTAAGGTCTCAAAACCAAAATCGCGGGCAATTTTTTCAATAAGTCGAATAAACGGTTCATCCTCCGGGCAAAGGCTCCAGCTAATAAAGGCTCTGGGCTCAAAAGCGAATGGTAGCTTCATGGTCTGTCCCCTTCTGTAAGTTTTAGCCCCGCGGTTAATATATGCCTATTTTCTGGTGTCTTCTTATTCTATCGGCAACTTGCTGCTCATTCCCATCCTGATGAAAATAATTTTCTCCTATCGCACTCTGACTAGCTCTTTTTTCATAATCGCGGCCAATTCTCTGATAAGGGAAAGAGTCTCTTCAGAAGTCTGCTCTGTGCAGGCTACCTCGATTAGAGGCGTTCGGTAAGCTGGATTAAAGAAATTCACCCCTACTACCCGCTCTGGATAAGAGGTTTTTAAAGCTATCTCCTCGATAGCTACCGTATTGGTAGCCACAAGAACCGTAGAAGGTGTACACAGGTGCCCAAGGGAGTTAAAGAGTTTCTTTTTCATGTTCACGCTCTGAATCAAGGCCTCAATGACAAGATCAGATTCAGCTATAAGACTCAACTCGGTGGTAATATAGATATTACAGACAATCCGCTCCCTCTCCTCCTGACTGAGAGAAGAGGGTTGAAAATCATGCTGAAGGGTGGCCTCGATTTTCCTCTGTACCTTTCGCTCTTCCTGCCGGGTCCATAAAATAACTGGCAAATCAGCCTGGGCCAGGGCAATAGCTATTCCCCGGCCCACGGTTCCACCTCCCAGCACTGCAAGCTGATTTATACTGGATGCCCCTCCCTCTACTCTGTGCTTCGACCGCAGAATCATACGAATATGTAAACTCCTACCTCACAGGTTGTATCAACTATCTGTCGGCTCTAAACAACTCCTAGTTTGAGTTTTCAGTCAGTATCGACCTTTTTTCTTAGGTCAGCCATCTGGTGAAATAAGTCGGCCATCTGGTGAAATAATCTTTAAGAGAGAGCATAGCTTTGAGTTAGATTGAATAAGATTTCAAGCAATGCCAAATAAAAATAATAGTGATATAGATAGGAGATAGGGAGATTTTTATGGACAATCGGCCACAATTTCAGTAAACTATTAAAATAGTAAATTAAGTGGCCCTCTCGCTAAGTGCGTTTCAGGTAATTGGATCTGCTCTTGCATTTAGCGAAAGAACCATTAACTGAGGCAATGATGATTGAAAAAAATGGCTATGAAATGTTCAAAGGTAGTGCGGGTGAAATATTAATCTGCTGTCTTGGTCTTGGGAGCATGAAGCCCTCAGAGGAGAATCTCAGGAAACTGTCACCCTCTGCTTGGGAGAGAATAATACAGCAGGCTATCCGCTACAGCGTCGCTCCGCTTCTCTATCATCGGCTGAAGGTATCTGGTCTTGAAGCACTCATTCCCCGCGACGGGGCCCAGAAGCTGCGAGATAGCTACCTCGCCAATGCCATAAAGAACCTGCACCTGTATCAAGAGTTATCAACCATTATCCAAACCTTCCATGAGCGAGGTCTTGCGGCTATTGTCTTGAAAGGTGCGCATCTGGCTAAGATTGTTTACGGCAATAGTGCCCTTAGGTATATGTGCGATCTGGACCTGCTGGTGAGGAAAGAAGAGCTTACCCTAGCCATAAGCTCTCTATCAGACAAAGGCTATCATCCTATCAAGCCCTTTGATATTGAAGAGGTTTGCACTCAAAAGCATCATCTTCCTACCTTTATCAAAAAAGATCAGCTAGTCTATCAGATCGAGCTCCACTGGCATATTGAGCCCCCCACCGATCCCTTTACCATTAATCTTGAGGGGCTGTGGCAGAGAGCCCAGAAAGCCACGATCAACAACCTTCCCATCCTGGTCTTATCCCCTGAAGACCTGATCCTGCATCTGTGCATGCACACTGTCCACCATATTCTCGATCTAGGAGTGAGGCCCCTTTGTGATCTGTCCGAAACTATCAGACACTACCAGGCTGAAATTGACTGGAAATCCCTGCAGCTTCGCTCAAAAGAATGGAAGGCGGATAAACCCCTCTATCTTATGCTCTCCCTCCTGGTAGAGTTCGCCGGCCAGACCGCTCCGCAGGGTGTTCTCGACATCCTCAAAGCAAATACCATTGAGCCGCATCATTTTGTGACCAAACTGAAAAATCATATCATGATGAAAATGAGTGACTCTGTGGCCTTGACGACAGATATAGCCAGGTTTTGGAAACCTAAAAAGCCGACCGACAGAATAGCCCTATTTTGGCAAAAAGCCTTTCCTCCCCGTGCGTACCTAGCCAAAATATATCGGATCAGGCAAGAGTCAGCTCTGGTTTATCTCTTCTATCCGGTGCATCTGATCGACCTAATCCTTCGCTACGGATATACCCTGTGGCGGCTATTTCGCCATGATGCCGAACTGGTGCCCTTGGCCGAGCTTGAGAACAGCCAGCTTGATCTCAGGGACTGGCTCCTATCGCCCTAAAGGCGGCTCTCGTCTTCTTTGCCCTGAGCTAACAAGAAAAGCTGGTCTGATTAGATAAGTCAATTTTGCCTTCACCCATTGGGTGAAGGTGATTTTGGCTTATCCGCTTATTTTACTTATCCGCTTGAAGACTATGACCAATCAAAAGGTATTCAAAGTATTCACTAATTCAGGGCCAGCCCTCACGGCCAGCCCTCACGCTTGATAGATCGGCCCTCAGGCTTGATAATCGAAGCGAATCCTAGGGTCAATGAAAGTATAGGCTAGATCGGTGAGAAGATTCACCAGCACATAGCTCATGGCCACTACCAGAACACACCCTTGAACCAAGGGATAGTCCCGCGTGTAGATAGCCTGAATAGTCAGCCTGCCAAGCCCTGGCCAGGCAAAGATCATCTCGGTGATGATCGATCCGGTCAGCAGGGCGCCAATTTGCAGCCCAACAATGCTGATCACAGGGATAAGGGCATTTTTCAGGGCATGCTTTAAAATGACCTGCCAATAAGGCAGCCCCTTGGCCCTGGCCGCAACCACATACTCCTCCTCAAGAACGTCCAGCAGACTTGAGCGGACCATCCGGGTTAGAATGGCAGACATAGAGACCCCAAGGGTTATAGCTGGAAGGAGAAGATGTCGTATTCCGCCCCGGCCACAGATTGGCAACCAGCCAAGTTTCAGCGAAAAAAGGATAATGAGCAAAGGGCCAAGCCAGAAATTGGGCATAGAAACCCCAATCAGAGAAAAAACCAGCGATGCCTGATCAAAAAGGGAGTGGTGCTTCAGAGCGCAAGTTATACCCAAGGGGAGAGAGATCAGCAGGGCAGAGAAAATGGCAGCCAGCATAAGCTCTAGGGTAGCTGGATACTTTTTCAGGATCAGAGACAAAACCGGCTGCTGGGAGTGAAGAGACCTGCCTAGATCTGCCCTAGCCACTCTGCTAAGAAAGTCAATATACTGCTGGACAACAGGCTTATCGAGGCCAAGTTCTCGACGAAGCACCTCCTTGTCCACGGATTGAGCGCTTTCCCCCAGCATCAGCTCCACTGGATCACCTGGAATGCAGTGAATGAGAAAAAAAACCAGGGTAACCACTCCGAGAACCGTGGGCAACAGCCAAAGGAGTCTCTTTACCAAGTAATTGAAAAACATGGATTATAAGCTTCTTGGGTTGACTGAAATTATGGCTTGACTTAAGAAGGTATCTTATTATAATCTAAAACCAATTGCAAGAAAAAGCGTAAATTATACCCGCTGAATTTATCCAAAAACCCGGGGAAAAGAACCTGTATCAGGGAAAGTGCCATCCCCTCTGAGCAGGGATTTCCAAAAACCATAAGGGGGAGAGGAGTTAAGGTACGATGTGTATCGCCGTTCCATGCCAGATTGTAGCCATTCATGATTCAACAGCCATTGTTGAAGTCGGCGGTGTTCGCAAAGAGGCCTGGCTGGATTTGCTGACCGAGGCGAAGGTTGGAGATTATGTCATTGTCCATGCTGGCTACGCTATTCAAAAGGTCGATGCAGAAAATGCAGAGCAAACCCTTCGTCTGCTGAGGGAAATGCTTGAGCGTGAGGGGGATAATCAATGAAATACCTCGATGAGTATCGCGACCCAGCTATGGCCCATGATCTGATCGAAAGAATCAAGGATCTAAGTGCCAGCATTAATCGGAAGACAAGGTTTATGGAGGTCTGCGGCAGTCATACCGTAGCCATTTATAAAGCTGGAATTAAAAGCCTGTTCCCTAATCTCGATCTTATTTCTGGCCCAGGCTGTCCGGTCTGTGTAACCAGCAGCAGGGATATCGATCAGATTATCCGGCTGGCCGAGCTGCCAGGGATCATTGTCGCCACCTTCGGCGACATGATCCGAGTGCCAGGGACAACCTCCAGCCTACAAGAGGAAATCTCCCGAGGAGCTAAAGTCAGTGTGGTCTACTCTCCTCTCGATGCCCTGGGAATTGCCCGGGAAAACCAGGCCAAGAAAGTGGTCTTTCTAGCCGTAGGGTTTGAAACTACAGCCCCGACCATCGCGGCCACGATTTTGCAGGCGGAGCGGGAAGGGGTTCGGAATTTCTCCATTCTCTCCTATCACAAGTTAATTCCTCCAGCTATGAAAGCGCTCCTGGCCGAAGATGAAGTGCGGATTGATGGTTTCCTCTGCCCTGGCCATGTGAGTGCCATTATCGGCTCAACTCCATATGAGTTCATTCCCAAAGAGTATCATCTTCCAGCGGTGATAGCCGGCTTTGAACCCTTGGATATTCTCCAGGCGCTCTTCATGCTGCTGATGCAGATCAAAGGAAACCGTCCGGCGGTTGAGATTCAGTATTCGCGGGTCGTGAGGCCTGAGGGGAATCCAGGGGCGATGAAAAAACTTTGGCAGGTTTTTCAACCCGCTGATGCCACCTGGCGTGGTCTTGGGGTGATCCCTGAAAGCGGATTGGTGCTTCGGCAAGAGTTTGCCCACTATGATGCCAGCCGTCAGTTTGATCTGTCAGTTGAGGAAAGGGCAGATCCTCCTGGCTGCCAATGCGGCCAAGTTCTAAAGGGATTGCAGAGGCCGACAGATTGCCCCCTGTTTGGTCGGGTTTGCAATCCGCAGCAGCCGGTTGGCCCCTGCATGGTTTCTGCCGAAGGAAGCTGTGCCGCGGCATATAAATATGGAAGGAGCTAGACTTATGAGTGCTTCTTTTAACTGGTCAAAAAGGTGATCCCTATGGAAGAAAAAAGAATTTTGCTAGCCCACGGAAGTGGCGGGCGGATGAGCCGAGAGCTGATCGAGCGCTATCTGGTCAGGCAATTTGAGAATCCGATGTTGAGCCTTCTGAATGACCAGGCTGTTTTCCCAGCTCCTGCCCAGCGTCTAGCCTTTACCACGGATTCTTATGTTATCGATCCGATCTTCTTTCCAGGAGGGGATATTGGCAGACTGGCGGTTTGTGGGACAGTGAACGATCTAGCTATGTCAGGGGCAGTGCCTCTCTATCTTAGCTGCTCACTGATTATCGAGGAGGGGTTTTTATTCTCCGACCTGGAGCGGATCCTCTGCTCGATGAAAGAGGCCTGCGAAGAGGCAAAAGTGCAGGTTGTTACCGGCGATACCAAGGTGGTAAACCGCGGCGGTTTGGATAAAATTTTCATCAATACCTCCGGCGTAGGAGCCCTTGCTGATGACAACCTAATGATCTGTGGCCACAGGGCACAGGTAGGGGATAAGATATTGGTGAGCGGCTTTTTAGGAGATCATGAAATCGCTGTCCTTTCTCAACGAAAAAATCTGGAATTTATTACCGATATCCGAAGCGATTCAGCCCCCTTGAATCTGGTGGTTGAACCTATCATCCAGCAGGGGCTTGGCCAATACCTCCATGCCATGAGAGACCCAACCCGAGGGGGGCTGGCCACGGTCCTGAACGAGATTGCCAGCCAATCAGGGGTAGGTCTAGTAATTGAAGAAGCCCTTATCCCTATCCGGGACGAGGTCAAGGGAGCCTGCGAGATCATGGGATTTGATCCCTTGTATCTGGCCAATGAGGGTAAGCTGGTAGCCTTTGTGGAGGCGAAAAAGGCGCCCGAGGTGCTCTCGGTGATAAGAGGCACCAAATATGGGCAGGATGCTCAAATTATCGGTGAGGTTGTGGCCGAGCCCAAGGGAGTGGTATATCTTCGCACCTCCATTGGGGGAACTAGAATTTTGGATATGCTGGCCACAGAGCAGCTGCCTCGAATCTGCTGACTTGCGGCTTGCTGATAGTGCGAGGGGAAATCGCCCTCTTTCGAGGATGAAATCTCCCTTTTTCGAATATTGATTTTTTGAGGTAATTTACTGGTGAAAGCTTATGTAAAGACATTCGGCTGCCAGATGAATGAGCATGATTCTGAGCGGATGCGCGGCCTGCTTCGCAAGGTGGGATATACCCTGACCCCTGATGAAGCGGAGGCTGACTTCATTCTGATCAATACCTGTAGTATCCGGGAAAAAGCGGAGCAGAAAGCCTTCAGTCACCTCGGACGGCTGAAATTGCGGAAAGCTAAAAAGCCTGGTCTTAGGATCGGCGTCTGCGGCTGTATTGCCCAAAGGGAAGGCGAGCGCATCATTAGCCGGGCTCCTCATGTAGACCTGGTATTTGGTACTAAAAACATTCATCGGCTTCCTCAGCTCATCGAAAAAATGATCAAAACCAAACGCCGGGTGATTGAGATTTATGATGATCGTGAGCGATGGCAGCAATTCGGTTGCGAAATTGAGCGGGATAATCCGATTAGAGCCTGGGTTACCATTATGCAGGGATGCAATAACTACTGTACCTATTGCGTTGTACCCTATGTGCGGGGAAGCGAATGGAGCCGCCCTGCCCAGGAGATTCTGGCCGAAATTAAGGACTTGGCCGCCAATGGCTATAAGGAGGTAACTCTCCTTGGCCACAATGTCAATTCCTATGGACGGGGATTGGATCAAGAAATCAATTTTCCAGCTCTTCTTCGGGCTATTGACCAAATAGAAGGGATTGAGAGAATTCGCTTTACCACTTCCCATCCCAAGGACTTTTCCGAAGAGTTAGTGGAGGCAATAGCAGATTGTCCGAAGGTTTGTGAGCACATTCATTTGCCTTTTCAATCCGGGTCGGATAAAATTTTAAAGAGTATGAATCGAAACTATACCGCGGCAGAATATATTGATAAGGTGAATATGCTGCGGGCCAAGATTCCCCAGGCCGGCATTACCAGTGATGTGATCGTTGGTTTTCCGGCAGAAGAGGAAGAGGATTTTCAGCAGACTTTGCGCTTAATCGAAGAGGTTCAGTTCGAGGGGCTGTTTACTTTTCTATACTCCAGACGGCCTCAGACTGCGGCTGGAAATTTTGCCCAGCAAGTACCGAATAGTATAAAGCAAAAGCGGTTTGAAATTCTCCTGGAAATCCAAAACCGAATCAGCTCTGAACGGAACGAAAGCCTGGTGGGGACGCAGCAGGAAGTGCTAATTGAAGAGGGGAAAGCCTTGGATGTAGATGGAACTTCAGGGAGAGAATACCTTTTGCGGGGAAGAACACGGTTAAATAAAATTGTGGAATTTACCGGCCCTCCAGATCAGATCGGAAAGCTTCGGCAGGTTAAGATCACCAAGGCGAATCGATTTAATCTGGAAGGAATAATGCTCCCATAAAGAGCTTGATTTATCTTGATCCACAGTGTTACTATATAACTATAAGCGGTATTAATTATAATTGTTATCAACTGGGAAAAAAGAAAAGTTAAGACATGAAATTAGCAATTTATGATATTTATAAAATATCCTAGAGAGGAGGTCGATGGAATGCTGCTCGTGGAGATGAAGGTTCGCGGAATAACCCTAGACCCAGTAACTAACATGCCGATTATTATTTTACGGGATCTTGAAAATAAGAAATCCCTGCCGATTTGGATTGGAATTTTCGAGGCTAATGCTATAGCCTCGGAAATGGAAAAATTGTCCCCTCCCCGTCCGATGACTCATGATCTGCTCAAAAACCTCATAGACGGGTTGAAATCAAAGGTCAAAAGGGTTATTGTAAACGATTTAAGGAACAATACCTTTTTTGCCACCATTGAGCTAGAGAGAAACGGCACTGGGGTAGCCATTGATTCTAGGCCCAGTGATGCCATTGCTCTTGCCTTGCGGGCCAATGCGCCGATACTTGTTTCGGAGGAGGTCATCAGAAAGGCGAAAACTATTGATATGACTCAGGAAAAAGATTTAGATGATAAAGAAAAACTCAGAGAATGGCTGGATAACCTGAAACCGGAGGATTTTGGCAATTACGAGATGTGATCAACTCTCATATAATTTATGAAAGCAAAATTATGGTCCAAAGATGTAATAAAGGTTGTGCCTGTTGAAAGGGGGATCTAACCACTTTGGCCAAAAATGGGGTGCGTTTTGGGTTTACTGGTTTCCGGTGGTAGCTTATATCGGGTTGATTTTCTTTTTGTCTTCCCAATCCCATCTACCTATCTCCCCTCCTAATATCCCGTATGGGGATAAAGTATGCCACGGCATAGAGTTTGCCATTTTGGGTTATCTGCTGAGGCGGGCCTTGAGGCAGGGGAGCCGGATTTCCCAAAATACCTCACTGGTATTGGCTATACTGATTGCTCTCCTCTTTGGGTTGAGCGATGAGATCCATCAAAGTTTTGTCCCCTTCAGACAGTCGGATATATTTGATCTTCTAGCCGATGGCCTGGGGGCTGCCGTCGGCGCCTGGGGGGGATTTTGGATAAAAAACTGGTTCATCGCCCGCAGAGAAGGAAAGGACTGCACGTGAGTCTGAAAGCGATATTTTTTGATGTTGATGACACCTTCTATTCTACGTCTGAATTTGCCAAAATGGCCCGCTTAAATAGTGTTTATGCCATGATTGAAGCGGGGCTTAAGATGAGCATCAGTGAGTGTATCGAGGAGCTTCGGGAGGTGATCGAGGAATTTGGCTCAAACTTTGGCCATCATTACGATCGTCTTCTGCTGAGGATCCCTAAAGAAAAATATGCTAATGTAAACCCGGCCATTATTGTGGCTGCCGGAGTGGTGGCCTACCATGAAACAAAATACAAAAATCTCAAACCCTATGAAGATGTCCCAGAAGTATTGCGGATTCTGTCCACAACCGGTCTGATACTAGGAGTGATCACTGCTGGCCTGATGCACAAACAAGCAGAAAAATTAGTCCGCTTGAAGATTTTAAAATACCTGACTCCAAATGCCATCTTTATCACCGATCAGATTGGGATCGGCAAACCTAATATAAAACTTTACCGAAATGCCTACACGAGTTTGGGACTAAAAGCTGAGGAATGCATGTATGTCGGTGATAATCCGATTACCGATATCGATCCTCCCAAGTCCTTGGGCATGATCGCTGTGTTGAACCGGCGAAGCGGCAAGTATCTTGAAGTAAAGGGGAAAACAGAGCCTGACTACCTTATTCATGATATGTGGGAATTGCTCGATGTGCTAAAAAAGGATTTTGAAATTAAAGTGGAGTGATTGGAAGGAACCCTTTTGAAAAAGGGTTCCTTCCAAACCATCCTCCTAAAACTTTAATATTTTAATAATATTAAAGTTTTAGGAAAAGGGTATGAGGGGAAAACCCTTACTCGATAAGGGTTTTCCCCTCAATCTTTACTAAAATTAAAACAACGGCGGCAGACTCAACGCTGGGTGATTTACCCTGGTCATAAACTCGATTACTTCCTCTTCCGTAGTGGCTATCTCTTCGTCAGCGATCAGATCGTAGAGATTCTCCACTCCAAGTTCCTTTCCCCTTCGCTCGAGCATAGGCCGAAGCTCCTCTTTCAAGGCCTTGGGCATCCAAGCGACCCGAAGCAGACCTCCTTCGGCAGAAATAAACTTGGCACTGCCGATGTAGTGCTTGCTATGTCCGGTAAAGCCTGGTGTCTGCAAGCCGCCGCCAACGGTTCCAGCTAGGGTTGAAAACTTCATCCCCGATGGAGTCATACCTGTAAATTCACGGTTAACGGTCATGATAGCGTTAGCCATTGGCAAAACCCCTGAGATGCACTCAAAGCAGCCGCAGGAGGTCATAGGGTCTTCCATGATGCTGTAGGCATTGAACCGCTCGATAGTTTGTCGGGAGGCCTTGAAAATAAACTCATTCACTCCGCTCCACTGACCTTTGGCTGCATCCAGCACTTCTCCCTTGCTGATTGGCTGGTTAGGCCCGGTTGGGTCGATCTGGTGGGCTGCCTTGCCATCCAGCCAGTTATAGGCTCCGCACAAGCCGCTGCGCTCAGGAGTAATCACACAGACATGGTTAGGCGCAAAGGACTGGCACAGGGTGCAGGAGTAGTAAGTATCAACTCCCTCATCGGTCAGAGAGCCGATTCGCTCATCGCGGAAATGATAAGCCTTGCGGGCGATCTCACGCCAGGCTAGTACATCCTCCTCTTTAGTATAGATGGTAACCTTGACCTTATCCAGAATAGCCGCATAATCGGCATGCAGCTTGGCATGGATAATATCACCAAGATGATGCAGCTTGAATCCCTTTTGCTTGGCTTCCTTGCTGATTCGAACCCAGTTAATATCCCGCTGTCCCATATGGAACACCCCTTGGGCTTCATTCAGGTAGCGGTGAATCTGACGCTCCAGAATAGACTCAAAATCTGATTGGAATTGCCGTCCGGCTACTTCACAGACAATCCCAAGCGGCAGGCGGGATTCGGGCTCTACATCATCAATTTCAGGCCCGACGACCGTGATCTGGCCATCCTCGATTTCATGCATTTCCCTCATGGTTACAAACTCAAAGGCCGGGGTCTTGGTGCCGCCCATCTCAACATAGGTATCCTCCTTGCGCACCCTCTCGCCCTCGAAGGCTGGACCATAGGCCACTGGAACTGGAACCTTGTGCACAGCTACTTTTAGCCCTCGTACCTCAACCGCCTTACTTACAATCTTATCGTGGGGGATTCTGGAGACCACATGCTCATAGGTGCAGATTCCCGTGGGTAGGATCTGCGGGATATCGGTATCGGCAATGACCGGAAAGCCGTAGTTGATAGCTCCAGCCGCTTGAGCGTATTTTTCATCATCGACTTCACCCAGGGCCAGGACAAAGGCAAAGATTCGATTTTTGTTGTATTTTAAAATCCTGCTGTAGTCCCCGGGCTTTACCCCGCCAAACGACATAGCTGCTCTGGTGGCAAATCCAAGGGAAAAAACCGTAGCCGTTATATCCTTGCCAAAGGGCACCAGCCGTGTCTCCCAGCCCATCTGCACGCCCTCTTCCTTAAGCTGCTCGGCCATGCTCCGGCCATGAGTATCGGCAGACATAAACACATAGAGATTTTTCTCCTGGAGCTCACGGGCAATCTTGACCGCGATGTCATTAGTCGGGCAAGCTCCCACGCAGGCGGCAAACCCGGGTGCGGTCCCATCTACAAATTCAATACCCCGCTTTCGCATAATCACATCATCGGCTGCTCCCAGCCAGAAATTGCCATCCTCAGGGCAATTCTCACTGATCGTGTAAGGCAGAGGATCTTCCAGATACTTGATAATCTCTATGATCTCATCGGCAAAGAGCGTGGCCATTCCAGCATCCAAGGCATGCCCTAGATAGGGAAGCCAGACCCTGTCCGTAGGATGTGGAGGCAGGAGGGATTTGGCCCGATGCAGAATCGGTGTAAGATCACCCAGCTTCTGAGCTTTCATCCCTGATATGCCGTATATTACCGGCAGGTAATAGCCGGTATTGGGAAATTCAATCGGCTGCTGCGGGCCGTACTTAGCCAGGGCGTCAGCCAGAGCAGTCTCAGCCCTTCCAACAATTTTATATGCTCCACGAATGGCAGCAGAAGCGATTATCTTTGACATCGTGTACCCCTTTTTTATTCATTTCTCATCAATCGTGTTTTTCAGTTCCTTGCAGACCTCACCAAAAGGGTAAACCTCACCAACAGGCCTGCCTGCGGTAGGCATGCTGCCTGCTGATGAGACAAACCATCTTCCTTACTCCCTTTAAACCTCCAGAGCTCTTCGCATGGCCATATCATACAAGATGCGCTCTTGCTTTTTCTCGATCCCAAGAGCTGCCCGCTTGGCCTTGATGTGATCGATCATCAAGTGGGCCATCTTGATCGGATCTGGCTCAAAAGCCCATTTCCCTTTGGTGATTTTCTCAAATTTATTGAACAAGAGCTCCTTCACCTCCTCGCAGCCCATAATGGGGAAGGTAGCCCCAAATACGGTGAACACTCCAGAGCCTACAAAGTACTGTCCAATAGCAATCGCCTTCTCGCTCATCCACTCAGGCGCACATCCGGCAAGCGGGAGGTCGCTGATATCGTCGCCAAGCCCACCCTCTTTGACCATGGCCGTGGCTGCAATCAGCAAGCGGCTGTTATCCACACACGAGCCGCAATGGAGCACAGGGGGCATACCCACAGCCTCGCACACCTCGGCCAGGCCATCTCCGGCTAAGCTGGCTGCCTCGGGAGTCAAAAGCCCTTCCTTGGCGCAGGCAATAGCGGCACAGCCAGTCTGGACCACCAAAACATTATTCTTTATCAGCTCCTTTACCAGGGTGGTGGTTACATGATCATGCTTGACGCGCGGATTGCTACAGCCAACTACCCCAGCTACGCCCAGAATGCGGCCATTTATGATATTGTCATTCAGTGGTCGATAAGATGCTCGGAATGTCCCCCCCAGCATATAATTGATAGTTTCATGGCTAAATCCAGCCACAAGATCCATCTCCTCTTTGGGCAGTACGATCTTATTGGGATTTCGCTTGCCAAAATTTTCAATGCCCCGGCTAATGATCTTTTTGGCTATGTCCAAGGCATGGTGCTCATCAAACTGGATATGAACCGCGCCCGGTATCTTCGCCTTCTGCGAGGTGGTAATGAGCTCGGTATGGTAGCACTGGACAAGATCGGCCAAAGACTGCATCACACACTGCACATCTACAACCATAATCTCAACCACACCGGTTAAAATCGCCATCTCCTGCTGCAGGAAGTTGCCGGCTACGGGAATCCCGTGCCGTAGCAGGATTTCGTTAGCTGTGCAGCATATTCCAGCCAGATTAATTCCCGATGCTCCCTTGGCCCTAGCCTGACTGATCATCTCTGGATCCTGGGCAGCCACAACTAACATTTCCGAAAGCAGCGGATCGTGGCCGTGAACAACAATATTGACCTGATCCTTCCGCAAGACCCCAAGATTCACCTTCCCCCGCAGCGGGATTGGGGTGCCAAACAGGATATCTTGCACTTCGGTGGCCAGCATCGAGCCTCCCCATCCATCGGCCAAGGCGGCTCTTGTACCATGCATCAGAATATTTTCCGCATCCTGATCCACCCCCATATGAGTGCGGTGCATAATCTCAACCACCTCGCGATCCACACCGCGAGGCACAACTCCAAGCTCCCGCCACAGAGCCTGCCGCTTCTCCGGTGCCCGGCGGATAAAACGCAGCTCTCCTTCCTGCTGGCCAAATTCTGCCGCAAGCAGGGGAGCAAGCTCCTTAGCAATCTCCTGAGAGCTCTTTCCTTCAGTACTCAGGCCAAAATCCTGAGCAACCGCAATCAGCTTGTTGACATCCTTAATTTCATATCCTGAGCCCTCAGCCCCTCCTGAGGCTACCATGGAGAAGGTTTTAATGATATCACGGCCATGATCAGAGTGCGAGGCCGCACCTGCGGCGATCATCCGGGCGAAATTGCGGGCCGCGATCGTGGCTGCTGTCGCTCCGCAAACCCCTCGTTTGGTTCCACCCTCTTTGGTACTCAGCCGGCAAGGTCCCATAGCACAATTTTTGCAACACAATCCCTGGCTTCCAAAGGGACATGGCTTCAAATCCTCCGCCCGGTGAAAGGCAGTAAGGTTCTTGTCCTGCTCGACTAAGGCAAAAATCTCGTTACAGGCTTTACATGATGAAAATTCTCTTTGATCCATTATCCTTCCTCTCCTTATACCGCTGAAAAAGGTCTGGAGTAGTCTTATACTTTCTGCCAAAAGGGCATATCCTTCATGGAAACAATCACGCCGGGGGATAATTATATTTCTACACTTTACCTACCCTTGATGATCAAAAAGCTAGCCTCGCAAATCTCTATAGCGGGGTTGGCTTGTTTTTGCGCTTCATACGCTATGCCTACTATAATGTTTGCTTATGTATGATCCCTACGGTCATAATGCTGCCGATGAGGTCATGTCCCTAAGATATTTGGGGATATTAACCGCCTCCCGTGGGCCGACCAGCACCTTCCAGCCGGGCAACTCCTCTTCGATCTCGCCTGAGAGAATCGACACATAGCCGGGAATAATCAGCTTGCGATGCTTCACGATCTCCTCGACATTCTGCTTTTTCACCAGCTTGGCAATCTTAGGAGCATTGAATTTATCCGCCGCCCAGGCAGTCAACACCGACAGGCCTTCAGAATCAGCCACCAGGAGCCAGGAAGGTACCTTGCTGTTTTCGATCTCACCCAAGACAATAAAGTAAGTCAGGGAGAAATTGGTGGTGATCAGCAGAGGTGAATCTTGATTTGGCTCACCCACCTTGTAGAGGTTTTCGGCCACCTGCATCGGCTGCTGCGGATCGGTGAAGATATTCTGCCGCAGGGTATAGAGGGGAAGGAGCATTTCTTTCTCGATGCTGTTTAAGACAATCAGGGAGGCATACTTCATGATGCCGATACCGGCCCGAGCCGCCTCCATCAAGGCATCGCCCCCACCCTCGCCGGGGAAAATGATAGTTGGATAGCCAAGGGGTTTGAATTTTTTCTTGATTGCCGCCCGGCGAATCTGGGTGAGATCAGACAGCATCCGGCCCGAGCTTCTAGCCCCAGAATCAAGCACTAGGTCCTCAACCCCTTCTGCGGCTACCTTTTCCGCCAGACTGGATAAGGCCTCAAGCCCCTTATCACTGAACACAGCCAAAGGCAGCTTGTACTCTTTGGCCAGGGCAGTCATCTGGCTGTAATTTTCCTCCGTAGCCGCATAGATCAGGGGATTTCGAGCGGCAGTCTCAGCCAGGGCAGCCTTGATCATCTCCGGTTTGAAGGATGAGAGAATCAGGCCCGCTTCGGATGAGGCGACGATCTTTTTGGCCACTTGGGCAAACCGAGCAGGATCAGCAGACCTTTCCTGAAGGCAGATCAACTCAACCCGCAGCCTTTGTCCGACCCGCTCCATGACCGAATTGTTGACCTGCTGAATCTTTTGTTCGATTTCCTGATCAGTGAGATTGTCGGCAATCAAAAGGGCCAGGGCAGAAGGGTGATTAAATTTTTTCTCATGCCGGAACAAAACCGTCTCATCACCTAATTCAATCGTCCGATCACCCACTCCCAATTTAACCAGCCTAATGGGAGGAGCGGAAACTTCAGTCAAGACCTTCTTAGCCTCTTCCGAGACATGGGGGCAGGCATCGAGGCGAACCTGAGCTGCGGCCAGTCTCATGGCGAAAGCTAAACAGGTGGGGAATTTGCAATCTCCGCAATTGGTTTTAGGGAGGTATTTAAAAATCTGAATACCAGTCAGACCCATAGTAGCTAATCTCCTTTCTGTCTTTTCATCAAAATGGGCTTTCCCTTAGGCAGTAGCCATCAACTCGGCCAGAATGCTTCGCACCCTCGACAGGGCCTCAGGATGCCTGAAAACGACCAGATTCCCGCCAGCCATCAAGAAACTCAAGGCAGTGAGGACTTCCCAGAGAATCCCCCTCGGCCTGACTGCTCCCCAGGCCGGCTGATCCTGTTCGGTGGCCTTGGTCTCTTTCACCTTCCAGGTTACCTCACCGATATCACAAATCATAGGCATCTGCATCATAGCGTCATTTTGCTGCAAAGCGGATAGGCGAATCCTCTCCATGACCGAGTAGGTATATTCAAGTCCATAGCCTAGGGTACTTGACATGGCATCAATGATGATGTTTTTACTATCAAAGCCGCTCTGGGTCAGGAGGATATTCAATTGCTTAGAAAGGTTGATATCAAGGTCAGACAGGGCTACCAGTTTATGGCCATAAGCCGTGGCCACAGCAGCAAAGGTTTTATAATTCTTCTCCTGAGCTTTGCCGATGATCGAGCCGGTATTGGCGGCTACCTCGGCTACATGTTTGATCACAGCCGCATCTTTTTCCACATGGTTGCTGCCCAGAATAATTAGCGGAACCTTGATGGCCGAGAGAACCGCCTCAACTATCTTGCCCGCCTCTTGCGGGGAGCGATCGCCATTGTCAGGGTGTGTTCCAGCCAGGCGAAGGCAGATCATGTCCGCCTTGAACTCATCCTGGCACATCCTGGCCCACTCAGCCGGATTATCCATGACCGAGCCGTAGATCTCAGTCAGTGAGGGAGCCCAATCCTCTGTCGGGTTAATGTCTTGAATCTCAAGAGCCAGAGGCACAGTCGAGACTGCCTTGCCCTCAAACGAGAGAAAGGGAAGAGTCTCCTCGCCTCCCAGAATCAGCTTGTGCTGATTTCGGCCAACCTCAACTTGATTTATTTTCCCGTTGTATGCTTCTTTTGGCACGGTATAGGCCATACTCTTCTTCTCCTTAATGAAGATTGCCGCCTGCTGACATTATTATATAATTATATTTATTATATTAAATTAATAATTATAATTATTAATTATATAATAATTATAATAACCTAATCAGAGTACGACCATCTTCATTCATATATGTTTAGCAGGTTTCCAGATATGAATGACAATAGAGACTTTGATTCAAAATCACCGAGGTTGTCTTGATCGCCTGAATTATAGCCGGATCCAGGGTATCGACAATGGCCGCGGTCAAGCCCATCGTAATGGCCATAGTCAGGAAGGTATGGTTGATCAGGCTACGCATGTTCTCAGGAGCGCCATTAGAGATATTGCTCAATCCGATCACGCTGTTCATTGGAGGATCATTCATCTCCCGAAACAACCTGATCGCCTCAAGGATTTCCTTTACCTGCTCCTGCTGGCCGTTGATTGGGACCATGATCGGATCAAGGTAAATATCCTCCATCGGTACCCCATGCTCGGCGCCAGCAGCCATAATCTCAGCCGCCAGAGCGCACCGCTCGTTGGCATCACGGGGCAGGCCGCCACTGGCCAGGGTCAGGCCGATAATCATGGCATTATATTTGGCCGCCAGCGGCATCAGCAGACTGAGCCGCTCAGGATCAGCCGAGGTCGAGTTAATCATCGCCTTCCCCTTGTGGACTGAAAGCCCAGCCTCAATCGCCTCAACATTAGTCGTATCAAGACAGAGCGGCACATCCACAACTTTTTGGATATTCTCCACCAGCCAGGCCATCAGCTCCGGGCCATCTTTTCGGGCCGGACCGATATTGATGTCAAGCATATTGGCACCTCCCTTGACCTGCCTGATGGCCATGTCCTTGATCGGCTCAAAGTTTCTCTCTTTAAAAGCCTCGGCAAAAAGCTTGGTTCTGACATTAATTCGCTCTCCTATAGCCAGCATAATTCTACTTCCTCCTTTCTATTTTGGGGTTTCTATATTTTGTACGGAATCCCGTTTGTGTCTATCGCCTGGGCTATATTTTCAAGGAGCTTTTCGAACACTGTTTATAACTTTCGCTATTCTCAGGCTTACCTCTGAAGCACCATCAGGTATATTCTTTTTAAAAACACCAAGTTTCAGTGCTTCCCGGTTTGGCTGACAATTTTAAGATTTTTAAAAAAATCTGGCCGCTCATTTCGGACAAGCTCCTTTTCAAATTCCTCTAACACCTTGACATCCCTTATCATATCTCTTCCTTGCCCTCATGCCTATTCTATTATTTATTTCACTCTTTAATATCGCGCTGCTCCTTTATACTCCTTACATACCGTTAATTACTCTTTTCGGACGATCATCAATAGCAGGCTTTTTAAGGTACTGTAGTCCTCTCTGCGAATACTTGATAATACTGATATCATATGCAATCACTGATTATGCAGCTACTGAAAGAGCCTTTTCATTGCCCACAAGCTCAGCCATGATTTCCGAAACCCGCCGAACCGCCACTGAGCTCTCCGGCAGGTCCACTAGGGGCTTTCCCTCAAGATCAAACTGAACAATCAGCTCGTCAGCAGGGATAGTGCCTAGAAACTGCACCTTCATCCCAGCAATCTGATGCCCAAAGGCCTCGGGCAACTCGCTGACAGCCCGGTTGACCACCAGAAATTTTTTCCGAATCGAAAGCCCAAGCTCCTCAATAATGTCTAAAATCCGCTGCACAGTCCTAAGACCGCGCACGGTCTCATCCGTGGCAATAACCAGGGCATCGACATCTTGGGTTGTCCTTCGGCTCAAGTGCTCAAGGCCAGCCTCATTGTCCATGACCACATAGCGATAGCTTTGGCTGATCTTCTCGCTGTACTTGCGAATCAGGTGATTGGCATAGCAATAGCAGCCAGGGCCTTCGGGCCTGCCCATAGACATGAGATCATAGCCGCGGCCCTCAACCAAAGTCTCATGAATCCTCTGCTCAATGTACTGCTCCTTGGTTACTCCGATCGGCAGGTCCTTGACCTCATCAATGGCTTTTTCCCGAAGCTGACCAACGGATATTCCCTTCTCCATTCCCAAGACCTCGTGAAGATTAGCGTTAGCATCAGCATCAATCGCCAAGACCGGAGATAGCCCACTTTTCACCAGGTAGCGGATCATTAGGCCGCATAGGGTGGTTTTCCCTGTTCCGCCCTTTCCAGCTACTGCAATCGTATAACCCATGATTTAAATTATCCTCTTGCCTTTTTTCCTTATCAAAATTTATACATAAATTTACACATAATCTCAATACTCTGGTGGCATATTTTGCAGCTCTGCATAAGTAAAAACTGGGCCATCTTTGCATACGTATTTGTGGCCGATATTGCACCGACCACACTTGCCAAGGCCGCACTTCATTCTCATCTCAAGGGAATTCAAAATCTTATCCGCAGCAAAGCCAAGCTCAAATAAAATAGGAATAGTAAACTTGATCATAATCGGCGGGCCGCAGACTATGGCTATGGCCTCCTTGGCGCTTGGGGCGACCTGCTTGACCACAGCCGGCACAAACCCCTCTTTCCCCTGCCAGCCAGGCTCGGCCTTATCCACCGTGATATGGACATTTAAGTCTTTCCGCTGACTCCAGGCTTCAAGCTCCTGGCGGTAGATAAGATCACCTGGTGTTCTAGCCCCATAGATAATAGTGATATCGCCGTAATCTTTTCTTCGCTCCTCACCCATGAGATACACGGCCAGCGCTCTCAAGGTAGTGAAGGCAAAGCCGCCTCCCACAATGACAATATGCTTCCCTTTGAGTTCCTCCATCGGAAAGCCATTCCCGTACGGCCCCCGCAAGCCCACAATCCGGCCGGGCGAGGAATTGTGCAGGTCCTTAGTTACCACTCCCATCTTTTTGACCGTGAACATTACTGTATCACCCTCGGTGGGAGAGGAGGCAATGCCGATCGGGATCTCCCCAGCTCCGGCAATGGAAATTTCGGCAAACTGACCCGGATGATAATCAAAGGACTGGCGATCTTGCGGGTCCAAGAAGGAAAAGACAAAGCTTTTGATGTCTCTTCCTACCGTCTCATCAATAATCTTCTCTATCCTGACTCTCTTTGGCAGATAGGGATTGTTCATGCTCTTTCACCTCTATCTCATCTATCTCAAGCAATAAGCTGATACAATCTGTCTGATATCCATATTAACCGGACACTCCCTGATACATCTGCCACAGCCGACACAGGCGATCTGTCCGTTATTGACCTTAAAGTAATTGAATTTGTGCATAACCCGCTGCCGAAGGCGCTCTTTGCCGCAAGGTCTTGGATTGTGGCCGGAGGTATGGAGAGTAAACAGGGAGAATTGACAGGAATCCCACAGCCTGACCCGCCTCCCTTGGCCGCAGCGGTTCTCATCCTGGATATCGAAACAGTGGCAGGTAGGACAGACAAAGGCACAGGTGGCACAGCCAAGGCACCTCTCGTAAATTCTCTGCCAGAGAGGATCATCAAAGGCTGCGGACAGCCTGCTGAAGGCTTCCTCGGCCGAAAAAATAGGGGGAAGCTTGGCCAGGACAGCTTGCTCTTGCTCGCTGGCTTTGGCTAGATCCTCTGCTGCGGCCTCCTCAACATGCGGCAGCTTAGCCAAAAGCTCCCGACCCCGATCAGTTATCGACCTCACCAGATAGCGGTCTCCAAGGTCTTGCCAGAGCATATCCAGGCCGGTCGTATCCGAAGGGCTGCCGCCGGTCGAGGTACAAAAGCAGGTGCTCTGCGGTCTGGTGCAGGCCAAGCCAATCATCACCTTACTTTTTCGCCTCTCCAGGTAGTAAACATCCTGATAGCGCGGCTCATCAAAGATAGGGTCCAACAGGGCTATCGCCCTGGCATCACAGGGTCTGATGCCCAATAGGTAGCCAGGTTTTACCTCCTTAGGTGGCTCGAAGATTTTGTGCCCTTCCTTTTGGTAGTAGAAAAGCACTTCAGCCTGCGGGAAAAAACATCCCTTAGGGCTGAGCTTGCTGTTGGCATAATCAAGACAGGCAGCCTCAGCAGAGGGCAGAGAGGCAAAGAGAACATAATCATCCTTCCTGACCGGAGCAACTACCTCACCCCTCTGCATCAGGTCCTCGATCACAGCCTTAAGATTTGTCTTGGTGATAATTCCAGTATCCATCTTTTCTGATTCCTATCTCTTTTTCTTAAATCTTGTAAAAGTTTCTTGAGGTTAAGAAGTTAGCGGCCCACACAGCTTGCAAAGAGAGCCATCTCGCCCGCCGGCAGCAGCCCGCTTCAGGGCAGCCGCAGCTAGCGATGGTGATCTCCATCGCGCAAAGCCCTGGTGATCTCCGTCGCACAAGCCATCTCTTATCCTCATAAACTCCTTCATAAACCCGCCTCTTTTTCCGGCCAGATCACTTTTCAGTGATACAGGTTTGCGGATCATCTGGGCGATAAGTGCCCAGAGCTGGCATCTCCTCCAGAGAGAGTCCCGGCACATACTGATAAAGCTCCTTGACCTCTTTCTGAAGCTTTTTGTTGAGCAGCCGCAAATCAAGACCCATTGGACAGGCTCGACTACAGGCGCCGCAGTCCACACAACGGCCAGCCAGATGAAAGGCCCGCATGATGTGGTAAGCCAAGACATCCTCCGTGGCTGTAGTTTTGCCAAACCACTGAGGCTGGGTCTGATCCACAATGCACTCCTGGCAATAGCACAATGGGCAGGCGCTTCGACAGGCATAACAGCGGATGCATTTTTCAGCCATATCCATAAAATGCCGCCATCGCTCCTGACTGCTCAGTGCCTCAAAGGAGCGAACCTGGGCAAATTCATCCTCAACCTCCCGCTCCGGCATCCTCTGGCCGATGAAAATATCCGCTATTGGGGCGCTCCGATGAGTACAGGTTTGACAGGAGTCTGAAAGGAGCCCGCTAAGCTCAAGCTGCACCTGGCCTCCTGACTCTGTCTCCAGCACCAGAGAATCTCCAGCCAAGGAAAAGCCCCTGATCTGATCGACTTCCACCGCCGAGGCCAGCCTCCTTCGATCAATGATACCAGAGCAGGCAAGTCCAACAATCACCAGCCGATCCCTGCTGATCTGGTTTTCCTGCACAGCCACAATGGCCGCTCTGGCATCACAGCCCTTAGCTATGATAGCCACTCTCTCTTTTCGCCGCGGCAGATAGACACTCAAGTTATTCTCACAAAAAGGATTCCAAACCAGCAAAGAAGCCTCCTGGGGTGTGCGGATAAAAGCAGGAGCTGTCCGCACAGGGGAGGTCCCAGCCTGATAGCCAAGGACAAGATCGACCTTCCCCTCCCTCAGCAGCGACTCTGCCACAGTTTGGATATTCCGGGTTATTTCCTCTGACCACATACGTTTTTTACTCCACTCTGTTGATCATGATCGGCTCAACTGGTCATCACACCATAGAAATCGGGGATTGAGCCTCTTGTCATGATATTGTTTTGACTAGCTTGTTAGCTGGCCCGAGTTTCTTTACTTCATCCACAATATGCTTGACCAGACGGCCAAAATTTTCACCCTCAGCCGCCGAGACCCAGGAGAAAAATACCCTTCCCTTCTCAAGGCCGAGATAATCCAGCAGGCGGCTGAAAATTTCGAATTTTCGCCGAGCATAGTAGTTGCCGCTGACATAGTGGCAGTCCCCCGGATGGCACCCTGAGACCAGCACCGCATCAGCTCCTGTCTGGAGAGCCTTCAGGATAAACACCGGATTGATTCTCCCCGAGCAGGGCACCCGAATGATGCGAATGTTTGGCGGATACTGAATCCGGCTGATGCCAGCAAGGTCTGCTCCAGCATAGCTGCACCAGTTGCAGAGAAACGCTACCACCTTCGGCTGCCAGGATCCATCTTGACCGCTCTTTTCCCCCTGGCTGCACCTTTCCTCTGTCATAAGGCCTCCATCATCTCAAATATCTGTTGGTTAGTAAATCCCTTAACATCCAGTGCCCCGCAACGACAGGTGGCTGCACAGGCGCCGCACCCCTTACACAGGGCCTCATTAACCTTAGCACATCCCTCCTGCCGATCCACTTCGATCGCCTTATAAGCACACACCAGCTCACACAGCCCACAGGCCGTGCAGCGCTTCTTATCGACCTTGGCTGTCTGCCCCTGGGTCTCGATGGCTTTTTTGCTCAAAACCACCGAAGCCCTGGCCGCAGCAGCTTTAGCCTGAGCAATGCTCTCATCTACCGATTTTGGCGCATGGGCCAGACCGCAGACGAAAACGCCATCAGTGGCAAAATCAACCGGCCGAAGCTTCATGTGCGCCTCAAGGAAGAACCCATCCTCATTCACCGGAACTTTTAGCATCTGGGCCAGGTCCCGATTACTAGCAGGAGCTAAAATGGCCGGGGCCAGAGCCAAAATATCGGCTGACAAAATTAGCTGCCGCCCAAGGATTGGCTCCTTTATCTGAATCTTTATCTCCCCTGCTCCGTTGGATGACACTACAGGCTTTTTATCCAAATCGTAGCGGATGAAAACTACGCCCTTATGGCGCGCTTTTTGGTAATACTCCTCTCTTAGGCCATAGGTGCGGATATCCCGATACAGGATATAAATATTGACCTTCGGGTTGATCTCCAAAAGGCGCAAGGCATTCTTAATGCTCTGGCTGCAACAGACGCGACTGCAATACATCCTGCCCTCTTCCCGTGAGCCAACACACTGAATCATGACCACATTGCGGCTGTTTAAAACCCTCAGATCTTGCCGGGCGATCATAGCCTCAAGATCACTGGCCAATACCACCTTCTGGCTCTGTCCATATAAATACTCAGATGGTGAATACTCCCCCGCACCAGTAGCCACAACAATCGCCCCATGTTGGCAGGAGATCTTCCTTCCTCCCGCTGACTGAATGGTTGAGGTAAAGTTACCCATAAAGCCGCTTACCTCAGTCAATTCAGAGTTTAAATTGACCCGAATCAGAGGATGTCGCCTGACCTGATCGATCAGGCTCTCAAGATGCTTTTGAAAATCACGCTCTTGGAGAGTAGAGAAAATTTTGTTAGCTACCCCGCCGAGCCGTGATTCTTTTTCCACCAGATGAACATCAAAACCCTGATCAGCCAGCGACAAGGCCGCGCTCATGCCAGCCACTCCACCGCCGACCACCAGGGCCGCCGAGTTAACCGGCAAAGACATCCGCTTCAGCGGCTCGATCAAAGCCGCCTTATAAACCGCCATCCGAACCAGGTCCTTAGCCTTCTCCGTAGCCTTCTCCCGCTCAAACATATGCACCCAAGAGCACTGATCCCGGATATTGGCCATCTCAAAGAGATATGGATTTAGCCCTGCCTCTCTGATGGTGGCCTGAAAGAGTGGCTCATGGGTTCTAGGCGAGCAGGAGGCCACAATCACCCGGTTCAGCCGGTATTCCTTAATAATCTCAACCATCTTCTGCTGGGTATCTTCCGAGCAGGTATAGAGATTATCAGCCACATAGACGACAAAGGGAAGGGTAGCCGCATACTCTCTAACCTTCGGGACATCAACAAACCCGCCGATATTGATTCCGCAGTGGCAGACAAAGACCCCAATCCGAGGAGGCTCACCGCTAACATCCCGCTCCGGCGGATAAGTCTTTTCCACAACCAGGGTATTTCGGACCGAAGCCAGAAGAGCCGAAGCCTCGCCTGCTGCTCCGCTGGCCTGCATGACCGTCTCGGGGATATCCTTCGGGCTAACAAAGGCTCCGCAGGTGAAAACCCCAGGCCGTGAGGTCCGCAAAGGAGAAAGACTCTCGGTCCGGCAAAATCCGTAGCGGTTAAGATCAATGTTCAGCCGCCTAGCCATCTCCTGGACACTGCTTGGAGGCTCAAACCCTACGGCCAAAATGACCAGGTCAAACTGCTCGGCTACCAAAAGGCCGTCCTCCCGGATATACTTCAGGATCAGGTCCTGGGTTTCCGGCACCTGCTCAACCTTTGACACCAGCGATTTAATGAATCTCACCCCGTACTCTTTTTCCGCCCGACTGACATACTTGTCAAAATCCTTTCCATAGGCCCTCATATCATTATAGAAGATAGTGGGCTCGATGCTGCGCACATGCTCTTTGGCAATAACTGCCTCCTTAATGGAGTACATACAGCAGACCGAAGAGCAATAATCATTATGGCAAGAGGTATCCCGCGAGCCAACACACTGAATAAAGGCGATGCGCTTTGGCTCACGGTGGTCAGAAGGCCGGACAATATGCCCCTTATAGGGACCAGAGGCACTCAGGATGCGCTCAAACTCGATGCTGGTTACTACATTCGGATAGCGACCATAGCCAAAGTTGTTCTTCAGCCTGGCGTCAAATTCCTCATAGCCCGGAGCCAGGATAACCGCGCCGACCTCAAGCTCTATGAGCTCATCCCTCAACTCATGATTGACCGCCCCAGCCTTGCAGGTGGCTACACATTCCATGCACTCTGAGCAGATGCCGCAATTCAGACATCGCTTAGCCTCCTCAACAGCCATCTCCTCGCTCAGCCCAAGCTCAACCTCTCTAAAATTCCCCCGGCGCTCCTCAAGACCGAGACTTGGCATATGGACCCTCAGCCTCGGCTCAACATCCCACCGATCAAGGTCAGGCTCTGCCTGCTCGAAAATCTCCTTCTCTCTTCCTGCCCTAAGGTCCTCTCCCCTGAGGAAGCGGTCGATCGAGATGGCTGCCTGCCGACCTTCGGCCATAGCCTCAACCGCAATCCCAGGGCCAGTTACAACCTCACCAGCAGCAAAGATGCCCTCGATATTGGTGGCTTTGGTGAGCGGGTCAACCTCAAGGCCACCGTACTTGGCCACTTTCAACCCCGATCCCTCAGGCAGAAAAGATAGATCCGGAGACTGGCTCAAAGCTGGAATGACCATATCCACAGGCATGACAAATTCAGACCCAGCAATCGGCACCGGCCTCCTTCGGCCCTGGCTGTCTGGCTCGCCAAGTTCCATACGAATGCATTTTAAGCCGCAAACTCGACCATCTTGACCGATAATCTCAACCGGCGCAGTCAGATAAACCAGCTTGATTCCTTCCAACTCAGCCGCCTCGATCTCATCCGGCAGGGCTGGCATCTCACTCCTTGTTCTCCGATAGACAATGGTGACCTCGGAGGCACCAAGCCGCCAGGCCACTCTAGCGGCATCAATGGCCGTATTTCCCCCACCAATGACCGCAACCCGCTGGCCGCCAATTTCAACTTTCTGCCCCAGGTTTACCTGGCGCAAAAAGTCGGTGCAGTGAATAACGCCGGCAAACTCATCCTCGCCAGCCACACCCAGCTTCAGGCTCTTGTGAGCTCCGGTAGCCAGGAGAATGGCTCGATATCCTTGGGCCTTCAGATCATCGAGGGTAAGATTAGGCCCAAGTGGGGAATTTAGCTTGATGTCCACGCCAAGAGATTTGATCGCCTCAATCTGGGACTGCAAAATATCACGAGGCAGACGATATTCCGGAATCCCTACGGCCAACATGCCGCCAGCTACCGGAAGGGCCTCAAAGATGGTAACCGGATACCCTTTCAGGGCAAGATCATGGGCCGCAACCAGGCCAGCAGGTCCTGCGCCGATAATGGCTACTTTCTCAAGTCGCCGCGATGAGGAGGACTCGGCAGAAGCCGAGGGTGGTGATGAGAGCGGCGGCAGATTATGGGCGGCAGCATAATCAGCCACAAAGCGCTTTAGGGCGGCAATGGACAGGGGCTGATCGATCTGGCCGCGCTTGCAGGCCTCCTCACAAGGGTGGGCGCACACTCGGCCACAGATGGCAGGCAGGGGATTGTCCCTAATGATGAGCTGATAGGCCTGAGCAAATTTTTTATCTTTAATTAAAGCAATATAGCCTTGAGCATTCTGCCCCAGCGGGCAGGTGAGCTTGCAGGGAGATTTGCCACGCTTGTCAATAGAATAGCGGTTCGGAATAGCTTGAGCAAAAGGCTTGTAGATCGCCTTTCGGCGAGTCAACCCCTGCTCAAATTCATTAGGCACCTCAACCGGGCACTGCTTTTCACAGTCGCCGCAGCCAGTGCATTTGCTCTCATCAACATAGCGGGAGTGCTTCAGCACCCTGACCCGAAAATTCCCCGCCTCCCCTTCAAGCTGCTGGACCTCAGCATTGGTGATGATACTGATATTCTGATGCCTTCCGGTATCCACCAGCTTGGGGGCCAGGATACACATCGAGCAGTCATTGGTTGGAAAGGTCTTGTCTAGCTGAGCCATGACCCCGCCAATGCTCAATCCCCGCTCGACGAGGTAAACCTTATATCCAGAATCCGCTAGATCAAGAGCTGACTGGACCCCAGCCACACCTCCCCCAACCACCATGACCGCTCCGATCTTTTTTTGATCAACCTTAAGCCCCATGATCCTGTTACTCCTCTTGTAGTTTCTCAATAGCCATCTTTAATAAATTCATCCGGTCGATTGGGCGGTCTTCTTTCTTCTGAGAAAAAATAGCCCGCACCATCTGATGCCGCATCTTTTGCGACAGGCGGTCAATTTCATCAATATGCTTGACAAAGGAGGGGTGAACATACTTTTCCCGCACCGCCATGTCACGCAAAACACCCATAATGTCAGTAAACTTTACATTCTGCGGACATCGCGCATAACAGGTATAGCAGAGCGAACACAGCCAGATCAGATTGGAAGATAAAACCTCCTCCTTCATCCCCAATAAAATCATCCTGATCAACTTGCGGGGGTTGTACTCATTGTCAACCTCAGTCGCCGGACAGCCAGCCGTGCAGATGCCGCAGGAGAAGCATAACTTGAGATTCTCTCCCCCGGGTTGCTCAGAGACCTCATACTTGAATTTCGGATCCAATTCTAAGATATTGACTGGAGCTTTTTCCTCTATGGTGGCACTTTCTTTTTCTTCTGACACCGGTATTACCTACCCTCCTTTATGAAAATGGCCAAGGATTATAATTATGCCTATCAGACACCTAAAAGCCTTCACCTTTTTGAATATCAACCAGGCTAGCAATTTGTTATTTATTTTCTTAGTTATTTTTTATTATTTTTTTAGAGTATAATTAATTTTATTTCCTGAATATTATCAAAATCTCTACAATTAATTGTTGCTATTTGATCAATTTTATTCCATAATCCAATACTGATTATTTCAAAATCATGAATTTTTAATCCTGTAGGTTTATATTTTCGCAGCAATTCTCTGAAAATAGCAAACGAACCCTCTGTAGGATATAAGACTGTTAGAACGTTAATAAAATCTCCTACGACTGCTAGCGCCTCCTCAATGGGTAAGAAAGTAACACTAGATCTTGTAACTACAGTTAAAAATTCTGATAAGTTTTTAAAATAAGTTATGATTAGAATTTAATAATAACTCTCGAGAGCGATAATAAAACTTTGAATCCTCATCAATTGCATAAACTAAAATATTTGTATCAACAAGTATATTATTTGTATGCTTTTTCATGAATATTTATATTATCGAATTGCCCTTTTAATTTAAAGGAACGAATTTTGGCTTTTCCCTGATCATCCCTTTTTATTGTTTTGATAAACTGGTAAATCTGATCCAACAAGTCTTCTGGAAGCCCCTCAATCTCTTTCTTAAGCTGATCTTTGGTAATCATGATTGATTTTCCTCCTATGGTATTGTATTCTCAATCTCAATGGCTTCCCCACCTCCATGAAAAATTACTATACTATAGCACCCTTGAGCTCGGCCAAATCAGAGCCAATATCTGTATACCGCCTTCTCCCTTACCTATCCGAGCTGGGTATGCAGTAATAAAGCGCGGGCTGTCTTCTAATCCCAGGCCAAAAGAGCTTTTGCCTGCTGAGCATGAAAGCCTACATCCCACCACTTCCTAATAACAAGCATGTCCTGGTCAGCTTTTTGCAAAAACCTTCGCTCTTATGTATCAGACACCATAGACCTATATCAGAACAACCATAAACCCTCGAAGGGGCTTAGCTCTTATTATGGTTATGTCTCTAAAATGGTAGCTAATAAATAAGAGCGAGCCTTAAAAACAACCCTTCCTCACTCTGCGGCTACCTCTGGCCGCGGCCAAAGCCCAGCCTCCCTGACAATCGTCGGCACAATCTCTTCCCATTCAACAGCCATAATATGCACCCCGCGAATGCCAGGAATTTCCCGCACAGCCTGAATCAGCTCAACACAAATCTTTACTCCTTCGGCCTTGGCGTCCTTTGCCCCTTCCATCCTGCGGATAAGCTCATCCGGGATGCTCATTCCAGCCACATTATTTTTCATGTACTGAAGCACCTTAGGGGATTTGATCGGCATGATCCCAGCCAGGATAAAGACCTTCTCATGCAGCCCCTGATCAACCACCATCTCCATCCAGCGCTTGAATTTAGGCAGATCAAAGATGCACTGAGTCTGAACAAAGTCAGCCCCAGCTTTAATCTTTTTGGCTAGCCGAACTACCCGAAATTCAAACGGATCAGCGAAGGGATTGGCGGCTACGCCCAAAAACATCCGGGGCTCAAGGAGGTCGGATTTTTTCGTGTTACGAATTTCCTCACCGCACTGAAACACCTTCTCATCCCGCATCCTTTTAGCCATCTGCACCAGTTGAATAGAGTCTAGGTCATAGACATTCTTGGCCTGAGGATGGTTGCCAAAGCTCTGATGATCCCCACTCAGACACAGGAGGTTTCGCAAGCCAAGCACATAGGCCCCCAGAATATCAGACTGCATGGCCAGCCGGTTGCGATCCCGGCAGGTCATCTGAATAATCGGCTCAAGGCCCTCATCCAGGGCAATTTTCCCAGCAGCAATACTAGATACCCGGACAATGGCCGTCTGGTTGTCGGTGATATTGACCGCATCCGCAAAGCCGCGCAAAATTCCCGCCTTATGCTTGATCAATTGAATATCTGCACTCTTTGGTGGCCCAAGCTCTGCAGTAGCCACAAATTCCCCTTGGATCAAAAGCTTTTCCAGTCGGCTCCCTGCCTTCATAGACACATATCCTCCCTGATCACCTTTCGCGGCCCTCCATCCCGACTCCTTGACCAGTCTTTGGCAGGCATGATCTCTTCGAGGCATCCGAGTCGGCCAAGGCTCTTTAAGCGCTCATAAATCAAATGCCAGCCACAGTCAATCTCTTTATTGATTTCACACTTGCCATTTTGCGATCCCCCGCAGGGGCCGTTCAGCAGGCTCTTTGAGCAGCGAGAAATAGGACAGATGCCGCCGGTCTTATCCAGAATGCACTGGCCACAGGCTTGACAGCGCTCAACCCACACCCCCTGTCGCTCTGGCAGCCCCAGCAGCTTGGTATTCAGGGCCGGCACAACCGGAAGGTTGGGAAACTGCTCGGCTATGGTCTGAACACCGATTCCGCATCCCATCGAGATCAGAAGATCATGCCCTCTGACTGTGCTTTGAAGTGAGTCCACAAACTCTTTCTCACACTGACGCTCAATGCTGATCTCATCTACCTGCACTTTTTTGCCCCTGGCCCTGGCTGCAAGCCGCAGACTGCAAGCTAAAATAGCCACCTCCTTGGCTCCGCCAGCCAAACAAACCGTAACGCAGGTATCACAGCCAATGACCAAAATATTCTGATACCCTTCAGTCATGGGGATAATTTCAGCTATATCTTTCTGTTCTGCAACAATCATGGTTTCACCTTTATCGGACTTGGCCCCAGGCTCTTGATGCTTTCATTGCCCTGTCGAACCAGATCCAAAAATTGAGTCCATTCCAGCTCGGACAGATAAAAAAATCGCAGCCGCTCTTTTTCAATGCCGATCTTCTCCAGCAAAGCGGCCGTATGCTCGATCCTCTTCCCTGCCCGCACATTCCCTAGCAGAAACCGGCAGCTATCCGGATGGCAGGCAAAGACAAAAACTCCATCAGCCCCCTCTTCAAAAGCCTTCAAGATATGGATGACTTCGAGTTTTCCCGAACAGGGAAGCCGGCAGATGCTGATATTGGAAGGATACCCTTCTTGCCTCGCCCCTGCGGTATCTGCTGCCCGATAGGCAGAATTTTCACAACAAAAAGCCACAATGGCTGGTGTAAAGTCCATGTGATTCTACCCCTTACAAGGTTAGTTCAGAGAAAATCTGATCATCTGAATACTGCACCATCTCAATCGCCTTGGCCGGACACTCCCCGGCACAGATTCCGCACCCCTGACAGGCCTGGGGAATAACCCTGGCTCCCCATTTCTGCCCAGCTTTAACCTCTCCGAATTCAATCGCCCGGTGCGGACAAGTACGAATGCAGGTCAAACACAAAGCGCACTTATCAGTGTTGATGACTACCTTTTGCTCCACGGCAAGGTTTGGTCGGGATAGCAGGGAGAAGACGGCCATAGCCACTGACCGAATATCACTGAGCATCTCGCCCCCATCCTCCACCCCGTGACAGGAGCCAACCACAAATACTCCTCTCCGGTTTGAGAGATTCGGCTTAAGGTGAATATTCCCCTGGTAAAAAGAGCTAATGCCAGCCAGATCAACCCTGAGAATGCTCTGTAGGGTTTCGGTCCCCAGGCTTGGGAGAACCTCATCCTCAAGAGCTAAAAGATCAGCCTGAATCAGGACGGGATAGCCACCATCATCTTCCCCACTTGCGCTTTCCCTAATACAGTCGGCTAGAGCTGAATCATAGACTCTAATCTTGATAACTCCCTTCTCAAGGCTCACTTGGGGAGGCCTACTTTCCGGTGTGCGGAAAAACAAAACCCCGGATTGCCGAGCCAGCCGATAAAGGTCCTCAAGACCAGCACCACAGACGATGATATCTGAGGCCACAATCGCCACCTCAGCCTTAAAGCGCCGCCTCAAGAGGATGGCTTGATTTAAAGCCATAATGCTCGCCCTTTTGACAAAAGGGGCGAGCAATGATTTTTCTCCCCGCGGCCCACCTAGAATAAAGCAAACGTGCTTGGCCCGGCGCTCGGCAGTAATCATCATCCGCTCAAGTCTCTCTGGCTCGGCCTCGATCATCTTCTGAAGCCGCCCAAGGCTGACTATCCGGCTATAAGAGCCTAATTTAGCCAAATTCGCCCCATCCTCAAGCCGAGAGCCAGAAGCCACCACAATGCTTCCAACCTCAACGAGCCGCTCCCTACCCTGAGTGTCTAGCACAACCCGAAAAGCCCCGACGCCGCCAGCCACTTCCCTGACCTCAGTGGAGGTCAAAAGCTCGATCTTTTTATGGCTAAGCTCTTTCAGAAGAGCAGAAAAATCATGCCTCTGGCCGCCTATGTCCTGGCCACTACCGCTGCCGCCAGTACCTAAAAGAGTGCAGGGAGTTGGCAAAAAAGCCTCTCTCTCTCCTTCCGGCCGAGGTTGGCTGTCAATCACAAGCGGCTGAATCCCCAGCCGGTGAAGCTCCAGGGCTATCCGCACGCCGCTTTCTCCTGCGCCGATAATCAGGGCCGAAGAGCTCATCCTGGCTTGCACCATATCGACCGGCTTGGCCAAGGCCACCCGGTGGATAGCGGCCTTGAGCATCCGCTCGGCCTTGGGCAGACACTCTTTTTTGTCCCGACACACCCAGACACACCCCTCGCGGAGATTGGCTATGGTCATCAGGGAGCGATTGAGTCCTGCTTCCTCAATTGCCTGCCTGAATTTTAGCTCGTGCTGATGCGGCGAGCAGCCAGCAATAACCACACGCTCACAGCCTGAGCGGGCAATTTTGATCTTAAGCCACTCAAGACCACTCTTGGTACAAAGAAAACCGCCCTCATCAACCGAGCTAACACCAGGCTCCTTAGCCGCAGAGGCCAACAAAGCCCTGGTATCAAAATAATCATTCATCATATGGCCGCAGGTGCATAAAAACACCCCGATCTTGGGCGAACTATCCATGTCTTACCTCCTCCCGCCTCCTCATCAAGGCCAGGGCCCGCATCGCCGCCTCCTGACCATGCAAGATCGATTCAACCAAGCTCTTTGGCCCTTGGCAGGTACCGGCCAAGAAAATCCCCGGCCGAGCGGTGATGGTAGAATCTGTAAGATCAAGCGGAGCAAAGAATCCATCTGAGCCAAGCTTTAAGCCAAGGATTTGAGCCAGAGACTGATTTTCCTCACTAGGGGCAACTCCTACCGATAAAACCACAAGATCAAAATCAGCCCTCTCCATGCGCCCCTGATCGATATTCTCATACCGCATCGATACCCTGTCTCCTCCCTCCACTGCTGGCTCAATTTCCACCGGAAGCCCTTTCACCAGGCGGATTTTCCCGCTCATCCGCTCAAGCAGGCCGAGAAACTCTCTCTCTGTCCGCTGAAGGTCGATAAAGAAAATAGTTATTTCAGCCTCAGGTATCTGGAATTTCAGCTTAGCGGCCACTCGAACAGCATATTTGCAGCATACCCGAGAGCAGTAATCCTGTCCGATGTGCGGATCGCGCGATCCGACACACTGAACGAAGGCAATGCGTGGGGCATCCCCTGCGGCCTGCGGAACTAGGCTCTTAGCCTCGCCTGCAAGCAGCCGCTGCTCAAGGTCCAGCCCTGAAATAACCTGCCGAAGCCGGCCATAGCCAAAATGCCCCTTTCGCCTGGCATCATAGGCCGAAAAACCACTGGCGACAATCACTGCCGAAGCCCGCAGGGTTATCAACTCCTCCTGCTGATCGAAGGAGATAGCCCCAGCCGGACAGATCGTGCGGCAAAGATCGCAATCTCCTCTCTCCTCCTGAAAGAGGAGACACTCGCTCTGGTTAATGACATATCCACTCGGAATAGGGGAAAGATAAGCTCGACTTATGGCCCTATCCGGCTTTGGACATCTTTGATAGCATAGGGAGCAGGCAGTGCATTTTTCAACATCGATAAATTGCGGCTTTCGCCTAACCGTAACCACAAAGCCAGATCCGCTCTCTTGTAAATCGACCACTTCGGCCTGAGTCAGCAGATGAATATTGGGGCAAGAGGCAGCTTTTATGATCTTGTCCCGAGCCAGGCAGACACCACAACTGTGGCACTGATCAGTGGCCTTGCAGCCGAAGCGAAGAGCATGCCCGCCAATACTTGGTTTTTTTTCAATGACATACACCTGGCAGCCGCTATCAGCCAGGGAAAGGGCAGAGCTGACCCCGGCAATCCCGCCGCCGATAACAATGGCTTGATCCTGATCGTTCAAGGTCTGAAACCTCCTTCGACGAATACTATCCTTTCCGAATACTATATAAGGTAACTTCTCATCTCTTCTTGCGCTGTAATCTCTTCTTTTCCTAATGGCTTAAGAGCCTCTTCTTCCCCCCTATCCGGCCAAATTGATCTTGCCACTTTACAAATTGATCTTGCCGGTTATAGAGGTTTTGGGGATGGGCACTTAAATCCCTGCCTCATCCAGGACAGCCGGTATGTGCTCCTCAAGCCCAATAGCCATGATATGCACCCCAGCGCATCTTTCCCGAAGGTAGCGAATCTGCTGACCAGCCATCCTAATGCCTGCCTCAAGGGGATTGGCCGAGGATTCAAGCTCTTTTACTACCCGCTCTGGCACCACTACCCCTGGCACATGCTCATTGACGTAGCGAGCCGCGGCCGCGGATCGCACCAGCAAAACCCCAGCCAGAATTTTCGCTCCAAGCTCCCTGGCATACCCCATAAACTGGTCGAACCTCTCTAGATCATACACCGCCTGGGTCTGAAAAAACCTGGCTCCGGCAGCCACCTTTTGGGAAAACCGCCAAATTTGAGGCTCCAGCGGATTGGCCTCTGGATTGACCACCGCGCCGGCAAAAAGATTCGTGCCACCTGCCAAGGTGGCGCCATTGACCAGCGGCTTTCCTCTGCTTGAGCGGCTGGAGAGATCTCGCCCCTGATTGAGCCGATTAATAACCTGCAAAAGCTGAGTAGAATCAAGATCATAAACTGCCTTGGCCTCGGGATGATCACCCGCGTTGGGATGATCACCAGTCAAAACCAAAACATTGCGGATACCCAAAACCGCGGCACTCAAAAGATCTGACTCCAGAGCAAGACGGTTTCGATCCCGACAGGTTATCTGATAAATAGGATCAAATCCCCGTTCCTTAAGCAGATGGCAGGCAGCTAAAGACCCTAGCCTCATGACCGCACTTTGATTGTCGGTTACATTAATCCCATGCACCCTCCCTTTGAGCCTTTCGGCGCAAGCCAGCATCCTAGAAACATCAGTGCCCTTCGGAGGAGCAAGCTCGGCAGTGATCACAAACTGATTCCCCTCTAAAGCCTGCTGAAAATCCAATCCTACCATCCTCATACTCAAATCCTATCATCATCTGCCTTAAGCTCGATCTAAAAGCACAATCTTGGGTGTTTGTTATGGGAAAGATCTGCCCCGCCCCAGCCCTATTTCTCACCCCCCGGCCTGTCAATCACCAGCCTCCGTGGTTTGATACCTTGGGAATGATCCCGCGGGCCGCGAATGCTCAAGGCCGCAGCCTCCGCCCCGCCAGTAGCTTTCAGACGCTCATATATCAAAACCCAAGCACAATCCCTCTGCCGGTCAAGCTCGCATCTGCCATCCTTCATCCCACCGCAAGGGCCGTTCAGCAGCCCCTTGGAGCAAGCGGTTAAGGGACAGATACCGCCGGTTTTATTCAGGATACAGTCGCCTCCACACAGCGAGCAGCGCTCCTCAAATTGACCAAACCGCTCAATGTTACCCAGAAACAAGCTGTCAAGAGCAGCAACGACTGGAACCTCAGGCACCGCTCCTCCCACAGCCTGAACACCCCCTCCGCAGGCCATGACCAAAATGGCCTCGCTCGCAGACAGCTCAGCCCGATGAGCCCGCAGCTCTTTTTTACTCCTCAGCACATGACAGGCCGCCTCAAGTACGGCCAATCCGGTAATCTCTTTGCCCTCCTCTTGCACCAGTCGATCCTTCATCCTGATCACCTGCTCTTGTCCTCCACTCTGGCAGAGCGTGGCGCACAGACCGCAGCCGATCAGAAATATCTTCTCCTTTCCCTGAAGGGCGCTTTGAATCTCAGTGAAGGGTTTTGGCCGGGTGATAATCATACTCAGCTATACTCTTCCTGAATGTAGCGGCGATAAGCATCCTCTTCGAGCAGCTCATCCAGCTCCTTGGGATTATCCAGGATCACCTTGATAATCCAGCCCCTTCCGTAAGGGTCCTCATTGATTAGCTCCGGCTCATCTGAGAGCGCGGTATTTACCTCAATAATGGTCCCACTGACCGGAGAAATCAGGTCCGAGACCGCCTTGGCAGATTCGATCTGACCAAAGGAATTCGATTGCTTTACCTTCTGGTGAACGCTGGAGGTCTCAACCAGCAAAACATCTCCTAACTCTTCCTGAGCATGGTCAGAGATCCCAATCGTGCCTCTGTTTCCCTCAACCCTGACCCACAGATGCTCTTTGTTGAAGTATAATTTCCCGGCCATGGCAATTTATTCCTCCTTAAGAAAACGCCTGCCATCTTAATAAAATAGCCATACTCATCATGAAAATAATTCCGCCGATTTGACGGTATTGGCCATAAGCATGGTAATGGTCATCGGACCTACTCCACCGGGCACAGGGGTAATGGCCGCTACCTTGTCTTTCATCCCTTCAAAGTCAACATCCCCAACCAGGCTACCGTCAGGAAGTCGGTTTACGCCAACATCTATGACCACCGCTCCCTCCTTGACCATATCAGCAGTAATCATCTTAGGCTTGCCAATGGCCGCAATAAGAATATCAGCTCTTCTGGTCTCATCAGCCAGGGACCTGGTTCTCGAATGGCAGATGGTTACCGTGGCATGCTCCTGAAGCAGCATGACCGCCACCGGTTTGCCAACAATATTGCTCCGGCCAACCACTACCGCATTTTTCCCCTTAGGGTCAATCTGACTGGAGTGCAAAAGCTCCATTACTCCGGCTGGAGTGCAGGGCTGAAAAAGGGCTTTTCCCAGCATGAGATTTCCGACATTGATCGGATGAAAGCCGTCCACATCCTTGGTAGGAATTATTGACTCAATGATTAGCTCTTCGTTGAAGTGATCAGGCAGCGGCAGTTGAACCAGAATACCGTGGATTTTTTCATCCTGATTCAGCCGCTTGATCAACTCTAGGACCTCATCCTGCGGGGTTTGAGCCGATAGGGCATACTTTTCAGAATAGATACCAAGGCTTTCGCAAGCCTTTTCCTTCATCCGAACATAAACCTTTGAGGCGGGATTATCTCCAACCAAAATTACGGCCAGACCGGGCACCTTCCCCCGGGCCTTAAGCGTTGCAATCCTACCTTTCAGTTTCTCCCTCAATTCATTGCCGATTTTTGTCCCATCAATAATCATGGCACCCATTTTTTTCTCTCTCCTTAAGTATTTGGTATCTTCTTCAGGGCTTGGTATCTTGTTCACCGATAATCAAATATTTTTTGAAAATTAATGATTTATTATCTCTTCTGAATAAGCTCCAACATCTCGGCCCTTGTTTTGGGATTGTCCCGGAAAGCCCCACGCACAGCAGAGGTAACCACCTTGGCGTGAGGTTTTTTTACTCCCCTCATGGACATACAAAGATGCTCAGCCTGGATAACGACCATAGCGCCAATAGGTTTTAAGCCATCCATGATAATATCCACCAATTCCTTGGTCAGCCGCTCCTGGAGCTGCGGCCTCTTGGTCAGGACATCAAGGATCAGGGCCAGTTTGCTGATCCCGACAATCTCTCCCTTTTTGGGCAAGTAAGCAATGTGAGCCTCTCCGAAAAAGGGAAGAAGATGATGCTCACAGATCGAATAAAAGGGAAGCTCTTTAATCAGCACCATCTCGTCATATTCCTCTCCCTTGATCGGAGTCATGATTTTTCGCGGATCCTTATCCAGACCAGCAAAAATTTCCCGATACATTTCAGCTATCCGGGTTGGTGTCTCCTGAACCCCCGGCCAGTCAGCTATGCCGATACCCTGAAGAACTAGCCTGATGCCGGCCTCTATTTTTTCCGTATCCATACAAGATAACTCCTACTACTCATTATGGTCGCCTGGAACTTGGAGCAATGTCATTGAGGGGAAAAAACCTTTTTTTGAGGGGAAAAACCCTTTTTCAAAAGGGTTTTTCCCCTCAACACCCCTTTCCTAAAACTTTTAATATAACCGAACGGTTAACCATTAATGGCCAGCCTGGAATCCAAAAATCGCTTGATTTTTTCTATTTCTCCAACCACCGCTCTACAGGCGGGAAAAGGGGACCTGCCCTGAGCATCGGCTTCAACCAGCTCCCAATCGAATGGCAGAGAGCCGATAAGTTCAAAATCAGGCAATTGACTGACAATAAAATCCCGATCCTTAGAATGGCGCACCTTATTGGCTACTAAAAAAATTTGCGAAATCCCAATCTCAAAAGCCAGACGGCGAATATCCTTGGCCGTCTGAAGACTCCGATGACCCGGCTCGACCACAACCAGAAGAGCATTGACCGCCTTGGCTGTCCCTCTGCCCAGATGCTCAATGCCTGCCTCCATGTCCAAAATCAGGACCTCATCCTGTCTCAGCAGCAGATGAGTTACCAAGGCCTTGATAAACGTATTCTCAGGACAATAACAGCCACTGCCGCCAGGCTTGGGTGTTCCAAGAGCCAGCAGCAAAATATTCTCAAACCTTATCCCGAACCGCTCAGCCACATCATCCACCGAAGGATTGATCTTAAAGAACCCTCCCCCTGCTCCTGGACGCGCTCCCGTGCGCTCCTCAATCAGAGAGGTTAGGGTACTAAGCGGCTGAATTTTAGCCACCTCCGATTCTGGAAAACCAATGGCTGCGGCCAAATTAGCATCAGGGTCAGCATCAATGGCTAAAACCCTACGCCCTTGCTGCGAATAAAGCCTGGCCAAAATGGCCGATACAGTCGTTTTACCAACTCCACCTTTACCACTAACTGCAATTTTCACAATACCTTGAGACTCCTTAGATTGTAGTAATTTTTAGTAGTTTTAATGTAAAGTTTTAGTAGTTTTAATGTAAAGGTTAATAATTTTTAGGGAGACTCTACACCATACCCAAGACGGCGGGAAATCTCCATGGCAGCATTTTTGACCAGCGGGACCAGTTCCTTCTCGATTCTCTCATTAGACATACGATTCACGGGGCCGGAAATGCAAACGCCTGCCACCACGTTCTCAGTATAGTCCCAAACAGGTGCGCCAACACACTTGACATCCTCTTCATATTCTTCATTATCAATGGCATAGCCCTGCTTGCGTACCATCTCAAGATGCTTTAGCATCTCACTTTCAGACACAATGGTATTTTTGGTATACCTTTTTAGCCCTACCTCCTTGAGGAGTTTGCGAATTTCCTCAGGAGACTTATACGCTACCTGAACCTTTCCGGCTGAGGTGCAAAACAAAGGAGCCCGACGACCAATCATAGGAACAATTCGAACCGGACGGCAAGTTTCCATCATATCAACATAGACAACCTCTCCACGATCACATACAGATAGATAAGCAGTTTCCATAGTCTTGGTCGCCAATCTATCGAGGATATCATGAGCCTGACTGACCAGCCCCATTCTCCGCAGGTAGGCTTGCCCGAGTTCAAGACATCTCAATCCGAGCCGATAGTTACCAGTGACAGGATTTTGTTCAATATAACCTTGATAGGACAAGGTGGTGAGTAGCCGAAAGACATTATTTTTAGGTAATTTTAGTCGATAACTTAGGGTGGTAACTCCTAACTCTTTCTCGTTGCTCAGAATGAAAACGTTAAAGACGTCAAGAGCACGAACTACGGACCGGATTAAATAATCATAAATCTCTCTTTTCTTCGTCTCGCTCTTCTTCATCTCACCCATTAACCTTTTTCAGTCTACCGTAGAAAGCCTTTCCTGTGGTTGCCCCTATCCAGCAGGGGCTTGCCTGGTTGTCCCTATCCAGGGGAGAGCGATCTTGTTCCAACTTCCGTGGCAAGCAGATTTTAAAGCCTATACTTAAGAGTACTAAGAGCCTACTATGACACCAGGATAATTGCTAACTTGCAGGTAGTTTCATGAACAGCCTCTACCAGAGGTAGAAAGCAGTTTAACACGCTGTTTTATTCTTGTCAAGAAAAATGCCTATTTTTTTCAAGGAATCAAAAAAGCGATCGGCAATGGATTGGAATTCTTTAGGTGCGATTAAATTTTGGGGGGATAAAATAGAAAGCTGTTTTAATTTTTTCGAAAAAATCCTCTCTTAAGATGGGGCAAATCTTAGATGGTTCAAAATATTTCACTTCGGAAATATTGTCTTCAGCTGATATTTAAATCGCAAGATACGAGCCCGGCCCCTTCCTCTGCTTTCGTTGGAAATAAATAAATCTCCCCCAGGATGAAAACAGATTCCCTCAGGCTGCTTGAACATCTTTCTATTCAACCTTCTCTCAGCTATAACCTTGCCCTTATGATCCACAATCCAAAGCCTTCTACTGACCGAGCTCAAGATATAGATATGACCAGATATCGGGTGGACTGCAATTGCCGATGGTTGAAATAAGCTGCCTCCGGCTAAGGCCGGATAAACCAATCTTACCGAGAGGGTCCGCCTCTTTAGGTCAAACTCATAGACCGCATTTTCCCCTGATAAATCAACATGCTTTCCCTTGAGCTCCTGAAAACCCTTGCAGACAATCAGCAATGAATTCGATTTATGATCAAAGGCCAGCCCTTCAGTATTATTTTTCGACGACAGAGGCAAGGCTTTCAACTTCCTGACCACAGGATCTTTTTCCCTAAAATTCATGACCTGAAATATGTGACCATTGCTTTGCAACACATAGGCGCTCTCATTCACTACAGCCAGGTCTTCATAATCCCTTCCCTTGCCAAACCTGTATCTTTCAACTACTTCCCCTTGGCTTAAGTCGAAGATGTAGATTATACCCCCCTCATCCTGAATACAAGCTAAGGTATCTTCCCCACTATACGATATGCCAGAAATTTCATCCAATTCGTGAGGCAGTTTGAATATCTCCACTGGATTATCCAGATCATAGGGAAAGCTCAATTCTTCAGCCTGAACAAAGGCATCATCCGCCAAAAGGCTGGCCGTAAAAAAGATCGCACCAGCCATCATTGCTATTGACCAAGCCATGGGCATTGTCAAGGCCAGGGCCGCCTTAAGTAGCCTCATTAAGATAGCCCTTTTTTTCAACTTCTAATCCCTCCTCACATTTTCAACTTCTCATCTCTTCATCTCTCTCGGATATCTTACCATTGCTCATATTCAAGAGACCATGCTCATATTCAAGAGACATAATCACCATTGTAGCTGATGAGGGCGGCATCCTTTACCCCTTTAATTTTTAGGAGGTTATCCACACTGGAGACACTATTGGCTTTTGAGCGGACCTCAAGCATCAACTCAACCCCAGCCGCAGTCACGGTTTGAGACCTAAGCTTATGTGCCGGCAGTGCCTTAAGGACCGCATCCTCGGCTCCATTTTCAAAATGAACTACTAGCAGATAAGGCTCTTCGCCGCTAAAACTCACCTGGTTCATCAAAAACATGACCAGCCCGATTATTAGGCTGCCAATAACTCCCACCATATAAAAACCAGCCCCGCAGCAAATGCCCACCCCAATAGCCCAAAACATATACACCGTATCAATCGGATCTTTAACCGCGGTCCGAAAGCGCACGATGCTAAGAGCCCCAACCATTCCCAGCGAAAGAAGAATGTTAGAGCTGATCGGCAAAATAACCAGCGCGGTTACCAAAGTCATCATCACCAGGCCGACATTGAAATTGCGGGTATAGAGCACCCCCTTGAAGGTTTTCCGATAAACATAAAAGATAAACTGAGCAATAGCGCAGGCAATCAGCAGGGTCAGTGCGACCCGCGTGGCGCTGATCGGCTGATTAACCTGAGAGAGGCCGTTTAGCATATTCAGCAGCTCTTGCAGGATAAGCATTAATTATCCTCCCAATCATTATATTTCATATATTTCTTGCAGATGACGAATTTTCCGATGCTCAATCGAGGTCGAATTGTGCTCGGGAATATACCTTGAATAGCCTGGGGGAGAAAATTATCGAACTTGATCTCAAGGATAACCACAGGCTCCTCAACGGCCACAGCAGTGAACAGATGAGGATCAAAGATCGCCACCGAGCCAAGCCCGGTATGGACGCCGATATCAAATGTGATCCTGACGTTGCCCATCGGATGGATATAGGCCTCACGGTAGTAGTCCACGATCAGGGCCGGTCTAAGAAGGCTCAGGCGGCTCTCAAGGTAAAATGCCCTGAGAAGGGGGCTTTCCGATCTAGCCAAAAAACTGATATCTCCGGCCAATATTCTGTCAGCTTCACTTCGGTTAATTCTGACACTCTCTTTGCCGATATACTCATTGAGCTTGATCTTTCGCTCAAGCTTAATCACCTCATCGCTGTAGTTATAGATCCGCATCCGATACTTCTTTCTTCTGGCTACCCCGGCCTGCTTATCGAATAGGGCTGTATTCTTAAAGTCATCAAAGTAGAGACTTCTGATATGGTAGCGACCATCGGCTCCAGTATAAGGGTCCATTGGAAGTAGGGCCAAGAGCCGGCTTCTAAGGGTTCGATACTGTGGAGGGTCAAGATAAAACTTTAACTCATGTCTAAGGTGCAATCCTTCTCGCTCAATCATGTGCTATCTCCTGATACTCAAAGTATGTGCTGTCTACCGATACCCCACCAAGGCAAATCGAGCATCGGATCACAAACCATACTGTGCTCGGAAGGAAATCGCCTTGGCATGATTGGCCTCCTTCGCTACGCTGCCTGTCAGATTTGTTTGAATATAGTTTAGCATCAGCCGCACCCGGCGGCTTAGGTAGTAATTTAGCCCCAGGGTAAGGTTGGCGGCCTTGACTCCAGCCCGGGACTGATGATTACTTTGCTGGCTAGAGGCTAGAGGGGATCTTTTGCCAGAGAGCGGCAAAGAGGCGTCCAAAACACTTGAGCGAGCCAGCAGCTCAAGGGCAGCGCCTTGAGCCCTAGGCTGAAGGCTATTGAAGACTCCCTTCTTATATTCTCGTGATTCTCCGCTCAGACTATAGCTTGCCTGAAGGTAATAACCCTCATAGCCAGCCTCATCCCCAACCTCAGCTTTTATTGATGCGGCCATATATTCTGCCTGCAGCAAGATAGGGCCAAAGCACAAGGCGGCTTCAAAACCGGCAAGATTAACCTTATCGGCCAAAGTCTTCACGCTGTTAACGATTTCCGGAGCCGTGTGAACCTCGGCCCGCTCCTTGATTCTGTACTCTTCGCCGCCAAAGTCTCTGACAGAGCCTGAAAGTCCAAGGTGCAACAGGCCGCTCTTGTTGCGCCAGGGGAGGAGGGTCAGGCGGCCAGTTGCGGCATAAGTATCTTTTTTCTCTTTGCGGTCAAGGGCTTCGTAGACACCAAAAGCCCAGGTGAATCGACTTTCGACTCCGGATAATTTAAGCCCAGGCCGCCGTCCCGGCACAAAGGCAGAAGTTGCCATAGACCTCTCAATAGTGATGAGATCTTCAGAGCTGGTCAACTCTTCCAGTCCAAAGGGTTCCTTAGCCTGGCCAATGGTTAGGGCAGCATTATTCAGACCGCCAAATTCCATATAAGCATCTTCAACCTCCGCCGAGCTTTTCTCCCCGCTGGCAAAGCTTAGCTCAAGCTCTGCCTGCAAGTCTTTATTTAGCTTGCTCTTTAAATCAAGGCTAGCCCGTCGAAGCTCTGACTCACCAAGCCATTGCCTCTTCCACTCCCCTCGGGCTCCATCAAGCCGAGCCTGGCTGTAGTAGCTATAGTCCCAGGCTAAAACCCCTTCAAGGACAATTTCGACCTCACTCCCCCGGCCAGTCTTAAATCCGCTCTCCCGGCTCGATTTACCACCATAATCTTTGCTGCCGCTCTCATTTTCTCTACCCTCATCTTTATCCTCGCGGCCAGCAGCATCATCTTCGATCAGCGCTTCATCGGCACCGGCAGAAGGAGAAGAATAAGGTCGCCGTCTGCCCTCAGCAACCTGAAAAATCTCGCCCCTGACTTCTCCCCTCATGGCGGGTGAAAAAAAACAAATTAGCCCGACCAGTAAGATAGTCCCCGAAAAGAGTGCATATTTCCTGCTCATCATTCCTCTGCTTTTTACTTAATCAGCAAGGGATTTATCACCAAGGGAAAGCGGCCAAAAGCCAGGTAAGGCCTCATCCTTGCGCCGCTTTTTCCTTATTACCGGGGGAAGGCCCTGTCCGCTCAAGTGATCCGCAATCAAGGGAAAGCTTTTTCCTTATTACCAGGGGAAAGCCACAAGAAACATAGCCCAAACCCCTTTCTGGTCGCTTTTCTCTTAATTACCACAAGGGAAAGCCCCGCACTTTAGTAGCCTCTTACCATAAGCTGCAATCCTTCGATTGCCTGATTATGTGATTGCCCCATATATCTTAACCTAACGTAGCTAAAAGCGCGCTCAGCATAACTTTGATGCTTCAATTCTCCGTAATAACCAAGCCTATTTAGGTCTTCCATGATCTTCAACAAAGATGCGTCTCTCCGCAAGCCACGCGCTTTAATTCTTTTGTAGACGAGGGCCGATATGTTCGCAATCTGTTGGCGATCTTCAGCATAATTCTCCGATAGCTGGTCGAGTAAAGAGCGAAAACGCAGCAGCCTATCATCATCCTGCCCCAGGCGGATATCCCCTTTGGCATCAAGAATTGCAAGCTTATATGCAAAGTCTTCCTCTCTGGCCTTGACGAGCGGCGAGGTATCTTTCCAGATGCTGGCTCCAATTATCAGCAGGGTCCAAAAAATGATGCCCAAGGGGAAAATACAACCTTTCAGTAATCTCCATCTTAGCGCTGCTGCACCATCTCTTCGCTCTTGCCTCTCATCTTCCCGCTCTTGTCCACTCTTGATTGGCTTTCTGGCCATAAGGTATACAGGGAAAATATACGATCCGAAGATCAGGGTTCCGATGGCCCAGAGGGTAGCATTTGCTTTCCGCCTGAGCCCGTCAACAAATATCCAGATTGCAAACCCTGAATTTAAGAGTACATACCACCTTACCATCGTTTTACCTTATACCTCTTTCCTCATTTTTCCTCTTTGGCTGATAATTTCAGGAATAAACTCCAAGATTTCCAAGGATCATGCCAAGTCAGGAAAATTAGCTAACCTATTTGAAATTAATGAATAATTTAGCTTTACAAAAACAGATTACATTCCTGTTGACTCGACCGAACGGTCGGACCAGAAGACCAAATGGGCGAGAGGGGAAAATTTATCCTGCCCTTTGCGGGTTTTAATCTTTTAGGCCAGGTTTTAATCTTTGATGGCTTCGATTATACTTCGATTGCTCTTATTTATTAGCTACCATTTGAGAGACATAACCCTAATAAGAGCTAAGCCCCTTCGAAGGTTTATGGTTGTTCTGATATAGGGTTTATGGTGTCTGATATATAAGAGCGACTTCGATTATATTTTCTTGGTTATTTCTTATCATCCTGGTATAATTACCTTGATTTATTATATAAGCCTCAGCTACTTACATAATTACCATAGATACTTCTGCACAACATGCTGATCACTATAGTTATCCCGGTATATAACGGCGCCCGAACTATCAGGGGGTTGGTCGATAAGCTCATAGCTACTATGGGCAGTGAGGAGCTCCAAATTGTCCTAGTGAATGATGGAAGCCAGGACAACAGTCAGGAGGTCTGTCGCTCACTGAGTAGAGAGTATGGGCCGATAGTCAAATTCATTGACCTGGCCAAAAACTTCGGCGAGCACAACGCGGTCATGGCTGGTCTACATTACGCCGAGGGTGACTATGTGGTCATCATGGACGATGATTTCCAGAATCCTCCACAGGAGGTGCCTCTTCTGGTTCAGGAAGCGCTCAGGCATAACTATGATATTGTCTATACCTACTATCCTAAAAAGGAGCATTCATGGCTACGGAATCTAGGCAGCTGGTTCAACGACCAGGTGGCTAACATCCTGCTAGAGAAGCCTCGAGGGCTTTATCTTTCAAGCTTCAAGTGTCTGAGCCGCTTTGTGGTCAATGAGATTATCAAATATAGCGGACCATATCCCTACATTGATGGTCTGGCCCTTCGGTGTACCCGAAATATCGGACGGGTTCAGGTCCAGCACAACAAGCGCTTGGAAGGAAGATCAGGCTACACCTTCCGCAAACTGGTCCGGCTATGGCTTAATATGTTTGTGAATTTTTCGGTGATGCCTCTTCGGGTCAGCTCCATGCTGGGGCTGCTATTCACTCTTGTTGGCTTTGTTCTTGGGGTTCTAGTGATTGTAGAAAAGCTGTCTAATCCGGCGACACCGCTTGGTTGGGCATCGCTGATCGTTACGGTTATAGCCTTCTCCGGCGTCCAGCTTGTCATGCTCGGCCTTGTGGGCGAATACCTTGGCCGCATGTTCCTGACCAATAACCAAACCCCGCAGTTTGTAGTTCGTAGGGTCTACCAAGAAGAAGCGAATCGGAGAGGCTCCCAGGAAGAGGCGAAATAGGGTACTAAAAATGGCAACCATGAACAAAATGAATCTCCAAGAGAAGCTTAGCTGCTTTGAAGGCAAGGATATCCTGATTACTGGAGGGCTGGGGTTTATCGGCAGCAATCTGGCCATCCGGCTCATCGAGCTTGGGGCTAAGGTAACCCTCCTTGATGCCATGATCGAGGATCATGGAGGGAATCTCTTTAATATCGAACCGATTAAAGATCAGGTCAGGGTCAACTTTAGCGATGTTAGGGATGAAAACAGCCTCAGATACTTAGTGCGCGGCCGTGACTACATCTTTCACCTGGCTGGACAGAATGATCATGTCCTCAGTCTGCAAAACCCTTTCCCCGATATCGACATCAATATCAAAGGAGCAGCTATTCTGCTTGAGGCCTGTAAACGCTATAATCCATCGGCCAGGCTTATCTACACCGGAACACGGGGTGAGTATGGTCCTGCTGTCAAGTTGCCGGTCAGTGAGGATATGCCGATCAACCCTAAGGGCATTTATGAGTTGTCGAGCCTCACGGCTCAAAAGCTGTTTCAGATTTATCATCACAACCATGCTATCAGGTCTATAACCTTACGGCTGACCAATATTTACGGTCAGCGGGCCCAGATGAAGCACAATCGCTTCGGCGTAGCTAACTGGTTTATCCGCCTGGCTATTGATAATGAAACCATAAAGGTTTTTGGCGACGGCTCCCTGCTGCGGGACTTTCTCTACATTGATGATACGGTTGAAGCTATCCTGCTTTGCGCAGCCACTGAAGAGGCCTACGGCGAGGTATTCAATGTCGGCAATGATCAGCCATCAAGCTTTCTTGAGCTAGCCAAAACCATCATTGAAGTGGCTGGAACTGGCCGGTGGGAGTTTGCTCCTTTTAGCCCAGAGCGGGCGGCTCAAGAACCTGGCCATTTCTATTCGGATATTTCTAAAATCAGGCGAATAGTTGGCTGGGAGCCAAAATCATCCCTAGCTGAAGGAATCAGAAAGACGGTGGAATATTATAGGCAGTATAAAACTCACTATTGGTAAGTTTCTAGTAAATTTGGGTAAGTTTTTTCCTAAATTTCACTCCTACTGAGTAGGACCTGCAAAGATGAAGATGCAGATTCCATTCTTTGAGCTAAAAAAACAATATCTTAGTATCCAAGAAGAAATCGATCAGGCTGTGGCCAGGGTGTTGCAGAGCGGCTGGTACATTCTGGGCAGGGAAGTAGAGGCTTTTGAAACCGAGTTTGCTGCCTACTGCCAGGCTCGCGCCTGTGTTGGCGTAGCCTCAGGGACCGATGCTATAAGACTGGCCCTTACGGCCTGCGGAATTGAGGCAGGAGATGAGGTCATCACCGTCCCCAATACTGCCGTGCCGACAATAGTGGCCATCTGCCTGGCCGGAGCCAAGCCGGTGCTGGTCGATGTTGATCCTGCGACCATGACTATGGACCCTGAGCGGCTCAAAGCCTATCTAGAGACTCAAAGTACCCCCCTGAAAGCCAAAGCAGTCATTCCGGTGCACCTGTACGGCCAGCCAGCTGATATGGAGCCAATCCTTGAAATAGCTCGATCCTACGGCCTTCGGGTAATTGAGGATGCCTGTCAGGCCCACGGAGCCGAATATCAGGGAATCAAAGTGGGGAGTTTGGGTGATGCCGGCTGCTTCAGCTTTTATCCGACTAAAAACCTCGGCGGCTACGGCGATGGGGGAATGGTGGCGGTGAATGATGAAAAGCTGGCTAGTCGCTTGCGGATGCTTAGAAATTATGGAGAAGAGAAAAAATATTACAACGCCATCTTAGGCTGTAACAGCCGGCTAGATGAATTGCAGGCCGCTATTTTGCGAGTTAAATTGCGCCACCTCGATGCCTGGAACAGCCAAAGAAAAATCATAGCCGCACGCTATCACTCGCTCCTGTCCGACACTGATTTGATTCTGCCCACCGAGGCATCCTATGCCAAACACATCTGGCACCTCTATGTGGTCCGCTCACCAAACCGCGACCGGCTGCAGCAGCACTTAGCAGATCATGGTATCTTGACCAGTATCCATTATCCGCTCCCTGTTCACTACCAGAAAGCCTATCAGTGGTTAGACTATCCAAGGGGCGCCTTTCCCGTAGCTGAGCGCTGCTCGACCGAGATTCTTTCCCTGCCTCTCTATCCTGAGCTCACTGATGAGCAGATCGAATACATTGGCCAGGTTATCCGGCAGGCTCAAGCTAGCGGGGGGAAGGAAAGGAGGGGTAGATGAGAATTGGAAAGAGATGAATATGCAGCCATGTTTAGGCTGGAGGATGATTACTGGTGGTATCAAGGATTGCGGCAGATCACCTTTCACTTCCTAGATAAATTTATTAGCCAACAAAAATTGCAGCAGCCAGGATCAGGGGCTAAGATTTTGGATGCCGGATGTGGGACTGGAAAGCTACTTGAGGAATGGAGCCAGACCGGCAAGATAATGAGAGGCTATCGGGCCTTTGGGTTTGAATTTTCTGAATACGCCTTTCCATTTCTGAAGATGCGGGGGCTGAGAAAGCTCGTGCAGGCCTCGATTTGCCAACTACCTTTTCGCAGCCTGAGCTTTCAGGCACTTATCTGCCTTGATGTTTTGTATCATACTGGAGTGGACAGTGACCGCCAAGCGCTGATTGAAATTCACCGTGTGCTAGAGCCAGGAGGGCTGGTGATTATCAACCTTCCGGCTTTTGAATTTTTGCGAAGCTCACACGACTTTGCTGTTCATACAAGGCGAAGATACAGGCTGAAGGAAGTACGACAGAAGCTGCATGAGTGTGGGTTTTCTATCAAGGTGCTAACATACCGAAATACTCTTCTCTTCCCACTGGCCGCGGCGGTCCGACTAATCAGGCGGGCAGCGATCTTTGGGGCAGGCAGAGGCAGTCAACAGAGGGGCAAGGGGTGCAAAAAGTCAGACCTTCGACCTCTGCCCTCATCAATCAACCAACTGCTGTACGGCATCCTGGCCTTTGAGAACGCGCTCTTGGCCCGCGGTCTGACCTTTCCCTTCGGGCTGTCAGTGTTTTGTGTGGCCGTCAAAGATGGTGATAAGGAAGGCAAAAGAAAGTAGTAAGCTAAGGCCAACAATATATGTCAAAATATTTTCGCTCTTATTTATTAGCTACCATTCAAGAGACATAACCCTAATAAGAGCTAAGCCCCTTCGAGGGTTTATGGTTGTTTTGATATAGGGTTTATGGTGTCTGATATATAAGAGCGAATATTTTATATATAAAAATAATAAATATAGAAATTAAATCTTTCAGGAACCAAAATAAGGGAATATCTGGATGCTTGTCAATTTGAAAAAACATGCTTGGACACTGGTAATAATCTTAAGTTTCTTGATCTTATCCTACCTCATCATTTCATCCGACTATAGGTGGGTTCATGGAGATGCTGGCGTCTATGCACGCTCGGCCAAGATATTATATGAAACCAACAGGATCGATATCAGCTATTCGGCCGCATCGCTCATCGGGCAGCTATTCTTCAGTAATCTCCTGTGCCACCTCTTTGGCTTTAAGCTCAAGATCTTGCACCTTTCCGTATATTTGGTCAATTTTCTGGCCCTTTTGGCCCTCTATCTACTTTTGTCCGAGCTTGGGCTAAGCCGCTTTCTGGCTGTGTGCGGAGCCCTGACCATGCTGATTAATCCAATCTCGCTAAAAATGATTGATTGGTATATGACCGAGCCCTTTTTCATGTTTTACCTGATTGCTTCAATCCTGTTTGTGGTCAAGGGGTTAAGATATGAGCGGCCTCTTTTCCTATACCTTGGAAGCGCCTTGGCTATCCTGGCTGTTTTGACCAGGCAGCATGCTGTTTCCCTATCAGTGGCTCTTGCGTCCCTGGTCTTCATTGAGCGCAAGGTAATGAAAAAAAAGATTCTTATCCACAGCCTGATTGCCTCGGCTCTTCCGATCATAGCTATTGGCTTATTTTACCTATGCCTGCTGAGTGGGAAAATTATCCAAAGCCGACTGCCGTATACTACAGCCGTATCGAGTAATCTAGCCGTCATCAAAAGCCTGACCAATCCACGGACCCTTATTTCCAGATTATACTTTGACGGTTTGTTTTCCCTCCACTACAGCGCGGTATTCATTGCCCCGCTGCTCATAACCTTTGTCCTTGCCCTGCTGACAAAGCCTGGAAGGATAAAAACCTTGCGCCTTAATTTTCCCCTGACTCTAGCCTCGGCACTTCTTGTATCAATCGGAACCATGATTCTATATCTTAAAGACAGCCGCCTGATGCCATACCTGCCTAGCATATTTTCAATCGGCGCCCTAACTAGGGTGTTTAACTTTCAAATCTTGAGCCCGGATCAGGCCTCTCTTATCCTGACTGGATTTTCCCTGGCCGGGGCCATCGTTATCCTAATCATCTTACTTGAGCATTTTCTCCCCTGGCGCAAGGAAATTAACTTGCCAGCAGACCAAAGAAAGATGCCCAATAAGCGAGGCTCTAAGCGAGCAGAGGCCGCGGCGATAAGCCGCTGCCCCAGGGAGGATAGGGCGATAAAACAGCCCTCGTCTTGGAATGAGCAAAAGATGTGCGCGGACCTTGGCAGCAAGGTTTTCTATCTGTGGGGAGTTTCTTATCTTCTGGTAGCTATCTTCATTGGGCTATCGTATGACCGCTACCTTTTTCCCCTGTCCATTCTGATGATCTATGCACTCCTTAGCCGTTTCCCTCGAATAATAGGAGAGCAGAGGAAAACCCTGGTCATTACCCTTGCCCTGATCTATTCGCTGTTTATCTTTCAGGTCGCTTCCCATAGGCTGAGCCTAGACCTTGAATGGACAGCCGGAGAGTCCCTTATCCATGAGGGGGTTCAACCCTGCGCCATAAATGCTGGATTAGGCTTTAATCATTTCTACAATTTTGATTGCCTGACCGATTTATACCAGGAAATAAGGGTAGGCAGACCGATCAACTGGTATAAGTTTCATCCTCTGGCAGAATTTTTCATCACTGGCCAGGAGGGGCTAGAGCATAAGCATCCGGGGCTCAAGCTCTATCGGACCTTTGTCCGCAAGAGACTCTTTGGCCTCCTTGAAGGAAAATGTTATATCTATCAAAGGAAGACTGGCTTTCAAGAGCCTATTTGGATATAGTTCAGACTGATGGGAGAACTACACTAGCGGATACTTTTTACTGACCAGCCGTATTTCCTTAATTTGGAAGTAATTAGCATCTCCCTTATCACCTTAAGCGAAAGCGGGAGGGGGGAAGAATTACCCTTATTATTATCATTAAGGAAAAATAATTATGATAAAATATAAAATCTTGATCATTGATGATGAAGAAGACATTATGGAGCTGATCCGATACAATCTCACCAAGGAGGGGTATCTAGTCGAGGGGGTTTACTGCGGTGAGGATGCCCTGGCTAAAGCCAGGTCAGGGATGCCCGATCTTATTGTGCTCGATCTAATGCTTCCGGGTATTGATGGCCTTGAGGTCTGCAAACTGCTTAAGGCCAATGCCAAGACCTCCCATATTCCGATCATTATGCTTACGGCCAAGGGGGAGGATGCTGATATTGTAACCGGTCTTGAGGTTGGGGCCGATGATTATGTAACCAAGCCGTTCAGTCCGCGGGTGCTTATAGCCAGGATCAGAGCTGCCCTGCGAAAACAGAGGCGAGGGGAGTCAGCCAATACCCCGACCATTACCATACACAATCTAACTATTCACCCTGCCCAGCACCAGGTGCTGGTGGATGGTGAGCCTGTGGAGCTCACGGCTACCGAGTTTGACATCCTGCACTTCCTGGTTCAAAAGCCGGGTTGGGTCTTCACCCGCAATCAGATAATTAATGCGGTCAAAGGAGAGGACTATGCGGTCACGGACCGCTCGGTCGATGTTCAGATTGTGGGCTTGCGGAAAAAACTAGGGCAGGCTGGCAAGTATATCGAGACTGTGCGGGGAGTAGGGTACAGGCTTAGAGAGTAGTAGAGCATGTCAAGGAGAAAAAAACTGTGGTGGCAAAATTGCCTTGTCTATCTGGTCATTATCTTACTTTCTCTGAGCGTGGTAGCCTGGCAGGCTAAGGAGGTGCTGAAAAAGCTATATCTTGAGCAGGTCGGTGCCACTTTGAAGGCTCATGCTTTGCTAGTCAAAGGCTTGGCTGCCGGAAATCTTTCGGAAGAAAATTCTCGGTGGGTAAATACTCTCTGTAGGGAAGCAGGCTCACAACTGAAAACCCGAATTACCGTGATCTTACCCTCTGGCCAGGTCATTGGCGACTCAGAAGAAGACCCTGCCCACATGGGCAATCATGGAATTTACCCTGAGTTTCAGAAGGCGTTAGCCGGCGACGATCCCGCCATCTCGACTAGATATAGCTTTGAGCTAAAGAAAGAGCTGCTGTATTTAGCCTATCCGATTAAAGATAAAGAAAGAAGAGGAGAGATCGAGGGGATTATCCGGGTAGCTGCTCCACTGCCCTCAACGAGGGGGCTCCTTATGGCCATCATCTACCCTGAAGCTTTGGTCTATGCCCTTGTGCTGGGCCTTTTGGCGGCAGTGGTCAGTCTGATCATCTCTCGGCCTGTTGATCTATCTTTTGCGGAAATCGAGAAGGGGATCCAGCATTTCACTTCGGGTGATCTTGACTATCGGCTGCCAGTTCCGCATCCTGAGGAGATGGGCTCTTTGGCTGACGGGATGAACCGGATGGCCGGACAGATGGATGATCAAATCCGGACCATAACTCAACAAAAGAATGAGCTTGAAGCCGTGCTCTCTAGCATGGATGAGGCGGTTTTAGTGGTTGATATGAATGAGCGTATTATCCGGTTCAATCGAGCCGCGGCCTGCCTGTTTAAAATTCAGCCTCAGGTGGCTCAGGGCCGAAGTATCCAAGAGGTGATCAGAAATACTGATCTTCATCGCCTGATCGCCAAAACGTTTTCAAGCCAAGAGCCGGTCGAGGGTGATATTGTTCTCTACCATGACACGGAGCGGTTTTTGCAGGCTCACGGCACAGCGTTAAGGGACCCCAAGGGAGAGCGAGTCGGGGTTCTAATTGTCCTAAATAACATTACCCGCCTCAAGTTACTTGAGAAAATCCGCCGTGATTTTGTGGCCAATGTTTCTCATGAGCTAAAGACTCCAATCACTTCAATCAAGGGATTTGTGGAAACCCTCCGGGATGGAGCAATCGGCTCACCTGAAGATAGGATGCGGTTTCTCGAGATTATTGCCAGACATACGGATCGTCTCAATGCCATTATTGATGATCTTTTGAGCCTCTCCCGGATTGAAGAGGAAACCGAAAAAGAGCAAATCGCTCTTGAAGAGGGCAGAATAAAAGAGGTTCTGCGCTCTGCTATCCTGATCTGTGCTCAGAAAGCGGCTGAAAAGCAGATAGAGGTTGAGCTTGCCTGTGATGATGAGCTTGTGGCCAGGATCAATATGCCGCTTCTTGAGCAAGCGGTAGTCAACCTGATTGACAATGCCATAAAGTACAGTGCCGAAGGAGGCCGCATTCAGGTTGAAGCAAAGAGGATTGCTGGAGAGGTGGTCATCAGGGTGCAAGATCAGGGGTGCGGCATACCAAGAGAGCACCTTTCACGGATATTCGAGCGTTTTTACCGGGTAGATAAAGCCCGGAGCCGAAAGCTTGGAGGCACAGGTCTTGGTCTGGCTATCGTCAAACACATCGTTCAGGCCCACAGCGGCCGCATCCTGGTCGAGAGTGCGCCAAATAAGGGAAGCACCTTCTCCATTTGCTTGCCGACAAGCTAACTTCTATGCTTTGGCACTTTTTCTCCAAGGCCTTGATTTTACTGGATTTGCTATTAGAGGTAACTTTCAAAAATTTCAAGGCGTTAAGAAATTTCTGCAAAAGTATAACTAACTTCTAATTTTCCTTTTTTGGGTTTGTCGAAAATTCGATATTTTCTAGTTAATATCTTATAGTTATCGGACAGACTTTTTTCCCCTCCAATAGGTGGTAGAAGCGCCGGAGCTGCGCGGATGTCATCTCTTGGCCGCAGTTCCGGCGCCAGTCAGAATATATTTACCTATAATATATTCACCTATATTATCATAGAATATATTACTATCTAGTTATATTACTATCTATTTACCAAATGAGGTGATACCGAAGAGCCGTGGCATATTCCGCAGTTAGGTCCCATCCAGGATTCGGTAGCCTGAACCGTATGGCAGGCTTGACAATTGTTATAGCCCAGCGGGCTGTAACCAAAGGGCTTAATTTTCTCTACATGGGTTGGATTATGGCAGTTGATACACCATACCCCACCATGCCCTGCAGAATCCATAAACAGCGCTGGCAGGTTTTCGGAATGCAATTGATCATGACAATTAGCGCAATAGGGCTTCCCAAGCTGGCCGCTAACCCACATCTTGTTGTTAGGGGCATCAGCCAAATTCCCATGACAGTTAGTGCACCATAGCCCTATCTGCCCATGCAGCCCAGATAGACAACCTGTTGGATGGCAGCGGTAGCAATCATCTATGGCAATATTAGCATTATAGGCATGGACATGGATAACAGAGGCCAGGATGTGGCAAAGATTACACTTTCCCCAGAGAGCGGGGTTAGCAATATGCCCTGGTGGGGTAGGATGACAGCTATCGCAGGTCGCGCTTCTCCGATGAGTTACAGCTAAGGTTGAGGCTGCATCCACACTAACTGTGGTCAGGTAATCGACAGGGCCAGCAGCGTCAATGAGGCCCTCATAGAGAAGAATATCTGCTCGCTTCAGGGTCATAGTTCCGGTCTGGCCTGTTGGCTGAACACTAAAGCTTGGCGCAACATCAAGGAGAGATCCACGAGCATCGAAGGATTGAGCCAAAACCGGCTTATTAGCTTCCCAAATCCTTACCTGAAATCCTCCATTAAGCCAACCTACCGGATCCCAACAGTACATCCCATAGGGAGGATTAGCCAAAACCAATGAGGCCACAGCAGCTACTCGTCTGAGCCCAGGCAGCGGCCAACTTATCAGGCTTCCGTTCACCACAGCAGATTGCCTAGTCAAAGCTCCTGTAAAAAAAGGAGTAAATGGCGAAAAAGGAAAACCGCTGGCAGAAAGAGCTCCCAAAGGCACATTAGCCAGCGCGGGAGAAAAAAAGGTGTTGATAAAGGCTCTTGAGGATGGCCAATTAAGATTAAGAAAATCAATATTGCTGATTGAATAGGGGGAATATCCTCCCCCCTGAAGAGTAGCTGAATAAGACTGCGAAGCCCTTGACTGAGAATTTGACCTAGAAGTGATGGCAGATGATCCGAAAGGCAAATTCAAGCTAAGCAGGTGGGAAGATGAGGCTGTAGCTGAAGTCCCCGATAGGGTAAGCCCTCCAGAACCAGAAGAAGTAGTGCTCTTTTGTCGATAACTTAAGGCCGCAAGAAGAGGAGTATAATCCAAAATAGGATTATAGTAATTATTATAATTATTATAATATAGATTTTCCGCCCTGAATAAACTGAAAGGGTCCAGTAAAATGGAAACGGCCAAAAGATCATAAGGGGTAAGAGACTGAGAAGCCGCCTCAGCCGAAGGTCTGATCAGGATATGGATAAAAACTGCCGCAGTAATTATTACAGTAATAAAGGTAAGTATTTGAGAAAGGTAAATAGCTCTTCCTCTTCTTAGGAAAATTGCTGGGGAATAAGGTTCTTTCATCATAAGATCTCGCCTCGTGCTCTTTTCTTTCTTTACTAAATAATTATTTTCTCACGAACTCACGTGAAAAGCCACAAAGCTCACACTTTAACCTTAACCCTAAGAACCTCATCTTGTGAATTTTCCCCTGCTGCGTATAGGGCCCAAGGGCTTACCTAGTCGCTTACTAATGCCGCGGTTATCGAATTTTACCCTATGTATAGGCCAAGGGAATAAAGCTCAATATTTACATAATCTTACCTCCTTACGTTTTTATGGTAGGTTTAAAACCCAAAGGCTTACACTACACTATCGCTCATGGCTACCATTCGTGAGGAGCCGGAATCAGAGTAATTTTTATCCCTCGATTCCCGCTTTTCACGAGAATAACGGGATGGTGATTTAGCTGAGACTTTTCACCTAAAATGGCCATGAGCTTACACTATAAACTCATATATTTCATTATCCTTAAATTAAATCAGAGCATATTTGATGCCAATAAGGATCAAAGCGTGGGGAGGAGTGGGGAGAGAGGGTAGCCCTCTCTCTCCACCCTATGGTTTACAATCCCAAAATTGCGCTTGCCGTCAAAAGTGTTGGCGGTGACCAGGGCGCTGGAGAAACAGGAGGAATCGTAGTCGGCGGTGTAACCAAAGGAGGCAGGGTCGCTGGTGGCAAAACCAGAGGCTTCAGGTAAGCTATGAAGGCTGAATTGGCGATCGGCACATTGGTAGTCAGCCAGGTGGAATCGATCGGGGCCAAAGAAGAATAGCCAACAGGCAAAGTAAGAGGCAGCGGACCTGATGGGCCAACAAGGTAGCTTGGCGGCCACAAATTTATTCCATCTATCGGATCATAATAGGCCATTCCGATAGGGGTATTGTAGAGAAGCCAAGGATAATCAAGGGCAGGGTCCCAGGTAAGCCCAGGTTGTACCGGCAGGACGGTGTTCGGATAAAGGCTGCTTACGATCGGCACAGGAAGCCCAGTTATCGGATCAGGAGGAGAGAGCACTGGAGACCAAAGCGGCCACAAGGTATTGTATGGGGGAAGTGGGGCCCAGTATTGAGCATTAATAGCTGGGGAAAAGATGAGACAGCATAAATTCATCAATCCAAGAAGACTGATAAAAAATATTTTCTTGCTGGGTTTTCTTATCATGGCTATGTCCTCATCCTTATATGGTTAAGCTTATCATTTTGGGTCATGAAATGAATTTCAGGACATTGAATTGATAAGCCTTCTTTCTTCTAAGGAGATATCTCTATTAATCATGCCTTAGGGAATAAATAAAACCTTCATGGATAAATGATAAATAATAAAATCATGAATAAATCATGGATAAATAAAATAATAAAAATAATAAGCATTAATAAGCATTGATTTTTTACCTAGAGAGAATAAGGAGGTCCTCGATTTGAATCTATCGAGAATAGGGAATAGATGAGTACAAACATTTTAATTATCCCTTCTATCTTCTTTTTGTTATGCTCACTTCTTTTTTATTCTCACCCCCCTTTTGAGTCATCAAATCATAAAAATTTTTCCAATCTCAAGCTTAGTAAATCAATCTATATGCCAATAGGTGCATATATTTTATCTCTTCATGTCTGGGATAATTGGGGTCGAAATAAATCTTTCCTTATAATTGGTTGCGTCTGCAATCAACCACTGTCAGAACAAATCCTGTCGATAGGGAGGGGATTTTACGAAACGTTTTTCCAAATAATTACGGACAAGGTCATAAAAGTTATACATCCTTGTGATCTTAATGAAATTCTTATCAAAATTTAACCACCGATTAACTTATGGTCAGTATAATTATTTTGGTTAACTGAAAGCTTGACGGATATTTCCCTATTAAGACCTGGTCTTAATAAAATTCTCATCATTATCTAACAAACCACTAACAATTGGAGCGTAAATTCTAAAGAGAAGAGCTCCAAGACGAGAAAGGAGTACCCAATGAAAAGAATGAGCTTGTGGATTTTTGGGTGGAGTTTTTGGCTATCAATGATGCTTTTGATCTCCAGCAGTTTGGCAGCTCAGGCCGAGCCGCTGACCATAAACGGCGCCGGAGCATCTTTCCCCTATCCTCTTTACTCTCAATGGGCCCATAAGTATAATCAGTTGACCGGCCAGAAAATCAACTATCAATCCATCGGCTCAGGAGGTGGCATCGCCCAGATCAAGGCCAAAACTGTAGACTTTGGCGCTTCGGACGCTCCACTGAAAGAAGAAGAGCTAAAGGAGAGCGGCCTCATTCAATTCCCTATGATTATCGGAGGAGTGGTCCCGGTGGTTAACCTCAAGGGGATAAAGCCAGGAGAGCTCAAGCTTACTCCACAGCTTTTGAGCAACATCTTCCTCGGCAAGATAACCAAATGGAGCGATCAGGCTATTAGGCAGGTCAACCCTGGGCTTAATCTTCCCGACAAAGCCATTACCGTAGTCCACAGGGCAGATGGGTCAGGTACCACCTGGATTTTTACCAATTACCTAGACAAGGTCTCGACCGACTGGCATGAGAAGGTCGGCACGGACAAGGCGGTTTCATGGCCCATCGGAGTAGGTGGCAAGGGAAACGAAGGTGTGGCCGCCTATGTGCAGCGCATTGATGGGGCTATCGGATATGTTGAGTTTGCTTATGCGCTGGAAAACAAGATGACTTATGTTCGGCTTCAGAACAAGGCTGGCAAATTCGTTGAGCCTACGATCGAAACCTTTCAGGCCGCGGCAGCCAATGCCGATTGGGAGCATGCGGCCGGATTCTACATGGTCTTGACTGATCAGCCTGGTGAACAAAGTTGGCCGATCACTGGAGCATCCTTCATTCTGATGCACTGCCAGCAGAAAGATGCTCAGATAGCCAAGGCTATGCTCAAGTTTTTCGACTGGTGCTTCCAGAGTGGAACAAAAGAGGCCAGGGACCTGCACTATGTGCCCATGCCGGAAAACGTGGTTAAGCTTGTGGAATCTGCATGGAGTAGGGAGATTAAGGCTGCTGGCCAAAGCCTCTGGCCATAAGGGCTTTTGATATGGGAAATGCGTTAAAAGTCGACTGTGATCTCAATTAGCTAATGGCGATACCTAGGCCGGGCAAAAGGGGAAAAGCTTAGCAAAGGTAGACCAGCCGGACAAAAGAGAGCTAGCTAAGCAAAAGAGACCCGCCGGGAGCCCAGCTGCCAAGCATAAGGAGGAGAGCGCAGCAGAGCACAAACAGTAGGATCGGACGCCAAGCCCGATATCCAATCCCTGGCGAAGGGGAAAGCATGTGAGAGCACGGTAACCACGACGTAGGTCTATTGACGTAGGTTACCCCTATAGCAAGAGGTTATCTATACCCAGGCCGGGCAAAATTAAAGCGTATGCAGTCGGTGCCATGAGGGCAGTCGGTGCCATAAGGGGTGGTATAGTAACCGTAACTTAAGGAAGTAAACGATATCCTATCCGGGCAAAGGGGGAAAGCATAGATTTAGATTCCCTTTGCCCGGAATTTATTTATTATTTTTATGGTTCAGCGAGTCAATAAAACAATCAGGCCGATCAAAAACCAGAATATCCAAAAAAAGGCAGACAGAGTTTTCCATTGGTTGACTGCCTTGAGCGCCCTTTTGATTCTGGCCCTAATGATCGGCATATTCTGGGAACTGCTCAGTAACTCCCGCCTGGCTATTCAAAAATTCGGATTCAAGTTTCTGGTATCAGAGGTCTGGAATCCGGTTACTCAAGAGTTTGGAGCAGCAAGCAGCATTTACGGTACCCTTGTGTCCACAGCCATTGCCTTGCTTCTTGCAGTGCCTCTCAGTCTGGCGATTGCCGTATTCCTGGTTGAGCTAGCTCCACCGGCTATTAGTCGGCTGGTGGGTTATGCCATAGAGCTTCTGGCAGCTATCCCTAGTATCATTTTCGGCATGTGGGGGCTGTTTGTCTTTGCTCCCTTTATGGCTGAACATATCCAGCCTGGCCTAAGCAAAGCCCTGGGATTTTTGCCGCTCTTTCAAGGCCCGCCAATGGGTATCGGGATGCTGACTGCAGGGATAATCCTAGCTCTGATGATTCTCCCCTTTATAAGTGCCGTGGCCCGAGATGTCTTTCGGATGGTGCCAGCGGTAGTGAAGGAGTCTGCCTATGGCCTGGGATCAACCACCTGGGAAGTAACCCGCAAGGTAACAATCAGCTATGGGCTGCGCGGGCTTCTTGGAGCCGCGTTTTTAGGGCTTGGTCGGGCCATTGGCGAAACTATGGCTGTTACCTTTGTCATCGGCAATGATCACACCATATCAAAATCGCTCTTCTCGCCTGCTAACAGCATTGCTTCAACCCTAGCCAATGAATTTGCCGAGGCTTCCGAACCCCTCTACCTAAGCGCCCTGGTGAAACTAGGACTGGTGCTGTTTGCCATTACCATCCTGATCCAAATCATAGCTCAGCTCTGGCTTAAAAAGATTGGCCAAAGTTTTGGAGGCAGTCTGTGATTGTCCGCTCAGCTATCCCCCGCAAAATGGTTGACTTTGGCGTCAAGGTTATCTCAAGCCTGGCCGCGTTGTTAGGGATAACTATCCTGGCTTGGATACTCTACGAGGTTATAAAAAGAGGAGCCGCTGCATTAAACTGGTCCTTTTTTATCCACCTGCCCACCCCACCCGGTTTAACAGGCGGGGGAGTAGCCAATGCTATCCTGGGGACTTCGATCATCACTCTCCTGGCTACGCTGGCAGGCGTCCCCACGGGGCTTCTGGCTGGGATATACCTGGCTGAATTCGGCCAACACAGCCGGATCGGCTCACTAGTGCGCTTTACCAGTAACGTCATGATGGGTATACCATCCATTATCGTGGGGCTTTTCATCTATACCCTGCTGGTTCTCCCCAAGCATCACTTCTCAGGGTATGCCGGATCAGCCGCCTTGGCTGTCATCATGCTGCCCATTGTGGCCAGAACCACTGAGGATATGTTGAGACTTGTTCCCAATGCTTTGCGCGAATCAGCCTTGGCTCTCGGTGCTCCCCGATGGAAGACAACATTACAGGTAGTCTTCCGTGCGGCCAAAACAGGGCTTATCACCGGCGTGCTTCTGGCTATCGCCCGAGTAAGCGGTGAGACCGCACCCCTCCTGTTTACAGCCTTGAACAGTCCCTACTGGCCCCGTTCCCTAAACCAGCCAACTGCTAACCTTACGGTAACCATATTCAACTATGCCATGTCACCCTATACCGACTGGCAGGAAATAGCCTGGGGAGCATCGCTGCTGATCATGAGCGCGGTTTTGGTTCTGACCGTAGTTGCCCGTTTCGCACTCAAGGAGGTAAAAAAGTGAATGCAGCCGTGAATGACGAGCCTCGAAAATTTTTACTCTATGGCGCTCTTTCTCCGAATAAGAAAAACCCAAACAGCAGCGCCTCTTGTGAGGCCGCTGCCCCAGCAGCCATTCAGCCCAAGATCTCGACCCGTAACCTTAGCTTCTACTATGGCAATCATCAAGCCCTGATCGATAACAACCTTGATATCGCTCCAGGGAACGTAACTGCTATTATCGGCCCATCAGGATGTGGGAAATCCACCCATATCAGGGTATATAACCGGATATTCGAGCTTTATCGAGATCAGCGAGCCACCGGCGAAGTCATCCTAGATGGTGAAAACATCCTCTCTCCGTCGGTGGATGTAATAGAGCTGCGCCGTAAAGTCGGCATGATCTTTCAAAAGCCTACACCATTTCCGATGAGCATTTTTGAAAATGTCGCCTATGGGCTTAGGCTGCACTATAAACTTACTAAGAGTGAGTTAGCTGAGCGGGTGGAGATAGCTTTAAAGCGTGCCGCTCTCTGGGAGGAAGTCAAAGATAAGCTGCATCGGCCAGGAACAGCACTCTCAGGCGGGCAGCAGCAGCGGCTTTGCATTGCCAGAGCCATAGCCATCGAGCCGGAAGTGCTGCTCATGGATGAGCCCACCTCGGCTATTGACCCGGTGGCTACAGCCAAAATCGAAGAGCTGATCGAGTCGATAAAATCGATCTATACTATAGTCATTGTTACTCATAATATGCAACAGGCTGCCCGCGTCTCTGACTTTACGGCTTTTTTCTATGAAGGGAAGGTTGTTGAGTTTGGCCCCACAAGTCAAATCTTTACCAATCCCTCTAACAAGCAGACCGAAGATTATATAACCGGCCGCTTTGGTTAAGCGGGAAAATTACATTGCCCCAAAAGCCTGCCTTGCACCACCTTTAGGCTTACCTTGCATATGGAATTCGAGCTGTCCGATAGTCAAGCAAAATGCCGGTAATAATCGGCAGCGGGATAGCAACAATCAACCATCCGAATAAAGATGCCAGCAAAAGGGTCTGTATGGCTGCGTTCATGATCGTGTCTCCTTATGTATTCTCTCTTCTCTGATATGGTTTATAGTTATAGTTTTTTATTTACTGCTTTCATCATATTAGACGAGGCTCAGGCCGACTGATTACTTTTTTCTGATTCTAAAAATCGAAAGCTTTTACTCTTGATCGGCAAGGAGCGTATTTGTTACTAACTTATTGTTATTGAACATCTATTGCTAGATATTATTGCCAGATATTCCCAAGGTAAAAAACAATAGTTGAAAGTGGGTGATACAGGCGAAAAAAGCCTCTTTTTCACCCCGCAAAGTGGTAAATGAGAAACTACCCTCTATGGTAATCCGGTCAAGATCATACCAAGATCATACTAGGAAGTGGTCAACCATAATGAGTTATAATATCCTGGCCAGGATAATTATTTTACTTGTCTATTGCTACCTCATTATGTCAAGTTATAAACCTTTATGGTCGGGCACTTAGTGAATATAATTGCATATAAATGGAGAACATCTGATTTTGATTTATTGACTTTTATATTGACTTTAAATAATAAGCAAGATATAATTTATTAAAAACGAGCTTATCTTTCTCCCCCCCAATGAAGGTAGCTATTGCAGAAAAATCACATCTCATTTAATTTTAATTAGATACCATCCTTTATAAGAGTGAGAGCATTAAAAATTACCTCCGCATTCTCTTTCTTATAGGGAAAGATTAATCACATAGGAAAGGATTATCACAGCAAAACTTACTGGTCCTTTCGCTAACAAAGTGCACAAGCTGGGCGGGCACAAGGTCCGTACCTACAATTGATAGTGTAATTTATTCGCTGTGTACTTGTGTTACTCGATTAGCGAAAGAACCACTTACCGCCAGCGAACTATAATGGCATTTCCTGCTAACATGATTGGGCATTACCGCAATTGGGCATAAGTACAAATGCATCCAATTCGGTGTCTGCTAAGCGACCAACTATAATGAGTTATAACTTCCTGGCCAGGATAAGTGTTTAACTTGTCCATTGCTTAGGCCATTATGTCAAGTTATAAGTGTCCGAGCATAAAGATCTATAACTTACTCAAGTAGCGCAAGCGTCTCGCCTGTAGTTGACCAGCGAGGCGCTTATCCTACCAAAACGTTATAATTTATTATGGTCGGATACTTAAACCTTTATAGTTGGGCACTTATATTAACCTGAGTTCGATATAATTTTGATGAAAATTACTTGGCAAATCAAGAACATAAGTATTTAGGCCATTGAGAAACCTAAAGTCAAGACTCTAATAAGAGTACAAATGGTTAACATAAGCT
>Ga0078972_1001142_pt1 | contig 103211 bp, 85 predicted proteins | sample YelNatPaOPGAMG01_FD_67568 | JGI IMG/M metagenome (GOLD analysis project Ga0078972, IMG submission 67568) | Hot spring thermophilic microbial communities from Obsidian Pool, Yellowstone National Park, USA - OP-RAMG-01 (SPADES assembly) (version 2) | ecosystem: Environmental > Aquatic > Thermal... | reverse complement strand
GCTCCGACGACTTTATACCCCTTCTCCCTAGGCTTTAATATCGATTTGAAAGCCTCAGCCAAATACCTCCTCCTCATAAATATGTACATCAATACAAGCCCCAATCCTCCACCCATATTTGCTACAACTGTCCATTTAAATGGTGCACCCCACTCTAGTGAACTTGAACCACATTCAGCACGACCACATCCAGGCATGGTCATTAACCCAGTGTAGTATCCAGCATAGTAGGCAACTTGCGTCCCTATGAACAGAAGCAGGTTAAATATTACAGATGTGAATAGAGTGCTTAGAGGAGCCATGTAGAATAGAGCCGCTAGAGATGGATTCTTACTATACATGGCCAATGCTACGATACTGTACAATGGATGATTAGTCGGTATACAACCTGCACCATAGCATTCAGTAGCGCACCTCCAGCCGAATATATCTGGAAACCATGGAAACGTTATCGTGAGAAAGACTATAAACTGGAACGCGAACCCTAGAACCACGCCGATTATGTATGGCTTTGCTACCTTCTTCTCCGACTGCTTTACAATTTCATAGACTGCTAAGGTCTGGGGGAAAGGCACCTGCTCCACTTCAACCCATTCTTTCTGCCATATGGTTGCTATAGAGAGCATGTAGGCTCCAAAGAAACTGTAGAGGAGCCACCAGTATAATACCACTGGCATCCAATAATTCCACTGTATTGAGGCACCACCATATATGATCTGCTCGGCGACATTACGTGGAGGAGCCATAAACTCAGGTATAAGTGGCGATATCGTCTCCGGGTTGAGCCACCTTTGCGCTATTATGCCCGGTGGCACTCTAAAGGCTCCATAGCCAACAGCCATGTAAGAACAAAATATGGAAGCTACGTAAAGTCCTGTTAAAGTTCTAGAATCTACTTTACCCTTGAGAAATTTTAGAGATATGATACCTAACAGGATTACCAGATATGGCAGTGGCGTGAACTCCTCAGAGCAGTTTACTGAACCCGGGTTGTAGAATATCCATATACGTGAGCTCAATAGAGTGTTCCATAGAACTCCAAGGAAGACCATCAATATGGTAGCAATTATCACTATGAGCGTACTACGTCCTCCCACTTTGTACTCTTCACCCATTTTCCTCAGAACTGAGAAAAACGTTCTTTATTTAAAAGTCTTATTATCTTTCCGGTCTTCTGAAGTTGTATGTCCAACGGTTATTCATTATATGAATAACTTAAAAACGCTGAATAATGCTTAAGTTTCAATTCGCACATATGCTTCTTCGATGTCCGACGAAATATATCTTGTAGCGAATTCCCACATAGACTTATCATGGCTTTGGACGAGAGATGAAACAATAAGCAAGATATGTCCAGAAACCTTTGTAAATGTTTTGAATCTTATGGATAAGTATCCACTTCTATGCTACGCTCAAAGTTCCGCTCAGATATATGAGTGGCTGGAGGTCCACCATCCGGAAATTTTCAGAAGAATCCGTGAGAAGGTCAGAGAGGGCAGGTGGGAGATAGTCGGCGGTTCATGGGTGGAGCATAATGCAAACCTCTTATGCGGCGAATCACTTGTAAGGCAGTATCTTTTCGGGAAGAGGTACTTCATGGAGAAGTTCAACGTAGACGTTAAAGTAGCTTGGCTACCGGATAGCTTCGGCTTCTGCTGGGCTCTTCCTCAAGTGCTTAGGAAATCTGGATTAGAGTATTTCCTAACTCATAAGTTAAAGTGGCAAGTGGAACGTATGAAACCTCCAATACCATTTCCATATTACGTTTTCTGGTGGGAGTCTCCAGATGGGTCACGGGTCTTGGCCTACCACACCGTGGGAAGCTACTCTGAAGATGTAAACCCTATGAGAATGCTTGAACAGCTCGCTTTGTTGAAAAAGCGTCACGGTTTAAACAAGCTTCTAGTCCTCTTCGGTAGAGGAGATCATGGAGGCGGTCCGACTGAGGGAATGGTTAAAGAAGCTTTGAGACTTATGGGGATAGTGGATCCAGCAGTATATCCAAAGGTAATTCTGTCGACGTCTGAACGCTGGTTTAAAGAAGTTAAAGGTGTTTCGGAGATTCTATCCTTTCCAGTTGTTAGAGATGAATTATATGTTAAGACGCATAGGGGAACCTATACAACAGAAGCTAAGGTTAAACTTCACAATAGGAGGTGTGAATGCCTCCTGTTAACTGCTGAGAGGTTTGCATCCATAGCTATGCTCCTAGGTATGGCTTATCCATCTGAAGATCTAAAGAATGCTTGGAAGCTTTTACTTCTCAATCAGGTTCATGATAACCTAGATGGGACGTCTATAGAAGAAGTCTACATTCAAGCTGAGAAAGACTACGGGGAAGTCTATAGGATTGGCCGTAAGGTGCTTGAAGAGGCTTTAAACGTAATAGCATCTAAAATTGATACCCGATGTAAAGGTTTTCCGGTATTGGTCTTCAATCCGCTTTCATGGCTTAGAAGCGATGTAGTAGAACTTCCTCTTGAAGGAGAACTGAAGACTGTGAAGGCATTTAAGGTCTTCGACTGTTTCGGAAGGGAAACCCCAGTACAGATTGTAGAAGATGGACGGAAGGCCATTTTTATAGCTGAAGACGTTCCGGCGTTCGGCTACAAACTATACTACTTAACCACCTCATCGGATGAATCTACAAATCCAAATCTTAAAGTGGGTGAATTCTTCCTTGAAAACGAATTCCTACGCGTAGAGATGGATGATAGAACTGGCTATGTGACCAGGATTTACGATAAAGTTAATGGGAGGGACGTTTTATCCGACTCTGGAAAGGGTAACGTGCTTCAGATGTATGAGGATAAACCTCCTAATGCTCCAGGGGGAGAACCGGCTTGGAACATGTACTTAGGCTCTTTAACAGAGCTGGAGAAAATTGAGGAAATACGTTTAGTCGAGAAAGGCCCTGTTAGAGCGTCGATTAAAATCGTAAGGAAATATGGCGGCTCGACTTTTGAACAGTATATATCGCTATACAGCAAGATTCCGATGGTGGAATTCACATTAAAGGCCGACTGGCATGAAAAGTATAAAACCTTGAAAGTAGCTTTTCCACTAAGGTTTAAAAATCACTGGGCTACATACGACATACCCTTCGGAGCTATACAACGCTACCAGTATATCTACGATAAAGCTCCTGATAGGCAAATGGATATGCCTAAAAGACCATGGGAGCTGGCGGATAAAGCAAAATTTGAAGTACCAGCTCTATATTGGATAGACATGGATACTGAAAATGGAGATTATGGTGTGGCGTTACTCAATGATTGCAAGTACGGTTTCGACGTAATCGAGAACACTATTAGAATGACCCTTCTAAGAGGCCCTAGACGCGGCTACCCTTCTACACCAGAACAGTGGGCGGATCAATCGGAAAATCCACGTGTGGGGGTGCACGTCATCAGATACGCGCTATATCCACATGAGGGAGACTGGGTGAAGTCTATGGTTTTTAGAAAAGGTTACGAGTTTAACTTTCCACTAATAGCGTGGAGAACCTCGGAGAAGGCTGGGCCTCTACCGAAGACTCTATCTCTAATAGAGACTAAGCCAGATAACGTTGTTCTCTCAGCCTTAAAGAAAGCCGAGGATTCCGGTGAACTTGTATTAAGAGTTTATGAAGCCTGTGGTTTTAACTCAGACGCGTCATTGAAAATGGCTTTTAAACCTTTGAAAGCGTTTGAAACAGACCTAGTGGAGTGGGATATGTACGCGTCTAAGAGAGAATTTAAAATATCAGAGAATACGGTAAGCTTTCACTTAAATGGCAATGAAATAGTCACCGTTAAGTTGCTTCTTCAACAGCTGCCATAGCGAGTGGATAAACTGCGAATCATAAAGATTTATTCATACATATGAAAATGATAATGTGAGGAGATAATAGTGAACTATGAAATTAAGTACAGTCCAAGCTATTCACTATTAGAGGTTAATCTAGAACCCAATGAAGTTATTGTAGCAGAAGCGGGTGCCATGATTTACATGTTTCCTCAAATAACTGTTAAAACGAGGAAAAGGGAGAGTGAAAGTCTATGGAGAACCATTAAAACGACAGTCTTAGGTGGTGAATCCTTCTTCGTAAACGAATACATCGCAGAAAAGGGCTCGGCAAAGTCGGCCTCGCTCCAGCACCAGTAGGCGATATAAAACCTCTAAAGTAGAAGCTGGAAGAGGTCTCATTCTTCAAAAATCTGCTTACCTAGCTTCTACGGAAGCTATACACCTAGATACAGAATAGCAGAGATTTAAAAAGGGCTTTTTGGGTCAAAGTCTATTTATGCTTAAGGTTTCTGGTGAAGGACAATTATTTGTAAACGCTTTCGGCCCATAGATCACTATAGCCTCGGGAACGGTGAATCCTTAATCGTAGATAATTATCACTTAGTGGCTTTTGACGACGCTTGCAAATACACTGTTAGGAAGTTCAAGGACCTGGAGAAGTGTGTGTTCAAACTAAGAGTGTGCGTGAATTCGTTGATTGGCTCTGGGAGCTAATATACCCGAGGGTGGAAAGTACTGCTAGAATGGTTGCTGAAGAAAAGATGGGTGAAAGGAGCTCCAGTTTCAGTTTTAATAGACCAAAATTATAGTTTACTTAATCTTAAGCTATTTTTCAAACTGTGTCAAGTACTGCTTATGGACTTCAAGGTAGTCGTTGAAAAGCTTCTTAGCTATTTCAAGCGTTGGAACCATGGGGTCTAAGGCTAGTGCTTGAACTGCGAGCTGCTTATCTCCCGTTAATGCCGCCTCAACCGTCAACTCTTGTTGAGCTATTCTCTGCTGAATTATCGCTTCTACGCCTTTGGGTAGTCGGCCGACGTTTACACCTTTAAATCCAAGTGGGCTTACTACTACAGGTATTTCTACAATAGCGTCATCAGGTAGTCCCTCTATGCATCCGTTGTTGGGTATGTTCGCTCCATCGAATACTCTGATGTCGCCTTTAACTATGATCTCCATAAGCTCATACGCAAACGAGTGTTCAGTTATGCCTTTACGTTGTTCAATAAGTTCTTTAATAGGTCTTCTTCCATCAGCCCAGCCTGTAACCATCTCCCAGACTTGATTCCTCCACTCTTCACGGTATATCGTGTCGCCTGGGAAGAGTTTAAGTCCATACTTAGCACCATAGTTGGCTTCTCTACATAGGAAGTATGGGAAGAATTCTGCTACATGCGAGTCTCCTTGAACAGGGTAGAGTCCAAATATTTCCATAAGCTCTACTGAAACATGTGCGTGGAAGGGTTTACCCGTTTTAACCGCATCATCTCTCACAGCTAAAATTTTACGTTTAAACTCGGAGTATACTTCTCTACCGTTTGCGTAGGCCTCCAGAATCCACGTTAAATGGTTAACCCCAGCCGCTGTAAACACTACGTCTTCGGGTTTACAGCCCACGACTCTAGAGATGAAGTATCTAGGTGCTTTAACACCCGTGCATAAGCCTATGACATTTGCCTTAGTAGTCTTCCTAGCGGCTCTACACATGGTGGTTAATGGATTTGCCTCGTTAAATACTATCGCATTTGGACAAAGCTTCTCTATATCGCGGCATATCTCCACCATTGGAATTATATGTCTTAAAGCTCTTGAAAAGCCAGCGGGGCCAACCGTGTCGGCGACTGTGTGGTATATACCGTACTTCTCTGCAACTTTAACATCTGTCTCTATACCCTTTATACCGCCTACCGCTATCGTTATTATTACAAAATCCGCGTTCTTAAGAAGATCCCTCCTATCCGTACTCGTTTCAATTTTAAGCTCGGCTTTAGTTTCCTCTACAACCCTTGATGCAACCCTCTCCATTATTTTAAGCTTCTCTTCATCTACATCAACGAGCCCTATTTCTATACTTCTGAATATATCGGACGTCGCCATTTCAGCTAGAAGACCAGGGGTAAATGCTAAACTGCCCGCTCCTATTACAACAAGCTTCAAATCTGTCACAGTTTCTTCTATGCTCCAAATCTTATTTAAGCCTAGCGTAGCATGAGATTATAAGTTAACGCAGGGGCTCTTCTCTATACTAAGATTCTAGACGAATTATAATCTTAGAAGCTTTCGGTTAAAATTTTAGGCAACGCTTCTCCCAGCTTTTTCCAATCTTTCTCTAAAACCTCCCTCGCGGATGGATTGTATAAGGCTGAGGCTGGGTGGTACATGGCGACTATGAACCTACTATACACTAATGATTCGACCTTAAAGATTCTACCGTGTAGTTTATCCATAGAGGTATACTGTAACCCATACTTCTCAAACAAGTATTTCGTAGCTACAGAACCTAAAGCTACTACCACCCTAGGCTTCAAAAGGTCTATCTGTCTATCCAAATACTGACCACATGTCTTCACCTGTTCATCGGTGGCCTTATTATCTGGAAGATAGCATTTAATAACGTTCGTTATGTACAATTTCCCCCTTTCAAGTCCAGCTAAAGTCAAGAGATTGTTAAGAAGCTTTCCAGCGGCGCCTACGAAAGGCCTCCCCTCAATATTCTCATGGTAGCCAGGGCCTAGTCCAACCAGCATTATCTTACTATTCAACGGCCCTTCACCTAAGATGTGATGTTTACTCCCCCTCCATAGATCACATTTTCTACAGTTTTCAACTTCAAGTTTAAGTTGCCTGTAACTCTCCTCCATTATAACTCCAAACTAAACTGTTCTCTTAACAATTAAAAACGTTGCATGTAGACACGGCTCTTCAAAAATAGAACAACTTAACCTTCACTTATCTTATGGACGGTTTGTACGAAGATTTAATAATCCTACACTCTCTAAGTGAGTGATGCTATGTATGCTCTAAATGTCGGTAAACTTGACGGCCTAGTCAAGGGATTTAGAGCAAATTACCACATTCACACATTTATGAGCGACGGCTCTTCAAAACCAGCCGATTACGTTGAAAAAGCCGCAGAAGCGGGTCTTACAGAGATAGGTTTCACAGACCACCTAGTCATACTTGACGATGCTAATGTAGGATTAGGCTCCCTAGACCCAAGTAGAATAGACGCCTATATCGAAGCAGTAGAAAGCGTTAAAAGATCCTCTAAAAACGTGATAGTGAAGTGCGGCTTGGAAGTAGATTATACGCCTGGAGGATTTAAACGTGTTGAAGAAATTCTAAAGTCTTACGGGGATGATTTAGATTACACGTTGATGGGTGTTCACATAATTGATGACTTTCAATTCGACGCTCCGGAATCGATATCCACATGGAGAAGTTTAAGTCAAAATGAGATCGATAAGCTTTACAAGAGATACTACATGCTAGTTTTAGAAGGTGTTGAAACAGGAGTGTTCACAGTGGTCGCTCATCTAGACATCGTAAAGAAGTTCGGCTTTAAACCCTCTGAAGAGCCACTGAAGCTTGTAGAATCCATTCTAGAATCTGTCAAAGTCTTAGGTATGGCTATTGAAGTCAGTTCAGCTGGACTACGCCATCCAGTTAAAGAACTGTATCCTTCAGATAGAATAGTAGATATGCTAGCTGTTTTACAAGTACCGGTTGTGATGGCTACCGATGCGCATAAACCCGAAGACGTTTCAAACGGGTTGGAGGTAGTTGTTGAACTTATAAAGCGAAAAAGGCTTCCACTAGCTATACCAAATGCTAGGCTTAAAATACTCGATCCTCTTAAGGTCTTATAATACTCTTCAATAACTTATCTTGTCTTATTATTATTCTTATTATCTTAAAAAAACCTGAGATATGTCTGAGGGGTTTTTCGAGTTAATTATGAGAACAAACGGTCTACCGTGATATACGCTCGTTGAACTTATGGTGATAACCTTTCCACTATGTTCTGAACAATACCCATTTACGGCCTTCATCGGCTCATGGCTTCTAATAATCCTCTTAACATTCAGTCTTCGGCATACCTCTTCCGTCACATCTACTCCAAATTCAACGCCAACACCCCTTCTATTCGGATATTCTCCATACCCCTCGAAGGGGTCAGACCATAGGATATCTGCTTCAACAATCTTCGACGGTCTTTTAAGGTCTTGCGAACTTACAATCTTGGTCGATACTCCTCCATGAACTAGAAGCACCTCACCTGGTATAATTGCAGCTAGGTATAGCCGTTCAATAAATGGTTTAAACTCATCATGGAAATATTTAATCCAACTCCCCTTCTTTTTATCGGCTTCTCTTACAAGATCGCATGGGTAAAATCTAGGAGCCCCATTATCGGTGTAGTCTTCATGATTACCTTTTAATGCTACAACCCTATCAGAATATTTGCTTAAAAGCGCGGTTACGGTCTCTATAACCTCCACACCATGTCTCCCTCTGTCGGCATAATCTCCGAGGAATACGAGGAAGTTTCTCCTGTCTTCAGCGATATTCATAATAGGGTTTATTACGCTGTAATCGCCGTGTATGTCACCTACTACGATGATTCTATTGACCCCTTTAAGCTCCTCCTCTGTAAATTCAAATAACCGTGTCTTCTCTGAAGACAACGATTGCAATATCTGTAATACCCTCCTTAAATCTTATCTCATCTTAGATAAGCTCCATAGCTTTAAGAATATTCCTAACATCTTCCAATGCTATTGTAGATTTTAGCTTCTCCCCTAATAAGATGGATTCGTATACGTCATCGTCAAACCTTACAATTCCATCTATCTTTAATTTAAGCTTTTCAGACTCACGCTTAATAATAGCCCAAACTCTAGGAGTAACCTTGTTGGCTATAATCCAATAGCGTTTACCAAGTTTGGATGCTACGTCTCTAAGTAGGATGGCTGAATAGAGGGATTCAGCAGTGGGGTCTACAACTATTGCTAGGCAATCGGTGGCCTCCTCCACTCTCCTACCCACGTGCTCTATACCTGCATCAGTATCCACTAGAACTATTTCATCTTCTTCTAAAACCAGGTTTTTTAAAACTATTCTCGTTAAAATGTTGAATGGGCATGCACATCCTTCACCATATTCTCTCACCTTACCTATCGTAACCAGTCCGATATTTTCCACGGAGTACGATATGTACTCACTGGGTAGTGAACTCAATCTCACCCCTGAACCAGCTTTGGCGAGGATCTTAGCTATGTCCATCTGCCTCCTCTCAAGCTCCTCCTCATCCATCTTACCGCCGATGTACTCAATTAAAGGCGTAGGCGGATTTACACCTAGAAGTTTAGGTAAGAGGATGTTGGACTCATCTGAATCCACTATGTAAACCCTACGCCTTCCGGTTAAAACATTCGCCATGAGGACTGTCAACGCCGTTTTACCGGATCCGCCTTTACCGCAAACCATTATTTTCATAAATTCTCAAGCAGTTGACTAGGAAGAGGAACATTTAAATTTTGTGAGGAGGGATGGAGTATGTTGGTAAAGCCTAACGTCTACGATAGCAGTATCGCTTTTAAGAAACCTTACATTATCTTTTCCTAAGGGTTTTCTATGAAGGCTAAACGTGTTGTTTTTAAAAGTAAAGGCGTTGTTGACGTCGAGGACTTTGAAGTCGCTGGTCCTAAGCCTGGTCATATACTCATTAAAACAGTCTGTAGTCTGATAAGTCCAGGTACTGAGACAGCCTTTCTCATGGCTTTACCGAATACGCCTAATGTTTTCCCACAGTATCCCGGCTACTCTAATATAGGCGTAGTGGAGGAAGTTGGTGAAAACGTTGAAGATTTCAAACGAGGCGACCTCGTAGCATCAGCCGCAGGCCATAGCAGTTACGTATTGGTTTCTAAAGATGATGTTTTAAAGGTTCCGGAAGGTTTACAGGCTGAGGAGGCGGCATTCTTCAACCTCGCATCTATAGCCTTGCAGGGTACTAGAAAGGGATTCATAGAGCTCGGTAGCTCTGTTGTAGTTGTAGGGCAGGGTCTCGTAGGACTATTGGCTATACAGTTTGCAGCATTAAGCGGTGCTTTTCCACTTATAGCGGTTGATATGATCAGTAGCCGCCTTAAGTTATCTACTAAGCTTGGGGCAGACTACGTAGTTAATCCAGCTGAGGTAGATGCTGTTGAAGAAGTCATGCGTTTAACTGGTGGTCAAGGTGCGGACGTTGTAATAGAGGCTACTGGAAATCCAAATGCCATACCCATTGCTTTAAACATGGCCGGTTGGCTTGGTAGAGTTGTAATCCTAGGAAGCCCCAGAGGGCTATCAACAGTCAACTTCTACATGCCAATTCATAGAAAGGGTCTCATCGTAATAGGGGCACATAATAATGTTAGGCCGAGGTACGAATCTCTACCGCATTTCTGGACTGCTAAAGACGATATGAAGCTTGCTTTAAAACTTATGGCTAAAGGTAAGCTTAAGGTTAGAGAACTCATAAGCTTGAAAATGCCCGTTGAAAAAGCCCCTGAGGCATACCGGCTTATAATGGAGCGGAAGGAGGAAATTCTTGGAGTACTGCTATACTATTAACCCATCTGTTCCCAACATTAATTTAAAAATGTTCGATTCGTTATGAAGAATATAGGTGAAAATAATCCTCCCAAATATTCTCCCCAATATTTTAAGCTTCCAGAGACTTCTTTAAGAGTTCTATATCGATTTTCCCTGCACTGTATACTTTTCCATCTCTAATATTGTTGACCGTTAAATGGGCTGGGCTGAATATGGCTGGGTCTATCTTGTAGAAGTCGTAGCCAGCTTCCTTAAATATTTCAAAGAAAGGTTTACCGTAGATTTTTGAAGTTGATGAAGGGGTCTTCTTAACGTAGTCTTCTAAGTCGGCGCCTTCATAGTCTACCGTTAAGAAGACCTGACCGGAAGCTATTATCACGTCGTTCGTCCTACCCATGGCTCTTGCAAACTTAGGATGTATAGGCGCTATTGGTGCTATCCCAACACCGTAGATTATCTTCTTAGGGTCGAATCCAAGCTCAGTAAGCTTATGGATACCCGTTTCAACTATACGCCCCGATATTTGCGTAGATCCAGCTATGCTTGATGTTGGCGTTATGACTGAGTAGACCCGGCTAGGCTCTACGTGGCATTTATCAGCTACATATTTGAAAACGTCTGCTGAAGGGTACCTATCTGTTTCAAACACTATGACCGCTACATCTGATTCATCTTTATACTGAATTTTACGGTAGAGCTCTTTAGGCTCTTGAGATATGGCTCTAGCTGGGCCTGAACCTAGTGCGAAAAACTCTCCGACTTTAATCCTCCACCCTGCAAATTGCGAGCCTAACGTAGCTATGCACGGCTCATCCGTATAAACCGTTACGGCTGGTAGTACGAGGTCACCGTACTGTTGAGCTGTTAAATGCGCTCTACCAAGCCCTCCCATACAAATCTCAATTACCTTTAACCCAGCCTCATACCCCCCTCTTGCTTTAACACCAGCATCTACAATTACCCCACCATTTTCAACCTTTTCCACCCTAACACCATAATACTCTGGGTTTGAAATCATTTCTTCAAGTATTTTTAAAGCCCCTCTATTCACACTGACCATACTCAACAACCCAAGGATTATTTTTCCACAGTAGAGCTATAAGAGTTTTCACCTTAAACTTCTCCAATAGTTTTATTTATTATCCCCTGAACGCATTAATCTATTGGGGTTGTGGTTTGAATTCTAGAGAGCGTTGTATTAGAAGTATACGTCATGAAGAGCTTGATAGAATACCTCTAGTATTCAGATGTAGACCTGAACCCTTTGAAGCGCTCATGAAGAGGTTCGATCTTTCAAATGCAGAAGACCTCTACAGGATTCTACACATAGATATTAGGAGTACTGGTATAGGTATTAAAGGCGGCTACCTTCCCAGAAACGTCGAAGTTAAAGAGGGACCGTATGGACCCGCCTACACAGTTGGCGAATATATGGGGTTTGAAGTCAGGAGGGATATCTGGGGTGTTGAAAGTATTTGGGCTCCCAATAGAACTTATACGTATACGTACTTGGGGCATCCGCTTCAACGGATACCGCTTGAAGAGTACGAGTGGCCTGAAGTATCAGTAGAGGATTTTGACGCAGTTGTTAGAATTCGTAGGGTATATGAAGACTATTGTCTTTGCGGCGGCGTTGAGCATATGTGGGAGATCGCTTGGCAGCTCGTAGGTTTTAAGGAAATTATGAGGCTTATGTTCACTAAACCAAACTACGTTGATGCTGTGTTGGATGGGCTTCACAGGATTCGTATGCAGCAGGCTAAGCTTCTATGCGAGGCTGGTGTAGACATAATCTATGATGGCGACGACGTTGGTATGCAGAAGGGTATGATGATGTCTCCAGCCATGTGGAGGCGCTTTTTAAAGCCTAAGTATAAGGAGCTTGCAGAGCTATGCCATAGGTACGGAGTCTTCTTCCACTTCCACAGTGACGGCTGGATAGAGCCTATAATTCCAGATTTGATTGAAATAGGCGTAGACATACTCAACCCTGTTCAACCAGAATGCATGGACCCTGTTAAGCTCAAAAAACTATACGGAGATAAACTATGCTTCGACGGGACAATAGGCGTCCAGAGCACACTACCATTCGGAACACCGGAAGACGTAGCCAGAGAAGTCAAACAAAGAATAGCTGAACTAGGACCAACAGGACTCATACTAGGACCAACGCACGCAATACAACCCGACACACCTATAGATAATATACTGGCACTGTATGAGGCGGCTTTAAAATACGGTACCTTTAAACAGTGATTTCTTTGATTAGGGGGATAAGCTCACCCTTATCTACGTCGAACAGCCCTCTATCTGTAACTCTAACATGAGGTATTACGGGTAGCGTCAGTAGACTTATTAATGGTATGGGTGTCTCCTCCTCCAAGCCCAATTCTCTTTCAGCACTCCTAAATTTTTTAAACTGCTCAGCGACTTCCTCAATGGGTTCTTCGCTCATCAACCCAGCGACTGGCAATTTCAAGATCGATAGTATTCTTCCATTTAAAACAGCGACGTAACCTCCCTGAGCTTCTACCAGCGCTCTCCATGCGGTCAACATGTCGAATGGAGACCTGCCTAAGATAACCATATTGTGTGAATCATGTGCAACAGTTGACGCTATAGCTCCCCTTTCAATATTCAACCCGCTTACCAAAGCCTTAGCCATGCCGCCAGTCTTCCCATGTCTTTCAACGACAACGGCTAGCGCGTAGTTTAGAGGTTGAATGAAGCCGTTCTCGATTGGAAGCTTATCTTCCCTAAGGTACGTTTCAAACCCTTTAACCTCTATCATATTTACATAAGCTAAACCGTACTGCACCGATGCTCTAATCATAAAATCTTCAACTTTTAAATCGGCCGTCTTAACTGTTTTCTTAGCCCATTCTGGAAACGGTTTTAAAGGTATTTGAACTGTGAGTTTTCCATTTCTAGCGGTCAATTCACCATTTGAATAGACATCTACTATTTCAAATTTTTCAAGGTTTTTCACTAAGATTAGGTCTGCAAGTTTACCTGGAGCTATCCCTCCTCTATCGTATAACCTTAAATGTTGCGCAGGTCTAATTGTTGCTGCTTGAACTGCTTCGACAGGGTCCAACCCGTTTTCAATAACGCTCCTTAAAATTCCATCTAGATGTCCCCTTTCAACCAGTAAATCCGGCGATGTATCGTCTGTAGCCAGTATAAGTCTAGACGCTACCCCCATACTTTTAACAGTTGCTATAAAGTTCTTAGATTCTGCAAGATGCCTGCGAACCTTAACCCATAATCCAAGCCTAGCCTTCTCAATAACCTCCTCTATTGTGAAATTCTCATGGTCCGCTTCGACCCCAGATGCTAAATAGGCGTTTAAAGCGGTACCCTTAAGCATAGGCGCATGGCCATCTATAGGGACTTTAAAGGTTAAACCAACGTTTAAAATACTCATCATCCTCTCCGACGTGTTCACAACACCATTATAATCCATAACCTCACCAAGCCCGAGAACACCGTCGAGTTTAAGCATTTCAATAACATCCTCAGCATTTATCTCAGCACCTGAATTTTCAAAACCCGGTAGTGAAGGGACACAAGTTGGAGCCCAGAAGTAGAGTTTAAGATTCAACCCCCTAGAGTTTTCAATCATAGCCTTAACTCCTTCAATACCCAATACATTGGCTATTTCATGTGGATCTGCAACGGCTGTTGTAACCCCATGGGGTAATACAGCCTCGGCAAACCTGCGAGGAGTCACCATACTACTCTCAACGTGCAGATGCGAATCTATCAACCCAGGTACTAGAAAAAGATCATTTCCATCCACCAACTCGGAAGCATCAAAGCAACTACCCTCCCCCACATAGCATATCCTATCGCCTAAAACGCCTATGTTAGACTTGTAAACCTCACCAGTGTACACATTCACTAAGTTCACGTTTTTAAAGAATATGCTGAATCGTCTTCTGCCCAATGCGGCTTCAATTAACTCCTTAAGTCCAACCATACACTTCAATATTTTATAAAGTAAATTTAAAATCTTTTAAAAAGACAACCTTTTTCTAAAAACTTAAAGTCACCTCGTAGTTAAACCTCATCCTTCACAGTCACATGGAGCATTTTCTACATTTACATCGCTACAATATCAGAGGTCGTATGATTAAGACCATAATGATGAAATTTTTACTAAAGTAAATTGGTAAGATTGAAGCTCATCGTACTTTTACTTTAAATTCCCTTTATACGTTTCACTGGTGAGGTGAGAGACTATCCTTTAGGAGTAGGTAGTTCACTCTAGCTACACCAGTAGGGTAGTTAAATGGGCGTCAGGATATCTAAAACCTCGCTTAGGCTTTTTATGATATAATCCGGTTTAACACTTAAATTCTCCACCTTCTCTCCATTTTTAAACTTCCATATCGCATACATGCCAACAGCTTTAGCTCCTTCTACATCCCTCTTCAGAGAATCTCCTATATGCACGGCTTCATGAGGTTTAACTTCTAGCTGGTTTAAAGCGTATTGGAAGATTTCCCTTCTAGGCTTACGCCACGTCGTTAATGCTGATGCAGCTATTGAGTCGAATAAGTCGAATAGTTGAAACTTCTTCAAAATCTCTTTAAGACCTTCATAATCAGTAGTGTTCGATATTAAGCCTAGTGAGAAGCCACGTTGTTTAAGCGTCTTCAAAACGTACGTAACGTCTTCGTAGATAAACGTATCCGCTAGAGAGGCTTGCTTATATGCTTCGTAAAGGGGCTCTATTAGATCATGATGCCTCCTTCTAATGCCGAGATTTAAAAGGGTTAAGCTTATCCAATACTTGCGGCAGAATTCAACGTCTACTTCTAAATTTTCAAAGTATTCTGCTACTCTTCTAAGAGCGTTTAAAACATCCGCCTCATTTAAAGGGTATCCCAGTTCTTCAAGTTTAACCTTAAGGGCTTTAGCCCTAGCTGGGAAGCCTACCTTAGAGTAGAAAAGCGTATCTCCGGCGTCGAAGAATACAGCTTTAACTCTCAACAACCCCCCTCCAAATTGGAATTACATGTACCTTATAGCTAGCTTAACCGTTTCTTCAGGCTTTTCATCAATGAGCTTGTATGCTTCAATAGCTTCATCGAATGGAACGATAGGCCTTAGCATACCTTCAACTGTAAGCATTTTACGCTTGAAAAGCTCAATCACAGTCTTGTAAACTCGGCTTCTAGTCCATCTAGGATAATCGCGGTACGGCTCACTCTCTACTCTAGCACCTGAAACCATAATCTGCCTATTGAAATGCCACTCTTCACCTAAGTCTAATCCTACAGCGTCGCCATGATACCATGAAACTGGAACAACACTCCCACCATAGGCTGTTGACCTTATGGCTTGATGCAGCGCCTTATAAGAGCCGCTCGTTTCTATGGATACATCAACACCCATCCCCTCCGTAAGCCTTTTAATCTCTAACCCGACATCGCAATTACTTGGATTTAAAACGTGATCTGCACCGTATTTCTCAGCAAGCCTCCTCCTCAACTCTATAGGCTCAACGGCTATGATCTTTGAAGCCCCAGCTATCCTCGATATTTGAACAGCCATAAGCCCTATCGCTCCAAGCCCGAACACGGCAACAGTATCTCCAACGCGGATACACCCCTCTCTCACAGCCATAAGCGCTACGGTCGCAGGGTCTATACATACGAGCTCCTCATCTTTAAGTTCGGGTGGCGCCTTCCAGATAAACGTGAAATCTTCATCAACTGTGTGCGTCTCTCTAACGGGCAGATAGCCAAAGACTCTATCACCAACTTTAAACTTCGAAACGCCTTCACCAACTTCTACGACAACGCCTACTGTCATATTCCCTACATGACATGGATAAATCGCGGCTTTCCCCTCCAACGGTAAGAAGAGTTTTAAACGGTCATCGTAGCGTTTCACGTGGAATGGAGAAATACCCCTGTAAATCGCTAAACTTGTGCCGTGTTTTTCAGCCGTAAGGGTGCTCCTAATTCTAACCTGCTTTGTCTTAAGCTTCGGCTCCTCATACTCTCTAAATTCGAGGATTCTAGGAGCAGTTAATACCAACTCTCTAGGCATAGCTACCAGAAGAAATACTACGCAACTCGATTATATAAGTCTGGAAGCCAACTCTTAAGAAGCTTTAAAAGGAAAAAAGAAGGTGATTTTTCTAAAATGGTATGAAGAACCTTATAACGCCTATCAGCCCACCTATAAATATCGCTAAAACCGTTCCAGCTATAACGCCGCTCACGAGCGGGACTCCATACTCTTCATAAGCTTTGCTTCCACCTATTCTCAAAGTTAAGGTTTTAGCTATCCAAGCTACCAGTCCCATAGTCCATACTCCCTCTAACAGCGTATGGCCTGTCGTAGCCATTAAGAAGCCTATCGGTCCCATTGGGAACCAAAGGAACTTTGTATGTAGGTAACTTAATATGCCTACGATCACTACGCCCGCTATTGCGTGTGCTACCCAAGGTTGAGCAGCAGGCCAGTTTTCATGGGCACCGGGGTTTATAAACCTCGCTACTATGTCTGTATTTACATCTGTGATAAAGGTTGCAAACTTCATTCCTCCAAAAGTATAGCATAGCCATATCATTGTTATAACGGCGGTTAGCGGAGCTATGATCGATGATATTATCAGAGTTTTGAAGACAAGTTTGTTATTTGTCCCAGTTAAGCTACTCATTTTAAACCCTGAAAAAGCCGCCGTCATAACGCCCGGCCATCCATATCCAAATCCATCTGTGAGAAATGTTCTATTCATAAGCATGGCCCAAAACCATTCTTGAGTCGGTGGCTCAGGTCTAACAGGCCATATAAGCCAGACGAAGCCAGTACCGTAGCCTCCATATGTGATAGCATTAAAACCTATCAAGCCAAAGATCCTAAGGCTTGCGATCCAAGCTATGAAAGCTATTATTGGCATTAGAAGTGCTACTGTTATGCTCATACCTAGTGCAGTATACAACGCTGTTATAGCGATGAAGGACGTTATGAAAATTAGGTATGCCATTCTATAACTTATAGGCTCCTTAGACTCATCGATCTCTTTAACCTTGGTGAAAGCCGTTTTGATTGTAGAAAATATGTACCTTCTGTTCAAAATTATGTAGAAAAGCGTTAACCCTATAAGACCCCCTATGTTGGATAATGCCGCCCATTTGAATGGATCACCGGCTGTTGGGATATTTGTTCCACACCAGTTCCTTCCACATCCAGGTAAATCAAGAATACCCGTGTAGTAGCCCATATAGTAGGCTACTTGGGAAGCTATCAGATATACTAGAAACCATAGCATAAAACTAGTTAACACCGATAGAGGTGCTAGGTAGAACACGGCTGCAAACGGAGGCCATTTATTAAAAAGCTGAAATCCCACTACTGTAGCAAGTGGCGAATCTGGAGTCACCCAGGTCGCTCCGAATCCACAAGTATTGGTACGCCAAGCATATATGTCTGGAAACCATGGAAATGTTAAAGCCATGAATATCGGAACTTGAATCGTTAGACCCAGAATAAGACCTATAATGAACGGTCTACTAAGCCTTTTATATTTCTCTCTTTCAACTGTCATACGCACTATCTCATAGGCCATAGCAGTCTGTGGAAACGGCATCTTCTCAACATCTATCCAAAACTGTCTAAATATAGACACTGTTGATATCATAAAGAGGCTGAATACTACTTGATAAATCCACCAGAACATCACTGGGATAAACCAATCACTCCACGGAATATATGGATTTCCATAGAGAAGGTTTTCAGCCACTTCTCTAGGAGGTGCTACAAAGCTCGGAATATACTTGATACTGTTCTCTGGATTTATATATCGGCTTGTAAATTCCGCCCCAGGCTGATACCAGGGAAAGTATAGATTCATGAAAAATCCAGTGGTTAAACCAACCGTGTAAAGAACAGTGGCGGTTCTAGAGCTGAGCTTAATCCTTAGAGGGAGCATTATTAGGAAGGGTAGAAATCCAAGTGGAGAGAGGCTTAAAGCGCAACCCACATAGCCTAGGTTATAGTTGACCACAAGGTTGAAGTGCGGCAGTAAAGCCAGCCAAATGTTGCCTAAAACCGTAAATATGATAGTTGTTGTTACTACGAGTATCCATGGAAATTTTCCCTCAGCAATCTCTCTCGACATCTTCACACCTAAAGCTTAACTTTGAAGTCGAAAAATATTTAAATTTAATCAAAAAACGGTTTGATTAAAACCGCGAATAAGTCATCCTTCATCAGTTCTACCATCCCAATTGTCGTCTAGTCTAAAGGGCTCATAATAGCAAAACCAAGTATAGAAACCTTTTAAACTAAAAAGTCTCCATATTTAAACGCAATCTATCATATTTGGATATTGAAACATTCAGCTTATTTTCATGATAGTACTATATGCTTTATCTATGAGCCTATCCATCTGAAGTTCATTCTCAAGTTTTAAAACCTCTTCTAAATCTGCTTTCGTTACTGGCTTAGATGGTTTAGCCCAGCATACAGTTGATGGTGAACACAATGAATCCGGCCTTATGCTGATTTCATAAGTCCCTATCTTCCTGGCTAAGTTCATAGTCTCCTCTTTATCGAATCCTATTAGAGGTCTAAACACTAGAATATTCACCGCATGGTCTATGACGTTTAAGTTGTCAAGGGTTTGAGAGGCAACTTGTCCAAGGCTTTCTCCGGTGACTATGGCTTTAGCTCCTATTTCACGGGAAAGTTTTTCGGCTACTTTAAGCATAAGCCTCTTGCATAATATGCACGTATATTCTTGAGCATGTCTACTTATCTCGGCTAACGCCTCACCATGTCTATAGACGTAGACTGGCATATCTACACCTACGTGCCAGCTTCTCAACACTTCAACTATGTCTAAAAGCTTACGGATGCAGGCATCTGGCTTGTCAAGGTTTACTTGAGCGTGGAGTACAGCCATTGAACAACCCCTCTTCATCATAAGCCACGACGCCACTGGGCTATCTATACCAGTTGACATCAACGCTACAACTCTCCCAGAACTTCCTAGTGGTAGACCTCTACAACCGTCGATCTTAAGAATGTAGATGTAACATTCATTATTATGGACTTCTACGTAGACTGTTCTACTTGGATTTTCCAATGAAACTCTAACCCCAGTCTTCTCCTTGAGGATAGCGCCGAGCCTCTTCTCAAGATCTAAACTCGTAAAACTATGTTCGCCAGTCCTCCTCACCCTTACGGCGAAGCTTTCGGCGTTTTTAAGTAGTTCTTCAGCTTCTCTAGCTATGTAACTTTCAAGGTTGTTAAGGCTTACGTATACAAATGGCGCTATATATGTGAGTCCAAAGACTCTGCTTAATACTTTAATACTCCGTTCAAACTCCAACGTTTTAACAACTATCCTAGACCACTTATGGCTGACTTGAGCTTCAACTCCGGCTTTAGCCAATCCATTTAAAATGTTTGAAATAAGCATTCTAACCCACCGTCTTCTAACGGGTTTAGATTTAAGAGCGAGCTCACCGTAAGCGGCTAGTACGCCATCCCACTGTAAATTCATACTCCTCGGTTAAAGCTTTAAAATACTCTAGATTAAGGGTTTCCGCTCTTTCCAATGGAAACCTAGAGACTTAATGAAAGTATGAATCCAGCTAAATAGCTGTTTGCCACGTTTTCGGCGAAACGTTATTAAGATTATATCCAACTTCTTTTACCGAGTAGCGGGGAATTATATTGCTCGTAGATAACTATGGGCGTGTCATCGATAGCATTAGAATATCGTTGACTCAGAAGTGTAATTTTAACTGTTTTTTCTGCCATAGAGAGGGCGAAGTTAACCCATATAGGAGAGAGATGAACGTGGATGAAATATCTAGAATCGCTAGAATAGCTTACAGTTTAGGCATGCGGAAGATCAAGTTGACGGGAGGGGAGCCTCTACTTAGAGACGACATTATTGAAGTAGTCTCCTCTATAAACAGCATCGGTAGTTTAGAGGATCTGGCAATTACGACAAACGGCTTCTTTCTAAGCGAGCTTGCAAGCCGGCTTAAAAAAGCCGGCTTGATGAGGGTTAACGTAAGCCTGCCATCACTTAAACCTGAGGTTTTTAACTATATAACTGGCTTCAACTGGCTGGAAAAAGTAATCGATGGCGTAAAGATGGCTGTGGAAGTCGGTTTAACCCCGGTTAAACTAAACATGGTTCTTCTGAAGAATATTAATGAGGATGAAGTCTGGAATATGGTGGAATTTTCAGGTAGGGTTGGAGCAGTATTGCAGATTATCGAGCTTGAACCCATAAATATGAGTAAACACCTGTATGAAAGCTTACACGTAGACCCATCTCCCGTAGAGGAGATGTTGAAACGTAAAGCTATACGAACCTACGTTAGAAGCCTCCATAACCGTCGGAGGTACGTAATGCCAAGCGGTGTTGAAGTCGAAGTGGTTAAACCTATGCATAATTCCCTATTCTGTGCAAACTGCACACGTATAAGAATAACGTCCGACGGGTTCATTAAGCCCTGTCTCATGAGAAGCGATAACCACGTAGACATATTGACGCCTATACGTAGTAAAGCTTCAGATGAAGAGCTTGTAAAGCTTTTCGTAAAAGCAGTAAGCCTCCGTGAACCGTTTTTCAAGTAATCGGTGTTAGGATGTCTCCGACAGGCTTCATCGAGCCCCCTGAACTTGATAAAAAGCTCGGTATGCTCGTATACGTGACTAAAAGCCCGCCTATAGTGGGTAGAATTAAAGAGAGTTTTGAAGACTTCTACGTTGAAGAGCTCATCGATTTGAAAATCGTTAACTGTAAGCTCGATAGAGGATATGCCGTATACCTCATGGAGAAGAAATGCATGGATACATTCTCAGCTGTAGCTAAAGCCGCAAAAATGCTGGAGGTGTCTGTAGCCGATATAGGTTATGCTGGCTTAAAGGATACGGTGGCGATCACCCGTCAATACATCACGGTTCCCGTTGAGAAGATGAAGACTCTAATCGAAAACGCCGAAGATAGAAAGTTAAGCCTAAAGTTCATAGGTTTTTCAAATAGGCCGCTTAAACCTGGCAGTCTCGTAGGTAACAAGTTTAAAATAGCAATCTCGCTCGAGGGTAGAGATGAGCTAGCTAAGCTTGTAAACGCCTTAAAAGAACTATCTGAACTCTCCGGCATAGCTGGTTTTTACGGCTATCAGAGATTTGGGGTTAGAAGACCGAATACTCATATCGTCGGTAAACTTATAGTTAAACGCATGTGGAATGAAGCGGTAAGGGAGATCGTGGGGCATCCATACCCTTGGGAGCCTCCACAGTCTTACGAAGCTAGAGTTTTATTTGAAGAAGGTAGGCTTCAAGAGTCTCTTGAAAAGTTTCCGAAAACCATGTTTTACGAGAAGTTTATCGTTAGAAGACTTTTAGAGGGATGGCCTCCTCTAAAAATACTTAAAGCGCTTCCATTAAATCTAAGGCATTTGTACGTTTCAGGATACCAGTCGTATCTCTTCAATTTAGCATTAAGCCAACGTTTACTTGAGAACGATTTAAACCTCACAAAAATACTTGAAGGCGATATCGTAAAGGGCGTGAGAGATGAGGAAATGGTCAGGAAAGGTCTCTCAACAATCTATATGGTGGCTCCAGGAGTTGGCATATCCTTCGATAAACTGAAGGGCGACTCCGGGCGTATTGTTAAAAGTATCATAGATGAGGAGGAGGTTAAACCTGAAGATTTTAAAGTAGACGAGCTTAACATAGTTTGCAAAGCCTCCCTTAGAGAAGTTTTTATGAAGTTTAGAGACCTCACTTTAACAGTTCAACAATACTCTAAGCCTCTACTCTCCTTCATGCTTCCTCAAGGCGGCTATGCTACCGTTCTACTTAGAGAACTTCTCAAACAAGACCCGTTAAAAGCCAACTTCAGATAGATTGTACACTTCTAAAATCATTAAATCGTCCTGATACATTTTACATCGATTGTGTATTACGTACATTTATGAAAGTTAAATGGTAGAATTAGATGGAATTGTTAGACTGAAGTCGTTTCGGTTTAGCTTCACATCTTTACCCTCTAACCTGTCAAATTAGCTGAAGCGTCTCTGGAACAAGGTTGTTTTTTGGCAAATTATAATGAACAGTAGATGGTGCAACATTTTTTATTTTATATATGTGGATGTTTTACACAGTTTTCTAGACGCCGATAAAGCTTTAATAAATATCCAATATACAGATATGTAGATTGGATGTGCTTGAGGGGTTTGAGGAAGCCCGTTGATGTGCTCTCCGTTTTAACGGTTGCCGTCATCTGTTTGGCAGTGTTTTTTGCCGATTTACCTAATTGTCTCCTCAAGACAGCAAACAGTGCCTGCGCAGCGCAGTTCAGAGGAGCGTGGTCAAGTCCTCAGCCTACCCCCTCCACCTGACGCGCATGCCGTGATAGTTGAGACTGTTGAAGAGGCTTCTAGGCTTCTCAACGCCGGGATCCCTGTGAGGCTTCCAACACGCATATCTGAGGGGCTTAAATACGTTAAGCTGATGGTTCTAGAGGGGGAAATCTTCTACGCCTTCTACTCAGACAAGCCTATGGCTGAAACAGACAACCCGTTCATCCTCATGTTTATGCAGATTGGATGGATGTTTAACGACGTGACTGGAGAACCGCCTAAGCTCACACTGATAGTTATGAAGCTCGACCCTGAAATGGCTCCTAAGATAACAGCGGATTCTGTGAGGAATTATGCGGAGGAGCACAACTTAACGTTTACGATGATAGGGGATGTACCGGCCTACGGCTGCGAACCCCGCAAACCCTTCCCGCTCTCCCCACCCATAACTGAGGTACGCTTCTACATAAACGGAGTATGCTACGTGGTCAGAACCACCCTCGGACTATCCTTCGAGGAGGCGGTTGAAATTGCCAGGTCTATCATCGAACAGTATTAGAGCGCTTTGATAATAGCGGACATCCTACTAGTAGCTGATAAATAAGATTGGAGAAGATGAAGGAGAGGGAAATCCTTTTATACATAAAAATAACCTGAGAGACCTAGAGGGGGTCTAAACATCCATACAAAGAGCCATACAAAATCCATACAAGTTTTAACATACCCCTAACAGTCCCATAAAGCTCATTACTTTACGGAATTAAAAAAGATGCTTACGTTCTCGAGAAGGGATTTGTAAAAGAAGTATAGGACGAACCACGTACTATGGGGCTGAAGTCTGGATAAAGGGCTCCAGTTACACGTTCAATTGCTCAATGCTTTCACCAACACTGACTGTAGAAGAGTTGATATAGCTCATACACGACATGAAACCCGCAACACAGCCTTAGAAGAACCACTTAGGATAAACGTAAAATTGGTTAATGTAAAGGTTTAAGATACCTGTCGATGTCGTCTGGGTTGAATTCATCCTCTTCTAAAACGTTTAATATGAAGTTTACAAGCATACGTCTCTGCTCTTTCCTCATCTCTGGGTAGTAGACTGGATGTATTACAACCATTCCCCTGAACGCGTAAAAAGGCTGTACGACGCGTAGAATCTCTTCGTCTCCAGTTCTACTGATGTATTCTTCGTAGAATAGCTTGAAGAGTCTTCTAAAGCCGTCTTCTAGCGAGCCGTGTTGCCATATGCTTATAAACAGGTAGTTTATCGTTAGGGCTGTTACATCATCCGCGGGTTCACCGTACATTTCCCTCGATAAATCCACCGCTATGATCGACCCATCTGGTTTAAACCTTATATTTCCAAATGGATGGAAGTCTCCGTGAATTCTAGAGAGTCTATGGGTCTTCTTCTTTAAACGGTTTCTCCACTTAACGGCCTCCACTTCTATACGGCATATTTCCTCGTCTGATATGAAGTCTAGACTATCTTGGTATGTGTCTATAACTCCCATGAGCATTTCCCCATGGCCTATGAGATCTCTGATGTGTCTAACGTATAGGTTCCTATTGCTGGACTTCTCTGAATGTAAAGTGGATAGGTACTCTACGCATTTGACACACATATCCACATCTTTATGCGTTAGGCTTCCCCTTCTACTGAGCTCAAGCAGGTGCTCTACGTAAGGTCTACCATGCTCCTCCGTTAAAGGCTCTACAAACTGGATGAACTCTACGGCGTCCCCTATGGACACCAATGAGCCATTTTTCAGAACAGCCACTACATCGATTGACGGTATGCAAGTGTTCCTCGGGGCGGCATTATAAAGCATATGTTGGAGGAGTAGAACTGAAGCTCTATCGCTTACGTAATCGTGCCCCCAGCCCGTATCCCCCCTAACGATTCTCATAACGAGAGCCTTCAACTTAGAATCCTGTTTAAACTTCAAAAGGAAGCCCGCGTTGTGAAAACCCTCACCAAGCTTTACAATATCTAATACTTCAACCCCATAGCCAAACTTAGACTCTAAGTAGTTTCTCAGAGACTCCTCATCTACCATCACCATATATGAGCCTACTTTAAGGTTCACGTAGACCCCGAACATATATTGAAATTCTAGAATTTACCGTTTACGCTTTAAACCGTCAACGTATCCGTGTAAAGTATTCTAAAGAGCTCTAAACCCTTATATTTATTTTAGCCTCTTCATATCTGGAATGAGCCTAAAACGTTTTCTCAGACCACATAGAGGTATGCGCGATTACCTACCCAAAGACCTCTACGAACGTAGAATAGTCGAGGGTGCTATTCGAGAGCTCTTCAAGCTTTACGGTTATGAAGAAGTTGAAACGCCTACCGTTGAATACTACGAGCTTTTAGCCGCGAAAGTTGGTGAAGAGACTAGGAGAACCATGTATGTTTTCAAGGACCTAGCTGGTAGAACTTTAGCCTTAAGACCTGAAGGTACTGTACCTATTGTTAGATTAGTCGCGTCAAAACTTAGAACGGCTCCAAAACCAATTAGACTGGGATATATCTGGGACTTCTACAGATATGATGAGCCTCAGAGGGGGCGCTTTAGACGTTTCTATCAAGGTGGGTTTGAGCTTCTAGGTTCGCCTAAACTTGAAGCCGATATGGAAATACTGTCTATTTCAATAGAGCTCATGAAGAAGCTTAAGCTTGGAAAATTTCAACTAAAGCTTAGTGATGTGGGTGTACTCCGCGGTCTTATGAGTAGTTGGGGCGTTGACGAGAATTTGCAAAATAGAGTATTAAGCCTAGCGGATAAAAAAGACTATGAAGGGGCTATTAGAGAGCTTAAAGCTGCAAATCTAGACGAATCTTCCATTTCAAAAATTGCTGAAATATTCAAACTCAAGGGTTTAAACTATAAAAGCATTATAGCTGAGGCTAAGGGTATAGTAGGCTCTTGCGAAGACTCAGTAAAATCTTTGGGGAATCTGGAGGTAATCCTTGATAATATGAAAGAGGTATACCCTGAGCCAGAGTACTTCTTAGACCTTGGATTTGCAAGAGGATTGGAATACTACACGGGTATGATATTTGAGGTCTTCATAGAGGGGCTTGACATAGCCCTTATAGGAGGAGGTAGATACGATAAGCTCGTTGAACTCTATGGTGGTGAACCTACACCCGCCGTCGGTTGTGCAGCAGGCGTTGATAGACTGGTTTTAGCAATGGAAATCAATAATGTAATACCACCTCCGCCACCAGTTAAGAGAGTATACCTCTATATACTGGATGGTGTTGCTCTATCCTATGGATTTAAGATTTCAGCTGAACTCAGAGCCAACGGTATCCCAGTAGAAGTCGAAGTTATGGACAGAAGCCTTTCTAAAGGTCTTTCCGCTGCGGGTAAGAAGAATTACCCGTATGCTTTGATTCTCGGTTCGAAGGAGGCTGAAGCTGGTTTAGTGTCTTTAAAAGATATGTCTACTGGTATTCAGGAAACCTTGACATTTAAAGAAGCCTTGAACAGGATTAAGTCGAGCTTTAATGTAACTTAACCTTCAGCTTCAATAACGATTAACTCCGAAAACTTCGTAGTAGATGCTTCAAGCTCTCCGGAAAGTCCACGTCTAACGTATAAATGGGTGAGTCTAACAACGGCTCCAGCTTCAAGCTTTTCACACTCATCTGCAAGCTCCCTCCAGACACTGGCCCTTATAGAACCCGTATCATCTCCAAGCATAAAAGACGCCACCTTAATCTCCCCTTTAGTAGTGTTCACACTTCTAGCTTCAGGAGTCGTTAACACTATCCCTTCAAGGGTTATATACCTATCACCCTCTTTCAAATCCTTGACTTTACGCTTAAGGTCTAAAACCTTAAACCCTGGAAGGGGGCCCATCTTTTCCAAAATTCCATCCGAACCAACATGAACCTCCACCCCCCTTAAACCCATACGGGTATACGCGTTCTTAACTGTGAAAATCTCCCCCTCCTTTACCTCTTCAGCGTAATACGATGCTTTACCCCAAAAATTCACCAAAACTAGACCAGTATCGTCTCCGGCGAGTAAAGAGGTAACCCTCCCCTCAACTCCAATGGGTGTTTTAAACACCCTCGTAAACGGTTTAGAATAGACCCTTAGCAGTAGGTTAAGTCCTTTAACATTTGGTTTTAGATCTGCAACCTTAGAAACCAGCTCCTCTAAGCCGATCTTAGAAGGTAGGACGCTGATCATGTTTGGGTTATTTACATGTATTTCTAAACCACCCGTAGCTCTAAGCCTGACTTTACCTCCTAAAATCCTCAGTTTACTCCCCTCTTCAACTTTAACCATTTTATCCGCCGCCTCATTCCATAAAACTAGGGTTAGAATACCACTATCATCCTTAACGTTAACTCTAAGCACCCTCCCCTCACGACCATTAACCTTGAAGGTTTTCAGCTCACCCTTAGAGATTATGAAAACTTCAAGGATAAAGACTCTATCATCCACGGTTAAGCTAGATATCTTCTTGACCGATGTTCCAACATTAAAACCCCGCTCGAGTTTAATCGCCCCTCTAGATCCAACGTGTAATTCAACACCTTCAACCCCGCTCTTAGTATATCCGTGAAGAATTTTAATCCTCCAACCTACTGAAGGGTTCATGGATAGAAACTCGTCAACCCTATCGTCCCAGAGAACACAACTTATCTGTTTCGACCCATCATCTAATATAAGCCTTAAAAGCTTCCCCTCACCCTGTCCACGTTTAAACCTCTTAACTTCTCCTACATGCACTATGGATGCTTCTAACGATACGTCTTTAAGTCCAGATACTAGGTCTTCAAGTCTAACTTTCATACTACTGCCACCACCACTGTAATCGATTGCAACACCTAAATCCTGAGCAACTAAGTAAGCAGCCCCCTCATCCGTCAATAGGCCATGGTAGTTTTTCTTCTTCTCCTCTATCATGGCTTTAATCTCTTCAACGGTTAAGCTTGGCTTAGAAGCCAGTATACGATTTATTATATTCTCTAACCCACCCAAGATTTCAAACCAAGTTTTAGAAACCGTACCTATTAACCTTTTATAACTGAATTTATGCGACAGCTACGTTGAATAGTTCGCTATAATACATCCGGGTAATCGAAGTTTTCAAACCCAATCTCCCCATTTAGTTTCAATGCTTAAAGGCTTATATCTTGCAAGACAATAGCTGTGGAAGCTTCGTTCAGGGAAATTTTATAAATGCTATTCACCTCATCTTGTTGCAAAGGAGCATACTATGGGATTTGACGTCACAAGGTATTACAAGCGTCTCTTTAAAATTCCAAGTCTTAGCGTAATCTTAGCTGAACATATTATCTTAGGCTTGATATTCGGCTTATATATTGGCGGTTTAAATTTCGAATACTGTTTAAAGGGGCTCATAACGTTTACGGCAACTTCGCTACTGGCGGACTCGGTTACACGGCTTCTATGTAGGTCTGAACCTCTTCTAAACTTTAGGAGAATATCTGGTTTAACCCTCTTCTCAAATTTAGCGGTTTTAGTGTCAAGTTTAATTTTTACCCCGTTAAGATACCTAGGATTCTCCACGGATAGAATTTTGCTGATGGGCTTTCCTCCATCAATGGCTTTAAGGTTTATGGTCTTTAAAACTCTGGCTTTTAAAGAATCTTATAGCCTCCTGTCCGTAGTTCAACCTTTAACGTGTCTATTGACGTTGATTTACATTTATGATTTAACTGTGCACTCAACACTTCCAATAGCGTTGTTGGTAACACTTCTAACGGCTCACGTATACTTGAGCTTAGTAGGTAGGGAGGCTAAGTCTATAACTGGCTTCAACGGTCTAGCCCTCTTTAGGGCTTTTTTGGCTGATTGGATGGAAAACTTAGATGAACCGATTGAAAACGTCTTGGAAGAACTTGGAGTTGAGAGCGAACATTCAGTAGATATTCTCATATTCAAAACTTCAAACAGTAAGACTGCCATTGTAGTACCCTATATCCATCCAGGTCCGTTTAAGAATGTCGGCAGTAGTTCCCTACCATGGAGTATTCAGTCTTTTACTGAAAAGTTGTTTGAATGTGAAGCAGTAGCCGTCCCTCATGGTATATCGACGCACGTCTACAATCTTACTTCGAAAAAGTACGTTCCCAGAGTTTTAGAGGCGTTAAGCTCTCTAAAGCCTGAGTTTAACATATCAAAGTCATCTAAACCAGTTAGAGTTTCCAGCGGTTCCGCTCAGGCAATCTGCCAATCTTTCAATGGTGTAGCCTTCCTCGCGTTGACATTAGCTCCAAACCCTATGGAAGATATTCCTCTGAAGGTAAAAACCATACTTGAAGCCTACGGTAGGTCTCTAGGCTTTAAATCGGTTATTGTAGTAGACGCCCACAACAGCTTCTCATGGGATGTACACTCCATGGATGATGACGTTACGGAGGCTTTAATTGAAGCTGGTAAAATGGCTCTACACATGGTCTCTAAGGCTGAGCTTAGTAGGTTTAAACTAGGCTTTTCTAAAAGACACATATATGGATACGGTGTTAAAGACGGTATTGGACCTGGTGGTGTAGTCTTACATCTATTCGTGGTAGAGGATTCTCTATACGCATATGTGACCATTGATGGTAACAATATGGTTTCAGGACTTAGGGAGAAAATAGTTCAAAAATTGAAGGAGATTGGTGTTTCAGATGCCGAGGTTTTTACAACGGACACCCACATGGTTAACGCGATAATCCTTGATAGAGGATACAATCCAATTGGTGAAGCAGTAGATGAAAAATCCATTATACAGTCCGTCTTAGAAGCGTTTAAAGAAGCCTATAGTAGACTTGAGTGGGCCTCTGCATACTATGGAGAAGCAACTGTAAGCGGTTTAAAAGTTCTTGGGGATGGATTATCTAAACTTCTTGAATCGCTTGAGTCATCCATTAAAAAGGCAAAAAGCCTTGCTTTTAACCTTATGATACCTCTCCTTATAGCATCTATGCTTATGATCGTTCTATGAGGCAAACACTGCGAGGTAATAGCCTTCTCATATCGCTCTAAAACCTATGTGTGCAATTATGACAGACACTATTAAAGCCGTAGCAATTATAACTACTATCTCAGGTCTGAGTTTTAATCCTTCCCCCTCTTCATCGAAAAATCTCAATAATCCCGCGGTCGTAGCGGGCATGGGCGATTCTTTCTTACGTTTTTTACTCATACATTCTCTTATTCGCTGAATAGTTCGTAATAAGCTTTTCCATAGAATGGGACCGTGACGAAACTTTAATAGGGAAAAATATATAAGGGTGTTAACTTTTTACTCTTAAAGTCCTAAATGCATAAGGTTAGTAAACCCCACGCGTTCATAACGACACTTGAGGGTTTACAGAGACTGTTAGATCTTTTCGTAAAACGCGGCTTTACCGTTTACGGACCTGTTTTAAAGGGTAAAAGCTGGGTTTTCTCAGAAATCCACTCGATCTCAGAGGTTGACTTAAACTATACCCGTTCAATTCTACCGCCTAAAAAACTCCTCCTCCCACCTAAAAGCTCCATCTTCAGCTTTAAGCTTAACGGTGGCTTCGAAATACTTGAATCTTGCGATTTTAAGAACGTTGTCCTCTTTGGAGCGCATCCTTGCGATTTAAAGGCTATTGAAAAGCTGGATGGCTTCTTAAGCCTCTACCCGGAAGACGTATGCTATAAGGCTAGAAGACAAGGTTTATTCATAGTAGGTTTAACCTGTAATGTTGTCGATGAGCATTGTTTCTGCAGTTCACTAGGCATAGGTCCTGAAGCATCAACGGGATTCGACATACTGATAACTCAAATCGGTGAGAATTTTCTAGTTGAAAGCGGTAGCTTAAAAGGTTTAAACATTCTAAGAGAATTGAACTTCCCAGAGGCGAAATCTGAGCATTTAGAAGCTAAAATGAGACATATCGAGGATCTTAAAAGCCGCTTCACTAAGAAAGCTGACTTTAAAGGGCTGGATAAGATTGCAAAGAGTAAGCTGGATCATAAAGTTTGGCTTGAGACGGCTGAGAAATGCCTATCCTGTGGGAACTGCAGCATGGTCTGTCCAGTATGCTACTGTTTTGATGTATATGACTCGCTTGATCTAACGCTTAAGGAGGGGGTTAGAATCATGGAATTAGACTCATGCCAGCTCTTAGAATATGCGGAGGTAGCTCTCGGAGGCAACTTCAGGAGGGATAGGTATCAAAGATTACGTCACTGGATGCTCTGTAAGTTTGGAGCGGCTGGAGGTTCAACTTACACAAGCTGTGTTGGATGTGGTAGATGTCTAGTCTACTGCCCAGCTGGTATAGATTTAACGGAAGTTGCTAGAGTATTGAAAGGAGGCTGATTTACGTTGAATCCGTACATACCTAGGAAGGCGGTTATAAGGTCTATTCGAGATGAAACGCCGGATATAAAAACGTTTAGAATTGAATTCAAAGATGGGGGCTTCAGCTTTAAACCTGGGCAATTCGTTATGGTATCTGTTCTAGGGGTTGGGGAGTCAGCTATAAGCATATCCTCCCATCCTGAGGATGCGGATAAATTCATAGAACTATCCGTTAGAAAAGTGGGAAATGTTACTGGAAGCCTCTTCAAGCTTAAACCCGGCTCTACTGTTGGAATTAGAGGGCCGTTCGGCAACGGATGGCCCATAGATAAAGCCTTAGGTAAAGACCTCTTAATAGTAGGCGGTGGCTGCGGTCAAGGTGCTTTAAGACCGATAATTTTGGATGTTTTAAGACATAGAGATCGTTATGGTAGGGTTGAGCTTCTCTATGGAGCTAGGACGCCTCAAGATTTAATGTTTAAATACGAACATGAGTTATGGGCTAGTGTACCAGAAGGCTGTCTCATGCTAACTGTTGACGCCGTTCCACCGGGTGTAGAATGGAAGCATAACGTCGGAGTGGTAACCAAGCTTTTCGAGAAAACCGCAATCAAGCCTGAAAACGGCTTGGTTTTCATATGTGGACCTGAAATTATGATGCACTTTGCCGTTAAGGGCTTAATGTCCATGGGCTTTAAAGGCGACCAGATATACCTCTCTATGGAGAGGAGGATGAAGTGCGGTATAGGGAAGTGTGGGCATTGTCAGATAGGTGGTAAGTATGTCTGTAAAGATGGCCCAGTTTTCACGTATGGTGATTTGGCATTTGAACCGGATAAGATAGTTTAGGAGGTGGAAGTTTGAAGCTTAAAATCGGTGTTTTTAAATTCACAAGCTGCTCAGGCTGTCAGATAGAGCTTCTAAGACTTAATGAAAGACTTCCTGAACTACTCAACCTCGTAACTGTTCAAAATTGGGCTATGGCTAGCTCTAACCTGCAACAGGGTCCATACGACATAGCTCTCGTAGAGGGCGGAATATCTACACCTGAAGCTATAGAGGAAGTTAAAATGATAAGGAAGAATTCTAAAATCCTCGTAGCACTTGGTGACTGTGCCGTTACTGGCGGTATTCCATCTATAAGAAACTGGATGAAGCAGCGTGAAGCTGAGAGCTTGGTTTACCCTAACCCTGAGTATGTACCATCTACGAGGATTTACGCCGTAGACGAGTATGTTAAGGTAGACGTATATCTCAAAGGTTGCCCACCCAGCCTTGACAACATGCTTGAAGTATTCAAAGCGGCAATTTTAGACGTTAGACCTAGGTTGAGGCAACATCCGGTCTGTATCGAGTGTAAGTTTTACGAGAACGAATGCCTCTTAACGACTTACAAGCAACCATGCATGGGTCCTGTCACGGCGGCTGGTTGCGGGGCCATCTGTCCACTTGTGGGAAGAGCATGTGAAGGTTGTTATGGACCCATGAGTAATCCAAATGTTAAAGCTATGGTTGAGAAGCTTAAGGAAATCGGGTTAAGCGATGACGATATTGTGAGGAAGTTCAGGAAGTATGCTGGTATGTCTGAGTATTATAGGGAGGTGGCTAAGCTTTGAAAAATATTAAAATCGACTACTTGACTAGGGTTGAGGGGAAGGGTGGGCTAGACTTAACGATTGAAGGTGGCGAGGTCAAAGACTTAAAGTTGAGAATATATGAAGAGCCTAGATTTTTCGAAGCGCTCCTCGTGGGTAGAAGGTTTGATGAGGCTGTTGAGTTAACCTCTAGGATATGCGGTATATGTTATGTAGCACATCAGATAACATCCGTCAGAGCTATTGAGAAGGTGCTCGGCGTGGAGGTAAATGAACGTATACGACTTTTAAGAAGGCTTATAGCTATTGGGGGGATCATAAGCAGCCATGCGTTACACGTATACCTACTGGCTCTCCCAGACTTTTTAAAACTACCTGATGCCTTTTCAATAAACCCAGAGCTTCTACTGAAAGCCTTAAAGCTTAAAGGAGTTGGAGATAGAATCGTGGAGATAATCGGCGGAAGAGCTGTACACCCCGTGACTATTGTGGTTGGAGGATTTACTTATGCTCCTCCAAAGGGGAAGCTTGAACCGTTAAAGGATGAGCTTAAAGAGGTGAAGAAGACAGCCGCTGAAACGGTTCAGCTTATCTCAACCGCTGACTTTCCAACTCTTAAAGTCGATTCTGAGAAGATCGCTTTATCCAATTCTGAAGAATACGCGATAAACGAGGGTAGGGTTAAGTCAAATAAGGGATTGGATATAACCGAGGATGAGTTTAGAAAGTTTATAAAAGAAGAGCAAGTGCCACACTCTACGGCTAAACACTCTAAAGTCGTAGGTAGAAGCTCATACATGGTCGGCCCTCTCTCTAGGCTATGTTTAAACTTCAACCAGTTAAGCGATGATGCTAAAAGCCTCGCTGAAATGGTAGACTTTAGACAACAGTCCGACAATCCGTTTGAAGCCAACATAGCGAGGCTTCTTGAAATAGTGAGTTTAGCTGATGAAGCAATCGAGCTGATAGATTCCTATGAAGAGGGTGAGGTTAGAGTGCCATTTAAGGTGAGGGGTGGAGAATCTGCTGCGATAACGGAAGCCCCAAGGGGGATGAACTACCACTGGTATAGGCTGGACAACAACGGGATCATTAGAGCTGCTGATATTTCACCTCCGACATGTCAAAACGCTAAGAGAATCGAAGACGATTTGAGAGTATATGTTCCAACAATAGCTGATATGTCTGAGGAAGAGATAGCCCATAGATGTTCAATGCTAATCAGAGCCTACGACCCATGCATAAGTTGCTCGGTCCACAGTTTGACCGTGAAGGTTAGAAAAATGTAGGCTTGAATGCGTAAAAGTATCCCTTTCTATTGCTCAAGTTTTAACTGTGATAAATGCGCTTCTTGAGTTCATGTAAGCTGTATAAGGATCATCCTCAATGCTATCAAGATGAATACTGCTGCCAGTATCTTTCTCAAAGCCTCCTCCTTCAGCCTCTTCGAAAGTCTAGGTCCAAGTTGGGAGCCGCATAAACCGCCAATAACAATAGGTATGGCGTAATTTGGTGTTACTATGTTACCGGCTTGGAAATGTAGAATCACAGCGGCAGTATTTGTTAACGCCATTCCAAAGACTGATGTGGCTGCGGCTTCTTTAACTGGCATACCCATTCCAAGGATCATTATTGTTTCATCCACAGTCCCTCCTCCAGCCCCAAGCATTCCAGCTACAACGCCGCTGGCGAAGCTTGCAAATAGGGCTAAACAAACCATTTTAACGGTTAATTTATCCATACTGGTTTTCTCCGTCATCGAACTCTCTTCTAAGTTTCTGGTTTTTCTAAATAGTTGTGTTGAAATTGCTAAGAGGAAAACGCCAAATAGGAAGGCTAACATCCTCGAACTTACAATGTTCGCTAGATAAACCCCGATCATGGCACCTGGTACGTCAAGCAAATCCAACAATACGCCTACCTTATAATTTATCCTCCCTTGTTTAGCATAGGCTAAAGTTGCGGAGGCGGTTGTAAAGCTCATCGCTAATAGGCTTGTAGAAACAGCTTTCTGAGTTTCAACACCAAAACCGAGGACAAGTAGAGGCACGAAAAATACTCCACCGCCTAAACCGACGATTGATGCTACTGTTGAAATGACAAGGCTTAAAAGAAGTAGAATCAATTCCAGCATGTTATCTCCCTATTGTATCAAAACCACCTTTTAATGTCAAAGGTCTTTCAAAGTTTATGATCTCCGAAGCTTTAAGCTTTAACTCTCCATCAATATGCTTATCTCTAATTTCTAAGGCTTCATCTAAGCCCTTACATTATACAAACCACCTTTACCACTATACTGGCGTCAACAGCTACGACTTGCATATTACTCACTCCAAATATCCGTATAATCTACTCGGCTTTCAGTCCTCCACATTTCTTCCTTATTTTTTCATTTAATGGACAGCCCTTGCCAAGTTCTTCCCCCAATCTTCTTGGAGAAGAAAGATTGCAAAAGGTTCTGCGGAAAGGGTTATATTTTAGCTGGTGGTGTTCTTTTACCCGATTCGCGTGGATTCTAAGGACAGAGTCTTAGCCGCTTTAAGAGGAGAACCGGTGGATAAAATACCCTTCACGATCTACGACATCCTCATGCCTAAGGGTGAGCTTTGGGAGACCCTTCGAAAGATGGGTTTAACCCCTATAACCAGTATCTCAGTATTCTATGAAAAGTTGTTGAATGTAAAGGTTAAACGGGTTATCGAGGGAGACTATGTGTACACGTTTTACGAGACACCCATTGGATCCGTCTACGCGAAGCATAAGATTAACCTTAAGCCTGGATCTGGGGATTCTTGGATTGTTGAGTATCCGATTAAGAAGCCTGACGACTATGAGGTGGTAAACTATATTTTTAGGAACACGGATATTACGCCACTTCGGGAAGAAGACGTTCTTAGACAGGTTGAACGGTTTAAAGATGACCGTGTTTTTTGGACTTGGGTGGATAGGACACCGATGCAGAAGATACTTATAGAGCTTGCAGGATATAGGAGGCTTGCAATAGACTTACATAGAAACCGGGAGCTTTTAGATGAGCTTTACGATACTCTCATCGGTAGGACTAAGGTTATTTGCGAAATTGCTTCAGAATCTCCCATAGAACTCATATGGTGTGGAGATAACGTGAACGGTATAGTTTTAGGGCCTAGAATTTTCGAGAAGTATCATCTGCCAGTCTATAGATATATGTCTAAGTTGTTTGAAAAGAATGGTAAAACTCTCATAGTTCATATGGATGGAAAACTGAACTGTCTGAAACACCTCATACCCAACTCCGGTATCAAAGTTATGGAAGCCTTTACACCGCCACCCATGGGAGATCTCCCGCCGGGTGAGGCTAGAAGATTATGGGGTGAAGGTGTGAAGATATGGATAAACTTTCCGGAATCAATCCTCCTTAACGAGGAGAGCTACATTAAACAGTATACTTTAAACCTACTAAAGGAGATATCGTTTGAAAGAGGTTTTCTAATAGGCATAACTGAAGACATAGCGCCCGGCTATGAGGGTAGACTTAAAATAGTAGCTGAAATTTTAAACGTAGAGAGAATGTAGACTATTTTGAGAATCTACTATCTTTTGAAGAGTTTTAATGCCTCCAACGTTCTATTAGTATACTCCTCCATTTTCACTTCCACGTTTCTGCTAAAACGGCTTTAATAGTTCTACAACTACATGTCGTTTCCAATATTCATCTTTCATATAGCTCTTCTCAAGTGGTAAAGAGATCTTTAGATGTGTTCCATGAACTTACCTTTAACTATCCATCGGGATTCAAAAGACAACTATTTTAAAAGCGCAGGAAATAATGGAGAAGTATGGGCTTAAGCCGAGGGATACTATACACTCAGCTACAGCCATCGAAAACAGGATAACTATTATTAAGCTATGATAAAGACTTCGACAGTGTTAGTGAACTGAGAAGAATTGAGCCATGAATTTAACAATGGTGAATAATTGAGAACTCTTCTATGTGCTAAAAATTAAGCTTCCCATTTAGGATATACTAGAAGCATTCATCTAAAGGTTAAACTTAGATAGACTAAGATTTTCCTTCAAACCATGCACGTTCGTGTTTATTTCTCACAATAGTGGCTTACGTATGTTTTAACGCCGGGGGAGGGATTTGAACCCTCGTTCCCCGTATGGGGAACCGGATTTCACGTAGTTTTCAAGCCCTTTTTTACGATTACTAGTCATCTCGAGTCCGGCGCCTTTCCTGGCTAGGCTACCCCGGCATCTCCAAACTTCTAAGTAGAATTTTACATGTACTTTCTAAAAAACATTGACGTAGTTTTCTGATGAAATATCTTACCGACTTTTATGGTCCCCAGTAGTTTCTACTTTCTGTTTCGTCTCCACGTCTCCCTATTACCTCAACGTGGTAGTTGCAGTTGCTGTAGTGCGTATTACTGCTATATGTTATCGTATATCCTAGGTTGGATAGATCGTTTTTAAAGGTTGTCTCCTTAGCTAGAGCCGTTTGGGGTTTGGGAGAGCTTGGCCTAAGTATCTGAAACTCTACGATTTCAATAGTGCTTCTATCCACTTATACCAGATCGTTAGGAAGCCGTATTCATCTGAATCCTTCTTGTAGTCTTTTCCACTCACTCTGTATGTGATCCGCCATTCTTCAGGGCTCCATATGGATTTCCTCTCTATGACCTCCTCCTTAACACATCTACATACAAGTATCCTGTTCTGCCAAGAAACTCTGAGCGACAACTCAGGGCTTATAAGCCATAAATCCCGAGGTTTGATGCTGTTAATCGTCTCCTGTTCCAACCTGTCCTGTGCTTCAAAGGCATCCAGCACTAGTCTCTTATCCTCAGATCTTAGAGATTCTAAGAATTCTTCATAAAACATTATAGCGTCTTCTCTATTTTTAATTAAATTTATCTTCCTCTGGAAGCTCTTAAATTCTACTATATTATAGACTTTACACAATATTTCAGAAAGTCTTCTATCATAGTACTAAATTCTTTGAATCTAGATCTAATTTAAGATCTAAGGGATCTAATTTAAGATCTAAATTCTTTGCTCGACTTTCAGCGTCCAATGTTTAAAGCGTATCTGCCCGCCTCCCTCAGATTGAGCTTCTCAGCCAGTATGGAAGACTCTGGGTTGAATATCACGATTAACCCGTTCCAATTTTCCGTAAGGCTTCTAGTCTTACAGACTGGGCATACATCTAGCCTCTTACTAGGCACTATGAATACTCTCCCACAGTTTCTACAAGCCATTTCGCTCACTTTTCACCACCCTTCTGAAGTTTAGATATATCTTCTCTTATCCATTCAATTTTACCCAAGAATGGCTGTTTAGCCGTGACGCCTATCTTCCCCATACCCCCCTCCCTCGGAAGACTTATAGCCACTATCCTAACTCTGACAATATCTCCTTTTCTAAGAGACCTACCCGTTTGTTTACCTACTAGGCTCTCCCCCCGCTTATCATATGTTATGTAGTCGTCCATTAGCTGAGACTTATGAAGCAGTGCATCTACGGGCCCTATTCTAACAAAGGCGCCGAAGTCTTGAACATCCACAACATCACCCTCAACGATCTCCTGTAGGCTAGGTGAGAAGGTTAGAAGTGTGAAAGTAGCCTTATGGTATGTTGCGCCATCACCTGAAACTATCCTCCCAACAGGGTCGACGTTTACGTTTAAAACGTCTATGATATAGCCCAGCTCTTCACTTACTAAAGCTATGTATTTAGATTTAAGCTCCTCCTCAGCAACCTCTTTAAGAGGTTTACCAAACTTCTCAGGAGGTATCCGCACGACATCTTCAACCTCGATTAGCTTAAACATGGGAGAACATCATTTATATGATGACAAGTGTGATATAAAGATTGATTGAGTGGCAAATGGAAGTATTTTATGAGAATGAAAATTAGGATAAAGCATATATAGGTTCTCTATCGAAATTTAATTTCTGATGTCGAAGGAAGAAGTTCGTGTGGAAAAATTAAACTGGCCTTTACTGATAGTCTTGGCGATAATAGTAAACGTTCTCGCAAACTTAGCTCAAGGTGTTCTGGGGATGCAGGGCGGATATTTCGGATGCATATACAGTATGGGCATAGCTTCAATACCATTCACAATGCCTACGCTGGCATTAATCCTGCCCATGCTTGCATATTTAACTAAATTCGCTGGAAAGAGATTAACTCCGACGACGTTGGCTGCACTATACGTCATGGGCCTCGTCTCATCGCTATCTATAGGGAACTTCAACGATGCATACTACAGCTGGCCCGTAGGCTCCGTGAGTAGGGTCTGGAGGGCTATTCCAGCGGTTAGAGACGTTATGAAAACACTATGGTGGGTTCCACCGGAGGCCGCCGTTGTGCCCACGTGGGGTAGAGGGGGACCCGTAGACTGGGCTGCATGGTTCCCAGCAATGCTATACGTCTTCCTATTCCACTTCATAATACTCATATATTCCTCAGCTGAGATGGCTATACTAAGGCGTAGGTGGATAGAGATAGAGAAGGTTCCATTTCCATTTGCCATAGCTATATGGGAGAGTATTAGGAACATACATGGGTTTGAAGAGGTCAAGCGTAGAAGATTACCATTTATAATAGGCCTCTTAATAGGCTTGATAATATACCTACAAATAATGTTTACAACACTTCTGCCATGGTGGCCCGATGTGATAGGTTGGCGTGCACTAGGTCCAAGCCCCAACGGTTGCGTAGTTATCGCATCATGGGCTAATCCAACACTATGGGCTATAGGTTCTCAGGTAGTAGCATTTATGAGGGTTAATGTACAGCCAATAAACTGGGCTGTTGCGTATCTAGTGCCTTTAGACGTCCTATTCACGGCTTGGTTCCTATGGGTTATCTTCATGATACTTGCTCAAGTGGCCTACGTCATGGGCTACTACACTGGCGCCTTAGATGTCTCTGGTTGCTGTAGGGTGCTGATAGGCCCATATACGATCTCGCCGAACTGGGGTCCCCCAATCTACTGGTCATACATGTGCGTCACTGGAGGTATGGTAGCATTCATAGTCATGATGCTATGGTATGCCAGAGACTATCTTAGAGAAGTTTTAAACGCGGCCCTTGGAAGACCATCACCTACGATTCGCGAAATAGAAGCTAAAGAGCCCGTAAGCTACAGAACAGCGTTCCTTATACTTGTAGTTGGGTTAATACTTTGGATAGCATTCCTAGCATCACTTCAGATAGATGCAATACTAATAACCTTACTCTTCATATTCGGAGGGTTCATATTCCCATTAGCTGAGGCTTATGCTAGGGGTTTAACTGGAGCCGCTTACGCACAGGAGCGTAGCAAATGGGCCAGCTGGGCAGCCCACTTAATATGGTCCAGACATCCAGGTACATATACCGCCGGTTGGTGTAACGCATTCATAATATACCACCGTGGTATAAACACGGCTTCAGCAGGTTTAAACACGTGGTCTGAAGTCACCATGCACAGTTTCAGAGTAGCAGACCTATCAGGTGTCCATCCGAAGTCAGTCTACAAGATGGTGTTCGTATTCTTCGTGATAGCATACGCTATAACACTACCATTTAGAGTATGGTGGCCCCACTACCTTGGAGCCAGATTTCCAAACTGCCTTTCAGGCTGGGAGTGCGCCTACCTCGGTGAAGGAGCATACAACACTATGCCCCCAGCAAACGAGCTTTGGATCCCTGTGATAACGGGTTTCATAGTGACCGTACTCCTATACTTCCTTAGAATGCGTTTCGTCTGGTGGCCTTTCCACCCAATGGGCTTCCTAATAAGTGGAGCTGCACGTGAAGTTTGGACTGGTGCTTGGACAAGCTTCTTAGGTGCTTGGGCACTCAAATTCATAACTCTAAGAATCGGCGGTAGCAAGGCTTATGAGGAATACGGTATCCCAACAGCCGCGGGAGTGTTGGCAGGCTTCGTACTAGCGGCGATCATAGGCGTAATCGTAGGGCTCATAAGGTGGTTTATACCCTTCTAAACTCCTACTTTTTTATTTAATTCTAATCGAGGAAAAATAAAGTTAAGACTTCTCTGATCGTTTAGTTGAACTCTTGAATTTTGATACTGCTATTACGGCTATGCCAATACATGCGACGGCTAAGCCTATCAACGGCTCAGACCTCCTCACACGAACCATAACAGTTCTATCGGTTTCAAATCCTGTGACAGCCCATCCCCACATGTAGACGTGTAGCTCCAGCATATGTCTACCAGCCTTAATTTCCGGAGTTGCCCATCCAGATCCAACGGTTTGACCCCATCTAGTCTCCCAGGCATCTATTACTAGTTTACCGTCTATGTAGAGCCTAGCTCCATCACTGCTGATGGCTTCAAATTTTACAAATCCATCAACGGGCATTTCCAGCGTAGCTTTAGCTATAAAACCCATCTGTCCTCCAAATCCCTTGAAAACAGCTTCATCACCCCAATTGTACCAAAATATCGCTGGAAATGTCCCATTTCCTAGAAACAAAGCGGAGTTTGCTAAATACGTTTCAGTAAACCCGTCGCTAGTAGGTTCGGACAGTAGGTAATACCATGTGACGTTCCAATCGGATATTTGAGCTTTATACTCCGTCTGTACGGTTTCCTCCTTAAACGGTATAACCGCTAAAGCGATGCCAACAGCAAGTATAACTATGCCAATTTTAACAAGTTTACCTAACGCCATCAATTATTTGAGAAGCGTTTTCCCTTTTAAATTTAGCTTTTAAAGCCTAATTTTTAATAAGACTTCAACTAATATTATGCTTACGGTGAAGATGAAGGCCGTTGAAAGCCTCCTTAAAATGCTTAACGGTAAATATGAAGAGATAAGCGGGTATAGAACTAAGTTGCAATGGAAGTTTATCCAGGGTCGAGCCGTAGGAGCATACAGTAGAGATTACGACGATTCTTCTTGGATGGATGTTAAACTCCCCATGACAGTCGACCTTAGGAAGGGTGAGGCGTGGCTTAGATGTCGTATAACGGTTCCGGAAAACGTTTCAGGTATTCCAATTAAGGGTTCTAAAGTTAAGCTATTCTCCTCCGTAATAACCACTGGTGCTGAAGTATATGTAGACTCTAAACTGGTTTTATCGGCGGATTACTGGACTGAGCTTAGAGGACCTATGATTGTTCTAAGTGAGAATGTTAAACCCGGTGAAACCTACGTGGTCGCTGTAAAGCTATATCCATGCACTGAGCCCATAGGTATACCGGAGTTCAACGTTACGTACAGTAATGTGGAGGATGTACTTTTCGAATTGGATGCATTCATGGAAGAGCTTAAATTCGCCAGCCTCATCCCAGGAGGCGGTGAAGCCGTTGAAAAAGTCGCTGAGGAGTTTGACGTAAGGGTTTTCAGTGAAAGCTACGATAGGCTATTAGCCGAAATAGAGAAGGCTAGAAGTAAGCTATCTCATCTGTCAAATGAAGTTAAGAAGTTTAGAGTACACCTCGTTGGGCACGCTCACATAGATATGAACTGGCTGTGGTCTTGGAGAGATACGATTGAAACGATTAAAAACACGTTTAAAACAATGCTCGACCTTATGGATAAATATCCGGTTTTCCACTTCTCCCAAAGTCAGGCAGTTACCTACATGGTGGTTGAAGAACTGTTCCCGGAGATTTTCAATCATATAAGGGAGAGGGTTAAAAGTGGCAACTGGGAGGTTACGGCTGGTACTTGGGTTGAAGCAGACTTAAACATGGGTGGTAATGAAGCTCTTGTACGACAGTTCCTCTACGGTAAACGCTTCTCTAAGGATAGGTTTAATATAGACGTTGAAGTATGCTGGGAGCCCGATACCTTTGGGCATCCATTGACAATGCCTCAAATAGTGAAGAAGGCCGGTATGAAATACTACTACTTTATGAGATGTGGCAAAGGATTCCCGATTTTCTGGTGGGAATCTCCTGAAGGCTCTAGAATACTAGCCTTCAATAGCGTCTACAACAACGTTGTCTACCCTAGAACTGTGTGCAGTATAGCTAGGGAAGTCTATGGAAAACACGGTTTAAAGACAAGCATGTTTGTCTACGGTGTTGGAGATCACGGTGGAGGTCCAACCTTAGAGGATATTGAAATAGCTCTTAAAATTATGAATAAACCTCTCCTACCGACCGTAGTATTCAGTTCAGCTCGAGAATTTTTCAGGGAAGTTGAAGACGAGATTAGACTTGGACGTAAAGAATTGCCTGTTGTGAGAGGCGAACTCAACTTCACATTCGACGGATGCTATACGACTCATGCCGACATGAAACGATACAATAGACTCTGCGAGAGGATGCTTGTAGACGCTGAGAAGATATGCTGTATTGCAGACATATATCCTAGAGATAAGCTTGCAGACGCTTGGCGTAAGACCCTATTCAACCAGTTTCACGATATCTTAGACGGTAGTGGGATACGTGAAACATATGAGTATTCTAAGAAGTTGGCTGAAGATGCTTTAAAATGTGCTAGGGAGGTCATGGACATGGCTCTTGAAAAACTGGCGTCAAGTATCAAGTTTAAGGAGGATGGATTACCAATAGTTGTCTTCAACCCTCTACCCTGGCCTAGACGTGACATAGTTAAAGTTAAGGTTCCAAGTCATCTAATACCAGCTAAACCAATTGCTGTATCTTCAAACGGCTTAGTCGAACCGGTTCAAGTATGTGAAGATGGACTCATATTCGTAGCAGATGTCCCGGCTTTAGGGTATTCAACATACTACCTTAAAGAGGGAACTGTTGATTTTGAGACGCTTGCTAAAGACCTTACACTTGAAAACGAGTTTCTCAGAGTCACAGTCGATGCTAGAACTGGAACGATAAGAGAACTTTACGATAAGAAGGCTAACAGAATAGTCTTCAACAGATTCCAGTATGAGGCTACGCAACCTAAGGAAAATAACCTATTCCAAGTACTTCATGAAGCACCGCATCCGATGTCTGCTTGGATAATAGGTGAAATAACAAATATTGAAAACCTCCTCAAACCGGAGGAAGTTAAACTAGTTGAAAATGGACCTGTAAGGTCGAAGATAAGGATCGTCTACAGGTATCGCAGATCTAGAATATGCTCTGACATCGTTCTCTTCAGGGGGATTCCAAGGGTCGATTTCCAAACATCAATAGATTGGCGTGAATTTTCAAATGAAAGCGTGGATGCTCCAATGCTTAAAGTCTCGTTCACACCCATTCTAAAGTCTACTGGTAAAGCGGTCTTTGAAATACCGTTTGGATACGCTGAGAGGCCGTCTGATGGCTCGGAGGTTCCGGCGTTGAGGTGGGTTGACGTTTCAGATGGAGAGTACGGTTTAACTCTTCTCAACGACTCCAAGCATGGATTCGACGTCTTAGGAAACGCTATTAGAATGACGCTCGTTAGAACTAGCTACAGTCCAGACCCAACTCCAGACCAAGGCTTACATGAAGTACTGTATTCGCTGTATCCGCATAGTGGAGATTGGAAGACGGCTTTAAGCTTTAGAAAAGGTTTTGAAATAAACCACCCGCTTGAAGCAGTAGCCGTTACAAAGCCTTCAGCTATGAAGGGTGCAAAACCTGAGGAGATGAGCTTCATAAAAGTGGAGCCTGAAAACATAGTGGTTTCATGCCTCAAGAAGGCTGAAGACTCTGATGATATAGTAATTAGATTCTATGAAGCCACTGGTTTAGAAACCACGGCTAGACTGAAATTTGGATTCCACGTTAAAAACGTACAGGAGTTGGATTTAATCGAAAGGCCTTTAACCGAAGAAAGTAGGATTGAAGAGAATACTTTAATTGTAAAAGTTAAACCACTTGAAATAAAAACCTTCAAACTTAAAGTAACGTAAAATTTCCCCATCGAGGTTTTCACTTTGAATTCTAGGGAGAGGGTTTTTAGAGCCCTACACCTTGAAGAACCCGACAGGGTTCCGATGTTCGAGCTTGAGTTTCAATACCCTGAGCTCGTAGTGGGTAAACCTTATGTTTTATGGAGAGGTTACGGCTCCTGGGAGCAAACAGTTTTCAGAGACGCTTTAAACAGGATGAAGGTTGAAGAAGACATAGTTAAGGTTACAAGGTATAATACTGAAGTCTTAGTTGAAACTTGCGTTAAACTCGGCTACGACGTTTTTAGACCAGCATTCGTACCGGATCCACTAGAAGCTATAAGGTATGCTCGTAAGATTGCTCCGGAGCTTGCAATAATGGGGAATAGCCCTGGAACGGGGCTCGGAATACCCGACGGCAAATCAATGTTTCACATAGTAAAATGGGCCTATACGGACCCCGATGGTTTGAAAAAGTTGGTTGAAGATAGAGTTCGTAAAAGCCTAGAATATATCAGGCTTCAGGTTGAAGCTGGAGCAGAGATAATAGTAGATTGTACGGATTATGCCCTTAAATCTGGCCCATTCTTTAAACCCGAGTTTTACCATAAAGTGATCTTCCCGCTCATAAGAATACTGGTTGATGAAGCCCATAGAGTAGGTGCATTCTTCATACAGCATACAGATGGCAATCTCTGGCCTATAATAGATGGTCTTATAAACACTGGTATTGACGCTTTACACTCAATAGATCCATCAGCAGGTATGAAACTTAAAGATGTTAAGGAGAAGTATGGTGATAAGATAGCGTTATGCGGTAACGTTGACGCTGCCAGTACGCTTTATCTGGGATCGCCTGAAGATGTAGCCAATGAGGCTAGAAACTGTATAAGAGATGCAGCCTATGGTGGTGGATACTTTTTAACGAGTAGCAACTGCATATACCGTGGAGTACCAATTGAAAATACACTTGCGCTCATTAAAACGGGTTTAAAGTACGGCCGTTATAAACTGTAATGGTCAATACTCTTTATGAGGCTTGGAAGCCCCCCTATATAATCTATCACATATTTCGCTCCATTCTCTGCTAAGACTTCTTTGGTTGCAACGCCTGATGCAATACCAACAGGTATGACCCCGGCTCTTAGAGCCGCCTTAACGTCTATTACACTGTCTCCAACCATTACGACTTCATCCCCTCTTAAATTGAGTCTTAAAAGGGCATAATTGATTGGATCGGGGTTTGGCTTCATTGTTTTAACATGGTCTCTTGCAACGATCAGCTCGAAGAATTTTCCAATTTTAAGTTTTGAAAGTGTAAGCTCTGTAGCTTTAAGACAATTGTTGGTCACTATCGCTAACTTTAGATTCATAGACCTTAGCTCCATTAACGCTTCATAAGCTCCGTTTAAAAGCTCTGGATTTGAAGCGGCTTCAAGCTCGTACTTTTCAGCTATTTTGAAGCTGAGATTTAATAACTTCTCATACATGTGACCCTCTCCTGAATTCTCCATGTAGTTCCTCACATTCTCAAGATTCTCATATAGGCTTAGCTTTGAATTCAATACGTACTCTGGTACTCCGTTAAATCTAAGCATATTGAAAACCTCAGCTTTAGCATCCATGTACCTATACTTCAGCTCAACTATTGTCCCATCTAAGTCTAAGAAAACCGCTTTAACGGTCAAATACGGCACCACATCAATAATACTCTTAAATTCGTCTTTAAGAATTTCCTTTTAGAATTGTGTAAGCGCCGGAAATCAGTCATGAGTGAAATCTACAGAGAACTCTTCCCAGATGCTCTAATTGGAAAATTTAAAAGCATTGAAGTTGTGGGAGATATAGCTATAATTAAAATTCCAAGGGAACTTGAACCGTACAGGTTTAAAATAGGTGAAGAAGTTCTAAAACGTATGCCTTCCATCAAAACGGTCCTAAGACAGCTCTCACCGACATCTGGACCTTATAGGGTTAGGGGTTTTGAATGGCTTGCGGGTGAATACAAGACCGTGACTATCCATAAGGAACATGGCTGTATCTTTAAAGTCGACCTTTCCAAGGTCTATTTTTCACCTAGGCTTATATTTGAAAGGCTTAGAATAGCCCAGCTTACAAAACCGGGAGATGTTGTTGTTAACATGTTCGCCGGTGTTGGATGCTTCTCTATAATCATAGCTAAACTTAAGCCTGTTCTAAAGGTTTACTCGATAGATGTGAACCCCGACGCATATGAGCTTATGGTTGAAAACGTTAAACTAAATAGAGTTGAAGATGTAGTTGAACCTATTCTAGGGGATTCTAAAAGCGTCATTGAGGAGAAGTTCGTAGGCGTGGCAGATAGAGTTTTAATGCCTCTACCTGAGCTTGCATACAGCTATCTACCCTCAGCCATTTCATGTTTAAAGGAACATAGGGGATGGATACACTACTACGACTTCGTTAAAACTACACCTGGTGAAGACCCAGTTGAAAAACTTTTAAAGAAAATCTCCGGAACGCTCAGCTCCCTAGCTCCAAACTGGAGTATAGGAAGTTCTAGAATCGTAAGAACGATCGCATCTAGGACTTATCAAGTCGTATTGGACATTCGTGTTGGATAAATGCTTAGATTTAAAAGGTTGTTCTTGCCAAATTTCTAGAGGAGGTTGATGTTATGAGTGTTGAAAGGAAGTGTTCAAACTGCGCCTACGTAAAACCTAAGAAAGGTTCATTTTACTGCAGTCTCCTTAAGCAGAAAGTTTCTCCAGATTATAAGTGTGGAAAGTTTAAACCTAAAGAAGGCAAAGAATAAAGTTAATAGCTTTGAACGCCCGTTGAATATTTGGGTCTAATATCCATTCCTCTTTTCAAATATTTAAAATTTCAAAACACGTGGAAACTTTAAATATACGCCCATCAATCTATCATTGAGATGTCCTTAGACCTTAAGGAGAAGATCCTAGACCTCTTAGAAAGAGATAGAGAGTTCCGCTATGCTGTAGCTGGCTTAATAGGGTTAGATGAGATACTTAAACGTCTAGATGAACATGATAGAAAGTTTAATGAGATACTTACCGTTTTAAAGGAGCATACAGCTATTCTTAAAGAGCATACGACTAGACTCGATGAGCACGATAGAAAATTCAACGAAATACTAGCATCCCTCAAAGAACATACAGCCATCCTTAAAGAATACGCAGCTAGGCTTAATGAACATGACAGAAAATTCAACGAAATCTTAGCTAAACTAAGCGAACATGATAGAAAGTTTAACGAAATAGTATCTCGGTTAGATGGGCACGACAGGAAGTTTAATGAAATAATATCTAGGCTGGATGAACATGATAGAAAGTTTAATGAAATCGTAGCTAGACTGGATGCACATGACAGGAAGTTTAACGAAATAGTATCTAGGTTAGATGAGCATGATAGGAAATTCAACTCAATTATCGCTGAGATCAGAGATATTAGGAAGGAGCTTGTTGACGTTAAGTCTTACATGGAGAGGTTCTCCCTGACCCTCGAAGAAGAGGCCTGGGAGGTTATAACCAGTAGACTTAGGAGAATAGGCGTAGATGTTAAACTTGTAAGGCTAACACTCCCGGAGTTGGAGATCAACATCTATGGAGTGGCGGATGATCTTTGCGTGGTGGGTGAAGCTTCTACGAGAGTTGGTGTCGGGGTATTAAGATCCGTGGATGAAAAGCTTACCGAGCTCAGGAGGAGGTATCCAGAGTATTTAAGGAGAAGGGTTTTGAAGGTCGTTTATACGATGTGGGCTACAGAAGACGCCGTTGAGGAGGCTAAGAAGAGGAATATTTGGCTTTTGAAGGGATTGGAAGATTTAACACAGCCAAACATTTAACCTTTCATAGTTTTATAACGTTTTCCCTAAATTTTAACTCCCATATGTTATATGTTTAGTATTTTCATGGCGATTTTCGCCACTCTTTCCCCAATGATCGCTTTTATTAGTTGAGCATCCTCCTTACCTAAACATTTCAACGCTCTCACCAACGCTAGGTATATTATACCTCCGGCGATAACATATAGTGGGAGTAGTAGGTTATTTCGCAGTGTTTGCTGTAGTGTCCACACGACTAACGCCATAGTTATTGAAGATATTAAGACTTTCAAAGCTACTTTTCTATCTATGTTCATTTTAACGATTTTAGATGTATAGTGGTATGATAGTGTGAATGAAATTATAAGCGTCAAACCCCTCATTATTGCTAGTCCGATTAAGTTTAATTGCCAAAGCAGAGGGAGAAAAGCTAAGCTAACAATTACGGAAGTTACATCTAATAATAGCATAGTTTTCGTCTTTCCATAGACTAACAGTAGACTGCTAAACGATGGTAGTATTCCATAAACTAAGCCAAATGCTGAAAGGATTGCGAGGACGATCCAAGCCTCAGAATACTGCACGCCTGCAAATAATGTAATTACTGGTTTAGCTACAGTCGCCAAGCCGGATGCCAATGGAAATATTGCAAGCATCATGTATCTGCTTGCGCGTCTCACACCCTCCGATATTGCTTTATGGTCGTTTTTCCCGTACATTACTCCATAGTATGGAAGAAGCGAAGAGCCGAGGGACGACGCTATCGTTACGAATACTGAGAATGCTTTATAGGCTACGTCATACATGCCGAGTTGTTGGATAGGTAGAAATAGTAAGATTAACGCCTTATCATACCAGCTGTAGAGGAGTGAAACTATTGATCCGAAGTATATTGGTAGGGAAAATCTCAACATGCTGGGTAGAAGTTTAACGGATTCATTCATTGTATTCCTACTGAAATTTATGTGCTTTAAAGTCGACATGGCGAGGATTATGAGGAGTGTTGAGTCGCTGATAAGCCAGCCGTACATAATGCCGATTAACCTGTATCCGTTGAAGAGGAATAGCGTTATAGCCGTCCATCTTATAATAGTGGAGGAAGTACCGTAGATCGCCATTTTCTTCAATCTACCTAAACCCCAGAGAACGCTGTTCAATAGGGAGGACATCGATAGGAAGATTATGTCTATAGAGGCTAAAGTTAAAACTTCTGAGTATGCTGGTGTTTTAAATAGAGCTTCAGAAACATATGTCGAGAATATGGCAATTTGCGAGGCAACGATCAATATTAAAGCTAGTCTAAGCGTTAAGGCTGAAATCATACGTTTTGAGTAGTCTAAACCTCTACCAATATCTTCAGATATGAACTTCGCCATTGAGGAGCACATCCCTAAGTCTACTCCAGTTTGAATGAATGAACATAACATTATAACACCCGCTATTACACCCATCTCCTCCTGAGTTATGGCTCTGGCCATGTAAGCATATCCTAAGACGCCTATCAACGTTGAAAAAATATTCTGTAGTGTAAGGTATACGGAGCCTACTGCAACACTTGTAATACTCAATTCGGTTGTTTCAGTCAAGTTCTACACCAGCATTCTAACAGTCGATTCTTAAAATGCTTAATATGTTGAGTTTTTAAATAGTTTTTCCATTGTTTAACGGTTGATCTTGCTAACATGATAGTATTATGCATGGAGGTTTAGCCATTACGATATACAGGAAAATGAAGATCGATGGACGTAAACAATAAAAAGAGGAATATTCTAACCGAATATGAAAATGCTGGTAGGTGAGTAGAATGGATCATGTATACGTACCAGTTAAGATAGGGGATCCACTACGGAAAAGGGTAAAGGAGGTTAGAATGCTCGTAGATACGGGTGCAACTTATCCTTGTATTCCCGAAAAGTTAGCGGTTGAGCTTGGTTTAAAGCTAGAGTTTAAAACAAAGGTTACACTCGCAGATAAAAGGGTGGTTGAAGCTTGGTATGCAACAGCCTACATGGAAATCTTGGGAAGAGGAGACCTATTACCGCTTAGAGTATTCGAGGTTGAAGAACCATTACTCGGAGTTTTTGCACTTGAAGCCTTAGGAATCGCCGTAGACTCTTCAACAGGCGAAGTTAAACCTACAAGAGGTTTCATAGCAAGAGCCTGACTCATTCCCAGCCTCTAATCTCTTAACCGCCTCCTACACGTCAAGTCCTTAATCCCCTCTATACGGAAGAAGTCTCCGAACTTTCTAAGCATGCATGTTAGCTGGTAGCTCATGGAAACGTTTAAAATTACTAATAGTATTACTCCTAGTGAATGTCTGAAAGCGAAATAAAGAAAACCCTTAAAAACCTTAATGAGAAGATGGACGGTATTATAGCAAGATTGGACTATCTAGAACAGGTCATAGCCAGATATCCAGATTTAGCATCACTCTCTGAAGTAGTTTTCTGGTTTAAAACTGGCTTAAAGATGTACGATGAACCGTTGAAGGTCTTAAACAGGCTCCTATCGTTAAATAGAGTGGTGGAGGAAAAGATAGACGACGTATCTAGAGCTATAATACAATCCTTAGCTTTAAAGGGAAGTATGAACATTTCTCAAATAACTAGGGAGGTCAAAGCTCAGAGGGGGAAAGCTTCTAGGAAGACTGTGAGAGCTAAATTAAAAGCCTTGATGGAGAAGGGACTTGTTGAGAAAACTGGACATTACTTCCAGCTCGCTCAGGAGAAAGTTGCTAAATGAGTTCTATAGAGGTCTTCAATTTCCAAGGGTTAGTATTCTACACTTATGCAAATCTTTCATCGATGTGACCATTTTCTGGTCACTTTTGCTCACCAAACTTAAGTAATCTATTCAGGCTTACTATAAAGCGAGGTGATATTGTGGTTTCGGAATCTGAAAGGGAAGAATTGAAGGCTGTTGCAGAGTTCATAAAGGAGTTAACAAGTACGGTGCCAAATATGGTTAAAGGCATCATAGACAGCTTCTTTAGTGAAGAAGCTGGGCGATCGATGGGTAAAGCTGTCGGCAACTTCTATAATGAGCTTGTAAAGTCTGGGATTCCTCCACAGGTGGCTTTAGAGATGGCTAAAGACTATTTGGGGACTCTAACGAAATGGAGCGATATTCTTAAGGGGCTTCCACAGTTAATGAAAGGTTCAGAGGGTAAGGGAGTTAAAGTAGTAGTGGAGAAGAAGAGAGAAGGAGAACCTAGTAAAGAAGTTGAAAGAGAATAGTAGCTACAGGTGGATGTGTTTGAATTTATCCCTACTATTTTTTATTTTCAAAATCTTCTGGAACTTCACGGTTATGGTTTTCAAGTTTTCATGGATCCTCCTCAAAGCCAAGTGGAGGAGGTGGAGAGCCGTTAAAGCCTTTAGAAGACAGCTTATAAAAAGTGGTGTTCCAAAAAGTGAAGCACTTAAAATTTCAAAAAACTTCGCTTCTATAAACTTTAGAGAGATCATCCGTCTAATAAGTTCGCTATCTAAAAAGAGCAGTAGAGATTAAAATAAAAAAGGCGAATTAAGTTCCACTTTGTAAAGTCTTTCTAAACGCTTTAACGGCGTTAATGTAGTTTCTTAAAGAGTCTACTAAGGTTATTGTGAAAAGAGCTATGAAAAATATGAAGATTGAAGACTGTACGTAGGCTGGTGTTGTTCCTGCTGGTAAGAGCTCATATGCTACTTTTAAAATTCCACCATGAATAGAAGCAGATGCGAAGACGAGTATAGGCCAGAACGTGACAAGACCGTATATTGGCTTGTAATGTTTAAGCACGTATGATGTTGCGACGAGTAGGCCTATACACGCCATCAGTTGATTGCACATTCCAAACATAGGCCAGATTACACCTATGGTTCCGGTATATAGTAAATAGGACCATGCGGATGCCATTATGATGGTTAAAATAGCGGTGCTGAACCACCACTTATAAGTCTTAGTTGGCTTAATTCCTAGAGCATCTTGCAGAAAATACCTGCCCATACGTGTACCATGATCCATGATAGGCATTATAAATATGCCTATGTATACTACCGCTAGTTGATACCAATATGCTATAGTGACGTCTGATCCAAATAGGTTGGAGAGTAGCTTCGCTATGCTGACGCTTAGCGATGTTACGCCGCCCGTCCTCCCCTGAAGCTCCATACCTATTAGCGTTGAAAGTTTCTTCAACTCTACGGGCTCCATTCCAAGCATAGCGTAGACTTTAGGAGAAGCATTGATAGCGAAGTAGTCTCCCGGAGCTAGTATACAAGCTAAACATAGAGCTACAACTGCTATAGCGCTCTCCAGTAGCCAACCACCATATGCGATGAGTCTAATATCGTTCTCCTTGGATAATAGTCTCGGAGTTACACCTGAGCAGCAGAGGCTATGCCAGCCCGATATGGCTCCACACGTAATAGTTATGAAGAGGAATGGCCAAAGAGCTCCTGAAATTACAGGTCCTCCTTTAAAACTGTATTCTGTAACTGGTGGCATTTGTAGAGTTGGATGTACGAGGAATATGGCGGCTATAAGTAGCGCAACGAAGGCGACCTTAATAAGCCCACTCAGGTGGTCTCTAGGGGTTAGCAGTATTTGAATTGGCAGTATGGAAGCGATCGAAGCATATACAGCGATTAAGATTATCAGAGCTCCTCTATCTAAGTCGAAAAGCCTTAGTAGCCATGTGTGTTGAAGCGCACCTGCGGCGAAGAATAAAGCCATTAATATGGCTAAACCTATTACTGACGCCTCTAAAGCCTTTCTCCTAACACGTCTTTCATAGGCATACATGAATAGTGAAATCGGAATAGTCATCATAACGGTGAACGTAGCCCAAGAATTGTGTTCAAGTGCGCTTATAAGACCCATGCCCATACCGGAGATCGCGACCGTAGCCATGAAGAACGCCGCCAACGTGACGGTAGCCCAGCCTAACCGTCCCAACTCTTTCCGCGCGATTTCCCCAATAGATTTTCCATCAGTTCTAACCGATAGAAACATAACCATAAAGTCGTGTACTCCACCAGCTAAACAGGTAGCCGTCAATATCCATATAATGCACGGAAGCCAACCGTATTGAGCAGCTAGAGTTGGTCCTAGAAGGACGCCAGCGCCAGCTATTGTTGCATAGTGGTAGAATAGGACTACCCATTTATTCGTGGGTACGTAATCTTTGCCGTCGTTAAACTTCACAGCCGGTGTTGGATTTTTATCATCCAACTTAGCGATTCTAGTGGCTAGAAATTTTGAGTAGAATCGAAAACCTAACGCAAATACAAATGCCGATAATGCCATTATAATTGCTGAGTTCAAGGTAGTCTCCCTCTTTGATTTATTCACATTGTAACATTTATATAAACATTATGTTAATTTAAAATTAACAATTTTCAAATACTATCTAATGCTCTGTTTAGAAGATAGGAGTGCATTAAATCAACAAATGGCTGAGGATATTTCACTATAGGATGACTTCATTGCCTTAACTCTTAACGTGCTATACTGTTGAAGATTCTCATGCTCTCTTCCTGTGCGTCTGTTATAAGTTTCAAGCCTTCGTCGAATTTGCCAACTTTCAACATAGCTTCTCCAGTTTCAAGCTTCCTTCTAGGTTCGGCTGCTAGGCTTGGATTTCCACGCCGTACTATCCCCTCTATGGCTTCTCTGGCGAGGTAGATCATTTCATCCGTCACTCCATATTTCATGTACGGTAGAGACTCATAGTAGGCTATTCTTTCAGCTAAGTCTACGAAAGGCTTACTTTTCAATTCTGTGAGTCTCCTTGCTCTAACTCTAGCTTCAACGAGGGCGACGTCTAAATTATACCTTGTAACTGGCAGAGGATTTATGGGACGGAAACCTAGTATTACAAGACATCTGCAGATGTCTTGCAAAGCCAATATACATCCTTTACCTGTACCACCAGCTACAGCTATGGCTAAGGCGGGCTTCCCATTTTCCCCATAACTTCTCATCCTATCCATGAAGTCTTTAGCCAGACCGTTGACTGAGAGGAAGTAGACTGGTGCTATGAAAACTAAGCCGTTGGAGTCGTTGAGCTTCTTCCTAAGCTCGAGGGCGTCGTCTTTCACCTTACACTCCATCTTCTGCCAGCAAGGAGGGTCTTTGCATGCGAGACATGGGCCGATGCGTTTTTCAGCTAGAATGACTAGCTCAACTTCACCACCTGCATCTTTAACACCTCTAGTGGCTTCTTCAGCAAGCCTCGTACAAAGTCCATCCTTATGTGGTGAGCCAGATACTATTAAAATCTTCATCTATAACCACTCCTCTTTAGAAATACACTCCCCAAGCTATTAAGACTTAAATTCAACCTGTCTATTGTTTGATTTCAATTGGTCTACTGGTGTTTAGACTGCAATGTTCCACTGATAGGTAAAAACTGCTCCCTCTGCGGAGGTGAAGGTTTAGACATTAAGCTTTTCCGTCCCGAAGACCCTAGACCTGCTTTAAACTATGACTTAAACATTCTTAGAAATGCCGTGGAATTTGAGTTTGGAGCAGGAGCTTTTAGGAGAATAATGAATAATGATATTATTCTCCTAAATAGGGCTCCTTACGCCGATGTTGGCTATGAAGTCGTCGGCGACGGTTATCTTCTGGGGAGCCTATTCTACGATATTAGATTTTTTAAGTGGAGGTTTAAACCAATTAAAGTTGGATGCTTAAGACTTATTGAAGATGGATATATGGAGTCTATTAGACTTGACGGTATTTTAATGAAAGGTCAAGAGGTTCCTTTAAAGGTTGTAGACCGTGGATATGTAGCGGTTAAAGACCATTACGACCAGGTTGTAGGGGTTTCTGAGCAGATTGGGGATCGCTTAAAAATATTGAACTTATGGAAGCCAATTGAAAACTTTGAAAAAAGGAAAAGAAGCAGTTTAACAGATGTTCTAAAGGCTAATAGAGATGCTCTCTCCTCAATAGAGTCTAGGGGAGCGGCATCTCTGTATAGGTTGTATATGAGATTTAATGGTGAAATTGTTTTATCCTTCTCGGGTGGTAAAGATAGTCTTGTAAGTTTAAAGTTGACCCTTGAAGCTGGCTTAGAACCTACAATACTCTTTACAAATACGGGGGTTGAACTGCCTGAGACTGTCTCAAACGTCTATGAAATGTCCTCGAAATTTGGGCTTAAAATTGTTGAAGCAAATGCTGGAGACGCATTCTGGAACGGGTTTAAGCTATATGGTCCCCCAGCGAGGGGGTATAGGTGGTGCTGTAAAACGTGTAAATTGATACCGACGCTTAAGATTTATAGAAGCGCATTTAAAGGAAGGGTTTTAACGATAGTCGGTCAGAGGGCTGCGGAGTCTAAGGCTAGACGGAAGAGGGGAAGTGTATGGGTAAACTACTGGATACCCAATTGTTTAGATACAACGCCCATCAATGATTGGACTATGCTTCACGTTTGGCTGTATATATTCTCAAAAAGGCTTGAAAATCTCGTGAACCCACTATACTTCGAGGGGTTTGATAGAATTGGATGTTACACTTGTCCATATTGCAACCTGGCTGAATTTCAAGAAGTTAAACGTTTACACCCAGAGCTGTGGGATCAATTGAATGAGAAGATTGAAGAGTGGGCATTCAGAAACGGCTTCAACTATGATTATGTGAAGTTTGCCTTATGGAGGTGGAGGAGAACTCCTAGAAAGATTGAAAAGCTCACAGGGCTATCGTTTAAAGACACCACCCGTACGTATCTCAAAATTGAGAGCGTTGAAGTTGGTAAAGATGCTTTAACTGTTAAGCTTAATCAACCGATACCGTTTGATAGAGCGTTATCATTAGCGTCAACGATTGGAGGGCTTAAAAAAGCCTCTGGAAATATACTAGAACATCAAGAAGATGATGTTTCAATACGACTGTACCATAATGGTATAGTAGAGGCTTATGGTGTTAAAAGCTCCAACCTCAAGCCCTTGGTCAAAGTGTTAGGCCTCTTAGCGAGGTCTGTAATGTGTTCAAGATGCGGCTCATGCGTCTACTGGTGCAGTAAAGGAGCTGTGGGATTAGCCGATGGCTCAATAACGGTAGACGTCATGCGATGCGATGGATGCGGATTATGTAACGATAAATGTCCCGCTGCTGTCTACTTTATAGAGGAAAATCTCCCAGTCTTAGTTGAAACAGTTGACTCATGCAACTAAAACATTATGGAAATTTTAAAAACTTTTAAGTAGGGAATAATCTAGTAAACTACGTTTAAGTTTAAGGAGATGGTGTTTGATGTGGGAAATTTTCTGGCTTGGCAGAGCGGGTCAAGGCGTCATAACGGCTAGCTACGTCCTATCTATAGCCGCTATTCGAGAGGGAAAACATGTTCAAGCGTTTCCACAGTTCGGTGCTGAAAGGCTTGGTGCTCCTGTGAGAGGATATACTAGAATAAGCGATGAACCAATAGAGATTCACAGCTCCATATCTAAGCCTGATGCAGCCGTCATAATGGACGTAAGCCTTTTAAGAGACTTGGTTAGAAGCAGAAGTCTACCGGAGGCCAAGCTTCTAGTAATTAACAACGGTGGGGATGAGGGACTTGCAAAACAGGTTAGAAATCAAAGGCCGAATGTATGGGCTGTTAACGCCACTGGAATATCGGCGAGCATATTCGGCAGGGCTGTGGTGAATACTCCTATGGTGGGTGCTTTAGTTAGGGTAATGCCTATAGTTTCTTTAAAATCTGTTGAGGAGGCTGTTATGGAGAGGTTTAAAGGTGATTTAGGCGAGAGAAATGTTGAGGTGGTGCGTAAAGCGTATGAATCTGTATGGGAGGTTAAACAATGAGCAAGTATGATGTAGTTATGGGAGCTATAATACCTAAACCTAGAAGTTCTGTTGAAAATAAGACTGGTGGATGGAGGACTAGAAGGCCAGTCATAGATGTGGAGAAATGCGTAAACTGTCTAATATGTTGGATCTACTGTCCAGATGCTAGCATTATTAGGCTTGAGAAGTACGTTGCAGTAAACTACGACTACTGTAAGGGATGCGGTATATGTGCTGAAGAGTGTCCTAGAAAAGCCATAACTATGGTGGAGGAGGGTTGACGGATGGGTAAACGTATGGGTTTAACGGGAAACGAAGCCGTAGCATATGCCGTTAAACAGTGTGACGTAGGGCTTGTATCCGCTTATCCGATAACACCGCAAACAATAATAGTTGAGAGGATAAGCGATTACGTTGCCAACGGAGAAATAGACACGGAGTTTGTATGCGTGGAATCTGAACACTCAGCGCTTTCAGCATGTATAGGCGCTAGTTTAACTGGTTTAAGGGTATTTACAGCTACAGCCAGTCAAGGTCTAGCTTTAATGCATGAAGTTCTATATGCGGCTTCCGGGTTGAGATGCCCAATAGTTATGGCCGTTGCCAACAGAGCTTTGTCCGCGCCTCTAAACATACACTGTGATCACTCAGACATGATGGGGTCTAGGGACTGCGGTTGGATTCAGATATTCGCAGAGAATGTTCAAGAAGCCTACGATTGGACTATTCAAGCATTCAAGATAGCTGAGCATCCAGATGTTCAGCTTCCCGTAGCCGTAAACCTAGACGGCTTCACTTTAACCCACTGTCTAGAAGATATAGAAGTCTTAGATGAGGGGGATGTTAAGAAGTTTCTACCGCCTAGAAAGCCGATCTATCGTATAGATGTTGAGAAACCCATGACTTTCGGAGCATGGGCTATGCCTGAGTACTACTACAAGTTTAAGCTTCAACAGCAGGAAGCTATGGAGAATAGCATTAAAGTGATCAAGCAGGTAACTGAAGAATACAGTAAACTTACGGGTAGAAGTTATGGGGTGATTCAAAGCTACGGATTGGAAGGTTCAAAAGTAGCGGTTATGGCTCTTGGAAGTACATGTGGAACGCTGAGGTATGTTGCCAAGAAGCTCAGAGAGTCTGAGGGTCTTAAAGTTGGTGTTATAAAACTCTGGCTTTATAGACCTTTACCTCAAGGAGACCTTGCATCAATAATCGATAACGTGGAGACTCTAGTAGTCTTGGATAGAGCATTGAGTCCTGGAGCTGTTTTCGGCCCTCTTGGAAGCGACATAGCCTCAATAGTAGTTAAACATAACTTAGCTGTTAGGCTTCTGAATTACACTTATGGTCTAGGTGGGGATGAAGTTTCCATAGATCTTGCTGAGAAACTCCTTAAATTAGCCGTGAAAGTAGTGGAGGGCGTTAAGCCTCCTAGCTTAACCGGGTATGTAAGGGAGGTGGTGTGAAATGGTTACAATAAAAGAAGTTCCATTGGAGGAATATTGGGGGCCTGGACATAGTGCTTGTGCTGGATGTGGGCCATCTATAACGGTTAGGTTAATACTGAAGGCTTTAAGGGGACCAACAGTGGTTGTTACGCCTACTGGCTGTATGGAGATCGTTTCAAGCTCTTATCCTCAAACTGCTTGGGGTGTACCGTGGGTTCACGTACTTTTTGAAAACGCCGCCGCGGTCGCCTCAGGAATAGAAGCAGCATATAAGTACATGGCTAAAAAAGGCCTACTTGATAAGAAAATCGATGTGGTTGTGATAGCCGGTGATGGAGGCACCTTTGACATAGGTATTCAGGCGCTTTCAGGTGCTTTGGAGAGGTGGCATAAATTCACGTACATATGTTACGATAACGAAGCCTACATGAATACTGGGATTCAAAGGTCTAGTGCTACACCGAAGGGGGCGGCGACCACAACAAGCCCAGCGGGGGAGGTTATACCTGGTAAGCTAGAGTACAAGAAGAACCTGATAGAGATAGCTATTGCCCATCACATACCGTATGCAGCTACTGGCACGATAGCTTATTGGAGCGATTTGATTGAGAAAGTCCGTAAATCCTTAGAGGTCGATGGGCCTGCTGTATTGCACTTCCTAGCTCCATGTCCATTAGGCTGGAGGTTTGACCCATCTCAAACGGTTAAATTGTCTAGACTCGCTGTTCAGACTAGGTACTTCCCAATATATGAGGTTGAGAACGGGGTCTACAAGTTGAACGTTAAAGTGACTAAGCCTCTACCAGTTGAAGAGTTTCTAAAACCTCAGGGGAGATTCAGACATTTATTCACGCCGAAGTTTAAATACGTCATAGAAGATATTCAAAAAAATGTAGATGAAAACTGGAAGCGTCTTCTAGAAAAGTGCGGTGTGAAGGAGTAGATGTTATATTTCATTTAATCTGAAGTACTCTCTTCTTCTTTTTCTTTCTCCGGAGCCTTTGATGGTTTCTCCTCTTTAATCTTACCAGCCGCTATAACATCGTCTATTCTAAGTATACTCGTCGCTGCTTCAACAGCGGATTTTATGATTTGTTCTTTAACGACTAAGGGCTCTAAGACTTCAAGCTTATACATGTCCGCAAGCTTTCCATTTAAAACATCCACACCATACCACACATTGCCTTTTTCATGGGCCGATCTAAGTTCTACAATGGCATCAATAGGCTCTAAGCCTGCATTTTCAGCTAAGACAGACGGTATAACTTCCAAAGCTTCAGCGAACTTGAGAACCGCAAGCTGCTCTTTACCTGAGAGTCCTTCAGCCCATCTTCTAATCCTTAAACTCAGTTCGAGCTCTGGAGCACCGCCCCCAGCTACTATGGCAGGGTTTTGTACAACATCTCTAACTACGCAGAGAGCATCATGAATACTTCTCTCGGCTTCTTCAACAACTTTATCGGCTCCACCCCTTATTAGAATTGTAACGCTTCTAGGATTCTTACAGCCCTCTATGAAGACCCACTTATCCTCTCCTACTTTACGCTCCTCAACAAGCTTAGCATAACCGAGATCTTCAGGCTTCAAGTCTTCAATATCAGTAACTATCCTAGCTCCTGTAGCTCTTGAAACCTTCCTCATATCTGATTCTTTAACCCTTCTAACGGCTAGTATCCCCTTCTTAGCTAGGAAATGCTGAGCCATGTCGTCTATACCCTTCTGGCATACTACAACGTTAGCACCAGTATTAGCTATTTTATCAACCATATTTTTAAGCATCTTAGTTTCCTCTTCGAGGAAAGCTCTTATCTGATCCGGCCTCTCTATCTGGATTTTTGCATCTATTTCAGTCTTCTCTATTTCAAGCGGGCAGTTTAATAGAGCGATTTTGGCATCCTTAACGGTTTTAGGCATGCCGGGGTGAACAACCTCCTTATCCAACACTATACCTTGAATAAGCTTTGTAGCCGTTATATCTTCCCCGGCTTTCTTCTCAACTTTTACATCGTCTAAGTCAACTCTATAGCCTTCTTCAAACTTCTCAGCAACTTGAAGAATTGCATCTACCACAATATTGGCTAGGAACTCTTTGTTTTCAGCTATAGCCTTCGTCCCCAAGGAAGTCATAGCTATCTTCTTTAAAACTTCCTTATCCTCAGGATTTACCTTAATAGCAATTTCTTTCAAAACTTCAAGGGCTTTACTAACAGCGGCCTCATACCCTTCCGTTATGACGCTCGGATGAATGTTTAGATCTAACAGTTCTTGAGCCTTTGAAAGAAGTTCACCCGTTAGAACAACCACAGAGGTTGTTCCATCACCAACTTCACTATCCGTGGCTTTGGCTATTTCAACCATCATTTTAGCCACAGGGTGTTGCACATCCATTTCTTTAAGGATTGTGGCACCGTCATTGGTTATCGTAACGTCTCCTAGACTATCTACGATCATCTTATCCATACCTTTAGGACCTAGGGAAGTTTTAATCATTTCTGCAACAGTTCTAGCAGCCATTATATTCGTTGTTAAGGCCTCCCTACCCCTCGTCCTAGTAGTCCCCTCTTTAAGAATCAATACTGGTTGACCGCTTTCAGTAACAACCGGTATTGCTTCCATAGACGTCATAAGTCTATCACCTAAGACTTCAGAGAAGAAAAAAGAGAAATATAAAGATTTATCCAAAAAGACCTAAAAACCACTGATTTTTTCCCTTTTCCCCTTTTTTCTCGTCTATCGTACCACTAACCCGTATCATTTAGTATAAACCCGATCAATATGAGACATTCATAGAGAAATAAAACTTTGATTTGGAAGAACTCACTATTTAATTGTATACAATTGTTTACAAATATGGTCTTATATCTTATCCCCTTATGGGGAAAATATCGATCATTTCTCTTCAGTTTTAGATTCTACTCTTCCTATTCTCGCAGGAGTTGTTTTAGTCTTTGAAAGTCTAAAGGCGTATTTACTTCTTTCAACCTCTACTCTTAGAGGTACGTTTCTAATGGTTGTTGAAAGTTTTTTAACAGTTTCAAAGTCTATGGGGGTTCTCCTACCTACGTAAGAAATTACGACTTTAACTTCATTTGTTCCATCCGGAAGCCAAATTCTATTAATGGTTCTTATGCTTGCAGGTGCAAGAAGTTCTTCCAAAAACTCCCTGAAGCTACTCCTATAGCTTAAGACTCTAACCTTCTTACCGAAGATTTCACCAAGCTCTTTAATAGCTTTACTACCCTTAGATATGAGTTTAGGTACATCTTTTTGATCGACTAAGATCGCTAAAACATCGTCGACTATGTAAGCCTTGTGAAACGTAACGTCTTGGAGCAATTGACGGTATTGAGATTCAAGCTTTAAAAGAGCTTTTGCGACTTCTATATCCAGCTCTGAAATAACACCTGTTTTAAGCTTCTCTTCGCAGCTCGGGCATAATATTCCAGTTTTTAAATCAAAGAGGCATACTGGTGTCTTGACCACGTCCACCTACCTTCTACATTCTTCTCTTATTATGATATGAAGAGATTTTATTTGAATAAATATGTTTCGCTTAAATGATAAGGCTCAGCCGGTCGATCCTTCATCATAATTCAGCCCCTATAAAAAATCATCACGGCCTAAAATCAAGTGGAGAAAAAGGTTAAAATTAATTTTTTTTTCCTTGGGTCCACAGTCTCTACTCGGAGCCTGAGAATGGTTCAGAGTCTGCTCGCTGATTTCATCCACAGAAGTGTCGTTAGACAGTGTCGCTCATCATCACCATAATTTTTGATATCATCGCTATATTTTAATTTTAACTCTTCTATTTCGCCCTCTGAATCTAAACAGTATAACATCATTGGACGCGGTCACGTATTCGAAGCAGTCTCTATGAGCTCTGTTGTCTCCTCCAAAAAGTCCGTCCCCTCCGGTCATAAAGGTTTTGAATTTAAACAGAAGCCTTCATGAAGTAGTTAGAACACTCGTTCGGTGGAAAGGGGCTCTAAGAAATATGGGGTTTAAATTCAAACAAAGTATGTTGAGGAGTTGAAAGTTCAAAACTTAATTGTAAGTTCATGTCTTCTTTCCGTGCGCTGATATTGCAGCCGTAGTTACCCCTACAACTGCTATTATCAGATATACAGTCAGTGTTTCTCTCATTGGTGTTGAGGTTTTAAATGTCAGCATTACAGTCGTCAGTATTGATATGCTCAGTGATTGTCCGAGAAATCTCATTAGTCCTAGAAATGATGATGCTGATGCGAATGCTTCCTTTGGGATTTTTCGCATTATCTGCGTAGTGTTTGGAGAAGCAAAGAATGCAAAACCAGTTCCCAGCAAAATCAGCGACGTAATTAAGAAACTCAACCACCTATATGACATGATTGATGCCCCTATCCCCAATACAATCAATCCCATACCTGCAGTTGCAAGTATTGCAGGATTCCATTTATCGGCTAAGTATCCTGCTAGGGGGGATAAAAGCACTTGCGGGATGGGTTGTGCTAAGAGGATTAAACCAGCCTCCCATGGTTTAAAACCCACCTCAAGCTGTAAATAGTTACTATATAAGATTGTAAGGGCGTAGGTTGCAACGTAATTTAGCAAAGCCGTCAAATAAGCTAGAAATATACTTTTCTCAAAGATCTGCTTTACAAGGTTTAAAGATTTTTTATGCTCAACATATAACGTGAACGAAAACATTATCAAGCCTATAAATAGGGTTGCCAAGCCATATAAACTGCGTACGTATGCTGAGCTTGTGGAGACTAGAATCGTAGAAAACGTGAAAATCAATAATGTCTCGAAGCGAGGCCGTCTCTTTCCACCCTTCTTACTAAAATCCAGCGATAACAAAGCCAGAATTGTGCTTACTAAAGCTAAGGTGCCTGAGAAAATGAACGGTGAAGACCATCCAGCGTAATTAACTAGGAAACCGCCTAAAACGGGTCCAAGCGTAGTTCCTACATAAACGGCTGTTGTGTTTATCCCAATAACAAGGCCGGTTTCTTTAGGAAATAAGCTGACAAGTATTGCAACAGCGGTCCCTGAAATCATTGCTGCCCCCAAACCCTGCACGCTCCTCAAGATTAAGAGCCATGTGAAATCGCTAACGAATAGAACCGAAAAAGCCGTGGTCATAAAAGTTGCCGCACCGATAACAAATATTAGCTCTTTGCCAAGCCAATCCGCCACAACTCCTAGTAGCAGTATGGTTGAAGCCATGGATATTAAAAAGACGTTAGCAAACCAGTTAGCTGAAGCCATATCCACGTTAAAGGACCTAGCTATAGATGGAAGGGCAATACTTACAGCTATTGATATAAATGGGGTTATAAAAGACGCCATGGCTGATGATAATAGGAAGAGCCCCTTCTTCAACATGGCAACACCCAAACAGTATATACTTGGTAGTTTCTAGCGCTGAATATAAACTCGCATGGGATCCTAAAATCTTTAATATTTCATGGATAATAATGTTACATATATGTGCTCTCAAAATAGTCCCTTAATTGTAGGGTCTCATGTTTAATGTTGAATTTGTATGATGCTTTTACGAGTTTTTGAATGAAAGCATCATTTCATTTAAAAAAGAGTATTTTTCAGGGCTCAGGCAAAAAACATATATTCACTAGCCGAGTAGAGATTTGTGAATGTGGGAAAATGAGTAGCGGATATATGGAGGAGTTAAAGATTACAACACCATTGCTTATATGGGCTATCGTTATAACAGCCATTTTAACGGCTCTTGGAAACTTGTTCATCTTCTTCTTGCCTTGGCCATTCTCATGTAATATGAACGCTGGAACAACGATATCGACTCCTGGTTTTGAAATGTTGGGTATGCCGTTTGTAATGTCTTTGATTATTGCTTTGCTTATGCGCATACCGTCTGCTAAAAAGTACCTGTCAGCGGGAGTTCTCGTCCTTCTATATACTACCGCCTTAGCGGCGTCAGCGTTTGCGAATACAAATTCGCCGTGGAGGGAAATTTATGCGTTGATGACAGCCCGCCTAGCTACAGCCGAATCTGTTATGGTATATGTGCCTGAATTCGTATCGCCTCCGAGGGAGGCTGCGGAAGTACTCATTAGAGGAGCTGGAAGCGTAACCGCCATACCATGGAATAAATTCATACCAGTTATGGTATGGTGGTTTTTCATGTTCGCGTTCTTCGCAGGTATAAGCATAGGCTTAGCCAGCATCTTCAGACGCCAGTGGATGGACGTTGAAATGCTACCATATCCTCAAATAACAGTAGCCTATAGTGCGATTATGGGCGCTGGGGAAGTTAGCAATCCTAAGTGGGCTGGAAGGTGGGCCTTCATCTTAGGCTTCATAGTCGGGCTTGGCTTAGAACTCATTAGGGCTGGTATCCTATTCTTCCCATGGTTTCCAGACATATACTCAATACGTTCAAACACTTGCGGCGGTTCTGTCACTCACTGGTTATCATTTCCAGGTACAACGTGGCACTACGGACTCACTAAACTCACCCCGGTGTATGCATTACTGCTTCTAGCACCATTACACTCACTATTCAGCATAGTGTTCTGGGGTATAGTTTACGAAATTGCAAGCGCTGTTGCAGTTGCCTTAGGATACTATACTGGTTACGTTGACATGGGCTTCTGTGGGAAGAGTTGGTGTGGGCAGGGTACTCCATTCGCGGAACCACCACTTGCATTTGGAAGTCTGATTAGTGGTGTTATGCTGGGGGCATTCATCATGACTATCTTCCACGAGAGGCACCACATAGTTATGACGTTGAAGATGGCTTTTGGAGGGGTTAGAGATACGAAGGTTGAAGCTGAAGAACCTATGTCCTATAGGTCGGCGTGGATAATACTCATAGTGTCATTTATACTTCTAGTCGCTCTATTCACATCGACTGGTATGAGCGTCTGGGCGTCATTCGTAATAACGCTCACAGGAGTCGTGGTCTGGTTTACAACAAGTCAGCTATGGGCACGCGTAGGTGGTTCAAACGAACCTGGATATAACTTTGGACCGTTTTTCGCTAAAATGCTCCTCTGGCCTCCAACGGCATATATGCTACCAGTTACATCCGCGGATACGAGTCTAGCCCAATTCTTCATATATGAGCCTGTTTCACACTGCCCTAGCAATCCCTGGTGTAGCACCTTCTATGCAGCTGTTGGACCTTATAAGATGGCTAAAATGATGAACGTACATCCAAGAGGTGTGGTTAAAATAACATCCGTGTCCCTAATTACTGCAATATTCGTCGCATGTATAATGATGATACTGCTTCCAGGCGTATATGGAAGAGGTGTAACCGGTTGCATTTGGGCGGGTAATATAGAGTTTAGGATAAACGACATGTGGAATAGACCAGCACCTCGTCCAATCATCGAAATTGCTCCGTGGATAACTGGCGGCTTCATCTTCATGGTAATTATGAGCTTTCTACACACCAGGTTTCTATGGATGCCAGATCCGCTTATGAGCATAATAGCTTGGGATTGGATAGGTGGCCTCCACGGAATATGGATGGCGGCACTAATATGTAGCATCGTAAAGTGGCTCATTTTGAGAATTGGAGGAAGTAAACTATATGAGGAAAAGGCTATACCATTTGCCGGAGGATTCATGCTCGGAGCTGCATTAAACGCATTGATAGCTGGCATCGGGGCATTCATAGCATACCCACGTTAATCCTCATTTTTTCTAACATAATATATATCGGTAAAACAGTGGAAATTAAACTAGGTTTCCTAAGGTTAAGTTAAGTGATGTTAAAGTGGCTCTTCAAAGACTGATCATGTAAACTTATTACATTCCTTTTCCTATAGAGTTTAAGGAGGTTGGAGATTAGGAGGCTTTTAAGGCTAGCTTTAGCAGTGTCCATATTTATCTTCATAATGGGTCACCCAATTTCAATAGCTTCAAGTAAAACATCTTTCCAGACAAATGAATACAACCCAAGTAAATCGCCTATGAACAAGCTACCTGGGGGATTCAGAACAGAAGTAGCAATAATTTACATGAATGATTTCAGACAGGATATAACCTCCGCCGTTAGGAGTTGGAAGGCTTATGGATACGAGGTCTGGGTGATGGTTTCGGCAAGTCATGATTGGACTGGAGGCTATGTAGAAGGTTTCTTCGACGGGTCAACTCACTACGATGAAGTACAGACTTATGCGGATGGTAAGATGGCTAGAATAGGAAGAGGATACTACATGGTTCCCACGAAGAATTGGACAACATACGTCAAGTGCTTAGTAGGGAAAGCTATTGAAGCTGGTGTAGATGGATTGGTATTGGAAGAGCCGGAATTCTGGATTGATGCATTCTACTCGGAGGTATTTAGAAGATACCTATCTCTCTGCGAGTTTTCCTCTCTCCGAGACGTTGATCAATCTCTAAGGGAGACCATTAGGGGTCTTATGGCTAAACTATACTTTGAGATGGAGAAGGATGTTTTCGACTACGTGAAGAATCTTAACTCCAATGTTAAGACGTTTCTCGCATTGCACAGTCCACTCAACTACGCTGAATGGGGGATTTCAACGCCATACGCTATAACATTGGATATACAATCTTTGGATGGCTACATAGCTCAGGTATGGAGTGATACTGCTAGAACACCCATATATGGCAAAACGGCCCTCTTCGAGCATGCCTACTTAGAATACACGTACTTCGAAAACCTCATAGAGGGTACTGGAAAAACCCTAATTCTACTAATGGATCCTAAAAGTGACGACCCCAATCATACCTGGGATGATTATAGGAAATGGTACGAGGAGACTGTTGTAGCAGCATTAATGGTCAACTCGACTTGGTTTGAACTATTGCCATGGCCTGAGAGAGTTTTCGGAGATCCTACGATACCGCGCGATTACACCGTGGAACTAGTTAATCTATTTAAAGTCTTCAGCGTCATGCCGCCGTTGGAGAGAAGGGGGCCATTAATAGGTATTCCAATTTCAGACTCCTACCTTTGGGCTAGAGATCTACCGCCTCAGGGAATCTATCTGTTAGCGCTTCCACTCATGGCGCAAGGCTATTGGGTTCAAATATTTCCAATTGAAAGGACCGTAGACCCGGCTTTTCTGAAGAAGTTCACGGCAATCATATTAAATTATGAAATATGGAGGCCAGCAGATTATTCAATTGCGGATAAACTTTCTCAGTGGATTAGAGAAGGAGGTATTCTATTTTATGTTGGAGATGCCGTTTCCAAGGAGGCTCGGGAAAACCTTCTACACCTATTACACGCAGTTGATTTAGAGTATTCGCAGTTAACCTACTCCACACAAATTGTAGCGACAGACAACGACTTAGCCCATCTATATGGGGAAGGTCTATCTGAACTATTAATTAGGACTTGGGATGCAGCAACTGAAATGAAGTCTCTATTTGGAGATTCGCTAAATGATTCATCATCTCCAACTGGAAAAGCTAGAGTTGGGCGAAGCTTAGAAGGTCAACCTGAGGGAGCGATGGTTTATGGACCCTACATCGACCTTCCTCCGGGAAGCTATACCGTAAGCTTCCTGCTTAAAGTTAACGATAATAGGCAGAAGATCAAAGTAGCTACGTTGGATGTGAGTGCAGATGTTGGGCGGAATATAATATCTAAAATGGATATATGCCCTGCCGACTTCAATGAAAGCGGCGTATATCATTGGTTTAACATCTCCTTCACCCTCGACAAACCAGCAGAGAATGTAGAATTCAGAGTATGGTTTAACCCGGGGGTTGCAGACCTATACGTATCTCAGATTAGACTAGTTAAAGTTCAAGACTACAGTTTTCTTTCACTAGACTGTAATGGGGTTGAACCGTTCTACGTTGGTGATGGGAAACTTAAAGTGGCTTTTCAGAAACGTTATGGGAAAGGTGTATTCATCTTCCTGGGAATCCCCCTCCGTAACATAATGCCACCCTCAAACCTCTACGACAATATCGTTGCAAGGATCATATTAACTCTACTGAGGAGAATGAACGTATTCCCTGAGATTGAAGGGGTTCTCAGCGTCACGCGAGGACCCATAACCGTCATCTATACTTACAGGGAAGTAAAGCTGACTGGTAAATTCATTAATCTCTTCTCTCCTTCATTAGAAGAACTCTCACATCCGACATATGAAGGCTTACAGTACGCCCTTCTATTGGACTCAGATTCTAAAATGAGAAATTTACTAATGACGGAGAGACAACTATTCGGCAATATCAGGGATATCGTAGTTGTAATGGTAGTGGTGGCAATCTCAGTCGTTATAATGTTTGTAGCGTTTATTCTCAGAAAATTCAGCCGTGGCTACCGAACAATTTCTTAACGGGCCCGTCTACTCAAATTTTCACCATTATATTCGGCGGTCCTAGATTTTATACAACACACTGCATAAATAGGTGTTCCGGTCTTAATCTTATTCTTCAAACCCTCTATATGCCCTCCGGTCACTCCCTTATTATAGGGCCCCGTCCCTCGACCATATAGGGCATTTTGCGGCTTCTAAAGGCTATTATGCTCTCATCGAAATGCATAAGGTATGTAAGCAGTAGTCTCTTTCCAAGTTTTGTCAATGCAAACAATGGTATGGCTACTCCAAGTTGCATGAGAGCTTTTGACCCGACTTTCTCACGTATGATCTTGGATGCGCTTGCACAGACAACGTCTGCTCCATTTATAATCCTCTCAGCGTCTTCTTCCGTTGCGCATGTATTGCAGACTGAGAAGACGGCTATTTGCACACGTTCTTCTTTTTTAAACCTGCGGATGTATTCTATAGACTTTGAGTTGAAGTGTGCTACCGTTACAGCTATACGTTTAAACCCTAGCTCTGTAGCCTTGACAACACCGTTGAATTGATCGATTTCAGCAGTCGCCTCATTCAGGACAACTCCACCCCTACTTTTGATATGTTCGATTATCTCTACGATGGGTGTGGTTTTCACTATCCCGGTTAGTCTCGCACCGATCTCCTGAACTAGTCGCGGGTCATTAGATATGACTGTTCCAGCCCCCTCACATACTGTAACGGCGCAGTCGATTAATCCATCTTTCATACAGGTTGATATCATTTCAGAGGTTCCATATGGGACCACCATGGATGAGTCGAAAAATCTATTTCTACAGCAGAAGCCGAAACCTTTAACCTTCATCTTCACACAGTTTTTAACGACTTCTCTATCCACTTTCTTCACACCGTAGAAGGCTTCAAGTAGAGGACAGTAGACTATTCTCGGCTCGGTTAAGACTTTTATATCACCGTTTCTAATCAAAACTCTTGAACCACAACAGTAGAACTCATGCTCGCCGACTGTACTATTCAACATTACAATCCATGTAAACTTTGACGGAATTTATAAAGTTTATAACCACATGAGCTCTTCCATAGCCTCTACTAATGCTTTTATGTTTTCTATAGGCGTAGGCGGATATATGCCTGCTATGAGCATAAGTCCTCCCTCTTTAAGACTTAGAGTTCTAACAGCATAACGTATGTGTCTTTTAACGTCTTCAGGTGTGCCAAACGGCACAATCATCTGTCTATCAACATCTAGATCTACGCAAACCTTCCCCTTGCAGAGATCGGCTATCGCATCTATCCCGTTAACTCTATCTTGGACGTTTAGAATGTCTACGCCAGACTCTATAAGTTGATCTATAACCTCGACGACGTGTCCATCGCTGTGCAAGTGCACATGCACACCCGCCCTCCTAACTTCGCTGAAAATCTTAAAGTAGCTTGGATATATGAACTCTCTAAATGTTTTAGGGCTTATGGGCATTCTATCCTGTGTTCCAAGGTCATCTCCGAATGAGACGACGTCTAAGCCTTTAAATTTCAGAAGCCTCTTAACTAAGGCTAGGTTGTAGTCGGTCAACATATCTATGAGCTCGTAGAGTTGAATGGGTTTACGTATGAAGTCTTTCATAAGATTTGTAAAACCCCTTAGATAGTACAGCCTTTGGAAGAAGAAGCCGTGAGGCATACTCCCTATTAAGGGTTCATCTGCCTCCCTAGCCTTCTCCAACTCTTCATAGACTCGGCTCCATGCTATTAAACCGCCGCCTTCAACTGGTAGCCCATCTTCAGGATCTGGCAGTTGAAAGTCTTTAAACATGCTCCATTCGTTAAGGGGATGTTTAACAACTTGACCTTGTAATCCTTGAATTGGGAAGGCCCAAACGCATCCAAATGGATCCGTAAATGTTCTACTAGATCTCAATATGCGCGGTTCATAACCGTATTCGATAGAGCCCCGTTTGAATCCACGGAAGATCAATGGATGGTTTAATGCTAAGTCCTCCAGCTTCTCCCTGTATATATTCCATACTGGCCAAGATATGCTTAATCTACAAGGTATGAATTCAGGTCTCTTAAACTCCACAGCTTTTAAAAAGTTCTCCCTCCAAGACAGGCTGGTTTTTCTAAAAGAATTCAACTTTTCACCTTCAACTTTGCCATTACGCTATATTAATAGGGTTGAGAGTTTATTTTTACGTTACGTGCTTAATTGGTCATTTCCCTTCTATCAGCGACGTGGATGAGGAAAACCAACGTTAAAAGTATTCCAGATTCTAAAAACGCCCCCTCCCATCTCAAGCTTAAGTCTGGAAGCGAATTGAGGTATTTAAATGGGGGTATAAAGTCGAGTAGGTTGAAGGTGTTGTGTAAAATTGGCTCGTACTGAAAAATGTTCTGAAGGGAAAAGAAGCTAATCGTACGTATGATAACCCAATCTAAGTCCGGAAGTATTGAGAATATCATACCAATCTTATATTTGCCCCAGCATTTGATAATGATGAATATGCTTAGAAGCACGATTATCAAGTGATAGACTGTCCAGAATGGGTCTCCGAAGAGCGGATTGGGTGGATGGTACGTAAATCTTGCAAAGTTATCTAAAACGCCGTGAGATATGAGTGCTAAAAGAGCTGTGAGAAAATACCGTAGATAAGCTGGTTCAACTCCCTTTAAAATCTTTTGAATGAATACTCCCATAACTAAGTGTGTTGATCCTTGCATAGTTTAAACACCTTTAAAATGCCAGTATGCTTAAAGTTTGAAAACGGTTTTACCGTCAAAATAAAAGGGGGTCGGAAGTAGAGTTAATACTTTAATACGAGCCATAGGGAGCCTTTAGCCGGATTCATTGAATTTATCTTAATGAAAGGTGCTGGATAGTCTAACGATACTTTACCGCAATCTTCAGGTATCTCCAAGCGTGTAACCACGTAGTCTTCCGGGTTTATTAACGAAGTGGCCTCAAACACTTCAATTGAAACCTTACCGGATTTTGCTCCACTATGGATTAGTAGAGCCTTCTTCGCAGACCCAGTCCAGTACCATTTTCCAGGTAGCTCCCTTTTAGCCTGAACGAAAACTCTATCCTTAAGAACTCCATAACTTCTCGGGTCGAATATGGAATGGTCTACGTAAACTGCGTAAATTTCATGCACATATCCCTCCCTTCCAGTATCTCTTCTAGTTGACCATGTATCTCTGAAGGATGAAAACAGTATCTTAGGATAACCGTCAGGTTCAGTCGTATAGTGGGGATGTCCAATCTGCGTAAACAAGTCATCTACCATGAGATTTGGCAGGGCATCCCCCTCTAATAAGCCTATAACTGGTACTCCACCTTCAGAATCAAGCCCTTTAACATCGCTGATAGGTGGCCCCATGAACATCTTTAAAACCCATTTACCGAATTCATCAGATTCTGTTATTACGGATATTCTGGGCATTAAGATTAAGTCTAAGACGTCGTTTCCGCCACCATGCCAAGCGGCAACCCCATAATCTTCCACCCTCACTTTATCTAGATCATCAACATCTCTAATGGCTAGAAGCTTTATCTTTTCCCCGGATGGAATTGCAGCTACAGCATCATGTAGATAACCGTAAGCCCCCATGGGTTTAAATGGAACACCGTGATCTCCTACATTCTCTAAAATCCGCTTAAAACCTAGCCTATTCCAGTTAACGTCGAATTGGAATATGTACGCTTCACTATCCTGCGTAACAGTTATTATGAATTCCTCCCTCACAGGATTGTACACACCTCTAACAGCATTCATCGTGTAGTTTCCAGGAATCATCCCAGACGGTAAAATCTTCTTAATTCTACCAGCATCTACAGTTAAGTCCTTCTCTATGGGTGCGACGGCGCCTTCACGCTTTAAACCGACTGGATCTCTCCATCCGGTGAATAGGAGCCACTTCTCACCAGTCGAACTGTTGAACACTATGTAGGGTGTTCCAACGCCTCCGGAGAAATCTGGAAAAACGTTTTTCAATTCTTGAGGTCTAAGCACTGGTACCACTTTTCCAGAGTTTTTCATACCATCCCCTCCATTTCTCAGTAAAGCTTGTAGAGGTTTAAAAGCTTTCAAACTGGGTCGTTTACGTATGTATGGGCATCTTTCTGAGTAGTTCTAATTTTCAAAGGAATACGTCTTCCAAGGCTTTTAACCGTTTGCATGGAAAGACTTTAATATTGTTTTCCCTCGATTAATCAATGAGAAATATGCATTTGCAGAGCGAGCTTTATAGGATATTTGTGATTTCGATGGTGGTGGCACTTCTATCGGCGTCATATGCATGTGGGGCTGAAACGTCTAAAAACGTTTACATATATTATGATTCGTCATATCGTAACAGCTGGCTTTCAGTCGCAGACTCAGATACCATTGTAAAATTCGTGCCAGAAACGTTGGCAAAATATGGTGTTTCATGTGAAATCGTAGACACTAAAAGGCTTGCTGAGATAGTTTCAAACCTCCAAGAAGCCTCCAACACAGTCATATTGATGGCTCAAGATGTGGCTCCAGATACCGTTTGGACGGGTACACGCGGCTCTCCAATACAGTTATGGATTGAAGCCGGTGGGACTCTGATATGGACTGGTGACTGGGAATTCTACTACATCGGTTTCTCTAATTACACTAACATTCACCAGCCTTATATTGAAAACATCGTCTTCGGTATGATAACTGTTACAGCGGTTGCTGATAATACTGAGGTGAAACCTACGGAGCTTGGACGTAAGATCATGCCGAGTTTTGAAAGCTATAGGACTGATAGACCTGCTTATGCTTCAATTGCTGAAACCTTCGAGTGTGAAATTTACGGGTTATCTGATGACGGGGTTTACGCAGAACCGGTTTTAATAAAGGTCGGTAAGGGTGTCGTCGTTAAGATATGTATGACTGGTGGGCGTATCGATTCTACAACTCGATCGATTCTAATATGCGAATTTATCCTCAATAAGATATTCAATATGGGAGGAGTTAAGGTTGAGAAGCCTTTTCCAACAATCCCCCTAGTTGTAGGAGTAGCCATAGTTGTAGCAGTAGTCGTACTGATAGTGTACTTTATGAGAAGACGCTAGGTTTACTTATCCTCCTCATATACCTTAAAGCCCATCAGCCTAGCTAGGTTTTTCAATTCATTCGACCAGTCTCCGTAGAATGTTACTCTATGCCATCCCCATCTCCAGTTTTCAAGTATACGCTCAGCTTTAACTTCCACGGCCAGTTTGGTTCTACAGGCTTTCTCATCGTCGATGTTGGCTACGGCCTTACCTACGTGAATGGTCATGGCTTTTTCAAACGGGTTTACTTGAATAGTCGTCACGTACTCCTCTAAAGGCATCAGAGACTGTACGGATGCTCCACTCCTATCCTCGGCGTGAGACCTTATAATGTAGGGGTTCGACGGCCCGTTGGGACCATAAACTCTACTTGGAGCTACACAGTGGGCATATACGATCCACCTCTTGGATAAGTCAAAAACCGGGTCTGATATGAAGCTCGGCTCTCCGGTTAAATGTTTAATTATGAGCATCGCCAACGTGGAGCTTAAATCAGCTTCACACGCGCCGATCAATCCCTCATTGTTCAACTGGAAAAATCCTAGACATGGATAGGCCTCTAGCCTATTCGAGTATACTAAAGTTAGGCAGTCTACGGCTATTGCAATTGCTTCATTCTCCTCTAAAAGCTTCTTCATAGCTAAGTACATCCTAGCAGCTTTAACGATTTCATCCTTACTCGGCTCCATCACTCTTAAGGCTTCACGCATCCACTTATCAGCCCACTTCTCTGCTTCTTCAACATTAGCCTCGCGATAATACCTGTTAAGTCTCTCAGAAGAGACCTTTAAAACTTCAACACCTAAACTGTTTTTAATAGCCTCTGATATCTTGCTCACATCTCCATCTGTTACAACGATAACCTTCGACCCTTTGATCAACGTTAAGACTCTAATCAAACTTAAAGCTTTAACGACATCTTCAAACTTTGACGATGCCACGGCTAGTACGGGTAAATTCCTACTCCTAGCCCAAGCATACGTTGAAATGAGTTCGCCACTTCCACAGTATAAATCATCTACCAATATCGTAGGTTTGCCCGTACTTGCTATGGCATATCCGGCTCCAACCCATATTCCAAGCATGTAGACGACATATCCGTCAACGTCACCCAACTCCTTAACGATCTTCTCTCCATCTTTAGAGTTCATAGCGGTTTTAAAAGTAATATCGAAATCTGGTAGCTCCTTCTTTAAAAGGTTCATAAGTTCTTTTTTCCTAGCCTCATAATCGTAGCCTTTGTAAGGCCATGTGGGGACATCTGGAGATGGATGTGAGAAGACTACGCAAACTCTACAACCCATATTACCATGTTATTCGACAATAGCATAAAAGACTTACTGTTAAGACTTGCTAACTTTCATCGACCTCAACAGGTCTAAGTACAAGTTAATCTTTTAAGTTGTTTTAAACTAGAATTCCAGAAGGGGTGTAAATGATAAAAATCGGTTGTGCCGCATACTCGTATAGGGATTATCTTAAAGATGGAAGAATGAGCTATGAAGACTTTATAGAGGAGGCCTACCGTATAGGTTTGGATGGTGTGGAGTTAACCCTCTACTGGCTCCCATCTAAAGAACCCTCATATCTTAGAAAACTTAAGAGACTGGCTTTTTCACGTGGGCTACCAATATCCTGTGCAGGGATATCTACAAACTTCTGCACTCCGGAAAGTTCTGAGAGAGAGCGTATGATTAAAGCCGTAGAAGAGGGATTGAGTATTGCTCGTGAATTGGGAGCTCCAGCTTTAAGAATTTTCGGAGGCTATACGCCTAAAGGATATACTGAAGCCGATGCAACCAATTGGACAATAGAAGCGCTTAAAACGTGTGTAAGCTACGCTGAGGAGAAGGGTGTTGTGATGGCTTTAGAAAATCATGGGGGGATTACGGCCAGAGCTGATAACGTCGTGAAGATCGTGAAAAGCGTAGGATCGCCATGGCTTAGGGTGAACTTGGACTTAGGCAATTATGCTGAGTCAACGTATGATGATATTGCTAAAACTATCCCATACACTGTCCACATACATGGAAAGATAAGCATAACAGGGAATGGTAAAGTCGACTATGAGAAGGTGAAGGAGATGCTTATAAAGGGAGGCTACAACGGCTTTATATCGATTGAATATGAAGAAGAGGAGGATCCGAAAACAGCTGTACCGAGGTTTGCAAAGTACCTACTCAATCTTTTCAAAGAATAGCGGGCAATTAGGGTGGTTTGGCTATGGCTGATGTGGTTAAAGTAGGTATATCTGGTCTTGGAAGAAGCGGCTGGAATATCCACGCTAATGCGCTTTCAAAATGTCCCAACCTGTATAAGATAGTGGCCGTAGTAGATGCTCTTGAAGAGAGGCGTCGTGAAGCCGTAAACAGGTTTGGTTGTAGAGCATACTCTGATTTTGAACAACTCATAGAAGATGATGAAGTGGAGCTTGTAGTTGTAGCCACTCCAAGCTACTTACATGCTCCGCAAACCATAGAAGCCTTAAAGGCTGGGAAGAACGTGGTGTGTGAAAAGCCTATGGCTACAAGCCTCGCTGAAGCCGATGCTATGATAGAGGCTGCTGAGAAATCCGGTAGAATCTTAACGATTTTCCAAAACATGAGGTATGCACCAGACTTTCTAAAAGTTAGAGAGGTTGTTAAATCGGGTATATTGGGTCGTATAGTGCTCATAAAAATCTTCTGGCACTTCTTCGGTAGACGCTGGGATTGGCAAACGTTGAAGAAATTCGGAGGAGGGGAGCTTAACAATAACGCCTCACACGTAATAGATCAAGCTCTTCAACTAATCGGAGATGGAGAACCGGAAGTCCTATTCTGCGACCTCCAAAGGACTCTAACACTAGGAGATGCTGAAGACCACGTGAAGATAATATTAGGCATCAGAAAATCGCCTACAATTGTCGATATTGAAGTCACCCGGACATGCGCCTACCCTCAGAATACGTGGCTGATAATGGGTACTCAGGGAGGCCTCACAGGTACATCAACATCATTAAAGTGGAAGTACTTCAACCCTGCAGACCTACCACCGAGGAAGGTTGAAACAGAGCCGACACCGGATCGAAGCTATAATTGGGAGGAGATCCCCTGGAAGGAGGAAACGTGGAACTTAAGTAAAGATCATAAGAGCGGTGAAATACTCTTCTATGAAGATTTGTATAAAACGCTACGTGAAGGAGCGCCATTAAGCATTACTCCACAGAGTGTTCGAAGAGTAATGTGGGTAATAGAGAAATGCCGCGAATACTGTGAAAAACGATGCGCATAGCTGTGCCGTCACTCTATAGTCTCATACGCATAATAGGGTATGGCTAGATGGGATTAGTGAAATCATTGGAAAAGATTTCACTAGGGCTCTCTAAATATACGGTAAGCTATTAGTTTCTCAATTTCATATTCATCGTCCTCTATTTTCCCGTTAAACTTCGGTCTTCAAACCAACTTGCTTCAGTTAATGTTTGAAGAGTAAACTTATTATTCACTGGCTTCATTATGAGCTTGACGGTGTGAAATATATGGGTATTAAAGTTACCGTGATAGGTGCTGGTAGTTTGGTCTTCACTCCTAACATTCTCGCGGATCTTACGAAATCGAGCGCTCTCGCTGGTTCTGAAGTATGTCTTATGGATATAGATGAGGAGAGGCTGAACCTCATGGCTAAACTAGCCGATAGAATAGTGCGTGAAAGAAAGTCTAATATTATTGTCGATGCGACTACCGATAGGGTTGAGGCTCTGAAAAACGCCGACTACGTGATAATCTCGATATCTGTGGGTACCGATATTGAGAGATTTGACGTTGAAATACCGAAAAAATATGGCATATATGCTTCAGTAGGGGATACGACTGGACCGCAGGGTTTTGCTAGAGCGCTTAGACATATCCCAGTTATGGTCGATATTGCTAGGGACATTGAGAAGATTTGCCCAAATGCTTTTGTACTTAACGTAACGAATCCGATGACTGCTTTATGTACGGCTATGCTTAAAACGTCTAAGATAAACCTGATCGGGCTATGCGTTGGAATCTACATCGCGAAGAACTTCATAGCTAGGTTTCTAAACCTAGACTCTGAAAGCATAAGCGTGATCGCTGGTGGGATAAACCACTTCACGTGGATAAAAGAGGTCTTCTTCAAAGGGGAGGATGTTTATCCTAGGTTTCACGAGGCTTGGGAAAACGCCAAGAAATCGTATAGTAGACTTGAAATGCTTGAAAAATTTAAAGGACATTACGTATCATTACTTCTATATGACAAGTTCGGACTATTTCCATCACCATCAGATTCTCACGTAGCGGAATTTTTACCATACTTTATAAGAAAAGATAAAGCGTACGGTTCCTTCTATGGTTTAACGCTATACCCGCAGGGGACGATATACGACCTTAAGTGGCGTGAGCAGGCTTGGGCGCGTCTAGTTGAATGGGCAACTGGCAAGGCTCCATTGGATGAGCTGTTTGCAAGAACATTCACGGAAGAAACGCTTGTAATCAGAGTGCTTGAAAGTTTAGCCTCTAAGCGTAACGACTTCTACGAGGCGGTGAACGTTCCAAACATGGGATCAATCTCAGACATACCGAGTAAAGCCATAGTTGAGGTTCCTGGAGTTGTAGGAAATATTGGTGTAAAACCCGTTCAAGTCGGCCAACTTCCCGATACGATTACGGAACTTCTAAGACAGCAACTTACACACATAGATTTAACGGTAGAAGCCGCTTTAACTGGGGATCGTAAACTTGCGTTGCAGGCGTTATTGATGCATCCCTCAATACCGACTTTAGAAGTGGCTGAAAACATACTTGACGATTTAATAAAATGTGAGTCTAAATATCTTCCGCAATTTAAAGTTTAACGGCTCATAGGATAGTCTGCTAAGCGCTTCCAAGCCTCCAACATTATCTTTATACTTTCCCATGGTGTATCTGGGAATATCTGATCTATGGCTGACAGTATAAACCCTCCTCCCGGTGCAAGTACCTCAATGGCGTCTGCTACGGCTTTCTCTATCTCCTCTTTAGACCATAGCTTTAATGTAACAGAGGAGTTCACCCCTCCCCATATACATATGCTATCTCCAACTTCTTTTTTAACCTGTAGTAGATTCGCTCCTCCTTGAACGGGGTCTACACCGTAGAGGGCATCTACTCCAGCTTCTTTAAAGAAGCTTAAAAGAGGCATTATACTCATAGACATTATATAGCAGAATTTAAGACCATGCTTATGAACATAATCGGCCAGCCTCTTAACATAGGGTAGTATAAACTTCTTGTAAAGCTTCGGTGGCCAGAAGTCTGCATTTTCATACCATCCACGGTGAACTATGAGGTCTACCGCTCCAGACTCTATGGCTAACCGTATATACCTTATATCCCATTCAAATACTATGTCGAGTATTCTCTGAATAAACTCAGGATTCCTATAAGCGGCTTTAATTGTGTTTTCAAGTCCACACAGCCAATGTAGTGCATCTGCACCGACAACTCCACCTTCAACACCTTCTTCGTAAGCCATTCCGGCTTCAACCAAAACACCATGCTTGTCTGCAAAACTTTTAACCTTATCAGCTTCTTCGAAGAAGCTCTTAAGTTCTCTATCTGAAGGCTCTGCGAGTAAACACGATAGTGGTTCTAGATCCTCCTCTCTCTCAACAAGGAACTTTATAGAACGGGCTTTCGGAATGACGAAATCTGTGAATAGAGGTATGTCATCACCGTGCGGCCAATCAGGCGTTTGACGTACAATACGCTTGAGAACACCTTTAGGCGTATAATACTCCTTTACGATTATCGGATTCTTCTCTCCAGGAGGATGGATCTTGCTAACTTTAGTTTTAACATCAGGGTTGAGTGAAATAGGCACCTTTAAAGTGATTGTGTCGTCTATTCCAAGCTTCAGCAGTTTGAGGACGCGTTCAAACTCACTGTGCCAGCGATCATTCTCGTCTACTAAGTATGGTCTTTCCCACCACTTGAAACATAACGGAACGTGGTCAGGCTCGTCTAAGTTTATAGCTGTTAAGAGGCGTTCCCTCGAACTCAACTCTACTCTCAACATGAGCACCTCCAAACCATCACTTTGAGGGAAAACGTTTTAAGAATCTACAGGCTTCCTAATCAATTTAAGCGTCTTCACATTCCGTAGAGAGTGCTACTTGATTAAAGACTCGCTTGCTTCTTCAACAATTCTATCTATTTCTCTTTCAATACTTGGGTCTAAGCGTTCGGGTTCATGTTTTGACAGGATTTTACTGACGGTATCTCTAATCTCTTCTAGTTTAGCCGGAGAACCCTTAGACTTCCAGACTTCCCAACTCAGTCTATTGAAGATTTTTGGAAGCCAGAATTCGCTCCTTATATGCATCATAGTGTGTCTTTGAGAGAGGAAGTTTCCGCCAATGCCCACCTTCTTTATGACGTCTAAAGCTATGGTGTCATCTTCAACCTCAAAACCCTTTAGTAAACGTTTAATGTAGCCGGCAACTTCATCATCTGCAACCAATTGCTCCAAACTGCCGCCAATATCAGCACCTATAATGCCTTGATGCCCGCTAAGTTCTGCTCCAGCTAATGCACCTAAAACCATAGTAGCCGCTTTCTCAGCCCCAGATTGGAAATCAATATTCTTGGAATCCGTCAAACCAACGTTAACATGCACTGTGAAACCGTAGTATTGACCTATCTGAACCATGGCTATGGCCATTAAGCCCTGTTCAGGCGAACCGAAGGATATGCTCCCAGTCCTCTGATCAAGTATATGTGGTATACCGCCATAGAGGATTGGGGTTCCAGGTTTCAAAACCTCAGCGATAACCACGCCAGCCAATATTTCGGCATTTTCAAGAGCCAAAGTTCCAGCTAACGTTGCAGGTCCAGTTGCGCTCGCCATGACCATGGGTGCAAAGCAGACTGGAATACTATGTTCAACGAATAGCTTCAAGATTGGTAAACTATGAGAGCTAAACTTTAACGGGCTTATAGGCTCGAAAAAGCCTAGGGATAGAGGTTTTTTACCACATGCCTCACCTGTTACAGCGGTCCACATTTTGAAGATATATTCGGCTGACTGGGCTGAATATACCCAGGCGAAAAAAGGCTTTGAAGTGTACTTGATGAGTGTTGCATACATGTATATGTCGGCAAGCTGTATAGGTACGTTTTGCGGTACAAATAGAGGGCCTACGATATCTATATTTTCAAGTGCATCTCCGAGTTTAACAGCGTTTACGGTGTCTTTAAGCGTTGCAGCCCTTCTTTCGTTTGCCAGGGGGTCGATAATATTCATCATACCCCCACTAGATATAACTTTAAATTTTCCATCGCCGAATACTACATTCTTACCGCTACGCGAATATAACGTGAAGCTTTTAGAAGCCTTTCTAACCATCTCAACAACTATATTTTCCGGAATTTTAACGATGGAGGTTTTAAAGTCCACTTCGCAACCTACACTTTTAAGCACGTTAATTATTTCATTATTTGGAACGTATACTCCAACTTCCTCCAGTATCCTTAGAGAAGTTCCATGTATACGCTCAACAGCATCCTCCGACAGTATCTTAAGCCTCAAAGTGGGCACCATATACTTATCTCTTTAACGGCTCTCTTTAAATTGAGGTAGAAGGTCTGCATGAACTTCCAGAAATTCATCCAATGTTTTTCTAGCAGCTTCAATACTACACACAACCGGGTCTATGAGTAAAGCCTGTAAAGCCTTCTCATAAGACCCTTCATACGCAGCTTCTACTGACAACTTCTGAATTACTGCTTGCGTATAACATAACGCATCAATCCCAGTCGGAAGATTTCCAATATGCATCGGATGTATACCCCCTCCATCAACTATGGCCGGTACCTCCACCACCGTATCTAACGGTAGATTCGATATAATACCTCTATTCGGAACATTGACGGCGTATTCGAAGTAACGTTTGTTTGAAACGACGGCTCTAATTATACTTACGGCTTGTCCCCTTTCACCACCAATCAATGCTGAAGACCTATAACGTTCTATGGATAGTCTACCGGTAGCTATATTCGCTACAGTTTCACGAATACCCTCAGACCACTTTTCAACGGATCTAAGCCAGTTCTCCCCTTTTTCCCTCTCTGGAACGATATCCCAAGCGTAAGGTACATATTCGCCTACATGTCCATCAGATGGGGAAGGATAGTATCCATACGTTAAACATAAAATCCTGGATAAGGGCTCCTCTGCCAATACCGGCTCTCGCTTAACATCATCTGCAGACTTAAGCCTATTGATAAGAACCGAATACGCATCTTCACCAGATTCTCTAAACCAGAGTTTCAAAATCCACGTAAAGTGATTTAATCCAGCTGCTAAAGCCTCAACTCGACGGCCTAGAGCTTTTGATAGCCACTCCATCCTACCGTAAATTCCAGGGCATAGTCCAACAGCCTTCAGCTTCGTATAGCGGTTTATCGCATATGCCACTCTCGCCTCAGGATTCGAATAATTCATGACGAGCGCATTAGGACATAGGTCTTCAATATCACGGCATATCTCCAATACGAGTGGAACCACACGCAGGGTATGCGCTAATCCTCCAGGTCCTCCACATTCACCGATAACCTGTTTAATGCCATATTTATGCGGTATCCGGAAGTCCAACCACCACCGTTTCATCCTCTCTTTCTCAACGGAAATTATCACAAAATCTGAGCCGCTAAGCCCATCCTTAGTTCTTGTGAAAGATTCAATCTTTAGATTTGCCTTAAAATACTCGTTGAATTGCTCTGCTACCCTACTCATAATTTTTAGCTTCTCTTCATCTACATCTATTAACGCAATGGTGCTGCCGTGAAGTTCTTCCGAGCTCACTATATCGTATAGCGTTTCAAGACCGAAGGAGGCACTACCAGCACCGACTAAGGATATCTTAACATCCATGAAAACACCTCCAGACTTAGAAGCGCTCTAGAAATATTTAAGCTTACATGATATTATGAGGCTTCAATAAACACTCAAAAACTAATAATGCGAGACATCCGTTCAGTTTCCTTTTGATAATAGAAAAATGAGGGGCATTCTTATGAAAACTCTAGAATGGTATGAAGAACCTTACTACACCTATTGGATGAGCCATAACGTTTACCAAGGCTAAGCCAGCTAGGAATCCGGCGACGAATGGGACGCCATAATTTTCATAGAGCCTACTTCCCCCAATTTTTAACGTTATCCATTTAGCTACCCAAGCGAATACGAAAGCATTCCAGCTTCCCCACCAGGCTATGCCTACAGCCGGAGCCATAGCGAAGCCAAGTGGATGTAGAGGCCACCATATAAATCTAGCCCTAAGGAGTGATAGGATCACCGTAATTAACCCACCTACAAACATCACACTGAAGACTGTATCTGCAGGTCCTCCAAAAGCGTAACGTTCAATAGAACTATCCCACATGTATTCCATTGAACATGTACCCCAAACAGTTACCCGGCTTGTACCAAGTAAATAGTAGATCCATACCCTTGTGCACAGCATTACAGGTATTGCCACTAAAGATGATATGACCAGTAGCAGGAAGCTGCTTCGTATATTCACTTTTGTTAACTGTCCCATCTTTAGAACGCTCATGGTTGTGTGCGCTCCGTTAACAGGACCATTGGGTACGACGTTCCACCCACATACGATGAATGCGTGAGCCATAAACCACTCACTAGAATATCCCGAGGGTGGCGTAGGCCATATTATACGTAGTGGCCAGCTCATCCATACGGCTTTCTCGTGGACAAAGGGGCATCCAGCGATTCCAAGAGCATAAGTGTCCGTTATCGAGTGAAGGAATGTTACGAGTAATCCTACCAGAGCTATAGCAATTGTAACGCCTGAGAAGTATTGGTAAGTCATCATAAATATCGCGGAAACCAATATCAGTAGATATATCGTCCTATAGCTGAACACTTCCCCGTTTGAAGGTCTTCCCTGAATGGCTGCTTTAAACGTATCCGCTATGTATGTTCTTGAATGCCACATTACCATTAATGCTATAGCTACTATCCCACCCATAGATATATAAGCCCAGTAGAAGGGTGGGGTCCAGTAAAGGGCTTGATCATATATTGCTCTACATCCTCCACCTGTCGTAAGAATTCCAGTATGATATCCTAAAACGTAAGCCGCTTGATCAAGCACTATCATTAGAACTGTGAAAAATGTGAAGCTGAATAATATGTCTAGGGGAGCTAGATATAGTATTGCATGTGCCAATGGGTCTTTCGTAAATCTACCCCAGTGGACGATTGATTGCATAAGTGGGTCGGTCGCTGGTAGGCAGACGCATCCTACTGCGGTGGTGTTAATTTTATATCCGAATACGTCTGGCCACCATGGGAAGAGGTATGTGAGGAGAATCTGCACTTCTATTGCAAATCCTACTATAAAGCCTAAGATGTAAGGTCTGATATCTCTCTTATCAGTTTTTTCAGCTTGGATGAATTCTACTGTTCCATAAGTAGCCAGTACGTGGGGGAATGGCACTCTCTCGATATCTATCCACCTACGTCTTAACAATAACATGAGGCTTGATGTGAAGAACATGAACGTGTACATGTATAGTGTCCAGAACAGTATAGTTGGAGTCCAAGCAGCCCAGTTTACAGGTACTCCACCTGGTATTATCTCTCTAACTACATCGTATGGAGGCATCCACCACCAACTCTCCATGATTGCTCTAAGAGGTTCAGGAGAGTACAAAAGGGGCATTACGTGTGCTACCGGGTGCAGTGCAAATGTAACCATATCTTGAAATCCATAATATGACATGACCAACCCTATTATGTATACTGAGACTAAGGTGGGGGTGCTGATCTTATGAGCTCTCTTTAAGGGGTACATTAGAAGTAGTAGGAACACTGGGGCAATAGGCAAAGCCGTTGTTCTAGCGAATATGCCCCATGTGAAGTGGCACATTAAGCCTAAGCTTGTAATGTTACAGAGAGCCATATCAATTGTTCCGATAATGGATAAAGCCAATGATAATAGCGGTATTAGAATCCAGTGTTTACTCTCGAATTTGAACTCTCCCTTGGAAGACATATCCTTTTATTAAGTCCATGAATATTTATAAGTTTTTCCTTGGACTTTTCGGAGAAATTCTATCTCATCCTTCTTACCCTTTAGTTTTTAATGGGGTATCTTCCATAGTTCTTCAATGTTTTGATAATAACTGTAAATGCGTCTTCCAGCAGTTCTACTGGGGCGTCTTCAGTCATCCCTATGACAAAGCCATCTCCAGGAGCCATCTCCTTCAATAGTTTAATCGTATATTCTTCAATCACTTTGACGCCATGATGCAGGATGGTCTCTGGAAAGTTAATCCATATTATGAATTTGTCATTCCAAGACTCTTTAGCCTCTTTAATTGGTAAATCGCCCATGGGTGGTGGAGTAAAAGCCTCTACGATGTCTATGCTCATAGTCGCAATACTGTCTTTCAGCCTCTTCAACAGTCCATCCATATGTACTGACAACATCTTATTCTTACTGTGGAGAATACGCGCATATCTTTCAAGTAGAGGTATATAGTATTTCTCAAAAATCTTTGGGCTCATAACTAGACTTGTGATCTGATCTCCACACCATACGAATTCGGCTGGAGAATCAGCTATTATACGGTATGCCTCCTCCTGCCTCATAGCCATAACATGTATCAAATCTTCAATCTTCTCCCGGTTTCTGTAAAATTCTCTACAGAGTTTTTCCAAACCCATATATTGAACCCATAGTTTGCTAAATGGTGTCGGATCCGCATTAGCAGTTAAAATACCGCTATCTCCTATCTTCCTATCCAATTCTACAAAGTACTCGTAATCAGGCTTATATACGGCGTCCTCCTCTACGAATCTTATGATCTTATAATCAGATGATTCTTTAAACGGGTATTCTATTATCCAGTTTCCACCAGCCTCAGGTCTCAGACCAGTTCTAATACGCATAGACATCGAGCCTACAGGCGTACGATAGATTCTATACAAGATGTTTCCGACTAAGCGCTCCTCTACGTGTACATTTGGATATTCAACCTTGTAAACTGGGATCCAAGCGTATAGAATTCCCATGCCCATTTTTCTAAGCCTCTCCTCAGCGGATGGGCTTATCCTAGCAATAGACCTATAGGGGGCGAATGGGATATATTCAGGCTTCTTACGGTGTAAGACAGCCATAATGTTCTCTCTAATATTCATCTTACAACACTGGGGTAGGTAGTTTTATATAATGCTGGTGGTGCTACTTTTAAGTTATGATGTTTGTCTTTAAACCTAGGCTCAATATTAAAGACGTCGTTCCCAGGTGGCTTATAGAGACTATGCATGAGAAGGCTTTAGAGGTACTTGAAAACGTGGGGATTAAAGTTACAAATAAGATTCTCATGAGACGTATAGAGAAGCATGATGGGTTTAAACTATGCGGTGAATGGGTGAGGATAAAGAGCAACCTCGTTGAAGATTTAGTCTCAGAAGTTAGACGAAGGCGGAAACAGAGTATAAAACAAGATTTAAGCGAGGAAGAGCTCATACTTTCACCTGGATATCCAGGTTGCTCCTGGATTATCGATCTAGATACAGATAGTATAAAGCCCTTAACAATGGAGAAGCTTATTGAAGCCACTAAGCTTATAGATGCGTTGTACGATTGGGGTGTTAGAGGCGGTGCTCCAGGTGCTCCCGTAGATGCACCTCCTAAGCTACGTAGGGTTGCGCAATGTCTAATAGGCTATACGTATAGCCGTTCAGCTGGTCCAGCTCCATTTGAAAGCTATGAAGAAGCAGTCTATATTAAACGTATGGCCGATGTCATGGGTCACGGTTTTGGGGTAGACGTATATGTAATAAGCCCCCTACGTCTTGAGGGCATATCGTTAGATAGGGCTATACCTTTCCTAGAGAGTAGAGGGTGTGATTGGGTTGGAATAACCTCTATGCCCCTTGCGGGTGCTACGGCGCCGGTATACCCGGTTGGTGCGTTTATCCAAGGTATAAGTGAGGCTTTAGGCGGATACGCTATACTTCATGAGGCCTATCCAGATATATCTATGGGTTTCAGCGTGAACGCGTACCACTTCGATATGCGTCATGGAAACATAGTGTTCGGCTCCCCCGAGCAGACCCTGATGGATCTATTCAGCATAGCGTTAAACATGTTCTACGGCGGTGGACTACATGGCGTTAGGTCTTTCAGAACGGTTGCAAAGCAAGTGGATATACAGGCGCAGGTTGAGAAATCTTCCTCAGCCACAGTTGGAGTTTTAACGGGACCTGGAACCTTTATACATGCTGGCCTACTGAGTATAGACGAGGTTTTCAGCCCCGTGCAGCTAATCATAGACTGTGAATTGGCCAGATATTTAACTAGACTTGCCAAGGGTTTAGAGTTTACAGAAGATCAAATAGAACGATCATTTCAAGTCATAACTAGATGTGCTCCCACAGGTCAATACTTAACGGATAAGACGACTTTGGAAGACTATAGGCAAATATATTGGACGCCTGAAATCTTCGACCACTCATTATTTCGTACACATAGGCCAGGTTTAGACATAATAGCAAAGGCTAAGAAGATATGTAGGGAAAAGATTCAAGAGCATAAGTATCAACTTGAAGATGAGAAAAGGATGAAACTGGAAGAAATATATCGGGAAGCCGTTAGAACACTATCCTAGAAGGACAAAAACAGATCATCAAACTCTTCGGAAAATAAAAGGGGATGTTTAGAACGGGAAGAAAAACCTTATCTTCGATATTATCGTTCCAGGTATTATCGTCAGCATATGACCAGCTATATAGCCGCCAGCGAGAGGCGCTCCAATCTCCTCGTAAGCCTTACTGCCGCCTATCTTAAGCGTTAGCATTTTAAGAATCCACGCCACTAGAGCTAAGCTCCAGAAGCCCCACTCGAATCCGGCTCCTATACCTAAGATGAACCCTTCAGGATTGAATGGGAACCATACATACCTCGCATGGAACCAGCTTAGAATCCCCACGAATATGAAACCAGCTACGAAATGAGGGACCCAAGGCTCTGTACCAGGCATGGTGTTCCATTTTTCAGGACTTGCAGATCTTTGAATAAAACCGTTACATGTGACTCCATCATTTCCAGGAAGTTTAGTTACTCCAAAGGTGTAGACTGCGTGGAGATAAGCTAGCATTACAACAAGTGAGTATATTATTATTGAGGTTAGTAGCACCTTAAACACACTTTTACTACTTACGCCTGTAAGACTGCTTAGCTTATAAGCTTCGAAGGCGGATAGAAAATTCCCACCTATCATAAATCCTGTATCAGGAGCATCTGTAAACCAGGTATTGAAGTGTGCTGATAATACGAAGTCCCTATCCGGAACCTCTGGGGCTCTAGGCCATAGGAGGAGTCTATGTAAAGCATAGCCTTTATCAGTCTTCCGGTAGTATATGCCTGCTAACCCTATAAACCTCATAGAGGCAAGCCATAGAACAATCATGTTTATAGGTGTTAAAATCGCGGATATAGGGTTAATACCGGAGACCATACATATCACTACTGCTGCTATGAACGAGCCTATGAGTAAAACATAAGTACTCCTATAGCTTAGAGGCTCATTCTTCTCAAACTCAGCTTTAGCGGAGGGGTTCATTCTCCCGAAGGCCACCCTAAGCGTATCCCTAATATAGCGCCAGTTTATAGCAAGTAGAAATATCGTTAAGCCCCATATGCCTCCGATAAGTACAGCCGTCCACTTGAACGGCTCACCGTATGATAGAGATACCTCCCCGCACCAAACTCTGCCACAACCGGGGGTATTGATAGTCCCAGTGTAATATCCAAAATAGTGTGCTATCTGAGACAGTATCAACAAGACCAGATACCAGAACCATATGTTGAACAGTATGTGTAAAGGTGCAAAGTATGCTATAGCCACTCCTAAAGGCTCCTTTCCGATCCTAGCCATACCGATTAAAGATGCAAGGGGTTCACCGGGCTGGACATAGTAGGAACCATAGCTGCATGTGTTCACTCTCCATCCGAAGACGTCTGGGAACCATGGAAACAATGCTGTACATACAGTTGGAATCCAGAGGACTATTCCCAGTATAAGACCTATCATAAACGGCGACGTGAGTCTTCCAATTCCCTGCTTTACCCTTTTCTCAGGCATCACTCTCACTAGAAGCTCGTAAGCTGCCAGGGTGTGAGGAAACGGAACCCGTTCTATATCTATCCAGCTCTTCCTGAATAGTGTTGCGATTGATAGCATTAGAACTCCATAGATGACTGTGAATATCCACCAGAAGATTATCATAGGCATTAGGTCGATCCATGGTGTCGGAACGCCACCATAAAGAATCTTCTTGGCAACGTCCGCAGGTGGAGCCATGAACCATGGGAGAAGCCTCTCAGCTTCCTCAGGGGTGGCTATGAATCTGAAGCCCATTAGAACACCATAGCTTGTGCAAGGTCCCCAAGAGTTAGGCCCACCAAGGTAGAAGGATAGGCATAGAGTTAAAGCATATATCCAAGTCATCATTGTTGGGTTAACTCTCTTCTTAAAGAAGTTAAGCCTTCCAAGGGCACCTGCAAAGTAAAAGCTTATGAAGGGTAAACTTGTTAGTGCAGAGTAACATATGACAACAATTCCTAAAGATGCGTAAGAGGTAAATGCTATCCCTCCAGGGTTCGTAACATTCCAAAGTTCACCTAAGAATCCTAAGAGAGCCATTAATGGTATTAGAAAAGCCCATGGAATCTTCTCCTTCTCCACATGTTCACTCGACATTCCAGATGGATTATTGGGCCGTCGATATATATGTTTTGCTGTTTGCTAACCTCAAACAAAAGCTGGGCTTCTCAATTTCAGTCCAGAGGGTGAGGGGAAAAAGGGTTTATTGCTCCGCTATGGCGGTGGGGCAACGCATTTCAAGCTCTTACTTAAGTTTGGGCAACAATGATGCATGGGTCTTTAACAGCTCGTTGAATACTTTCTCAGCTATATCAATGTTATTAACAACGGGGTCTATCAACATTGCTTGAAATGCTAGTTCTCGCGATCCTATTACAGCAGCCTCAACGTTAAGTTCTCCTATATCTATCTGAGTCCGACATAGACTTGCTATTCCTCGAGGTAGATAACCCATACTTAACGGATGAATACCACTACCATCTACTAGTGCAGGCACTTCCACAACTGCATATTGGGGTAGATTCATTATATGTCCTTCGTTCGGGACATTAACGGCTAACTCGAGGTAACGCTCATTAGCAACTATAGCATTTATCAGATCAATAGCCTGTCCCTCTTTATATGCCTCCCATGTCTGCTCCAACTTTCTCAAAGGAGATAGATCTCCATTAGCTATGGAAGTTGCCATTTCCTGTAGACCTTGGAGGTGGGAATAGTATGGTTTAATCCAGCCCTCATACCCACGTTCTTCAGGTTTCATCTTATCGTAGCCAAAGGAAAGGAACTCTGCGACATGTCCATCAGATGGAGATGGGTATAGTCCGAACTTAAAATACATCTCACGACATAGTGGCTGGAAATAGTCTTCAGTTTTGCTCAGCTTTTCTCTTAGAACTGGATATGCGTCCCTTCCGTCTTTAAAACGGAGGTCCGTAATCCAGGTGAAATGGTTAAGCCCAGCAGCCTTAGCATCTAAATCTTGCGGTTTAACTCCTAAAAACTTGGAAAGCGCCGTTAACTGGAAGTATATCCCGTAGCAAAGTCCAACGAATTTAACTTTCGTATAACGGCTTATCGCCCGACACACGCGCGTCATTGGGTTAGTATAGTTTATGAAGAGCGCATTAGGGCATATATCTTCAGCGTCACGGCATATTTCCAAAACTATAGGGATTATGCGGAGAGCGTGGAATAAGCCACCCGGCCCTCCACACTCACCAACCACCTGCTTAATCCCATATTTTAGTGGAATTTCGCAGTCGAGCTTCCAACATTTTTCCCTCCCAACCTCAACTGCTGATATGATGAAGTCAGCTCCATCTAGGGCAATCTTACGATCTAGAGTACTTTCAATCTTCAATCTAGCATTAAATTTCTCGTTTAGTTGCTTAGCTAGCCCCCCAGCCAACCTCAATTTTTCCTTGTCTATATCGACTAAAACCAACGTACTTCCATGCAAATTAGGGCGTCTAACGATGTCATAAATAGTGATGAGCGAGAATTGCGTGCTTCCAGCACCCATTAAAACTATCTTCGGCTTATTCAATCCCTATTCCCTCCTCGATGGCTTTTTCACCAGGTGTAGATTTAGACATTTTCCTTCACGCAAAGTGTATTCTACTGCATGAACATATAAGTTTTTCCTATGCATTTGTTTATTCTCCACGCTTACGCCTATTGGGAACCTTTTTAAGCCCTGCTTGAATACTTCACGTCGTGGTCTGCCGTGTCTGAGCTTTCATTAGGCTTCACATTAGCCCCTTCAGGCTCTACATGCTTCCAGTCGAATATCAATGAATGATGGAACTGCTATAGCATTAAATATATCGTTATAAGATGTGTTTCAAATGTTTTCAGAAACGTCTACGTTATTCTATGCAAATTACCGCCGTCTGTTGAATGCTATGTATCTGCTTTAATCCCCTCTCTAGCTAATATTGACCTGGCGACTATTACACCGGATGCTGATGCTTGCATGAGTCCCCGCGTTATGCCTGCTCCGTCACCTGCTACGTAGAGGTTTTTAATTTCCGTTTCAAGGTTTCTATCGAGTTTTATTCTGGCTGAGTAAAATTTTACTTCCACGCCATAGAGTAGCGTATGGTTTGAGAAGACGCCCGGTGCAAGTTTATCGAGTGCTTCAAGCATTTCAAGTATATCCGTCAAATACCTGTAGGGTAGTACGAAGCTTAAATCTCCAGGGGTGGCGTTTTTCAAGGTGGGTTTAACTATGCTACGGTTTATACGGTCTTCAGTAGACCTCCTCCCCTTTTTAAGGTCTCCAAGCCTCTGAACTATAACACCGCCGCCTATTATGTTGGCGAGTCTTGCTATGTACTTGCCGTAGGCTATGGGCTCTTTAAACGGCTCAGTAAAGGATACGCTTACTAAAACCGCAAAATTAGTATTGTCGGTCTTCTTCTCGGAGTAGCTTTGACCGTTAACTGTGAGAACGTCATCATAGATCTCCGTTATGACCTCTCCATGCGGACATACGCAGAAAATCCTAACCATGTCGTCGAAGGACTTGGAGTAGAACTGGAACTTCGGCTCGTATAGCGTATCTGTTAAAGTCTCCATAACGGCTGCTGGTACTTCAACTCTGACGCCTAAATCTATCGGGTTGTTTTCAAGACTGAGTTGGAAACGTCTAGCTTCTCTTTGAAGCCACTCTGCACCACTTCTACCTGGAGCTAGAACGACGTATTTAGCTCTATAAACCTCTCCATTTGATGTCTCAACGCCTACAGCTCTCCCATTTTCTACAAGGACTTTAGCAACCTCTGTTCTAAACTTAACTTCAACCTTTCCACTAAGATATCTTCTAGCTGCCTCTAACACGGATATAGCCTTATCGGTACCCATATGTCTTAAAGTCATAGGTATGAAGTTTAAACCCGCTAAGACAGCCTTCCTCCTGATATCTTCTATGAAATCTCCATCTCCGCCGTAGATCTTATCTGGCACGCCGAATTTTCTATAAAAGGCGTCTACATACTTCACGATGTTTTCAAGCTCTTCTCTAGGCACGTAGTCTGTAAGCCACCCCCCTACATCTGGAGATAGTATGAGCTTTCCATCGCTAAAAGCACCGGCTCCTCCCCATCCATTAAGTAGATTACACGGTTTACATTGTTTACTGCAAATGCCAGAGGTTAAGGCCGGGCATTTACGATTTCTAATATCTAAACCCTTTTCAAGCATTAGAACTGAGAGATTGCTTTTCTCAGATAGCTCTAAAGCTGTGAATATTCCAGCAGGTCCACAACCGACTATCACTACGTCGTACAGAGCAATCCCACTCCATACAAATGAGACAACATATATTAAAATTTAATAGTTTCAGGTTTCAGCGGTTATGGGCATCTACTATCCAATAGATTAAGCATCTTCATTTAAAAAATTTTTAAATCTCCCCGTTTTCTTACACAAGAAATGTGGAAAAATTGGACGTAAAATATCTGGTAGTGGGTTTAATAATAGGGCTTATAATCGGAGCGGCGATCGGTTACTCTATTCAAAAACCAGGAGTACCAGTTGAAGAATATGAAAGGCTTAGAAACGACTACAATCGTGTTGTAGCTCAGCTCAATAACGTTACAGCTGAACTTCAGATGTTGAAGAAGCCTCTGAAGGTGGGATTCATCTACGTGGGTCCTGTCGGTGACTGGGGATGGAGTCATGCTCATGATACGGCGAGAAGGTACATTGAAAGCATCTTCCCATGGGTTGAAACGGTCTACGTTGAATCCGTCTCAGAGGGAGACTGCCCCAAAGTAATAGATAGGCTGATAGATGAGGGTTGCGACGTCATTTTCACGACGAGCTTCGGCTTCATGGATGCTACAATTGAAGCAGGTAAAAAGTATCCGAATAAGATTTTCTTCCACTGTTCTGGCTATAAGAGGAGTGCCAACGTAGGTACGTACTTCGCCGAGTTCTATCAGTTATACTATTTAAACGGGCTTATGGCTGGTGCATTAACTAAGACGAATAAAGTGGGCTACGTAGCCGCACAGCCGATTCCAGAGGTGATTAGACATATAAATGCCTTCGCCTTAGGTGTAAAGGAGGTCAATCCTAAGGCTGTCGTAGACGTTCGATGGATATTCTCTTGGTACGATCCATCCGCGGCTAGAGAGGCGGCTGAATCTCTCATAGCTTGGGGAGCTGACGTTTTAGCGTTTACGGAAGATTCTCCAACAGTTGTACAGGTTTGCCAGGAGTACTATGATAAGGGTAAACCCGTATACTGTTTCGGACATTATAGTCCGATGCAGGACTTTGGGCCAGATGTATGCGTGAGCGGTCAGTTGGTGCACTGGGAGGTTATATATGCGGATATCCTCAGTAAAATACGTAGCGGTTACTACAATTCCACAAACCTAGCTAACGTTGACTACTGGTGGATGCTTAGAGAGAAGGCTGTAGAGCTTGGAGGAAAGTATGGTGTTCCAATAAACCCGAAGTTCATACCGATATTAAATAGCACGTATATAGACCACCCTGAGTTCGGTAGAATAAGCGTCTACGATCTTGTTATGAAGAGGCTAAGTCAGATGTCTGAAGACACGGTCGTATTCGACCCATTCACGGGTCCAATATATGATAATAAGGGCAACTTGAGAGTTGAAGCTGGTAGAAGAATGACGCACGATGAGCTTTGGACAATAAACTGGTTTGTAGACAACATAATCGCGACAGTTCCAGTGTAGCCTTTTTAAATCCCCTCCCTATTTTTCTTCAAAGCTGATATCTAAAGCTTCAATAGGTGTAGGTGAAAATGGATAGGGAAACGCTCGTTAAAATGGTCGGGATCACTAAAATCTTCCCGAACGTCGTAGCTAACGATTCAGTAAACTTTGAGCTTAAACGTGGTGAAATCCACGGCCTCCTCGGTGAAAATGGTGCTGGTAAAACTACACTTATGAATATTCTCTACGGCATATATAAGCCGGATAAGGGTGAAATCTACATAGAGGGAAAACCCGTTAACATAAAATCTCCAAAAGACGCTATAGGTCTAGGAATAGGAATGGTTCCTCAATTCCCAGAGCTTGTTGAAAACATGACCGTTGCTGAAAACCTCGCCCCCCTCTTCCCAGAGAAGATCTTAGGGAAGAAGAGGATTAATGAAATCCATAGGATTGCAGAAGAATATGGGCTTCCCATAGACGCTGAAGCAATGATCTATGATCTTTCGCTTGGAGAAAAGCAGAGGATTGAAATTTTAAAGGCTTTAATACGTGGGGCTAAAATCCTTATTCTCGACGAACCTACAACTGTTCTAACTCCTAATGAGGTGAGTCTCCTCTTCAAAGCCATTAGAAAGATGAGAGGAGAGGGTAAGGGTATAATATTCGTATCGCATAAGCTTCCGGAAGTTTTGGAGCTGACCGATAGAGTTACCGTTTTAAGAAAGGGTAGGGTTGTCGCAACTTTGAATACTAAGGAGACGAATGAGGATGAGCTCGTAAAACTGATGGTCGGTAGGGCGGTTTTAAGGAGATATGTAAAAGAGAAAATCGTCCCAGGTGAGGAAGTTCTAAGGGTTGAGAATCTACATGTGTTTAACGATAAGGGTGGGCTGGCTGTTAAGGGGTTAAGCTTTTCGGTTAGAAAGGGTGAGGTGTTCGGTATAGCTGGAGTATCTGGAAACGGCCAAAAGGAACTGATTGAAGCCATTACAGGTCTTAGACGGGTGGAGAAGGGTAGGATAGTAATTGGTGGAAGAGAATTAACCTCTCCTATCCAGTTTAGAAGAATAGCCTCGCACATACCAGACGATAGAGTTGGAATGGGCGTTCTACCATCCCTAAGCGTTTTGGAAAACCTCGCTTTAACGTCGTACAAACGCTTCTCTAAATTTGGCTTTTTAAAATTTAACGAACTTGAGCAATACGCTAACGGGCTTGTAGATAAGTACAACATCATTATGCCATCTCTTAGAGCACCAGCTTGGCAACTTTCAGGAGGAAATCTAGCTAGGCTTATCTTAGCTAGGGAGACTTCCGCAGAATGTAGCCTTATAGTGGCGGTTCATCCAACATTCGGCTTAGATGTGGCTTCGACTGAGGAAACATGGAAGCTTCTACTTGAACTTAGAAGGAAGGCGGGTGTTCTTCTAGTATCAGAGGATCTTGAGGAGATCCTCCAGTTGAGCGATAGAATAGGAGTCATGTATAAGGGTGAGCTTATAGATGTTTTAGATTCTGAGGAAGCCGATGCTGAGAAAATAGGTTTAATGATGGGAGGAGTTAAAGTTGATTAGGATTGAAGAGAGGATGGAGCAATCTTTAATCGTGAAAATCGTCACAAAGATCGTAGCCATTCTTTTGGCTTTAGGCATATCGGCAGTAATTTTCATGAGCTATGGCATTAATCCGATCTATGCCTTTTCAACGATGTTCTCCAAATCGTTAACTCCATACGGTTTAAGTGAAGTTGTAACCAAGTTTATACCGCTTGAACTCTGCGGGGTGGGTTTAATAGTTGCATTTAAATCTGGTATGTGGAATATAGGAGCGGAAGGGCAGCTCCTAATAGGGGCAATTATGGCTACTTGGGCGGCTCTATTCCTCGATATTCCAGACTTTACACGCCTCCCTCTTATACTGGTTTTAAGTGCACTTGGTGGTATTATTTGGGCTCTCATACCAGCTTTCCTTAAAGCTAAGCTTGAAATCAACGAGGTTATAGTAACGCTTATGATGAACTATATAGCGAGCTCCTTAGTCAACTACCTTGTATATGGGCCCTGGAAGGGGTCTAAAGAATGGGGCTTCCCCTACACGGATAAGTTTCCGGAATCCGCATGGTTGCCAATAATACCGGGCACTAGGATACACTGGCCGACTCTACTGATGGCATCTGTAGCAGCTTTTACAGTATTCTTCATAATGTTTAAAACGACTTTAGGGTTTGAAATGAGGGTTTGCGGTCAGAGTAGAAGGGTTGCGGAATACTCTGGGATGAATTATATGAAAGCGTTGATGGTGAGTATGGCTATAAGCGGTGCACTTGCTGGTTTAGCTGGCGCTGGAGAGGTTTGCGGAATACACCGCCGGTTGAGATATGCATCAGCCATCTCCTCAGGATATGGTTATTCCGGGATAATAGTAGCTTGGCTTAGCGGCCTCCATCCTATAGCCTCCATATTGTCAGCATTATTCATAGCTTTCCTTCTAGCAGGTGGAGATATTCTGCAAGTTTCTCTAGGGCTTTCCGCAGGGATTGTTAACGTCTTCAATGGAGCAATCCTCCTATCTCTGCTGATCTCAGAGTTTTTCGGAAGATACAGATTTAGGTGGAAATAATGGATCCAATTACAGAGTTAATATCTATGGTTGTAAGTGCGGGTACGGCCCTCCTACTTCCAGCTTTGGGGGAAATATATGCTGAACGATCGGGTGTATTGAATTTAGGCGTGGAAGGTATTATGGCCTTAGGAGCTGTAACAGCCTTCTACTCAACCTATTTGACTAAAGAGCCGTTTTTAGGATTAATCGTAGCGGCATTGGCTGGTTTATTGCTTGCGTTTATACATGCATTCATCTCCATATCTATCCGTTCAAATCAAGTGGTATCTGGCTTAGCATTATCAATGCTTGGAGTAGGATTAAGCTCTCTAATAGGTAAAAGCCTCATAGGTGTACCGTTAAAGTATACCATAGGTAGATTTGAGATTCCAGTACTAAAGGACATACCTATCATCGGAGGGTTCTTCGTGCAAAACGCCCTAACGTACGCATCCTACTTTATAGTGGTACTATTATGGTTCATCCTGTTTAAGACTAAAATCGGGGTTTACGTGAGAATGGTCGGTGAAAACCCTAAGGCGGCGGATGCAGCGGGAGTAAACGTTTCAGCCGTCAGATACGCTTGCACTCTCCTAGGTGGTGCTCTAGCGGGATTAGGTGGAGCTTATCTAAGTATATGCTACACACCGGCTTGGATTGAGGGCATGACCGCAGGACAGGGATGGATAGCTTTAGCTCTCGTAATATTCTCAGCATGGAATCCACTATATGCTGTCGTAGGTTCATATCTCTTCGGCGGAGTTAGAGTTCTCCAATATAGATTGCAACCATATGGCTTCTCCCCACCTCTACTTCAAACTCTCCCCTATGTTTCTACAATAGCCGTCCTCATAGTTTTCAGTAGTAGTCGGTTAAGGAGAAGATTGGGGGCGCCATCCGCGTTGGGAAAGCCGTATTACAGGGGTGCGAAAACCTAGCTGTCTGATTCTTCAACAAGCCGCTTCCAATCTTCTACACTTATTCTTACGAGTTTTTCATCTTCAATTCTACCTATTGAGGTAACCCTTACAAACTTAGTCTTCGATTTAAGCTCATTGATATTTCTAGCACCTATATAACCTAAACCCTGTTTAACGCCATCTACTATTTCCATTAGGGTATCTCTTAAACTCCCCCTGTATTTTATGAGCGCTTCAAAACCCTCGGCGGCGCGTTTAACACTTTTACCGTATCTATCCGTTTTACCAATCACGGTTTTAGAGCCCATCCCCCTATAGGGTTTGTAGAGCCCCTTCAACCCTATAGCCGATCCATCTATTATTTTCCCAGGCGTTTCATCTGTACCAGCTATCAAATAACCTAACATTACGGAATCAGCCCCTAAAGCTAAAGCTTTAACTATATCTCCACTACTCGCTATCCCTCCATCAGCTATCACGGGAATCCCCCTCTTCTCAACCTCTAAGGAGACGAGGTGCACCGCCGACGCTTGGGGTGCTCCAACACCAGTTACAATTCTAGTTATGCATATTGAACCGCTTCCCAAGCCTACTCTAAAACCGTCTGCAATATCTACGTAGTCTTCCACGGCGTTCGGAGTAGCGATATTCCCAACTATTAAATCGCACGATATTAGCCTCTTTATCTTGCTGGCAAATTTTACAACCCTTAAGTTATGTCCGTGAGCGCAGTCTATTATAATCGCATCTACACCAGCTTTATCTAACGCTATTGCTCTTTCCTCATCGAAGGGGCCTATCGATGCTATCACTCTCAACCTACCGTGATCATCTACAGTAGCACCATCCTCGCCATAAACCATCTTAACCTTTTTAACTTCTTCAACCTCCCTCTCTAAGCTCATATTTCTATGAATTGCACCTATAGCGCCGAGTTTAGCCATTTCAATAGCCATACGGCTTTCAGTGACATAGTCCATCGGAGAGCTCACTATCGGTACATTAACCGGAATATTTCTCGTAACCTTAGACTCAAGGTTGACTTCATTGGGCTCCACCATAGAAGGACCTGGAAGTATTAAAAGTTCATCGTAATTGAACCATCGCTCCAGATTAACGAGTTTATTCTCCATTAAGTATCTATGTCGCTTGTCGGTATAAATCCTTTTCGTTTAGCTAACGACGTTTAACGCTGTAATGGTTTTTCTCCCACATGCTTTGGCAACGATGGGAATCGGTGTAAAGTTTCTACATTTTCAGCCTTCTAACGCTTCCCGTTAAACCTGCAAGCATCAATCGGAATATAAATAATCGCTCTAAGTCTCATTAAAAGCCTATCATAAACCATGACCTCAAGGCGGTGACGTTATTCGCGTATACGCTCCATATTTCTCTCCTATTCTAAGCATGGCGAGGTAGTTTTCCACGCTCACGTAATTAGCTATAGTGTTTCCGGAGCCCAAAGCATAGCCTCCTCCCGGAGCACACCTTCTAAGTGTTTCAAGAGTATATTTCTCAACATCTTCAACTTTAAATCTGACAAGTTTATCGACATCTATTCCACCTAAAATAGCAATACGGTCACCGTATTTCCTCTTCGCCTCCACCACAGGCATCGATTCATCTTCATAGGAGTGTTTAGCATCTATCTTCACGTAGTTTATGAGGTCTTCCATAATGCATTCGAGGTTTCCACACGCGTGGAGTATGAAGGGAAGCCCATTCCTATGCGCCACCTCAACGCACTTTTTCTGCCATGGGAAGACGTACTTCCTCATATGTTCAACTTTTATAAACGTTCCACGTTTATAACCCATGTCATCTCCCATTACTATTCCACCCACTTCGTCGAACTCTGCAAGGTATGCGTCAACTCTCTCAATTATAGAGCCTACGCTATTGAACATCATTTCTATAAGCTTAGGTTCTCTATAGATTGCTTTAGCGAATGGTACGGTGCCCATAAGCCACATAACGTTTTCAAGAACCCCTCCACCAGCTCCAGCTAATATCTTCATATCTTCAGGCACGGTTTTCCTAAGCTCGTTAAATGTTTCAAGTCCTATGGGCAAGATTTCATGTTCCTTCTCAGGCCACGGATACTCATAGTAATCTTCAACTGTCTCTATTTCTCCCTTATGCTCATTCTGCCAGCTTCTGAAGCCTCTAGAGTATAGGGCGGTGTCTTTAGCGGTTAAAATATTGGATCTTGGGAGGTTCAGCGGTGCGGAAAACGGTACATAATCGTAACCAAGCTTTCTGTAAAATTCCACAAGTCTTCTACAGTACTCTTTTACTGTCTCCTTCTTAGATGGATCTATTCCAAACCTAACCCCTAAGATAGCCTCCATAACCTCTTGATCTACGAAAAGCTCATAGAAAGGTACTGTATCGGGTTCTTCCAGCATTAAAACCTTAAGTAGTCTCTCAAATTTTGGCTTACGTGCGCACATCATATTTTAGGCTAACGTCCAATTCCCTTATAAGTCTAACATTCACGCTGTTAAACCTCTCCAATACTGTATATCGATTTAACCTCCACCGTTCTCGACGATAAAACTCCAGTTATGCGTATGACGGCGTCTACGGAGTACGCGTATATGGCTTCAGGCTTTTCAGGTGTTGTAAACGTGAAGAGTATCGTAGCCTCTAATGTCTCTGAACTGTGCGGTTTAACTATTCGGCTATTAAGTGGATAAGTTATATCTCCCTTAGAACCGTTTATGAAGGTGCAATGTAATACCAACATCCCTCCAACTGTAACATCCAATAGGGCACTATTCCTCACTTCAATTTCTACCGTCAATTTGAAGTATTCAGGCACGCGATGCTCTACCGAATAATTTACATCTACTACTTCTACTAAGTATGGAATGGTAAATATGTAGCCCAGTATTACGAGTATTGGTAGAAGGCAAAGTACGGTTTTCCAGGTTGAGATTATGCACTTAAATGTTGAGGTCAAGTCCAAGCACGTTGTCTATAAATTTTAAAGCTCTTAAGGAAGCCGCTTTATCGCCTTTAACATTTCTACATCCGGCTAGTACTCCCACGCATATGACATCTCCTCTTAAAGCGGATAATCCAAGTATTAGACCAGCCAAACCACTTATATATCCTCTATATGGTTTAGCCCCGGCTTTGATAAGCTTACTTAAAATATCCGAATCGTTCGATGTTACAGCTATTTCCTTCGAGTTCATAAAACCGTCGACTACTAAAATTCTTCTACAACCTAAGTTCACAATGTAATCCACTATACCCTCAGCTACAGTATAGCTTGACTCCGGAATTGTGAAATCTGGTTGAAAATCGCCTGAAAGCAAAAATACGTCCCTGCCGCCGGTTTTAGCATGGTGTATTTCATAGTGTAGAAGCTCATATACTCCATCTTCGATTTGAACCTGATCTGGGAAGTATGGGCTGTAAACTCTACATAGAAGTTGCGCATCTGTAAGCTCCTTAATGATCTCCACTGTAATCCTACCTACTTCACCGATCCCCGTAATTCCAATTATGAAGACGGGTCTTTCCTTACCTGGCTCGTAGAGTTCTTCGAAAAAGACTTCAGAGAACTTTTTGATGCTCGTGGTTGAACCCGCTCTATAATATGTCACTTTTAAGGTTAAAACTTTCCCCTTGGTTAGGAAAAATATATAAGGGTCTCAAGTGAATTCTTAATCTGACGCGCTTTAGAAAGTCAGTGTTCCGAGGTAGATAAACAGGTTTGGAGGATGTCTAGAATGTCTGAGAGTGAGGGTGAAGCAGTAGTATTGATAGGCAAAAAACCAGTCATGAACTATGTCGTAGCGTGTATGACACTGTTCAACTCTGGAGCTAAACAAGTGGTGGTAAAGGCTAGAGGTAGAGCGATATCTAGAGCCGTAGATACTGTTGAGCTCATAAGAAGAGCATTCATAAAAGACCTGGTTATTAAAAACATTTCAATAGGTACGCAGGAGCTCACAGGTCAAAACGGTCAGAAAACCAACGTCTCAACGATGGAGATAGTCTTAGCAAGGCCTAAGTAGAAAACATCATTATCCTCCTTCTTTTATTTATTTTAGTACATGTCTCAAAGTATAAAGGTTAGACCTCCAGGGCCTAAGGCTAGACGTATAATAGAGGATCTCTATAAGACCTCTTCTCCAATATATATGCCGCATCCGATTGTAGTTAAAGAATTTAAAGAGTCTAAGCTTGTGGATGTTGATGGAAATACGTACATCGATATGGATGGTGGTCGTGGTATTCGCTCCATAACTCTAACCATGAACGATTTTCCAGTTGAAGTCATGCAGGCGATTCAACAGGTTAATGGCTTCCTCTTGGAAGTTGAACGCGACCTTTTAAACACATTAAAGCTCATACTTGATGCAGATTACAGGTTTCACTTAACGTCATCTAGTTTGGAGGCTTTTACATTAGCTTTAACTTCAATTTTCGAAGTCTCTAAATCGCACTCTATTCTGCTTTTTCATGGGCGTATGGAAGACTCCCACACCATCGGCTTGGCGCCTTTAACTGTTCATAAAATACCATACCCGTACTGTTTTAGATGCCCGTTTAAACTTGAAAAGTCTGAGTGTAACTATGCATGTGTGGAACGTTTTAAAGAGCTGTTGGATGAATTGGGGGACTCAATATCTCTAGTTGTTTTCAAACCTGCAAACCCATCTAACTGTATAGTACCCCCCGAGGCCGTATGGAGGAGGGTCGTAAAAGCTTCAGGTGAATTTGGAATACCTGTTCTATGTGATGAAGTTGAGCTTTCACCCGGTAGATCGGGTAAGGTTTTCTGGTTTCAGAACCTAGAAGTCAAACCGAACCTCGTATGTTTAGGTGATGGTTTAGCCTCTGGGCTTCCAATAGGATTAATAATGGTTGAGGAGGACCTAGCCATTTGGAAACCTAAGCTTTTAAAATCCTCGGCTCTAAGTTGCATAGGAGCTTTAAAAACCATTGAAAAAACCAGGGACGGTTCTCTCCTATCGAAAGTACATAGGCTTGGGAGAAACTTGAGAAAAAGAATTGAAGAATTAAGCCTCCAATACGACCTTCAAGGCGATGTGAGAGGGCTGGGGCTCATGGTTGGATTTGAAATGGTTAAAGATATGAAATCGAAAACCCCTGCAGATAACGAAGCGAAATTCCTATCCAAATACTGCCTGAGAAGAGGCTTAATAGTTGGCTTTGAAAAACCCTCAACCATAAGATTAACACCTCCTCTAACAATCGAAGAGGAAACGATTGAAGAAGCATTAAGTATAATCGAGGATGGAGTTAAAGAACTAAGACAAACACTAGCTTAAAGAAAACCTTTAAGAAGGACTTAAAAAACTTAGCTATAATGAAGCCCGGTGGTGTAGCGGCCAAGCATGGCGGGCTCTGGATCCAACTCCCGGAGGGGAACCCCGCCGACGGGAGTTCGAATCTCCCCCGGGCTACT